>Ga0210407_10000181_pt1 | contig 77385 bp, 61 predicted proteins | sample IncBWC27MmetaG_FD_150860 | JGI IMG/M metagenome (GOLD analysis project Ga0210407, IMG submission 150860) | Forest soil microbial communities from Barre Woods Harvard Forest LTER site, Petersham, Massachusetts, United States - Inc-BW-C-27-M | ecosystem: Environmental > Terrestrial > Soil >...
GCTGATCGACATTTCGCCTCTATTCAAATACAGGGTGACGGGGCGCGATGCCACGAAGCTGGTGAACCGCGTGATTTCGCGCGACATCAATAAAGTCGCAGTGGACCAGGTAATCTACTGCTGCTGGTGCGACCCTCTCGGGAAAGTGATTGACGACGGAACCATCACGCGGCTTGGTGAGAACGAATACCGGTGGACGGCGGCGGACCCGAGTTTGCGCTGGTTTCAGCAGAATACCCTCGGGCTGGAAGTGAAGATCGAGGACATTTCCGAGCAGACCGCGGCGCTCGCGCTGCAGGGGCCGACGGCTGGAAAGCTGCTGCACGCGGCGGCGGATGCCAACATCGCCAACCTGAAATATTTTCGCGTCGCGCACGGAAAAATCGCAGGCGTGCCGGTGGACATTTCGCGCACGGGATACACGGGCGATCTGGGATTTGAGATTTGGATGCCGTGGAAAGACGCGGTGAAAGTTTGGGACGCGCTGGTGGCCAAGGGCAAGCCCTTCGACATTCATCCGGCAGGCATGATCGCGCTGGATGTCGCGCGGATTGAGGCCGGCCTGATTTTGATCGAAGTCGACTACACATCGAGCAAGAAAGCGCTCATCGAGTCGCAGAAGTATTCTCCCTCCGAGATCGGATTGGGCAAGCTGGTAGACTTGAAGAAAGAAAACTTTGTCGGGCGCGACGCGCTGGCCCTCGAAGCCAAAAAAGGCTCGGAGCGCGCGCTGGTCGGGCTGGAAATCAATTGGAACGAAGTCGAAGCGCTGTACGACAGAGTTGGCATGGCGCCCCAAGTGCCGACTATGGCGTCACGCGTGGCCGTGCCCGTGTACCGCGGCGGACGGCACGTGGGCAAGGCTACATCGACGACCTGGTCACCCACGCTGAAGAAAATGATCGCGCTAGCTTGCGTTGGTCGCGAAAGTTCTGCTGTGGGAACAAAACTCAGCATGGAAATGACGGTCGAGGCTGTGCGGCACGCCGTTTCCGCAAAAGTTGTCGCGACGCCTTTCTTCAATCCGGCCAGGAAAACTGCGGTGCCCGTAATTTAAGAGCAGAAGCACCAAACTGTTCACTTAATTTGCGGCGGAAAAGTTTTCCTCCGTAACTAGCAGTTCATCTAGTGCGGTCCTGTCTAAAACTTTCCCGCGAAGAATGACGGCGCGTATCTTTTGAGTGTTGTGAATATCGTCGAGAGGATTGGCGTCTAGGAGGAGTAGATCGGCGAACTTGCCTTGCTCGATGGTGCCTTGCGCATCGAGCTTGCCGAGGAATTCAGCGGGATTTCTTGTGGCAGCTTGCAGGGCTTGCATGGGTGTTAGGCCGGCTTGCACCAAGAGGGCGAGTTCATCGTGCAGGCTGGAGCCGGGGAACACGTACGGCGCGGCGCTGTCTGTGCCGGCCATGATGCGCACGCCGGCGGCTTGCATGGTGCCGACAAACTGGATGGATTTGGCAAGCAGGGCTTTGCGCAATGCAAACTCATCGCGTGTCGTGCCTTTGTCGCGCGCTTGCGTTCCTTTTTCCCAGCCTTCGAGAAAGTGGCGCGGAATGTATTTGCGTCGTTCATCGTGCGAAGGATCCGAATCGGGGGTAGGGAAGGCGTCCTTCTTCAACAGAATCAGGGTGGGAACCTGCCAGGTTTGATTGCGAATGAATTTGTCGATTAGGCCAGCGGCTTTTTGATCGGAGTACGTACGGAGAAGTTCGCGCTGCCAGGCGACCTCGCGGGCGTGAGATTGCGTGGCGGTTTGCTGATTACGTGGATGGAAGGATTGTTCGCGCATGAGGCGAGGCTCGTCGCTCGAACAGGCGCGCAGGACGCAAGTGAGGTGTTCGATGCTTCTCTGGCCGGCGTCGGAGGCCTCGGAGGCCGTGACGCTATCGGGAACATGGCCGGCAAAGGTGAGATGTTCGCGCCGGCAAATGTCCGCGATGTCGAAGTAGGCGTCGCGGCTGAGAATGGATTGCACCTTGATGAAATCAACGCCGTGCTCCACGAGTGAGTGAATATGTTTGGAGGCTTCCGCCCCATTGGTGACGACAAGAGCGGGCTGAAACGATGGAGGGTTGCCATCGAGATAAGGACCCGAGAAAAAAATCTGCGGACCGAGGCGCTTGCCTTCTTCGATTTCCTTGCGGAGCGGGACGAGAGATTCCAGGTAGCCACCCATATCGCGGACGGTAGTGATGCCGTTGGCCAGCAGCAAAGGGATGAAGAACTCCCGGCTGCCGCTGGGCTCACCGGCGCCGGTCAGGTGCAGGTGCATATCGACAAGGCCAGGGACGAGAAATCTTCCAGTGGCGTCGAGAATTTGCGCACCCGGCGGAATGGAGATTGCGCTCGATGGACCAATCGTGTCGATGCGCCGATCGGCGAGCAACACCGTCATGTCCGATTGCGGAGCGGAGCCTGTGGCGTCGATCACGGTGACGTGCGTGATGGCCAAGACGGAATAGCGCGGCTTGGCGGGACGCGAGCACGACCACAGCAAGCTACTCGTGGCCAGAACAAGCAGACCAGCAACCGCGAAGAACTTTTTCACTTGGGGAGCCTCATCTGTTTGAACAACTTTCCTGGAAAAGGCTGCTTGTGTTTGGCATGAAACGGTCGCGCAATGACGATTGTAGCAGAGTCATCCACCGCATCCGCGCGACCGACGAAGGAAAAGACAAAAACGTTTATCCCGCGGATGCATGCGTCACCACGGAAACCTGTGCTACGCTTCTCGGGCTTTTTCGGAGGAATCGTTTCGATGCTCAGGCGCACTTCTACTGTATTTTCTCTGATATTCCTTTCTTCGTTTTCAGTTACTAGTTACTTGCACGCGCAGGATTCCGGAAAGCCGATCCACATCGCGGTTGATTTGCGAGAGGCGCCGCGACGCATTTTTCACGCCAGGATGGAATTTCCAGTTACGGCGGGGCCGCTGACGCTGGTGTATCCGAAATGGATTCCCGGCGAGCATGGTCCCAACGGGCCAATCGTCGAAGTGACGGGCGTGCAGTTCCGCGCCAGCGGAAAAGAAGTGCCCTGGGTGCGCGACAGCGTAGACATGTACGCGTATCACTGCGATGTCCCAGCAGGTGTGAGCACACTGGAGGTCTCGCTGGATTATCTTTCCCCGAAAGAGGTCACGGGACTCGCTGCGAATCCCGCAGCCACCGCACAGCTCGCCATATTGAATTGGAACCTCGTGCTGCTTTATCCAAAGGGTGCGAAGAGCGACGACCTTACTTACGTTGCCAAACTGCAGTTGCCCGTCGGCTGGAAATATGGGACGGCGCTGCCGGTGGCGCGCGAGACGGCAGAGAGCATCGAGTTTCAACCGGCATCGCTGACGACACTTGTGGATTCCACGGTGCTTGCCGGAGCGCATTTTCGCACCATTGAACTTTCCAAGGGGCAGAAGCCGGAGCATCGCATCCATGTGGCGGCCGATAGTGCGGCGGCAACGGAAGCAACACAGGAACAGATTCAGCATTTGAAGCAGCTCGTAGCGGAAACGGGAGCGCTCTTCGGAGCGCGGCACTATCGCTGCTACGATTTTCTTCTGGCGCTCAGCGACTACGTGATGACGGATGGAGAAGAGCACCACGAATCCAGCGACAACCGCGCCGCCGAGCGTATGCTGCTCGATCCCGACATTTTCGAGATGAATACCGACTTGCTGCCTCACGAATTTTTCCATTCCTGGAATGGAAAATACCGCCGGCCGGCGGGACTCGCCACGCCGAACTATGAAGAGCCGATGAAAGGCGACCTGCTCTGGGTCTACGAAGGGCTGACGCAATACTACGGCACCATGCTTGCCACGAGGAGCGGCTTATGGAGCCAGGCAAAGTTGCGGGAAGACCTGGCGGGGGTGGCCGCCTATCTGAACCAACGGCCGGGGCGGACCTGGAGGAATTTGCAAGACACCGCCATCGCCGCGCAGATTCTGTACGGCGCGCGGAAGGGGTGGGGATCGTGGCGCCGAGGCGTGGATTATTACGATGAGAGCACGCTTATCTGGCTGGAGGCTGACACGGTCATCCGGCGAGAAACGCAAGGGAAGCGCTCGATGGATGATTTCTGCAGGAAATTTCACGGCGGTGAAAGTACGGGGCCGAAAGTCGTGCCGTACACGTTCGATGACGTTGTCGCGACCATGAATGAGATCGCGCCATACGATTGGCGCGGATTTTTCACCGAGCGGCTGAATTCGCACGGGCCGGGCGCGCCGCTGGGGGGCCTTGAAGAGAGCGGGTGGCGCGTAGTATTCAACGAAACGATGAACGAACATCAACGCTCGGAAGAAGAGGTCGATCACATCGCGGATTTGCAGTTCTCGCTTGGATTGATCGTGCACTACCCGGGCGGCGAAAACAGCGATGAAGTGATTGATGTCATTCCCGGTTCACCAGCGGCGCAAGCGGGGATCGCCCCGGACATGAAGCTGGTCGCCGTGAACGGACGGCGCTGGACGCCGGATATTCTGCGCGAGACCATCCACCGGGCAAAGAGTGGCGGCGAACCAATCGAGCTGCTGTTGGAAAACGACGATTACTTCCATACCTACCGGATCGAGTACCAAGGCGGCGAGCGCTATCCGCATCTGGAGCGCATCAGCGGGAAACCCGATCTGCTTACAGAAATCGCAAAGATGAAAGCGCCTCCGGTGACGTCAGTGAAGGACTAGCCGGCGAAGAAAGCACATTGAACGAGCGCCTCGGCGGGCACCTCGGCAACTGGGGCCCCTACAATGGAGTCTCCGTTATTCATGACGCGCATGTGATAAATTGGCGCTGGAAAAGACAAAAACAATCGTGGCGGAATCCTCGTTGCCAACAATCGAAGAAGGTTCCAACGATCGTCTGGTTCGTACCATAGGCCGATGGAGCTTGGCCGCGCTGATGGTGAACACCATGATCGGCGCGAGCATTTTTGGGCTGCCGGCGCCGATTGCGGCGCGGCTGGGGAAGATGAGCCCGGCGGGATACCTGGTAGCAGCCGCAGGAATGGGAATTATCGCGGCGTGCTTTGCCGAGGTTGCATCGCAATTCCGCGAAGCTGGCGGACCTTATCTTTATGCGCGTGCGGCGTTTGGGCGCTTTGTAGGGATTCAACTCGGCTGGTTCACGTGGCTCAGCCGGATCGCGGCGGTTTCCGCGGTGGCCAACCTTTTCATCACATATCTGAGTGAATTCTTCCAAGCGGCAAGTAAACCGCTCACACGGGCCGCGGTATTGAGCGTGCTGATCGGGTTCCTGGCGGCGGTGAACTACCGGGGAGTGAGCGCGGGAAACCGCGTCAGCAATTTTTTCACGATTAGCAAGCTGACGCTCCTCACGTTTTTCTTGATGACAGGTCTTATAGCGCTGGCGATCCATCCTGGGTTGCGCATTGTTCCGGCCCCCGTGCACGCTACGCTGGGGGACTGGTTCGACGCGGTCATCCTCATGGTATATGCGTACGGAGGGTTTGAATCGGCACTTGCGGCGTCCGGGGAAGCGCGCAATCCGGGAAAAGACATTCCGGCAGCATTGCTTTTAGCCATGGCGGCAACCACGATTCTGTACATTGCCGTGCAGTATCTGGTGATTCACACCATTCCGAACGCGGGAGCCACAAGCAAACCGGTGGTGGATTCCGCGCGGCAATTTTTGCCACCACTTGGCGTGAAGATCGTGGCGGCGGGCACGCTTGTTTCTGCCTACGGCTATTTGAGCGCTAATATGCTGCACGTGCCCCGCGTGACCTTCGCGATGGGCGAACGCGGAGACTTCCCGGCGATGTTCGCGGCCATCCATCCGAAGTTTCGCACCCCGTATCTTTCGATTGTGGTGTTTGCGGTGGCGGTGGTGGCCTTTTCGGTGGGAGGGACTTTTCGCTGGAATGCGATTCTAGCCGCAGTCTCGAAGCTGTGCATGTATGGAGTGGTGGCGGCGGCACTACCGGCGCTGAGGAAAAAAGAACCGGGAGGCGAGTTCTTCCGTCTGCCGTATGGGACGCTGTTTGCGGTGCTGGGACTGTTGTTTACCGGCGTGCTGGTCACGCGTATGCGGACGCCCGAGATCATCGTGATGTCCGTTACTTCGGCGCTGGCGATTCTGAATTGGTTGTGGGCGCGTGGCCGCGAACGCGCTCCCGTTCTTTCCAACTGAGTTGGCCCACTCCCGGATCGGAGGAAATGGTTCGGGCGGGTTGGCGGACAGGTATTGAGACCATCGGCAGAGGAGGGGGGAGCGAAGGCTAGAATTAAGATGGGACGGGTTCCAGGGGCCCTCCCCCCTGTTTTTTCATAAGTGTTCATTCTAGAGATAGTTAAAGTGCTTTGTTTTGATACACTTTTGCAAGTGTTCATTCTAAAGGGACTTGCGGCTAAAGCGGTCGTTCCCAACCAAAAAAAACGCCAGCAGGATGCTGGCGCTACCAGGAAGTGCTCACACGCTTACCTATTTGATACTATACGTGAGCGGCAATCTCGTGTCAAGGGACAAGTGATGGCCTGAGTGAAGTCAAGCTGGGGAGCAATTCGGGCTCCGGCTGGCAACGAAATTCGGATTCGAGAGTCTGCCCGATGGGCGCGGCGTCTTGGAATCGGGAGAAATTCGTGACATCATCCGTATTCTGCGAACGATACAATCTAGTGTCTAGTCGCAATTGTTCCTGAGATAAGAAAGAGCGCAGCAAGCTGCGCCACTACAAGGACTTACGAGGGCGGACTTTCTCGGCGGACACTATCAGCGGGCTTCGGGGACGGTACACTAGCTGTCAGATCCAAGAGGAGAGACTCGGATGATACGCGGCATTCTGCGGAGTGGTTTGGTGTGCGCGATTCTGGTGAGCGGATGGTTCGGTGCGCAGGCGCAAGATGCGTCGAAGCATCCCATTGGGTTTGACGACATGATTCGAATGCACCGCGTGGCGGAGGCGCAGGTTTCGCCGGACGGGAAGTGGGTGGCTTATACGGTGGCGACGCCCGACATGGAGGCCAATCGCAACGCCAGCAACATCTGGGTCGTGCCGACGGCCGGCGGCGCGGAGATGCAGCTTACGCAGAGCGGACACGATACTTCTCCGGTGTGGTCGCCGGATGGAAAAACGCTGGCGTTTCTCTCCTCACGTGATGGCAACTCGCAAGTCTATTTGCTGCCGATGGATGGCGGAGAAGCGCGCGAGTTGACGCATCTCTCGACTGGAGCGGACATCGTGAAGTGGTCGCCGGACGGGAAGACGATTGCGTTCACGTCGTCCGTCTATCCGGACTGCAAGGACGATGCCTGTAACGCCGCGCGAGACGCCGAGAAGGATAAGAGCAAGGTGAAGGCACACGTGTACGAGCAGCTCTTGTACCGTCACTGGAACCACTGGTTTGAAGGCAAGCGCAGCCATCTGTTTGTGGTGCCGGTGGATGGAAGCGCGGCGCCGCGCGACTTGACGGCGGGAGCGGACTACGACGTTCCCCCAGATCAGCGTGGCGGACCGGCCGATATTAATTTTTCGCCGGACGGAAGAGAGCTTTGCTTTACGGCGGTGACGGACAAAGTGGAAGCGATCAGCACGAACGGCGATTTGTTCATCGTTCCCGTGGCCGGCGGCGACGCATTGCGCATTACCACCAATCCAGGATTCGACGGCAATCCCGTGTATTCGCCGGACGGGCGCTTTATCGCCTACCACGCGCAGCTTACGGCCGAGTATGAGTCGGACCGCTGGCGCGTCATGCTTTACGACCGACAGACGGGCAAGCACGAGAATTTATCGGAGGGATTCGACCGCAGCGCGGACGGGCTGGCATGGTCGGCGGACAGCAAAACGATTTATTTCACAGCCGAAAATGAGACGCTGTCTCCTATTTATGCGATGGCGGCGCACGCGGGAGCGGAGCCTAAGAAAATTGTGGCTGATGGATTCAACACGCAAGTTTCGTTTAGTAGCGATGGCAAGACGGTGGTGTTCGAGCGCACTAGCTTGACGATGCCGGCGGAAGTTTTCACGGCGGCGAGCGACGGAACGGGCGTGAAGCAAGTTTCTCACCAGAACGATGCGATCCTCGCGGGGTTGGAGATGAATGCGCCGGAAACGTTCTGGTTCGAAGGCGCGGAGGGCACGCGCGTGCAAGCCATGCTCATTCGCCCGCCGCAATTCGACGCCAAGAAAAAATACCCCCTGCTGGTGCTGCTGCACGGGGGGCCGCAGACGATGTGGTCGAACGCTTGGGGCTACCGGTGGAATGCAGAAGTGTTCTCCGCGCCGGGTTACGTGACGCTGATGATCAACCGGCGGGGTTCGACGGGCTACGGACAGAAATTCACCGATGAAATTACCAACGACTGGGGCGGAAAAGCCTACGTCGACGTGATGAAGGGCGTGGATTATACGCTGGCAAAATATCCGTTTGTGGATGGGGCGCGTATGGCCGCGGCGGGCGGGTCGTACGGCGGGTACATGGCGGACTGGATTGCCACGCATACGGGGCGATTCAAGGCGATCGTGAGCCACGCGAGCACCTTCGACAAGACCGCGATGTACGCGACGGAAGAGTTGTGGTTCGAAGAGCATGACATGCAGGGCGAGCCTTGGACCAACCCGGAAAGTTACCGCAAGTGGTCGCCTTCGACGTATGCGGGGGAGTTGGGAAAATTCAAGACGCCCACGCTGGTGATTGCGGGCGAGAGAGATTATCGGGTTCCTTACACGCAGTCGCTGGAATTCTTCAATACGTTGCAACGCCAGGGAGTGCCGTCAAAACTTGTGGTATTCCCGGATGAGGGCCACTGGGTCTTGAAACCGCAGAACAGCCAGTTCTGGTACAAGACCTTCCTGGACTGGGTGGGGACATACCTGAAGTAGGGATGCTTTCCGTCAAGCTTCAAGAAATCGCCGCACGGCGCGGCGAACGAACTTGAAAAGATGAAATAGCAGAAACGCCGAGAGCGCGAGAAGAACAACGACGATCGTGATCGCTGCCAGCGGGTGAACCGTCGACATCCAGGTGAGCCACACGGCCAGCAGATCCTCTCCAAGACTGAGCACCCAATTGCTGAAAGGCTCCGGAGTGGTATTGACAGCGGCACGCGTGCTGGCTTTTGTGCCATGCGACGTGAGCGCAACGCCACCTGCAAGCAGCGCCGCGCCCCACCGCCATTCGGGAGCGGCGGCGCCAGCGGCTCCATAGGCGAGAAGAGCAGCGGCCGGCGGACGGATAAACGTGTGGATGGAATCCCAAATGGTGTCGACGTAAGGCACTTTGTCGGCGAAGAACTCGATGGCGTACAGCGCCACGGCGATTCCCACCACGATGGGATGAGAGAGTACCTGAAGCGTAGAAGGCAGATGAATGATGCCGAATCGCTGGAGCAGGCCGAGCGTGGCAACCGTGGCGTAGACGTTGAGCCCGGAAGAGAATCCGGCGCCAAGAACGAGGCCGAGGGTCTCGATCGGGTTCATGCGGTCATTCTAGCAGCGTGCCGCGCGGCCGCGAGAAAAAACCCGTCAGGAAGACTCTGTGGCAATTCCAGGCCGGAATTGGTGCCGCTCGGGAATAGCGCAGGGAATTCTTCCGCAGTTGCGCCGCATCGCTTAATGTCCGCCTGAACTGCCTCCCAGGCTGAATTTGCGTGTCAGGAACACCAATGGAACTCCCATGATCACGACCCAACCCAGGAGATGGAAGCAATCGAGGAACGCTAAAAGTGTCGCTTGGTTCTGAAGCAGATGAAATGCCTGCGCTTGGGCATGAACGGCGGCGTCGGCCTGTGTAAATCCATGCTCCGAGAAGTAGCGGGTGAGCGAACCAAGGAACTGGCGGTAGCGCTGATCGAATGGCGTGGCGTGCGCCACGAGCACGGCCTGGTGGAATTGCGTGCGGCGCGCCAGAACGGTGGTTACAAACGCGATACCGAAGCTGCCTCCTTGGTTTCGGGCAAGATTCGTAAGGCTCGAGGCCTTATTGTTTTTGTTTTTGGGCAAGTTCGAGTACGCCAGTTGACTCACGGGCACAAACAGCGTGGCGATACCCAGACCTTGCAATGCACGCGCCGCAGCTTCGTGGCGGTAATCGGTCGCCAGATCAAAGCTGGCGTAGTACCACATGGCCATGGCAAAAACGAAATAGCCAAATCCCAGCAATCGTTTTACGCCGACTTTTGGCAGAATCCGCACCACCACCGGCGCCAGCATGACGATCACAAAAGCGCCCGGGCCAAGAACCAGTCCGGCATCCGTCGCGGTATAGCCGTAAAGACGTTGCAGCATCTGTGGAATCAGGACCGTCGAGCCATAAAGCGTGAAGCCGAAAAGAAAGTAAAAGATGTTGGCTAACGCAAAATTTCTGTCAGCGAGCAGACGGATCTCCACCACCGGGTCGGGATGATGCCACTCCCAAATGATGGCGAAGACGAGGGCCACCATCGCCACGGTAAAGAAAAAGACGATGAAATTGCTTTCGAACCAATCTTCCGTTTGTCCGCGGTCGAGGACTACTTCGAGGCATGCGAAAGCCATGGCCACTGAGAAAATTCCCCAACCGTCGATTTTGAGTTTTCCGCCCTTGCGCGCTTCTTCGACTTCGCGGGTGAATTCCGGAGGATCGTGCACAACGCGGCTCGACAGAATCAGAGAGATGAGGCCGATGGGAATGTTGATGAAGAATACCCAGCGCCAGCTCCAATGGTCGGTAATCCAGCCGCCGAGCGGCGGTCCGATGGCGGGCGCGGTGACAATCGCCATGCTGTAAAGGGCGAAGGCCGCCGCGCGCTTCGAGGGCGGAAAGGTATCGACGAGGATGGCTTGTTCGACGGGAGCCAGTCCGCCGCCGCCAACTCCTTGCAAGACACGAAAAAAAATGAGCAAGCCCAGGCTCGGCGCCAGGCCACACAACAGCGAGCTGAGTGTGAAGAGTCCTACGCAGATCATGTAGTAGCGCTTGCGTCCGAAGAGGCGGCTCAGCCACGCGGAAAGAGGCAGAACGACGGCGTTCGAAACCAGGTAGCTGGTCAAAACCCAGGTGCTTTCATCGGCACTGACGGCCAGACCGCCGGCGATATGGGGGAGAGCGACGTTGGCAATCGCGGTATCGAGGAGTTCCATGAAGGTGGCAAGGGTCACGACCACGGCGATAAACCAGGGATTGATTTCCGTGCGGGGGACGGAAACCGATGCGAAGACCGGCGGTGAGAGCGTCTCGCTCATAAATCTCACTTCGGTTAGATGCAGAAGAGACCTTTCGGTCTCATCGACTATATGCTAGTATTGCAGAAAAGACCAGTCGGTCTCAAGGCTAGCAGTCTCAGGGCCGGCACAGGGAGAACGCCATGACCAAGGGTGAACAAACCAGGCAAGAAATCATCCGCAAAGCCGCCCCGCTGTTCAACCAGAAAGGCTTTGAGGGCACCTCGCTCGCGGATTTGATGGAGGCTACGGGCCTGCAAAAGGGCGGCATCTACCGGCATTTTTCCAGCAAAGAAGAGTTGGCGGCCGAAGCGTTCGATTATGCCTGGCAGACTGCTGTCCACCGCAGGCTGGACGGCGTGGAGCAAGTGCCGGATGCCGTGGATCGGCTAAAGAGGATGGTGGGAAATTTTGTCGAGAGACGCGACGGACTTGTTCCGGGCGGCTGTCCCTTGATGAACACTGCGGTGGAGGCGGACGACGGCAATCCTCTGTTGCGAGCACGCGCGAGAAAGGCGCTGCAGGCCTGGACAACGCGCCTATCCAAAGTCATATCCGAGGGAATCAAGAAGGGCGAAGTTCGTCCTGGTGTTGAAGCGCTGAAATTGTCACAAAGAATTATCGGCTCCCTCGAAGGCGCGCTGTTGATCAACCGCCTCACAAAGAGTGATGAGCCGCTCCATGAGGTCCGTGAGATTCTGGACGAATACTTGGAACGAAACGTTCGCGGTGTCCGCGTTCGTTCCAAGCGAGCAAACGCAAGATCCAATTAAGCCCGGCTTACCAGCAGCTATGAGAGGTTTTTGCCCCGCCCCGGTTTCTCCCGTTTACCGGCTTGCATTCCAAACGTAGAAATGCCGCATTCTCGCCCCCATTTGGTGATGGTAATATCAAACGCTGCGACGCAGTTGAGCCCACTAGAGGAATCGAGCTGGCCTTATGACGGAACGCATGACGGAACAATTGACTTCTTCCCAGGTTCGAGAGCTAACCGGCAAATACACTTATGGAACATGGCGCAAGCAAAAGGGCTGGAACCCCATCCATCTCGTCGATGCCGAGGGCTGCTATTTCACCGACGCCGACGGGAAAAAGTATCTGGATTTTTCCGCGCAGCTCATGTGCGTAACCCTGGGCCACAAAAACGCCGCGGTCATTCAAGCCATCGAGGAGCAAGCCAGAAAGCTGGCTTATGTCGCTCCTGGTTACGCCACCGATGTGCGCGTTGCTCTCAGCGAGCGTTTGCTGGAGGTGCTGCCCAAAGGACTGGCCAAATTTTTCTTCACCACTTCCGGAACAGAAGCGAACGAAGCGGCCTTCAAAATTGCCCGCATGGTGACGGGCAAAACGAAAATCATTTCGCGCTACCGCTCGTATCATGGATCGACGATGGGCTCGATTGCGGCCACTGGGGATCCGCGGCGGTGGGCCATGGAACCGGCGGGGAAAATTCCTGGTGTCATTTTTGCGCCTGAAGTGCATTGCTATAAATGCCCCATCCAGCACACCTATCCGGCGTGCAACATTGCTTGCGCCGACTACCTCGAGCACATGATCGAAAACGAGAGCGATGTCGCGGCGGTCATTGTCGAACCGGTGGTGGGAACCAACGGCGTGCTCGTTCCGCCAAAAGAGTACATGCCAAAGCTGCGCAAGATTTGCGACAAACAGGAAGTGCTGCTAATCGCGGACGAGGTAATGACCGGCTGGTGCCGTACCGGAAAATGGTTCGCAATGGATCATTGGAACGTTGTTCCGGACATTCTGACCACCGCTAAAGGCATCACCAGCGCAGCGATTCCACTGGGGCTCTGCGCCACGAGCAGCAAGGTTGCTTCCTATTTCGATGACCACTACTTTTCTCACGGACATACTTACGAAGCGCATCCGCTAACACTGGCGCCGGCCATTGCCGCGATTGACGAAATGAAACGAATGAAACTTGCGGATCGTGCTGCGGAACTGGGCGCGTATCTCGGTCCGAAACTCGATGAATTGAAACTCCGTCATCCCTCCGTCGGCGACGTTCGCGGTCTTGGGCTGTTTTGGGGAGTGGACCTCGTCAAGAATCGGACGACTAAGGAGCCGTTCAATACCTGGAAAGAAAAAATTGCAGGAAAGCCTCTGCTCGTCGACCAAATCGCCGCCCGAATGATGGCCAACGGAGTGTACATCCAGTCGTGGATGAGCCACTTCGTGATTGCTCCGCCGCTGATCATAAAGAAAGAGGAACTGGATCGCGGGGTCGCAGCGCTCGATGAAGCTTTGAAGATGGCGGATGACCTGGTCGAGCACTGAGCTCAACCACCTTTAATCGTTCCTCAGCTCTTTTTCATCAGCCAGATCCTGGAGACTGTTACCTTTGACGAAACCGGCGTTGGCAGAACAAAATTGACCATTCGCCTCTTGACCAAGTCTGCGGAAGTCCGCAATTCCATGCTCAAGGACGGCATGAACGACGGCTGGTCGCAAACTCTAGACCGCCTGGCGGAGACTTCGCCGAAAATCAAAAAATAGCTATTTTTATCTAGCTTTTTCGATACCTTTTGTCTAACTTTGCCTAGTATTGGGAGGAATTGAATGAAGATTGCTGCGCTTATCTCGAGAATCCTGCTCGGTCTTATGTTCGTTGTATTCGGCTTGAACGGCATACATCCGTTTATACCCATGAAGGATGCCCCGCCAATGCCGGAACACGCTATGCAGTTCGCAGGAGCGTTGATGTCCACCCACTACATGCACGTCATCGCCGCTTTGCAGGTGCTAGGTGGCTTGTTGCTGCTGATCGGCCGTTACACGATCCTTGGACTCGTGATTCTCGGCCCCATCCTGTTCAACATTCTCTGCTTCCATATTTTCTTTGGAGTACCGGGAGTCGCGCCGGGAGCATTCGGCACCGTGTTGTGGTTCGTCTGCTTCCTGTATTACTTCAAGCACTTCAGCGGCGTTTTTGCCGCGAAGCCGGAATAGCATCCGGACTTACGTTCAGCACATTCAGCCGGCACCTTGTCGGGTTCGCCTTCTCTAGCGCGACCTGACAGGTGCCGGCCCGTAGTGCGAGCCGCGTTTCTGTCTTCGAACGCTCCCGCGCACTTGTTTGCTTTCTCCGCTGTCAGTAGAATGTCGAGTCTCCACTTGTCGCAGTTTTTTCTATCCGTAACGGCTGCTTTGGGGTCGCAGAAGCACGTGACCGTTCCGCGGCCACTTGTGAAGAGTTAAACCGGAGTCATCGCGAATGTCGCAGCACTACGACGTCATTGTCATCGGTGGCGGGCACAACGGCCTCGTCAACGCCGCGTATCTCGCTAAAGCAGGGAAGAAGGTCCTCGTTCTCGAGCGCCGTCACGTTCTCGGCGGTGCCGCTGTCACCGAAGAGATCGTCCCCGGGTTTCTTTTTTCCGAATGCTCGTACGTTGTCTCGTTGCTTCGCCCGGAAATCATTCGCGAGCTCGACTTGCCGCGACACGGCCTGGAAATCCTGCCGCTTGACGGCACTTTTTCTCCAATGCCCAACGGCGACCATCTCTGGCGCATGAACGATCACGCCAAGTCCATCCGCGAAATTCGCCGCCATTCCCGGATTGATGCCGAAGCCTACGACGAATTTTCCAAGATGATGACGCCGATGTGCCGCTTCGTGAAGCCGCTCCTTTCAATGGTCCCGCCCGATCCCACCACGCTCCAACCAAAAGATCTAAAGCAGCTCCACTTTTTGATGCAGCGTTTCCGTTCGCTTTCTTCGGACGAACGCTACACCCTCGTGCAACTCATGACCATGAGCGCCGCGGATTTTCTGGACCAGTGGTTTGAGACGGATGTTCTCAAAGCCACCATGTCTGCCTCCGGCATCATCGGCACGTTTCTGGGCATTCGCTCGCCCGGCACTGCCTACGTTCTTCTCCATCACTACATGGGGGAAATCGACGGCGCTTTCCGCTCTTGGGGTTTCAGCCGCGGCGGCACCGGCGCCATTTCTAACGCCATCGCCGCCGCCGCGCGCGAATTCGGGGTCGAAATCCGCACCAAAGCTCCCGTTGGCAAGATTCTCGTCAAGAATGGCCGCGCCACGGGTGTCGCCTTGCAATCCGGGGAGGAAATCTCGGCCAACATTGTTTCCTCGAGCGTCGATCCGCATCTCACTTTCGAAAAATTCCTGGAACCGGGCGAACTCCCGAGCGATTTTCTCGAGGGCGTTCGCCGCTACAAATTTCGCGGCTCTTCCGGCAAGGTCAACCTCGCGCTGGATGCGCTTCCCAATTTCAAATGTCTGCCCGGCCCCGGCGCGCATCTACGCGGCGCCATCTCCATTTCCCCGAGCATGGAATATATGGAGCGCGCTTATGACGACGCGAAGTACGGACATTATTCGCGCCGGCCTTACATCGACATGGTCATTCCCAGCCTCACCGATCCCAGCGTCGCGCCCCCGGGCAAACACGTACTTTCCTGCTTCGTGCAGTACGCGCCATACAAGCTGGCCGAAGGCACCTGGGACGAGCAGCGCGAAGCGTTCGGCGACAACGTCATCAACACGCTTGCCGAATACGCGCCCAACATCAAAGACATCATCGTGGACCGCCAAATTCTTACTCCGCTCGACCTCGAGCGCGAATTCGGCCTCACGCAGGGCAACATTTTTCAGGGCGAGCTTTCTCTCGAGCAGCTTTTCTTTCTGCGGCCCGTCGCAGGATGGGCCTACTACAACACGCCCGTAGACAACCTTTATATGTGCGGCTCCGCAACACACCCCGGCGGCGGCATCATGGGAGCGAACGGCCGCATCGCCAGCCAGGTAATCTTGAAGCAATGGAAATCCGCCTCCAGCGCGAAGGCGGCCAACTAGCCATGCCCCTCGGACAGCGCGTAGTTCTCATCGGCGGCGGGCACAACGCGCTCATCACCGCTTTTTATCTTGCCAAAGGCGGATTCAAGCCGCTCGTTTTGGAGCGCCGCGAAATGGTTGGAGGGGGAGCCATCACTGAAGAGTTTCATCCTGGCTTCCATTGCTCGACGCTGGCGCACACTGTCGGACCGCTGCACGCCAGCGTCGCGCGCGATCTGCAAATCGAAAAGTTCGATTGCCAGATGCTCTATCCCGACCCGCGCGTCTTCGCTCCCGCGCCTGATGGCAGGTCGCTGCTCTTTTACAACGACCACGCCAAGACTGCCCCGGGCATTGCGCTTCACTCCGCGAAAGACGCCGCGAAATACGCGAAGTTCGCCGAATCTCTCGAACATATCGCCGGATTTTTCGCGCAACTCTGCTCCATCACTCCGCCCGCAATCGATAAGCCTTCACCGGAGGATCTCTGGAATCTCTTCAAAACTGGCAAAAGTGTCCGCAGTCTCGGCAAGACGGGGATCTTCGATCTTCTGCGCTGGGGACCGATGGCCGTTGCGGACTTCGTTTCTGAATTTTTCGAAGCGGAATTAATTCGCGCCGTCATCGCCGCTCGCGGCATCTTCGGTACCGCGCTCGGCCCGTGGTCCGCCGGTTCGACCGCCGTCCTTCTTCTGCGCGCTGCCGCCGACGCCCATCCCGTCGGCTCTGCCACATTTCCGAAAGGGGGGCTCGGCTCTTTCACGCGTGCGCTGGCCGAATCGGCAAAAAAAGCCGGAGCCGAAATTCGCACCGACGCCGAAGTTCGCCACATTCGCGTCAAAGACGGCGCCGTCACGGGCATCGTTCTCGCGGGCGGCGAAGAGATCGCTGTTGAAGCCGTGGTGTCCGGAGTCGATCCCAAGCGGACGTTCTTCCAGCTCGTCGATCCCACGCAGCTCGATCCCACTTTCGCCAATCGCATGAAGAACTTTCGCGCCAATGGCACCGTCGCCAAAGTCAATCTCGCTCTCGGCGGCCTGCCAACATTTTCCGCACTCGATGCAAACGAAAGCCCGCTGAGGGCGCTCTCTGGCCGCATCCACATCGGCCCCGAAATCGATTACCTCGAGCGCGCATTCGATGCTTCGAAGTACGGCGAATTCTCGAAATCCCCCTGGCTCGACGTCACCATCCCCACGATCCTCGATCCCGCGCTTGCCCCCGACGGCAAACACGTCCTCTCCGCCTGCGTGCAATTCGCGCCTTATAATTTGAAAAAAGGGAATTGGGACGCCAGCCGCAAACAGCTAGGCGACGCGGTCGTCAAAACTCTCGCCACTTACGCACCGAATCTTCCGGGATTGGTTGAAGGCATACAGGTCATTACTCCCAAAGATCTCGAAACCTCCTACGGTTTCACTGGCGGCCACATCTTCCACGGCGAACTGGCCCTCGATCAACTCTTCACCATGCGCCCTGTTCTCGATTGGGCCCGCTACAAAACGCCCATCCACGGTCTGTTCTTGTGCGGCTCCGCCACGCACCCTGGCAACGGCTTAACCGGGGCGAGCGGCGCCAACGCCGCCCGCGAAATCATCCACGCCCTGCGCTGAAGTTGGAGTGCGGGAGCTTTGCTCTGGCATTCGCGACGACAATTTCTAGGAGCCTTCTTCAAATTCCCCTTCGGGCATGGGCAGTTTGTCGCCGTCTTTGGCAATCCAGACATACAGTGTGGGCAAGAGGAAAATGCTTAGCAGCAGAGCTCCAACAAGGCCACCGACGATAACGATGGCGAAGGGACGCTGGGAGTCCGAACCAATGCCGCGGGAAAGCGCCGCCGGCAACAGGCCCAGCGTGGCCACAAGCATGGTCATCATGATGGGACGAAGCCGGAGCACGGCACCATCGACGGCGGAGTCTTCAATGGAGTGCCCGCGCGCGCGAAGCTGATTGATGTACTCCAACATGATGACGCCGGTTTGCACGGAGACCCCGAAGAGCGCCAGGAAACCGACACCCGACGAAACGCTGAAGTGCGTGCCGGTGACCAGCAGAGCGAGCAAGCCGCCGATCGGCGCCATCGCCACGTTGCCGAGAAGTAGGAGCGCCCATTTGAAGGAGCGAAACATGGTGTAGAGAATCCCGAAAATCACGAGGAGTGTTAACGGCACGATCACCAGGAGCCGCGCTTCCGCACGCTTCTCACTCTCATATTCGCCGGCCCAGTCGATATGATATCCGCGAGGCAATTGGACCTTTGCGTTTACGTTCTTGATGGACTCCTCGACGGCGCCGCCAAGGTCCCGTCCGCGGACGCTGTACTTGATGGCCACATACCTTTCGTTTCCTTCGCGGTAGACTTCGGAAGCTTCTTCGCGTTCCTCAATCTTGCAAAGCTGCGCGAGCGAAACGCGTTCCCCGGATGGGGACTGCAAACGAATTCTCTCGATGGCTTCTTTCGTATTGCGAAATTGCGGAAGGTAGCGCATCACCAGGTCGTAGCGGCGTTCTCCTTGTAGTACCTGGGTGAACGCGGTCCCTCCGACGGCCGTCTGGACGGCATCTTGTACATCCGCGACGTTGATTTGGTGGCGCGCCGCTTGCACGCGGTCCACCGAGATGTCCAGGTTTGGCTGTCCCAAAACTTGAAACACACCAAGGTCCTCGATGCCTTTCACCTGGCGCATGGTCGCGACGATCTGATTGGCCATGTCTTCGAGAACCTTGAGGTCGTCACCGTATAATTTCACCGCCAGTTCGCCTTTTACTCCGCTGACTGCTTCCTCCATGTTGTCCGAGATAGGCTGGGAAAAATTCCAGAGCACCCCGGGAATTTTGTCCAGTTCGCGCTGCATTGCGGCGATCACTCGATCCTTATCCTCGTGAAACACCGGCCGCCACTTTTCCTTCGGCTTCAAATCGACGAAGTACTCGGTATTGAAGAAGCCCGTCGTGTCCGTGCCGTCATCCGGACGACCAACCTGACTGGTGCATTGAGTCACTTCAGGAAAAGAGCAAAGCAGGATGCGCGCCTGATCCGCTAACCTGGTCCCTTCGGTAGGTCCGGTGCTGGGAGCGAGAGTGCCGCGGACCCAGAGCGCGCCTTCGTCCAAATGCGGAAGGAACTCGGAGCCGATAACCCCTCCCACTGTCAGATAAATGGATCCCGCAAGCCCAACCGCCGCCACGCTCGCCGTTACCAACCGGTGCTCGATCGCCCAGCGGACGGCGTGGCGATAATGTGTCTTCAACGCTTCCATGACCGGGTTGCGCCATTCCTTAACGCCTTTGCGGAATAACACGCTGGATAGCACCGGCGCGAGAATCATGGAAAAAAGGAGCGCACCGAGGAGGGCAAAAGCTACCGTCCAGGCCATCGGATGGAACAGCCGCCCCTCGACGCGCTGTAGTGTGAAGATGGGCAAATACGCGGTGATGATGATGCCGATCGCGTAGAAGACAGGACGCTGCACTTCGTGGGCCGCTTCCCGGATGCGCTCCATCGGTGTCTTGTAGGTGCTGCCGCCGTGGCTCATATGGCGGACGATGTTCTCCACCATGACCACCGCGCCGTCCACTACCATCCCAAAATCCAGCGCGCCAAGAGACAGCAAGTTTGCAGGAATGCCCTTCAATTTCAGGCACGTGGCCGCGAACAACAACGAGAAGGGGATGGTCAGAGCAACGATTAATGCTCCGCGGGCGTTCCCCAGAAATAGAAAGAGGACGATTACGACCAGGACGATGCCTTCCGTCAGGTTGTGCAGCACCGTATGCGTTGTGAAATGCAGCAGGTCACTGCGGTCAATGAAAGGAACTACCTTCACACCGGCGGGCAAAATATGATCGTTTAGCTCTTGAACCTTCGCGTGGATTTCCGCGAGCACTTCGTCGGCATTCGCGCCTTTGCGTAAGAGCACAATGCCGGAAACCACGTCATCGTTATCGATGATCTTGCCATCTTCGCGATGAAGCGCTCGAGCAAATTGACCGAGCCGAATCTTCGGCCCCTGCTGGACCACCGCGATATCCTTCACGCGCAGCGGGGTGCCGCTTTTGGTCATGATGACCGTGTTTTCGATATCGCGTACGCTTTTGACCAGGCCCACTTCCCTAACATTGATCTGTTGCAAGCCGGCTTCGATGAAGCTGCCGCCCGCATTGGCATTGTTGTTTGTAAGCTGCTGCTCTACCTGAGACAGGCTGAGTCCGTAGGCGATCAGTTTATTGGGATCGACGCGAACCTGGTATTCGCGCGTCGGCCCACCGAAGCTGGCGACATCGACCACGTTGGGGACGGACTTGAAGTTTTTTTCGACCACCCAATCTTCGATCGATTTCAATTCCATCACGTCGTAGCTTGGGTTCGTGCTTTTCAGCGTGAAGAAGTAGATTTGGCCGACCGGACTCCAGTCGGTCCCCATCTGCGGCACCACTCCCGGCGGCAACGTCACTTGCGAAAGCCGTTCGAGAACCCTCTCGCGGTTCCAGGCGTTTTCTTCTTCATCATCGAAAATCAGCTTCAAGTCCGAGAGCCCGAAGAGAGAAAACGAGCGCAAATGCATCACGTGGGGGATGCCGTTCATCACCACTTCCAGCGGAATGGTGACCTGCTGTTCGATCTGTTCCGCGGAAATTCCCGGCCACTGCGTGATGATCTCGACGTAGTTGTTGGCGACGTCGGGGTACGCTTCCACGGGAAGCTGGTGGAACGAAACCGCGCCCCAGAACAGCAGCATCACTGCCGCCGCGAGGACAAGAAAGCGGTTCTCCAGTGGGAAATCGACAAATTTGCGAAGCATTTACTGTTCCACCGTGTTCTGGAACACCAGCGCGTTCTGAACAACCTGCTGGCCGGCCTGCAGCCCGGAAACAATCTCTTGCAAGTTGTTTGCTAGAGTTTGGCCGACAGTAACCTCGGCTCGCCGAAATTTCCTGTCCGCCGTCGAAACGTAAACCCAGTCGCGATCGTGCAAATGCAAAACAGCGGTAGCCGGAACAACCGTATATGTCTCCTTTTTCTGCCCGTGAAAGGTTGCGGTAACGAACATGCCCACGCGCATCAGCCCTGGATTGCGCACTTCGATGCGCACCTTGGCCGTGCGCAGCGTTGGATCGAGCACAGGAAGCACATTGCTGATGCGCCCCGTAAATTCTTTGTCGGGATAAGCGTTCAAGCGGATTTCGGCAGTTTCGCCGACGTGCAAACCGGGAAGATCATTTTCATACACGTCGCATAGAATCCACACATTGCTCAGGTCGGAAATGGTAAACGGATTCGGTGAGCCTAGTCCCGCCACTCCCGCGGCATTGGTCACCTGCTGATCGGTGATCACCCCCGAGACGGGCGCGCGAATATCCACGATCGCAGCCGGATGATCGATACTGCCGCCGAGCACGCGCAGCCGTTCGGTAGTGTTCTCCACATCAACCAGGGCCTTGTTCTCGACGTCCTCCGCTGTCTGGAAATCGTTCAGTGAGATGGCCCCCTTGTCGTATAAGAGCTTGGAGCGCTCGAATTGTATACGCGCGAGTTTTTCGTCGGCGACCGCCTTTCGGTAGTCCGAAAATGCACTGGACATATCCGCGCTTTGCACACGCATCAGCAGTTGGCCTTTTTTGACCGTATCGCCCAGGCGCGCGTGAATTTCCACCACACGGCCAGTGGCAATCGAAATGACCGGCACGCTCCGGGAAATATCTGGACTCACTGTTCCGGTTACTGTCAACTGCGATGTGGATTCATGCGCGACCGCTGTGGCCAGCGTAAACTGCTCCGGATGAGCCACGCGGATGTCATTGGCGTCTCCTTCTTGCTCGACTTTCGCCGGTGGCGGAGCCTCTGCCTTTGGATCGCCTTTTCCTTCGCTACAACCCGCGAGAACCCAACCTGTCGTGAATAGTAGGACCACCGTTCCCAAGCCCGCGCGCCTCATTGGATCACCTCACGCCCCACCGCCAAATTCAATTGGCTCGCTGCGTTCAAGTAAGAAGCCACCAGGTTCAAATAATTTACCTGCACGCTGCGGTAGTCGGCTTGCGCATTCAGAAAATCCAAAAGCGATGCCGCGCCATGTTCGTAGGAAAACGCAATCGTATCTCGTACTCGCGATGCTTGCTGCAAATACCTGTCTTTATAGGGTTGTAGCAGGATCACCGTGCTGTTCACCGTGGCGTATGCGGAATCCACGTCGCTGAACACTTGCGCTCGCGTTGCCTCCTTCACTTTTTCGTTGCGGTCGATGTCCAGTTCCGTGCGTTTTTTCTCCCCCTGATTCCGGTCGAATATGCGCAGAGGGATGCTGACGCTGACCCCGGCGGTGTTGGTCCCAAAAGGATTGTTGGTCGATGCATTGTGCGTATACCACGCGCTCAAAGTTGGATCGGTCGAACCGTTGGCAATCGCGAGCCTGTGATCGGTTTGCGCTTTGTCTATGGCTTCGATTGCCGCCTTGAGATCCGGCCGCGTGTCCAACGCCGTTTGCCGGACTTCATCCAGGGGAGCGATCTGAGCCGAGAAGTCGAAGGGACCGGTAACGTCGAATTGTTCGACGGGCGTGCGGTCGTTCAATAGTGCAAGAAGCTGAATCTTCGCCGTTCGCAGATTCACTTCTGCCGTTTGCAAGTCCGATTCGTACTGCACGCGCTGCAATTCCAAACGGTCCAAGTCCACCTGCGCGATCGCCCCCGCTTTGTATCGCTCGCGATTCACGTCCAGAAGATGGTCGTAATATGAAAGGTTTTCTTTTGCCAGATCAAAGATCGCTTTTTCCTGAAGCGTTTGAATAAAGGCCATTCGCAAAGTAAAAAGGAGAGTTCTATCCAGGTCCGCCTGCCCGGAAATGGCTATTCCCGTCCCCTTTTGCGCGCTCTCCAGCCGCAATTCCCGTTTGTGTTGCCGTTCGTGGAGATAACTGATGCCCGGTGTTTCAAATGTGCCGGTAAAGGGGCGATACCTCCCGTCCTTGGAAGCGATTTGCGTCCCATCTGCTGTCAGAGTGAAGGTCGGGTTGGGCCGCAAATACGCGGTGATCTCCTCTGCGCGAAACTCTTCGATTCCAATCTGCCCGGCGCGCAGCGTCGGGTTCGCCGCCTCAAACTTCTCCCGAACCTCTTGCCAGGTCAGCGCCTGCTGGGCAAGACAGATCTGGGCCATTCCGGCCGTCAGAAGCAGTACGAAGCACATCGTTCTTATTAAAACCCGCATATCCATTCCCTCATTGCATTTACCCTCTCGCGTCGCGTTTCGAAACACCTTGGGTTGGCCCTTTCCAAAGGGCCGCTGTTCGCAACCAGACAGGATTCGATGATTCTCTTGTGGCCGTAAATTGGGAAGAACTATATCGGCCCGTCTCGGACCGCCAGTTTACGCGTTCATTAACGGGATGTTTAAACGTGAAGAACAGCGAGCGGGGGAGCCCTGGCGGCGCAGCCAAATTCCGGCTGCACCACGTACAGGCGAGAAGCGGACAGCGGCCTCAACTCTGCATGGTCTCCCGCAAGGAACACGCTGGCGCTCACCGCGCACACCTTGCCCGAGGACCAGGAAGAAGGAATCGCCGCATTATCATGAATTTGCGCCGTCTTGCCGGACCATGCGGTTTGCGAATCCGGCGCCACATCGGGGAACGCGCGTGGATCGGCGAGCGTGAAATTCCCGTGCCCGTCATTCAGCAGGATGGCGATGGTTTGATTCAGCCAGGAGGTAGAAACCACCAAGTCCAGCGCATGGTCGCCGTTGACGTCTCGCGGCGAGATTTGCACTCCCCCGGCCGGTCCGGTGACCCCAAAGAACTGCCTGTTTCCACTAGTAAGTTCAAACCGGATCCAGTAGCGCGACTGCGATGCAGATCCCGACGCCGCTTGCACCGTGGCTAAATCCGCCTGATGATCGCCGTCGAAATCGGCGATTGCAAAATGCGACGTCATGTCCGCTGCCAGAGCGCTCGAACCGAGCCTGGGGCGGCTCGCAGCACACGCGCTGTCCGCGACACAGGACAGCATCAACAGCCCGACGATGGCGTATCTCCGCGATGCGGCACCCTTCGCAAACTCAAAGCACCAGCGTCCCAATCTCTGCAATGGCTTTTGTAAGACCACTATTCCCCGCACGGCCTGGCCACGGACTCTGGTCCACGAAGCATAAGAAAGTGATAAGACCAACAACCAGGTCTCGGTAGTGCGCTTCGAACAAGCAGCATACCATTCCCCTCCCAGCCGACGGCAATCCCCAAGTTTCTATGACTATTGATACCCACCTCATCCAGATGGGGCGGGGCTTGCCACTGCCCGCCGTGCCCGATGGCGCTAATCTTCCAGCCCCCGCTCGAATCTTGCGTTTGTAATTCCTGGATGTCATGCTCCCATTTCGGAATTTGTCGAAGACGAGATGATCAAACTCCTAGCCAGGCTATTTCGCGGCGTCCATCTCATCATCGGTATCTCCGCACCCCCACCCGGCCAAAGCGAGCGTGCCTACGTCTTTCTCTGGCTCGGGATCACGGCGTTTGTCATCGCTTTTGCAGTTTTGCTGCTCTACGCTATCCCGCATCTCTACTTTGGGCGTTAAGCCTCCACGCGAGATAACCACACAACTCGACCCACTCGCCTGCTTCAGATCGACGCCGCACTCTTAGACGCCATAAAGGCTCCAGACCGCTGCTTGTCGCTCCATTTCCGAACGCAGTACAATGGTTTGTTTGCACCCCGAGGAGGACGCTTCAACATGGCCACGGCCGAAACAAAACTGCACGTTTCCGAATTCACCAACGAAGCTTTCGTCGATTTCTCCAAGCCAGAAAACAAGAAAGCCATGGAAGAAGCCTTGAAGAAAGTCGCCTCCGAATTCGGCCGCGAATATCCCATGTATATCGGCGGTCAGAAAGTCGCTACCACCGACAAGGCCACTTCCACGAATCCTTCGCATCCCTCCCAAGTCCTCGGCGTTTTCCAGGTGGCCACTGCTGAGCATGCCAAACAAGCCGTGGAAGCCGCCCACAAAGCCTTCGATTCTTGGAAGCGAGTTCCCGCCGAGCAGCGCGTCGAGATTCTCTTCCGCGCCGCCGATATCATCCGCAAGCGCAAATTCGAGTTCTCCGCCTGGATCTGCTACGAAGTTGGCAAATCCTGGGTCGAAGCTGACGCGGACACCGCCGAAACCATCGATTTCCTCGAATTCTATGGCCGCGAAATGCTCCACTTCGCCGGCCCGCATCCCGTCACACCCTTGAAAGGTGAGAAAAACTTCCTCGTCTACATCCCCCTCGGTGTCGGCGCGGTTATTCCGCCGTGGAATTTTCCCGCCGCTATCGCCGCAGGGATGACCGCTGCCTCTCTCGTTACCGGGAACACTGTCGTGCTGAAACCTTCTGAGGAATCGCCGCTGGTAGCAGCGAAAGTTGTTGAAATTCTCTACGAAGCAGGCATTCCCAAAGAAGCTCTCAATTTTCTCACTGGCCCCGGCGAAACCGCCGGCGACGCCCTCGTGAAGCATCCGAAAACCCGCTACATCGCCTTTACCGGGTCCAAGGAGGTCGGCCTGCTCATCAGCGAAAACGCCAGCAAGAAAGCTCCCGGCCAGCTGTGGATCAAGCGCGCGGTCCTCGAAATGGGCGGCAAGGACGCCACCATCGTCGACGAAGAGGCCGACATTGACGCCGCCGTCGAAGGCGTCGCGCAAGCCGCTTTCGGCTATCAAGGCCAGAAGTGCTCCGCCTGCTCTCGCGCCATCGTCTCCGAGAAAATCTACGACACTTTCGTCCAGAAGCTCGTCGCGCGCACCAAGAAAATCTCCGTCGGCCCGAGCGAAGATCCCACCAACTATATGGGCCCGGTCGTCAGCGAAACCGCGATGAAAACGATTCTCGGGTACATCGATCTCGGCAAGCGGGAAGGGAACTTGCTCATCGGGGGCGAACGCGCTCCCGGCGACGGCTACTTCGTGCAGCCCACGGTCATTGCCGACGTCGATCCGAAATCTCGCATCGCTCAGGAAGAAGTCTTCGGCCCGGTCCTCGCCGTCATCAAAGCCAAAAACTTCGATCAAGCTCTCGAAATCGCCAACGACACCGAATTCGGCCTAACCGGGGCGGTCTATACGAAAAATCCCAAGAAAATCGAAAAGGCCGAGGAAGCCTTCCACGTCGGTAATCTCTACCTCAACCGCAAATGCACCGGCGCCATGGTCGGCGCCCACCCGTTCGGCGGCTTTAACATGTCCGGGACCGACTCCAAGACCGGCGGCAAAGATTACCTACTGCATTTCCTCCAAGCCAAATCCATCGCCGAGAAAATCACCAGCTAAGACGTAGCGCTATCCAAGCGACAAATAGTTTTTTGTAAGGGCGGTCTTCCGAGGCCGGCAGCTGTTTTTTTTTCGAACTATGGGAGTGTGCTGCTACAGAATGGGCGAGCGCGGCGTCATCTTCTTCACTACCAGAAACACGGGATAACTGAAAACCAGCAGCGCGAGTGCCCATGGCGCATTCTTCCGATCCGTCGCAATGGATCCCACCAGAAAGACTACCGACGCCAGCAATGCGATTCCCGTCGTCCACGGATAACCCCAGGCGCGATACGGTCTCGCCATCTCCGGCTCTTTCTTGCGCAGCACAAAGAGCGACGTATACGACAGTGTGTAATTCGCGACGAAGAAAAACGACAGCATCGCGATCACGCGCTCAAACGAGCCCAGCACGAACAGCACGCCAACGATGCTGCTTAGCAGCAGCGCCAGCGCAGGCGTTCCGCCGGCATTCACTTTCGCCGCTCGCCGGAAAAATAGTCCGTCGCAGCTCATCGCGTACAGGGTCCGGGTACAGAAAAGCTGGTTTGCGTTGACGCAACTCAGCATGGATACCACCATGATCGCCCGGATAATGAAATCGCCATAGGCTCCGAAGATTCTGGTCGCCACCGTTCCCAGCGCAAAATTACTTCCCGCGATTTCGTTCATCGGCAGCACGTACACCACCGCGGCATTCAAGAGCAGATAAATCCCCATGATGCTAAAAACGCTGCCAAAAATAGAGCGCGGCACATCGCGGCCTGGGTCGCGCACTTCTTCGCCGAAATAGATGACGCCATCCCACCCATCGACTGTGAATACGACAGCCTGCAGTCCAAGAATGATGGCCACGGCTAGACCCCATCCCGCAGGCATTACCGGCAGAGCTGCGTGCGCCGCCGGCGCCGCTGCTCGCGCGTGCCCGCCCAGCGCGAAACACGCCACGAGCAAGATTACAAACGCAATCGTTTTGATTGCCGCCGTCAAGATTTGCGCGCCGCTGCCCCAGCGGATTCCGCGCCATTGCAAAACGCCGAGGCCTACGATGACGGCCACGGCAATCAATTTTACGTGCCCTGCAACCAGTGGAAAAAGATCGCCGCTGTACTCGGCGATCACAATGCCGACGGCTGCGGCGGTGCCGCAGGTGGAAAGCCAGTCGCTCCACCCGACAATGAATCCTGCATATTCTCCGATGGCCCGGCGCGCGAAGTTGTACTGTCCGCCGCTCCGCGGAATGGCCGCACCTAATTCCGCCAGGGAAGACGCGCCGAACAACGCATACAGCCCGCCCAGAAACCAAACTCCCAGGAAGAGCCAGGCTTTCGGCAAAACCTGCGCGATGTCGCCGGGGGTGCGCACGATTCCCGCCCCGATCGAATTGCCGATGGCGGCGGAAACGCCAAACCACACGCCCAGGATTTGCAGCAGGCGGCCGCGGCCTGGCGCCGGAGACACCATCGCGCGATGCACAGAGCTGGCCGTAGTGGTGGAAGAAGAGTCCGATGTGTTAGACAATGTGTGTGCTCGGAGGATCTCCGAGACGTGGCCATGATAATGGCGGCGCTGGAAAATGCAAGCTGGAAGTGGCAGCGCGGCTACCCGTTTGCTTTCAGAAGTTTGTTAGCGGGGCGAACCAACAAAATTCCATTTGCCCCATGCGAAGGATTCGCGCACTGGAGAAAAGCGAGCGTGCGCGAGTTGCGTGATTTTCTCGGGCTGGCCCAGCCATTGTTCATATGTGCGGCGCTCGTAGTGAATCATCGTCGCAAGTGCATCGAGCTTGGCGGAGGCGCGGCGAGCCAAGCCGTTTTCTGAAATCGCATGCACAAGCGTGAGGAAAAAGGTCGGCCAGGGCTCGACAAACATGACGCGGCCGTTCTTGCGAAGTACGCGATGCATTTCCGCAAAAGTTTTCTCGAGATCACCGGGCAATTCGGGGAGATGGTGCAAGCCGCCTTGAACGATCAGCACATCCTTACTTTGGCTGATAAAAGGCAGCTTCCGGCAATCGCCAACGAGGCATTTCGCAGGGCCGCGATATTCCGCGATGAGGCGCGGCGAAAGGTCGACGCCTTCGAGCCGCGTGAATCCCAGTTGCTCGAGGGCGCGCAGGCCATTGCCCCGCCCGCAAAACAATTCGACGATTTCGGCGTCGCGCGGCCAAGCGTTCGCACCGAACTTGCGCAGGCGCTGCACAAATTTCCGGACTTCCTCTTCCGGGGTTTCGAAGCGAAGATACGCGGCTTCCCAAGGATCGGGGGAGATTGAAGGGGACCCTTCGCTATGAGGTTCTTTGCTCTGATTGGCAGTCTGTGAAAATTGCATCGTCGTCTGGAGATAAAGGAATGCCATAGGCAGTTTCCCACAGTTCGCCGCGCTTTTCGAGATGTGCCGCTTCCAATTTCGGAGCAAGATGAAATCGCAAGAGGAGCATACGCAAGCTGTGGTGAAATTCCCGATTCGCAGGTTATGATGAAGTTTGCATGAATCCGCAGCTAATTTCCGGGGCCATGGATCCAACCCGTGTGGCTGCGCCACAAGCGGTCGAAGTATCCGTGGTCATTCCGTGTTTGAACGAAGCTAACTCACTGGCTTTCTGTATCGACAAAGCAGTACAGGCGTTCCGAAGCGGAGGCCTTTCCGGCGAAGTCATTGTTGCTGACAATGGGTCGACGGATGGTTCCACACAAATTGCGGAAGAGCACGGTGCGCGGGTGATTCACGTTCCGGAGCGCGGTTATGGCGCCGCGCTGCGAGCAGGGATTACTGCCGCCCGCGGACCGTTCATCATCATGGGCGACGCAGACGATAGTTACGACTTTACGGATGTGCCGCGATTCGTGGAAAAACTGCAGGAAGGCTTCGAGATGGTGATGGGCAACCGCTTCCGCGGAGGGATCAAGCCCGGCGCCATGCCTGCGCTTCATAAATATCTTGGGAATCCCGGTCTGACTGCTTTGCTAAATACTCTATTCCATGCCGGCATCGGTGACAGCTATTGCGGAATGCGGGGTTTCCGACGAGAACTGTACGACCGTCTTGATGTGCGCAGCTCGGGAATGGAATTCGCGCTGGAGATGATCATCAAAGCCGCCCAAATCGGAGCGCGAATCACGGAAATCCCAATTATTCTCTGGCCAGACAAGCGCGGCCGGGCCCCGCATCTCCGGAGCTTTCGTGACGGCTGGCGCAGTTTGCGCTTTATGTTGCTCTATGCACCAAACTGGCTCTTTCTGCTGCCCGGTGCTTTTCTCATGATTGTTGGACTTTCGCTGGTAATCTGGCTTCTCCCTGGACCTCGCCGTATCACTCCGCGGGTGACCCTGGATATCCACAGCATGATCTTCGGCGTGATCTTCACCCTTCTTGGCGCGCAGATTTTGTCGATCGGAACGTTTGCAAAAGTCTTCAGCTATGCCGAACGCTTTGACCGCAACACGATTTCTCTGAAAAGGATATTGCGCAGAGTCACTCTCGAGTCCGGCCTGTTGCTGGGTGGCGTATTGTTTCTCGCGGGCTTTTGCGGATGCGCCTGGATCACCTGGCAATGGGCGGCCAGCGGGTTCGGGCCGTTGCACGAAGTCCGGCAAATTCTTTTCTGGTCGATGTGGCTCTTTCTGGGCGTGCAGGTGATTTTTTCTTCTTTCTTCCTGAGCATGCTGGGCATCAGCCGAGGCACATTCATCGGCGACTACGATCTAAAATAACCGATGGAAACCGTACAGAGCTCCTTGTCGTTGTCCTGGATCAAGCGGCTGCATCGAGCGTTCGTCTTCGAGCGGCGCGCCCGCATCCTGGCGGAGATGCTTGCGGCGCAGATTCCGCAACGTGCCTCCGTGCTGGATATCGGTTGCGGCGATGGCACCATCGCCAGCCGCATCTCCCAACTTCGACCGGACATTTCCATCCAGGGCGTCGAGTTCATGGTACGGCCAGAGTGCAAGATCGCTTGCCTGGTGTACGACGGCGTCACGCTTCCGTTCCCGGAAGCGTCTTTCGACGTCTGCCTGTTCGTGGACGTTTTGCATCACACTCGAGATATGGCCGCGTTGCTTCGGGAGGCGTGCCGAGTCAGCCGCTCGTATGTCCTTCTGAAAGATCACCTGAACGAAAACGCCTTCGATGATGCAACGCTTCGCCTTATGGACTGGATTGGGAATCGCCCGCACGGTGTACAGCTAACCTATAACTATCAGAGCCGTGGGCAATGGTCGGAACACTTTTCCGGGTGCGGCCTGAAGGAGGCCACGTGGACTAGCAGGGTGCCCCTCTATCGACTGCCCATAAGTCTCTTTGCGGGGCGTGGCCTGCACTTTGTAGCGTTGCTGCGAAAGATAAACGAGCGTCCCGTTCCGAAAACGTCTCCTGGCGGAGAAGAACGCGCAGGCTGAGCTCGCGTGATTGGAGTTCAGCGCGTCACCATTCTCCTGGGCTTGCCCGGTAGTTCGAAAGTGCGGGTAACTTGGAATACGGCAGCAACTCTGTACTGTCGATATCGGGAGTGACGAGCCAAACTGTGCGGTCCTTGAAATAGGCGAAGAGTTTTGCGTTCTGTTCCGGGCTTAATTCGCGCGCCCACACTGTTTTTGCGCCGTCGATGTCCGCGCCGTTGTAAACCCATTCGTCATGGACGTTGTGGTGTTTTGCGTAGCGCACAACGATCAAATATTTCCCCGGCATTTCTTCGATTTTTTTCTTGAGCACCAAACGGCTGGGGTCTCCCCAACAAGTCCACTGCTCGGGATCGCACTCGCGATCCACCACGGCGCGGGCGGTATCGAATGCGAGCAGCAGTACGACGGCCCACGACAAAGCAAGGCCAACAGGTCTTCCTGCCAGGCGCACGGTTCGTAAATGCCGGATGGCTTGAACGATGAGCGCGTAGAACACACATGTCAGCGGTGCCGCATAATGAGCATTCGACCAAACGACGCTAAAGATCGCGAACAGGCCGAAAAGAAATACGATCGCCAGCAGGCGTATCCGGCGATCTCCAAATGCAAACGGCAGGCCGGGCAAAACGAGGAGCGCACCTGCCCAGAAGAATGCCGGGTGATAGCGAGTGATCTTCAACCAGGAAACCTTTGCGAAATCCCCCCAGGTACGCTGATATTCCTCACGCGCCCAGCCGCTATAAAAATCCTCGAATTGCTGATTATTGTAAACGCGGGGCGGCTGCACCGTGTCCCACACAAACAGGGACGCGGAGCTATATGTCCGCGCATTCAAACGGTGTGGTAATAGCAAAGGATTTCCCGTCAGACGCCAGTTGTAATAACCCATGAAAGAGATGGTCAGCGTCAAAACGGCAAGCAAAGGCACGACCGTCCTGCGAATCCGTAGGGTTCGCGTGATGCGCGACTGGGTTTTCCCTGCAAGCCACCAGAAGAACGCAAAGGCCACGGGGATAGAAAACAAAAACCCTTCATAAGGACGGCTATTGGCTAAAATGGCGAGACCCAGCCCTAGCAACAAGGCATCGCCAACGTTCGCGCGGCGCACGATGCGCGCGAGCGCACCCAGCACCAGGGCGCCCCCAGTGGCGGCCACGGCTCCGCCCCAGTAGCTGTTTATCCAGTAGCTGTCGAGGCCGAATTTCATGGCCACCAGCGATGCTCCTAAGAACGCCCAACGCGCCGGCATCCAGGCTTGAAGCATCCAGAAAATCGCGGCGCACATGGCGCCGGCGCTCAGCAGCACGCCGATCCAGGGATGCCCCAGCCATTGCCCGATCGCCAGGACAAAACCCTGCGCGGGTGGATACATTGAAGAGTAGGTCGGCAACCAATTTACGTGAAACGTTTCGAAACTCATCCACATGGGGTGCGGCGGATTGGTGAGTCGCCCGTGCGTGAAGGTGTCTGCCATCAGGAGGTAGCTAAATTCGTCGTGAATCCCGGGAACGGGTACCGGAAGGAACGGAAGGATCAGCAGCCGCGCGGCCAGGACGCCGAAAAACACCAAGCCCACAACCAACGCCCGGTGTCTTGCAAGATTGCTTAGCGGGCGCTCGACAGCGCCGCACGCCGATGCGAACACTCGCGGACGCAAAACAGCATACAAGACGAAAGCTGCTGTGATCGCCAACATGCCAGAAGGCGTAGTAAGGAATTCCAGGATAACGATGCCAATCTGAAAGATCATTTCAGGAGAGTATTGCGGTTCTTAGAAGCGCATGCGCAGGGCACGGCAAGAGGATAGCTGATTTGCGATGGACAGAGCAGTTTTTCGTTCCGCACGTTTCGTGGATTCCCCCGGCTATCTTTCGATTTCGATCTCCGTGGTTTGGTCGGCCTTTTTTGCCGGGACTTTATTCCTGCGATCATCGGCGAAGTCCGCAAGTTCGAGGCGCAGGTTGCCGGCGTTGGTTGAGTAGGTCAAACCGGTCTCGAAATCGACGAGTCCCTCACGAATGAATTTTTCGATCTCCCCATCGAAGTGCTGCATTCCTTCCGTGTTTCCGTCGCGCATGGCATCGAGGAGGGATTTTCCCTCGCTCTCGCCTTTCTCGACGTATTCGCGGGTGCGCATCGTGGATTTCAAGATTTCCACGGCGGCGATGCGTCCTTTGCCGTCCTTCTTGGGAAGCAACCGTTGCGAAACAATGTAGCGGAAGGCTTTGCCGAGCCGGGTGCGGATAGCCTGCTGATCGGACAACGGGAACACACCGACGATACGTTCGACGGTTTTCGATGCATCGATGGTGTGCAGCGTGGAAAGGACGAGGTGGCCGGTTTCGGAAGCTTCGAGGGCAATTTCGATAGTTTCGCGATCGCGCATTTCGCCAACGAGAATCACTTTGGGCGCCTGACGGAGCGCGGCGCGCAGTGCCAGCGAAAAACTTGGCGTGTCGGTGTGCAGTTCACGCTGATGGACCGTGGATTTTTTGTGCCGGTGCAGAAACTCTATGGGATCTTCGATGGTTAGGATGTGGTAGGCCTTCTCAGCGTTCATTTTGTCGAGAATGGCTGCGAGTGTCGAAGATTTCCCCGAGCCGGTCGGCCCGGTCACCAGTACAATGCCGTTGCGCAACTCAACAATTTCTTCGAGTTGCCGGGGAAGCTTCAATTCCTCAAAACCCGGAATCTTGTCGGGGATGACGCGCATCACGATGGCGCAACTGCCGCGCTGCCGGAAGATGTTCACACGGAAACGCCCGACGCCGGTAATGCCGTAAGACAAGTCCGCGGCTCCATCCTGTTCCAGCTTGCGGGCAGGATGCTCATTCGTGCCCATCAGATCGTAAGCGATTTGCAGGGTGTCCTTCGGTGTGAGATTCTCAAGACCCTTGAATTTCAACTCCACGAGCTGGCCGCTGATTTCCACCTGCGGAGCGCGTCCTGGAGAAAAGATCAGATCGCTCACGTGTTCACCGCTCTTGAGCATCGCTTCGATCAGTTTTGGCACAGGTATTTTGCTCTGCGCGGGTTGCGCCGCTGGTGCGGGTGGTGCTTGCACTGCTGCCATCTCTGCCGTTGCCGTCGATGGAGGCGTCACAATGGGTCTCCCTAATGTTTTGCGAAACCAGAAGTGCGATAGCTGGGTCGCCTGAAGGGGCTCTGAAGCGATCTTCTGCTTGACCTATCGATTCTAAGCGAACCGTTGCGGGATTTTGTGGCTGATTGAGGATGGATTGCGTGAAGATTACTGGTACGGATGAACAGGTGGAGGATTGGGATCTCTCAAACGCTGCCCTCCGATGCGCAGAACAATCCTTCCATTTGCTCCGTCGCTGGCATTCAAATCCAGTTCTACGGCTGCCAGATCATCCACGATCCAGTCCGCGCCTGCGCTCGACAGCTCGGCGTCGTTCGTTGTCGTGCGCAAGGCCAGAACGCGCGCTCCGGAAGATTTCCCCGCGCGAATTCCAGCGGGCGCATCTTCGACGACGATGCAATCTTGCGGGCGAAATCCCAGACTCGCGGCTGCTTTCAGGTACGGATCCGGGGCCGGCTTTCCGCGTGCCACGTCATCGGCAGTAATGAGGTGTTTCGGCTGCGGCAATCCTCCAGCGCGGATACGCACATGCGCCAGCGGCCGCGTGCAGGACGTCGCAATGGCCCAGCGATCCGGGGGAAGAGTTTCGAGCAGGCACAACGCGCCAGGCAAGGGCACGACGCCGTCCACATCCGCAAGCTCGCGGCGCTCGACTTCGCGATTCTCAGCATCGTGATCCGCATCAGGCAAGAGTTCGCGGATGGTAGTCATGCTCGGGCGTCCATGTGCGCGGCGCACAGTGTCTTGCGGGTCCATGCCGTGTTCAAGGGCCCAGCCGGTCCACACGCGGGCAACGGCCGGCGTGGAGTCCACCAGAACTCCGTCCAAATCAAACAGCACAGCAAGGCAATGGATATTCATCCATCTCAATTGTAAAGGATTGCAGGCATCCTTCCAAAAACTTCAGGAATCAGACTTGGCATCGCAAAGACCCGCCAAGGAGAGAGAGGCATGGCGCGGAAAACGAGAGTTCCTTCGACACGTCCGGCAGTTTGGGCACCACGTCCGAGTACCCCTTCGTCATCAGGTTTTAATGATTTTCTGCTACGCTATTCCATCATGAAAACACTCGTTCGATCTTTAGCCATTTTTCTTTCACTGCTTTTGCTGCCCGCGCCGGACTGGGCCACCTGCGGCGGCGGTGGCGGCGGCGGGATGGGTGGGATGCGTGGCGGCGTGAACCCGCGCAGCGGCGCGGACAGTACGTTTCCGCAGGACCAGGCCTACACGGTGCCATGGAAGCTGATGAAGCCCGAGGACCCGCCAATTAACAGCGGGCTGATCCTTTACTGGTTCCCTTCGTCGACTGCGGAGTTCCAGAATTCCAGCCTGCGCAATTCACGAATGCTTTCGCTCTACGCCTCGCAATGCGTGACCATGGGCGTAGCGGACGCGGGAACATCCCTCGGGAAGAAAATGGTGCCGGAGGACAAGCTGCCGGTGGTGGTGCTGGCGAAACCCGATGGGACAATCGTAGGCAAGGCGGAAAACAAGAATGGTTTCCTGAAAGTGGATCAGGTGGAGAAGTTGGTCGACACCGAAATCAAGCAGCGCGAGGAGGCCATCAAGGAGCAACTGAAAGAAGCCAAGGAAAAGGCCAAGGGCGGAGACAAAGACGGCGCGATGCCGATTTACCGCGCGGTGTTGGAACAGAAATGCCTCTTTCCAGGTAAAGCGAAAGATGCGGCCAAGGAATTGAAGAAGCTGGGCGCGGCAGACGTGGCGCAGGTTTTTGATGGCCCGATTTTCGAGCACGCGAAGAGCAGACAGATTGAACGCACGATGGAACGCGGGCTCGCCGCAGAGATGAACGAAAAGTACGTGGATGCGGAGCGGCTCTACTCGGAAGCGCACCGCATGGACCCGGCCGATCCAACGCCGTTGCGCTATCTGGGCGAGCTGTACCGTCATCACATCGGAGATTGGGACAAGGCGCGCAGCACGTTCAACTCGATTCTCGTATTGCCGGCGGATCCGCTCTCGCGTGCCGTGGCCCTGCACGGATTGGGGAAGATGACCATTCACGACGGCGAGTTCAAAAAGGGCTTGGCGCTGATGGAAGAGTCGGTGCGCGAGTTCCCGATTGCGCTGGCGTACCGTAATTTGGCGGTGTACTGGAATTCCGAGGGGGACAATGCCAAAGCGCAGCAGTATACGCAACTGGCGCTGGCGATCGATCCCAAAGATCCCTATAACTTAATCTTTGCCGCGGCCTTGCTGGCGGGGAACGGCCACGGCGAAGAAGCTTTAAAGATTGCGCGTGAAAACGAAGCGCTGCTGCCGGCTTCGTACAACCTGGCGGCGATTTACGCGCAAAATGGTCAGAAGGAAAAAGCTCTGTCTTTGCTCAAACGGCACTTCTTCGAATATGAGCGCTACCAGGCGGTGCGCACGAAGGAAATGATGGAAGCGCGCGTGGACTCGGTTTTCGTTTCGCTGCGCAATGATCCGCAATTCGTGGCGCTTACCAGTGGGGCCGACGGCAAACTCGAGCCTGCCAAGGGCATGAGCGCACCCGCGCGGGCGATGAACTGACGCCGAGGGCGTTCACCTGGATGGCATCTAATCCATCTTTCATTGGTTGGATTCCGACTCGGGCGGAGTTCGCAGGGAATGTGGAGTTGAGGCCGGCCGCTCTCTTTGAAAGTGACTCTCGTTTTGGCCGCATGAGTGTAGCCGCGAGCCGCTCTCTCGGCAACCGCAAGTCACTCGCCGGCTGTGCCCAACATCGATTAGGCGGGCATGGCGGAATGTCGGGCTATTCAATGAGCACGCTGTTTTCAGTACGGGGTCTTTTTTTCCTGGCTCTTCCAAAGCGCAAAAATCGCCAGCGATTCCTCGCGGAGAAGCTGCTCCATGGGCATGCGGCGCGCGCTGAGCGGACGCTTCAGTTCTTCGTAAATAAATGCGTCATCAAATCCAGCCGCGGCGGCATCCGCAGCCACGCAAGCGTACAAGACGCGCGCTGGCCGCGCCCAGTAGATGGCGCCCAGACACATCGGGCAGGGTTCGCACGTGGTGTAAATGTCGCAGCCGGTCAGCTGAAAATCGCCGAGCGCGCGGCAGGCCTCGCGAATCGCCACCACTTCGGCGTGCGCGGTGGGATCGTTCGTCGTGGTGACGTGATTGGTGCCTTCGGCCACCACCTTGCCGTCCTTCACAACCAGCGCGGCAAATGGCCCGCCACGCCCGGTTCGAACGTTCTCCAGTCCCAAAGCAATAGCCCGGCGCATGAATTCGGCGGACATCATTTTATGACCCCGGCTCAGATTGCCTCTCTCGTCGCCAAATATCAATGCATCTGTCCCACGCATACACGCATTTGCCAATCGGCGGGCAAGTCCTCGCCCAAGCCATCTGTTTTGCAGCGGATTTGATGCGGGTACGCTACAATCCACAAAATCAACGTGACGGCTAGAAAAGCGCGGCAAGTGTCACACCCGGCGGGAAAAACACGCGGCAGCGCCCCCGAGTCACGATAAAAATATGGCCAACCGCCAAATTGGAAAATCCGTTCCGCGCAAAGAAGGGCGCGACAAGGTCACCGGAAGCGCGCGCTACGTCGACGATCTTACTTTCCCGGACATGATCCACGGTGCAACGGTGCGAAGTTCCGTCGCCCGCGGAAAGATTCTCGGAATCCATTTCGAAGATGGAATTCCCTGGAACGAATTTACGATTGTTACGGCCAAGGACATTCCCGGCAAGAACTGTGTCGCGCTCCTCATCGAAGACCAGCCCTGCCTTGCCGACCAGCTGGTGAACCATCCCGAGGAGGCGGTCGTGCTTCTCGCACATCCAGACAAGTATCTTCTGGAAGAGGCGCGGCGAGCCGTACGCATTGAAATCGAACCGCTGCCGGCGATCTATACAATCGAAGATTCGCTTTCACGGAAACAAGTGATTTGGGGCGAAGACAATATTTTCAAATCCTATCAGGTTGAAAAAGGCGACGTCGACAAGGCCTGGAGCGGCGCCGATTTTATCGCCGAAGGAGAGTATGAGACGGGAGCGCAAGAGCAGCTCTACATTGAGCCGCAAGGAATGATCGCGCGCGCGAATCCCGCGGATGGCGTCACGGTGTGGGGATCGCTGCAGTGTCCGTATTACGTTCACAAGGCGCTGGTGCGTCTCTTCGGGTTGCCGAAAGAGCGCGTGCGCGTGGTGCAGACAGAAACCGGCGGCGGCTTTGGCGGCAAGGAAGAGTATCCATCCATGATCGCGGGCCATGCGGCGTTGCTCGCGTGGAAATCAGGAAAAACCGTAAAGATAATTTACGACCGCGCGGAAGACATGGCGGCCACCACGAAGCGGCACCCCTCGCGCACGCGCCACCGCACCGCGCTTACGCGTGAAGGCAAGCTCCTGGCGATGGAGATCGATTTCACCCTGGACGGTGGCGCTTATGAAACGCTCTCGCCAGTTGTATTGTCGCGCGGCACCATTCACGCCGCCGGACCCTACGATTGCCCCAACGTGCGCATTCGCAGCCGCGCCGTCGCCACCAATGCGGCACCACATGGCGCGTTCCGCGGATTTGGCGCGCCGCAAAGCGTGTTCGCCCTCGAGCGCCATTTGGACCGCGTCGCCGGCGCAGTGGGTATCACCCCCGAAGAATTGCGTCGCCGAAATTTCATCCGCGAAGACCAGACGCTTTCCGTCGGCCAGGTGGTCCACGAGAAAGTGGACATGGGCAAACTGCTCGATCGGGCGCTGGAACTCAGCGCGTATCACGAAAAGCGGAAGCGTTTTCAGCAGGAAAATTCTAGCAGCACGATCAAGCGAGGCATTGGGTTTGCCTCGTTTTTGCACGGGGCCGGATTCACCGGATCAGGCGAAGAGTATCTGGCTTCCGAAGCGCTGGTGAGCATATCGCGCGAAGGAAAAGTACGCGTCCTCGCCGGCAGCACGGAGATGGGCCAGGGAACCAACACGGTTTTCGCACAGATTGCAGCGGAAGCGCTTTCGCTGGAATGCGAACAGATCGAAATCTTGCAGCCAGATACTTCGCTGGTGCCCAACAGCGGTCCCACGGTAGCTTCGCGAACAGTGATGATCGTCGGAAAACTGGTGGAGACCGCGGCCCTGGCGATCAAGAAATCGCTTGTGGAGAGTGGTTTTCTGAATGAGCCATACAGCTCGAAAGAGTTCGAAAATGCGTGCCGGCAGTACATCGATAAATTCGGCCCGCTGGAATCGCTCGTGAAGTACCAGCATCCCAGTGATCTTCATTGGGACGACGCAAAATACCAGGGCGACGCCTACGGCGCGTACGCCTGGGCCGTGTACGTCGCGGAAGTGTCGGTGGACACGCGCACTGCGGAAGTTCGCGTGGAAGATTTTGTCGCCGTTCAAGAAGTTGGAAAAGTGATCAATCCCGTGCTCGCGGCGGGACAGATCGAAGGCGGCGTTGCGCAGGGCATCGGATTCGCGCTCCATGAAAATGTCGTCTGGCAGGAAGGCCGCATGGTGAATGGCCAAATGACCAACTACATCATGCCCACGTCGATGGATGTTCCGCCAATTCGCGTTTTTTTTGAGGAACTTCCCTATGCGCGCGGTCCCGCTGGCGCGAAAGGCATCGGTGAGCTTCCTCTCGATGGCACGGCGCCGGCGATTGCGAATGCCATCGCCCAGGCCACCGGCGTCGACATTCGGCAAATTCCCATCACGCCCGAAAAACTGTTCGAGATGCTGGAGCGCGTGCATGCGTGAAGTCTCGCAGAAAATCAATGTGCAGTGCGAGATCAACGGTCAGCCGATGACGCTCGAGACGTATCCGATGGCACGGCTCCTGGATGTATTGCGCGAGCAAGCAGGCCTGACCGGAACGAAAGAAGGCTGCGGTGAAGGCGAGTGCGGCGCTTGCTCCATTGAAATGAACGGAGCGCTTGTAAATAGTTGTCTCGTGCCCGCATTGCAAGCGGAGGGTGCGGCCATCCGCACCATCGAAGGAGTCGCCGATCGCGGCCAACTTGATGCCGTGCAGCAGGCTTTTCTCACCCACGGCGGCGCGCAGTGTGGAATCTGCACTCCGGGCATGATACTTGCTGCGCTGAATCTTCTCTCGCGGTATGCGCAGCCGACCGAAGCTGAGATTCGCGAAGGGCTTTCCGGGAATCTTTGCCGGTGCACGGGTTATACGAAGATTTTCGAATCGGTCGTCGCGGCCTGCCGTTCCTCGAGGCAGCGCGCATGAGATCGTATGTTCCCGCTTATGCAATAGAGGCGCCCCGAAATCTTGCGGAAGTGCTGGAACGCATGGCTCACGAGCCCGGCGCATGGAAACCATTCGCTGGTGGAACGGATTTGATGGTGCTGCTCGAAGCGGGAAAGCTTCCGCACAAAAAATTTCTGAGTATCTGGAATCTCCAGGAGCTGCGTGGCATCGCCGTGACGCCCGCTCACGTGACCATGGGTGCGTTGACCACCTATTCCGAAATAAGACGGCACGAAGTGCTGGCGCGCGAATTCCCCTTGTTGTGCCGCGCGGCCGCAGAAACGGGAAGTGTTGCAACGCAGAATCGGGGCACGCTTGCCGGAAATATTGCCAATGCATCGCCGGCAGCGGATTCGCCACCAGCGTTGCTGGTTTATAATGCCGAACTCGAACTCGTATCGGCGCGCGAGACCAGATGGGTGCCCTATCAAGGATTTTGGAAGGGCTACAAACAAATCGCGCTGCGCGAGGACGAGTTGATTCGCGCAATTCGTCTGCCGCGAGACAAAACCGGCTGGGTGCAGTCTTACCGCAAAGTAGGGACGCGCCGCGCGCAGGCCATTTCGAAAGTATGCTTCGCGGGAGCGGCGCGCATGGAGTCCGGGCGAGTTGCCGATGTGCGCATTGCTTTGGGGAGTGTCGCTCCTACCGTCTTGCGGGCGATCGAAACCGAAAAAGTGCTGAGAGGAGAAAAACCAGCGCCTGCGATTGTGCAAGCTGCGCAAGAAACTCTCGCTCGCGAAATCGCACCAATCAATGATATGCGCTCGACAGCGCGCTACCGTCTGCACGTCGCGCAAAGTCTTCTCGCGGAATTCTGCGAAAAGTTGACTGCCTAACCCGAAATGTCAAACACTTCTCACGTGCCTGACAATCCTCATACAGATCTCATCGTTCGCAGCACGCGCGTGATAATGCCGGACGGCGAACGCCCGGCAGCGATTCACATTCGCGGTGGCGTGATCGCAGGAGTTTCTGGCTATAACCATGTTCCCGCAGGATGTGAGGTATACGAGGCAGGCGATTTGGTGGTAATGCCTGGGCTGGTTGACACGCACGTGCACATCAACGATCCGGGCCGCACGGAATGGGAAGGGTTTGCCACGGCATCGCATGCCGCTGCTGCGGGAGGCATAACGACGCTGATTGAAATGCCGCTCAACAGCATTCCCGCGACGACTAGCGTGGCTGCATTTCAAGAGAAGGTCAGTGCCGCGACAGACAAAGTTTGGGTAGACATCGGTTTTTGGGGCGGCTTGGTGCCGGGAAATGCCCGGGAGCTTGGCGGCCTTTGGGAGGCGGGATGCTTTGGGTTCAAATGTTTTTTGGTCGATAGCGGAGTGCCAGAGTTTCCACGCGTGAGCGAGACTGACGTCCGCGAAGGATTATCCGAACTGGCAAAAACCGCCGCGCCGCTGTTGGCGCATGCGGAGTGGCCCGGCCCGATCGAGGATGCCGCGAAGCAGCGCGCCGTGGATGCGGACGGCCGGTCGTACAAAACCTGGCTCCAGTCGCATCCGCGCGCCTCTGAAAATGAGGCGATTGCTTTCTTGCTCCGTCTTGGCGGCGAGTATGGTGTGCACATTCATATCGTGCATCTATCTTCCGCGGACGCGATTCCGCAAATTCAGAAAGCCAGGGGGAATAAAGGATGGGTAAGCGTTGAGACTTGTCCTCATTATCTGACTTTCGCCGCCGAGGAAATTTCCGAGGGCGCGACGGAGTTCAAATGCGCGCCGCCAATTCGTGAGCGCGAAAACCGGGAACAGTTGTGGGCCGCGCTAGGCGATGGAACCATTGATCTGATCGCAACCGATCATTCCCCATGCCCGCCAGCGATGAAACAAAAAGAAAAAGGCGATTTCATGAACGCTTGGGGAGGCATTGCATCGCTGCAACTCAGCCTGCCCGCCGTATGGACGGAAGCGCGGGAGCGCGGCTATTCTCTGAGTCACATCGTGAAATGGATGTGCGAAGGGCCGGCGCAGCTTGCGGGGCTGGCCAAGAAAAAAGGAGCGATTGCCATTGGCCACGATGCTGATTTCGTGATTTGGAATCCCGATGCCACGTTTCGCGTCGATCCCGCGCGGCTTCATCATCGTCATAAACTGACGCCGTACGCTGGACGCGAGCTTACTGGAGTCGTTGACACCACTTTCTTGCGAGGCGTGAAGATTTTTGAACGCGGAGAGTTCTGCGCTGCGCCAACCGGACGCGTTCTTTTTCGGGGAAAATTGTGAAAGATTTTACCAAGCTTGCGGATCTGGCATCGGAACGGTTGGGCGGTCGCGTGGTCGATGCCAATGACGATTTCTTTGCGCCCAAGGAAAACCTGCTGAAGGAATCGAAGCCCGTTTTCATCCAGGGAAAATACACCGCGCGCGGAAAATGGATGGATGGCTGGGAGACTCGGAGGCGGCGGACGCCGGGTCACGATTGGTGCATCATCCGGTTGGGACTCCCGGGGATCATTTGTGGGATCGTGGTGGACACGAGTTTTTTTACCGGGAATTTCCCGGAACGGTTTTCGCTGGAAGGATGCGACCTCGGCGAGAGAAACCAAAAGGGTGAAAAAAAGAAATTGCAGTCCGCTAAAATTAGTTGGGTACAGATCGTCCCCGAGACAGCGCTACAGGGCGGTTCGCAGAATCTATTTTCTGTGAAGAATGAAAGCTGCTTTACACATTTGCGGTTAAAGATTTTTCCGGATGGTGGTGTTGCGCGGCTTCGCGTCCACGGCGAAGCCGTTCCCAATGCGAAGCTCATCTCGCGCGGAGAGATCGATCTGGTGGGCGTGAAAAACGGCGGAAGCGTGGTAGTTTCCAGCGACCAGTTTTATGGAGAACCGCGGAATCTCCTGATGCCGTACCGCGCGAAGAACATGGGCGACGGTTGGGAAACAAAGCGTAGGCGCGGTCCCGGCCACGATTGGGTGATCCTGAAACTCGGCGTGCCGGGCACAACCCGGCGGGTAGAACTGGACACGGCGCACTTTAAGGGTAATTTTCCGGAGAGTTGTTCACTCGAAACTTGTTTTGCAAAGGACGTAACCTCGGCTGACCTTCGCAGTGAATCGCAGCCTTGGACCGAACTCCTGCCCCGCACACAGCTAAAGGGAAATTTCCGGCACGTATTTCGCGACCTTCAGGATTCGCAGGCCGCTACTCACGTTCGCTTTCATATTTATCCCGACGGAGGCGTAAGCCGCCTGCGCCTCTTTGGGCGCGCAGAAAGCGTAGTGGATGAGTCAGCACAAATCGACAGACTCAACCGACTTTCACGAACACAAGCAAGAAAAGCGTTATTGGATTGTTGCGGCTCGCATCGCTGGGCCGAGCGGATTATGAAGCTGATGCCGTTCGCCAGCCTCGCCGGCTTGTTGCAAGCAGCAGATGAGTTGTGGAAACAACTGGACCGTGAAGATTGGATGGAAGCGTTCCAGCATCATCCTCCAATAGGCGGAAAGCGCGCGAAGGAAAAGCAATCGTCAACGGCAAAGAAATGGTCCACGGGAGAACAATCGGCATCGCAGAAGGCTTCCGCCGAAGTGCTCGCCGCGCTCGCGGCGGAGAATCAGGCGTACGCGGAAAAATTCGGATACGTATTTCTGATTTGCGCCACGGGAAAGACCAGCGAAGAAATTCTACAATCGCTTCGCAAAAGAATCTCAAACCAGCCGGAAACTGAGATGAACATCGCCGCGGAAGAGCAGCGCAAAATCACACGCCTGCGCCTGGAGAAATTACTTAAGCCATGAGCCAAATCACCACCCACGTGCTGGACACTTCGGTCGGAAAGCCCGCAGCAAATGTTCCGATCGTTCTCGAACTGCAAATCGGCGGCAGCCAATGGAAAAAACTAGGCGAGGGCGCGACCGACAGTGACGGCCGGTTGACAAATCTTCTTGGATCGAACGCTCTCGATGCAGGCACGTATCGCCTGACGTTCGATACTGGCAAATATTTCGCAGCGCGCGAGATTGAGAGCATGTACTCGACAGTAATTATTATATTTACGGCGACAAACGTACGTGAGCACTACCACATCCCCCTGCTTCTGAGCCCGTACGGCTATTCGACGTATCGCGGGAGCTGAAAAATGGCCATCGGGCTTGGCGAAAACAACTACGGCAAACAACGCGTCCGATTGCTGCGCCTCTCGCGCCAGGAAGGCCGCCACGACATCAAGGAGTTGACGCTCGGCATTCGGTTGGAAGGCGACTTCGGGATGGCGCACACCGTCGGCGACAACAGCAAGATTTTGCCGACCGACACGATGAAAAACACCGTCTACGCGCTTGCACGCAAACTCTCGATTGCGTCGACCGAGAAGTTTTGCCTGCAATTGGCCGATCACTTTTTGTCGCACAATTCGCAAGTCTCCAAGGTTATCGTGGAGGCTGCGGAAACGGTGTGGCAACGGCTGCCGTTTGGGGGCAAGCCGCACCCCCACACGTTCACGCAAACAGGTGGCGAGAAACGGACAGCAATCGTCCGCGGGACGCGGCAGGGAAAGACCGTGCAGGCTGGCATCGACGGCCTTGCCGTTTTGAAAACCACGCAATCCGCCTTTGAGGGTTTTTTGAAGGACGAGTTCACGACACTGAAAGAAGATAAAAACCGCATTCTCTCGACGTTGATCCGGGCCACCTGGACGTACCGAAGCGAAGAGGTGGAAATCGCCGCTATTTGGCACGCCATCCGTCAAATGTTGCTGGAAACTTTTGCAGAACATGACAGCCATTCGTTACAGCATACGCTTTACGCGATGGGCGAAGCCGTGCTCAACAATTTCGATGGCGTCCGGGAAATCCATCTTTCGCTCCCGAACAAACACTATAACCTGGTGAATTTGGCTCCGTTTCAAATGGACAATCCCGGAGAAATCTTCCTGCCGACCGACGAGCCACACGGCCTAATCGAAGCCACGCTGCAGAGAGATTAAACAGAGCTCTCATTGTTTTCTTCCATCGAGAATTTTGACGAATGATGCGCTGCGCAGCTCTGCTTGCGTAAGACCCGTGAGCGTTTGTGTCTCTTCCGCGGTGATGGCGCCGCAATTGATGGCGCGGAGAAAATAGTTCAAGAGACCCTGGCCGGTGGCGGCATCGTCGAAGACTTCGCCGACGAGCGTGGCTTGCGCGGCTTTTGCGATGAAATTTCGCAAACGCTCCGAGGCGGCGTCGAGGCTTTCCAGAAAAAAAGAATAGACGGCGGCGTAGCGGGTGACGAGCTGCGCGGGATGAAGATCCCAGCCCTGGTAGTAGCCATTCACGAGCGAATGCTGCATATGCTCGAAATGCAGCTTCCAGGCGCGGTGAACGGCATCACGATTTTCCGCAACCTGGCCGTCGGTAAGCTGCGCACCCCATTTCACGATTTTATGCACGGGAATGGGGAGAATATTTGTGGCGCCGTCGGAGAGCCAGATGCCGGTCCCGGCAAACGCGACTTGCATGACCTCGCGGGCGAAGTCGCAAGCGAGGTGAGTCATGTGCTGATGGGCGGCGGTGATGCCGCGCCCGGCGGTGTAATCGTAGGTGCCGAAATGCGCGGCGACGCAGCGTCCTTCGGCGGCAGCGGCGAGGGGAAGCAGATTGACCTGGCCGCGTTCGTTGAAAATGGACTGCGGCGTCTCAATCATGAGCTCGATGCGGAGCGTGCCTTGCCGCAGGCCCAGCGCGGATTCGAGACGCGTGCAGATGGCGGCAAGCGCGGCGGATTCTTCCGGAATGGTGACTTTGGGAAGCGTGATGAAGAAATTTTGGGGGAGCTTACCGTTTGTTTTTGCCAGGAGCGCGGTGAGAAAAATGTCCAAGGTGCGGATGCTGCGAGCCCGAAGTTCTTCGTTGAAAGGCTTGATGCGGATGCCGATGAACGGGGGTAGGGAATTGGAGAGCATGCCGTTCGCAATTTCTGCGGCAGCGGCAGCGGCGTGGCCGTCTTCTTCTTCGTCTGGGCGGTTGCCGTAACCGTCCTCGAAGTCGATGCGAAAATCCTCGACGGGCTCGCGGTGGAGTTTTTCGCGGACGCGCTGGTAGAGCGTGTGGGCGAACCAGGCAGGATGATTTTCTTTTCGCGCGGCTTGGGGATCGGCAGTGATGGACTTTGCGACGGCGGCTGCAGTGGCGGGGACTTCGGGGAGGCGGTCCGCATCAGGAAGCGCGATTGCCTTGGCAAAGGAGATGAAATCGGGAGCGTATTCGTCGAGCGATTGCAGAGCTTTTTCGCCGAGGCGACGAGCGGTGTCCGCGCGGAATAGATGGGCGCCGCCGTAAACGGTGTGGACGGGCTGGCGCTCGCCGCGGGGGCCGGGGTAGCGGGCGGCAAAGGCCTCATGCGCCTGCCGCAAAGAAGCGGTGATTTGCTGAATTGTGTCTTGGGGAAGAGACCGGTCCATCGAGGGCTCCCGTGGTCGATTGGGGGCAGCGGGCTGGCGTTGCCCAGGATGAGTTTCTCATGGGAGGCGAGATTTTAGGCATAGCGCGGCTTTGCTGAGGGCCGAGCCAGGGAAAAGAGCGAAGAGAGATTTCTCCCGTTGGTCGAAATAACGGGTTGGGGAAAGAGGCGAAATGACGTGTCGGGAGCAACGACGCGCACGAGGAGGGAGTCCGCTAGACTAGCGCACGGGCGAGTACTTCGGCCACTTTGCGGGCCAGTGTTTTTGGAGAAAAGGGCTTTTGCAAAAATGCCAGGCCCGGTTCCAGAACTCCGTGACGGACGATGGTGTCATCGGTGTAACCGGAGACATAGAGCACCTTCATCTCCGGGCGCGGAGCGGAGAGATGAGTGGCCAACTGAGCTCCGTTCATTCCCGGCATGATGACATCGGTCACCATCAAATGAATCGGACCGGGGTGAGTTTCAGAGATACGGATGGCCTCTGCCGGGCTCTGAGCGGCGAGGATCACATAACCGACGGATTCCAAAGACTGGTGGGTAACACGAAGCAGAGCCGCCTCATCTTCGACGACCAGAATTGTCTGGGAGCCGCCCGCTACTTTCTCCAACTGATGGCCCGGCGGCGCTGTGTCGTGGACGGCGCTGACGCAGGGTAGATAGATCTTGAAAGTAGTCCCGATTCCGACCTCGCTGTAAACGGAAATGGACCCGCCGCTCTGCTTCACGATTCCATAGACGGTGCTCAAGCCAAGGCCGGTGCCTTTGCCAAACTCCTTGGTGGTAAAGAATGGCTCAAAGATACGGTTTTTCGTCTTCACATCCATGCCGCAACCGGTATCGGTTACCGACAGCATTACGTGCGGACCCGAGAGAGCGGCAGGGTGCACGTCGGCATACACATCACCCGTTTCCACATTCAAAGTTTTAATGGTGAGCTTGCCCCCTGAGGGCATGGCGTCGCGCGCGTTCACGACCAGATTCATGATGATTTGTTCCAGCTGTCCAGCATCAGCTTTCACGCGGCCGAGCGCGGGGTTGGGGATGACCAGCAACTCGATGTGCTCACCGATGAGGCGCTGAAGCAGCTTTTCCGTTCCCGCGACAACCATGTTGAGGTCGAGCACTTTAGGTTGCAGCACTTGCTTGCGGCTGAAGGCGAGCAGTTGGCGCGTCAACAGAGCGGCACGATCGCCTGCTTTTTGGATTTCTTCGATACCCTTGTAGTGGGGATCGTCCGGACGCAGATTGTTGAGCATGAGCCCGGTATAACCAAGGATAACCCCCAGTAAATTATTAAAATCGTGGGCCACACCGCCTGCCAATTGTCCCACCGCTTCCATCTTCTGGGCCTGGCGAAGCATCTCTTCCAAGTTTTTGCTTTCTGTAACGTCGCGGGCAACGCTGGAAACGCCAACGATGTGGCCGTCAGAGTTCTTGATCGAGGAAAACGTGAGGGCAACATGGATGTGCGTTCCGTCCTTTTTCACGCGAACAGTCTCAAAAGGCTCGACGGTGTCGGCGCGTTCCACCCTTTCCATGAACGTTAAGTCCTCAACTGGATGTCCTTGAGGAGAAAGGAAAAGAATCGAACGTCCTGTAGCCTCCTCGGCCGAGTAGCCAAAGATGCGCTCGGCACCGTGATTCCAGGTCAGAACGATCCCTCCGGGGGTGAGACTTATGATGGCGTCGTGCGATGACTTGACCACGGCGGCCAAGCGGGACAGGTCATATTCACGGCGTTTGCGCTCCGTAATATCGCGGATGGCCGCCGTCACCAAAATCCCGTCGACGCCGTCCAGCGGGCTGAGCATGATCTCGATGGGAAACTCGCTTCGATCCTTCCGGCGCCCCAGGAGCTCAATGCCTGTGCCCATTTGCTGCGCCAGGGCTTCGGCGGCGGAGCGGGTTCCGTCCGCGATCAACCGTTCCGCGAAGCCTTCCGGAATGATGTTCTTTACCTTCTGCCCAACGAGTTCATCGCGGCGGTATCCGAACTGTCTCTCGGCCTGAAGGTTTAGAAGGACAATCTCTCCCCCCTGGTTCACCACTACCATGGCGTCCGGGGCGGCCTCCAGCAACCCGCGGTACCTGCCCTCCATTTGCGCGAGATGCTTTTCCGCCTCCTTGCGTACGCTGATATCGCGGATCGCCGCCGTGACCAGGATGCCCTCGCTGTTTTCGAAAGGGCTGAGCATGATCTCGATGGGAAACTCGCTGCCATTTTTTCGCCGCCCAGTGAGTTCAATGCCCGTGCCGATCTGTTGAGCCAGCGCGTCGGCCGCGGAGCGGAGACCGTCGGCGATCAGCCGTTCCGCAAAACCTTCGGGAATGATGTTCCCGACCCTCTGACCCAAAAGTTCATTACGATGGTATCCAAACTGTTTTTCCGCCTGGAGATTGAGGAGGACGATTTCTCCAGCCTGGTTGACGATGACCATGGCATCGGGAGCGGCTTCGAGGAGGGCCCGATACTGAATGTCTCCACCATCGCTTTTTCGGGCGCGATGCGGTGGTGCCATGGGCAGCAATGGAGCGCGCACACCCTTTGTTTTCGGCTTGATGGTCGCAGTCTTCATCGCTAATGATCCTTGGAGGTCGACCGACATAGTTTCTGGCCGATTGACGATCAGAAACTATGCCAAAGGGCACACAAATCAGGTTTTGTGTCGGGTTGAACAACCTTCGAGATATTCCGCGGAAAAATATCGACGCGGAAGGCCGGTCCAGCGTGTTTCAATTTGCGACGCACCGACCGGATTTCGTTTGGATTGGCGAGAAACGAAAAGCTCATTATGGATTGGAGGCCTGGGCCGAGAGGGTAACTCATGCATGCGACGAAGGGCGAAGAATCGCGCTAGAATCCCGCTGGGAGATTTTTTCACAGCTTCCATCGGCATGGCGTGGCACGCGGCGTGATAGAAATTAAGTGCGTAGAGAGATGCGGGGTAAGTAAGAAGAGGAGGCAAGGGCTTATGCGAGCGGACATTGTACCTGGAGCGAAGTTTCCGGATTATGAGTTGACGGATCATGCGGCGAAGCGGCGGAAGCTCTCGGAGTTGCAGGGGATCGATCCGATGATCCTGGTGCTGAGCCGGGGAGGGTTTTGTCCTAAGGACCGGCGGCAGGCGGAGGGGTTGGTGCAGCTGCATCGGGAGCTGGAGGTGGGTTACTGCCGGCTTGTGACGATCAGCACGGACAATTTGTTGGAGACGAACGAATACAGGACTGGGGTGGACGCGCATTGGCCGTTTTTGTCGGACCCGGGACGCATGGTCCAAAAGGATCTGGATATTGCGGAATATACGGACCCGCAGCACAACCCGATGATTCCGCACACGCTGGTGTTGGAGCCGGGGCTGGTGATTTTCAAGATCTACATGGGATATTGGTTTTTTGGACGGCCGACGATGGAAGAGCTGCGGCAGGATATGCGGGCGGTGTTGAAAAAATGCCGGCCGGATTGGGACATCAGTAGCGCGGAGCACAAGGCAGCGTGGCAGCGCGGGGAAAAGGACAAGTTTTATCCGTATGGGAAGGGATACGCGAAGGTTTTTGGTGAACAAGGATAGCCGTCGCTGTTGTGACCGGAGCTAGGGCGGTAAGCCAGGTATCCGCGAGGCTGGCGGCGTCATCAAACGTTTTAGGCGGCCCTCACGCTTTGCCGCTTCGGCATCGCGCATTCCATAGAGGAGAGTTGACATGACAGCGAAATCTGCAAAATCAGGTTCGAAGAGCGCAGCAGTGGCGCAGAAAGGAACAACGCTCACCGCGAGTGCTGGGGAGTTTTTGATTGGGAACGATTTGCGTGTTACGCGGCTGGGATTTGGCGCGATGCGAATCACGGGAAAGGGAATTTGGGGCGAGCCGGCGGATCGGGCGCAGGCGATTCGTGTTTTGCGGCGCGCGGTGGAACTGGGAATTAATTTTATCGACACGGCGGATTCTTACGGTCCCAGCGTGAGCGAAGAGATCATTGCGGAGGCACTGCACCCGTATCCAGCGGGACTGGTTATCGCGACAAAAGGTGGATTCGAGCGGCCAGGTCCCGACCGCTGGACGGAGAACGGCAGACCGGAGTATCTGCGGGCGGCGTGCGAAGGAAGTTTGCGGCGGCTGCGTTTGAAGCGAATCGATCTGTATCAGCTGCATCGCATCGATCCGAAGGTGCCGGCGGAAGATCAGCTTGAGACGCTGAAGGACTTGCAGGCGCAGGGAAAGATCAAACACATCGGACTATCGGAAGTGAGCGTGCGGCAGATTCAGGACTCGCAAAAGATTGTGCCGATCGTGAGCGTGCAGAACCGCTACAGTATCAGCGACCGCGGGTCGGAAGACGTACTGAATTATTGCGAGAAGGAAAAAATCGGGTTCATTCCTTGGTTTCCACTTGCGGCTGGGAAACTTTCCGGCACGGAAAGTTCCATTAGCCGCGTTGCAGCCCAATGGAATGCGACGCCGTCGCAAGTCGCGGTGGCCTGGCTGCTTTCGCGATCGCCCGTGATGCTGCCGATTCCCGGGACGTCGAGCGTGGAGCACCTGGAAGAAAACGTGGCCGCAGCCGCGTTGAGAATAGACGAAAGCAAAATGCAGGAGCTTACGCGGGCCGCGAAGGCTTAACGCAATCTACCGTAAATACGCGAATAGAAAAGTCATGACCAATTGGGGCGCAGCAATGCTGCGCCCCTACAAGAGATTCGGCAGTATGCATGAGGACTTGAGTGGAGGTGTGGGCTGCTCAATACGGCAGGCGGGGAGATTCTTCTTTGAGAGTGATGCCGCTGCGCAGGAGAGTAAGCATGCGCGAGGCAAGATTGGTGATGCGATGGGCGGCGTCTTCGGGAGGGACGCCGCGGGCATGAATGTTGGAGATGAGGTTGCGGTCCGCGTCGGTGTGGCCGGAGCGGGGAGAGTAGGCCATGTAGGCGGAAAGGCTTTCGGCAGTGGCTAGGCCGGGGCGCTCGCCGATGAGCAGAACGAGGACGCGCGGGGAGAGCACGTCGCCGATAGCGTTCATGAGGCCGACGCGGCAATAACGGACGGCGAAGGATTGGCCGATTGTCCAGGCGTTGGCGCGGAATTGTTGGTGAAGAACTGGGAATAGGGCGGGGACTTGGGCGGAGACGGCGGCGACGGATAGGCCGTCGCCGATTACGATTTGGATGTCGGGGGATTTAGGGCAGCGCTGGGCCAGTTCGCTCGTGGCGGTGGCGCTGAGTTTACGGCCGAGGTCGGGGCGCAGAAGAAATTGCGATTTCGATTCGGCTTGGGCGGAGATCTGGAAGAGTTTCCATTGTGCAATGAAATCGGGCGGGAAATCTTTCGCTAGATCGAATTCGGCCCAGACGGCGTCGACGGCGCTGGCGTGGGCGGCGCGGAGATCGAGTTCCATTTGGGTGGAGTAGGAGGCGCCGCGTTCGACGAAGATGCGGGCGGGGGTGCGGGCGCGGATTTTTTGGAGGAGATCGGGCCAGGCTGGGGGCGGGGTGAGATTGTTGTTAGGCATGTTCGAAAACCGAAAATCGAAATACGAAATACGAAATAAATACGAAATACGCTGACCTTCCTGACCGGGCGCGGCTTGCCCGGCCCTTGCGAGAATTCAGACAGAAAAAGAACCGACCTAAAGGTCCGCCACTACAACTTCCATGTCGCGCAAGAGTTTTTGGCGATGGCTGGTGTCGAGGGCCATCGGTTGGGCATCGCGGTAGATGCCGGTGCGCTCGAGCCAGTCAAGAAATTCGGGGGCGGGGCGCAGGTTGAAAATTTTGCGGACCGCCAGGGCGTCATGAAAGCTGGTGGATTGATAGTTAAGCATGACGTCGTCAGAGCCGGGTACGCCCATGAAGTAGTTGCAGCCGGCGGCGGCGAGCAAGAGCATGAGATTGTCGGCGGAGTTTTGATCGGCGACGGCGTGATTGGTGTAGCAGACGTCGCAGCCCATGGGCAGGCCGAGCAGTTTGCCCATGAAGTGATCTTCGAGGCCGGCGCGAATGATTTGGCGCTCGTCGTAAAGATATTCGGGGCCGATGAAGCCGACGACGGAGTTGACGAGGAAGGGATCGAGGGCGCGAGCGACTCCGTAGGCGCGGGCTTCGAGGGTGAGCTGGTCAACGCCGTGATGGGCTTCGGCGGAGAGCGCGCTGCCCTGGCCGGTTTCGAAATACATGACGTTGTCGCCGGCCCAGGCGACATTGCGTGCGCGGTGATGTTCGAGGACGCGCTCGCGGCCTTCGCGGAGCATGGCGAGATTGATGCCGAAGCTGGAGTTGGCGGCTTGCGTGCCGGCGACGGATTGAAAGAGGAGATCGACGGGCGCGCCTTGATCCAGGCAGGCTAATTGCGTGGTGATGTGCGCGAGGCAGCAGGCTTGCGTGGGAATGGCGAACTGCGTGATGAGACGATCGAGAGCGCGCAAGATAGCCGAGACGCCGGCGACGGAATCGGTGGCGGGATTTACGCCGATGACGGCATCGCCGCAGCCGTAGAGGAGGCCGTCGAAGGCCGTGAGAAGAATCCCGCCGACATCATCGGAGGGATGGTTGGGCTGCAAGCGAATGGCGAGAACGCCGGGCTCGCCGAGAGTGTTGCGACAACGCGTGACGTTGCGAATTTTGGAGGCAGCGAGGACGAGGTCCTTGTTGCTCATGAGTTTGGCGGCGGCTGCGGCCATTTCGGGCGTGATGGCCCACTGGAGAGATTTCAAGTCGGCCTCGGTAGTTTGGTGGTCGAGGAGGAATTCGCGGAATTCGCCGACGGTCATGCGGCGGAGCGGCGCGAAGGCGGAGGAATCGTGGGAGTCGAGAATGAGGCGAGAGACTTCGTCGGATTCAGGTGGGATTACAGGATTGTTGACGAGATCGGTGAGCGGGAGGTCGGCGAGGGCGCGCTTTGCCGCGACGCGTTCGCGCTCCGAGGCCGCGGCGATGCCGGCGAGTCGATCGCCGGATTTTTCTTCGTTGGCCTTGGCGAGAAGGTCGCGGAGATCGGAGAAGTGAAAGTGTTCGGTCATGGCGGATGGCGGTAGTATGGCTGGCCGAAAGCGGGAAGGAAAGCGGGTGCCATAAATTTACTATTTATGGGGAATTGTTACCAACTTGGGTGTGAAAGACTATTCGTATCGCAGTGCGACCATGGGATCCACACGCATCGCGCGGCGCGCCGGAATATAGCATGCCGCGAGCGCCACAAGCGTCAGCAGCGCCGTGACGGCAATCATCGTTAGTGGATCGTTGGCGTGCACGTCGTAGAGCATCGAGGCAAGATAGCGCGTTACACCCAACGCTACGCCGATGCCCACGGCGGCTCCGACAATCGCCAGCACAATTCCCTGCCGTAAGACCAGCTTCAGCACGCTTGCCGGCTGCGCTCCAAGGGCCATGCGAATTCCGATTTCGCGCGTGCGCCGCGAAACTTCATACGAAAGCAGCCCGTACAATCCCACGCACGCCAGCACCAACGCCAGTAAACCGAAGAAGCCGGAGAGCCGGGCGACCAGCCGCTCCTGAAACAGCAATCGGTCGATTTGCTCGGATTCCGTTTTTACGTCAAAGAGCGGCAAATTGGCGTTTACCTGGGCCACGACTTCGCGTACCGCAGGGAGGATGGCCAGCGGATCGCCCGCCGTACGCAATTCAAAGGAAGCACCGCCGTCACTCTGCGGCGTATACATCGTGGCGTGAATCTCCCGCCGCAGTTCGTTGTATTTCGCATCGCGGACAACGCCGATGATTTCGTAGCCTGGTCTTGCCGGCCCGTTCGCGTCTCCTGGCGTCTCACCGAAACGTTTCCCGAGCGGGTTTTCCTTGCCAAGGTATTTCTGGACGAAAGCCTGATTCACGATGACCGGAGTCGGCGCCGAAGTGGGAGATGCTCCGTCGTTGGTGGCCGAGAGCTTGAAATCGGAAGGGCTGAATCCGCGGCCGGCGAGAAAAGGAATGTGCAACGTCTCGAAGAAATTCGGCCCGACGCCAAGCGTGTCCGCCTCGGATTCTTGATCTTGCGGCGTGCCGGGCCAGTGAAACATGGTCATCATCAGGTTGCCACTCAGAAGCGGGCCCCTCGAATAGCTAGCCGACTTCACGCCCGGCGTTTCGGAGAGGCGCCCCTGCAAGTCGCGATAGAAGCTGTCCACTTGCGCGCTCTTGTAACCAACCAGTTCCGGGTTGATGCTGAAAATCAAGATATTGTGCGAGTCGAAGCCAATGTCGATGCTGCGCAAGTTCTGGAGCGTGCGCACTAACAGTCCTGCACCAACGAGCACGACTATTGCGAGCGCCACTTGCGCCACAACCAGCGCGTTGCTCATGCTGAACCACTTTCCGCGGCCATGCCCCAGACTTGCCGAGCTTCCCTCACCGTCCTTGAGCGTTGGCGCCAAGTTGACGCGCGCGCTGCGAGAGGCCGGGACCATGCCGAAGAGAATTCCAGTGAGCAGCGAGACCGCGATGGTGAATCCAAGCACGCGCATGTCGATTCCAGTGGCGAATCCAAGGGGCCGTGGCTGATTGCTCGAAACAAAGGAAATGATTGTGTGCGCTCCCCAGTAGGCGAACAGAATCCCCAGCGCGCCGCCGAGCGCGGAGAGCATCACGCTTTCCGTCAAAACCTGACGCACGATCCGCGTGCGTCCCGCGCCCAGCGCCAATCGTACGGTCATTTCCTTGTGCCGCGAGGCCGCACGCGCCAGCATCAGGCCGGCAACATTCGCGCAAGCAATCAGCAAAATAATTCCGACGGCGAGCATCAGGACGTAGAGAGGATCGGAGTAGCGGGTGCGACTGCCGGTCAAGCCACTCTGCGCGGGAACGAGCGTCACTTCCGGATTGTCAGCGGGCGTGGACAAGGTCTTTGGGCCACTAGCCGGTTCGGATGGCACGGGAGCCCCCGGTGGTGGTGCACCTTGCGGCCCTGCCATAACGACCATCTGATTGCCCGCGGGTTGTGGCTTGGACCCGCCGGGCGGCGCCCGTCGAATTTGGACCGGTGTTCTCCCCGGCGCGGGTTGCGGTGGCGCGCCCGCTTGCGAAGCAGCCGGCGGTCCCGCAATCTCGCCGCCGCGGAAAAGCGGTACGGAGCCGTGAATCATTTCGTTCTGAAAGAGGCTGCTTACGATGGCCTGCATTTGCGCGAGGGGTGTCCCCGGTTTGAGCCGGCCAATAACGGTTATCCACCAGAACCCCACGTCGCCCTGGCGGTCGTTCCAGCGAAAGGCATCGGTGCCGATGCGCTGACCGTCGGAGAGCGGCAGCCAAACGTCGAAATCGCTCCCCGGAGCAATGCCGGTGAAGCGCTGTTCGGCCACGCCGACAATCGTGAATGGCACGCTGTTCAGCTCAATGGTACGGCCGACGACGTCGAGAGCGCCGCCGAAGGCGCCCTGCCAGTAGCCATAGTTCAATACGGCCACCGCCGCGGCTGATGGCGTGTCGTCGGGCGTATCGAGCAGCCGGCCTGCGGCGGGTTTCAGACCCATCGTGCGGAAAAAGTCCCCGGAAACGAGTTGGCCGCTGATAACGGTCGCCGGGCCGTTGCCCGTCAAAGCCAACCTGCCGGCGCCGGCAAACGCAGCCGTCCCCGAAAAAACATTCTCTCCCGCTATTTTGCGAAACAAGGGTTCAGAGAACGAGCAGCCTGAGGGATTCTGAGCACCGAAGCGCAAATCGGTTGGGCAATCGCCTGCGGACTGGTAGCCGTGAATGTTCGGGGCGTTGCGCGCCCGCCACTTCAGCAGGACCAATTGTGAAGGATTCTGGACAGGCAGGGAGCGAAGCATGACAGCGTCGATCAAGCTGAAAATAGCTGTGTTCGCGCCAATGCCCAATGCCAGGGTAAGAATGGCCACCGCCGCAAAGCCTGGAGACTTGCGGAGCGTGCGGAGCCCGAAGCGAATATCCTGCAGCAATTGTTCTAACCAAACGACGCTCCACACCGCGCGTGTGTCTTCCTTAACGCGCATCACGTTGCCGAACTTCCGCAAAGCCGCATAGCGCGCCTCCTCCGGGGACAAGCCGTGCTCCATGTTGTCCTGGGTTTCCCGCTCGATGTGCTCGCGGATATCCTGGTCGAGATCCTCCAGCATGCGCTTGCGGAGATTCATGATTCGCCCTCCTGTTCCGCGGGCCGGAGAATCTGTGCGATGGCTGCTGCCAGCTTGTCCCACTTGCTGGTCTCCAGCGCGAGCTGCCTCCGGCCCGCGGCCGTCAGACGGTAGAACTTGGCACGGCGATTGTTCTCCGAGGTTCCCTCTTCGACGGAAATCCACCTGCGTTTGATGAGACGGTGGAGGGCCGGGTAGAGCGATCCCTGTTCCACCTGCAAGACGTCCGAGGAGTTGAATTCGATGGCTTTGGCGATGGCATGGCCGTGCGTCGGTCCGAGCAGCAGGGTGCGCAGGACCAGCAGATCCAGGGTACCTTGCAGCAGCGCGACGCGCTCTTTCTGCACTTTAGTAGACATTCGAGGTGAGATTATAGCGCTTCCAGTAGAATGTCAAGGTGAGCAAGCCTTCGCACAGGACCGGCAACTGGGAGACCATCCAGAAACGAGGGTCAAGCAGCACTCCGAGGAAACGGTCGCGGCGATTGGATAATAATCACGTTTGAGAGCTCTCGCACGAAGAAGGGTCTGCCTCACCCAACGGAGTCGGGGTAAACGACAGCGGACAGGGAAGGAGTTTGTGTTGGGAAGTGTTGGGGTGGGAGACGGGGATTGAACCCGCGACATTCGGTGCCACAGACCGACGCTCTACCAGCTGAGCTACTCCCACCACTCTCGCAGAGTTTACCACGAGGCATCCACACGGTGAAAGACTCGCCGTTGCATCTGCTGGTGCCGTGTAGCAGGGGCCGTTGCAAGGTGGAAACTCTAGTTCGCGCGGGGCTCTTGGCAAGTCTCACCCATTGCTAGACTAGCGAGTAGGAATTGCGTCCCCGCGCATGAGCCCCCACGAGACCGATCGCCGCCACTTCGAGCGGCAAATTGCTTACGCGCGACCGATTATTATTTTGCTGTCGTTGTTGGCGCTGCTCGAACACCCGTTGACGGGGCACGTGCGGCGCGCGGTTTCTTTCCTGATTGCCTACTTGTTGGTATCGCTTGCGGTCATCCTGATCGAATGGATTTTTCGCAAGCGGCCGTGGCATCTTCCGCTGGGCTGCGATCTGCTGGCGCTGGGATTCTTTCTGTTCATCAGCCCGGCTTCCGTGGCGGTGTGGTTTCCCTTTCTTTTTGTGTGCTTTAGCGCGGGGTCGCGCTGGGGATTGCGTTCCGCGGTACCACTGGCAGGCACGATTTCGCTCGCGCTGGTTCTCCGCACGGCGTTCGAAGGCGAAATTGGCTGGATGCGAGTGGTGTCCTGGCTGGGGCTGGTTGCGGCGACTTTTGCCGCGGGCGCGGGCTTGGCGTTTTTGGGAGACAGGACGCGCGAATTCGCCTCGCAAAACGAGTTTCTCTCGCGAATTACTTCAACTATGCAGGTCGATCAGGGGCTGGCGGAGTCTTTGCGTCTGCTGCTGGATGAATTGGCCAATTCGTTCAACACCGAGGAGGCGTTGCTTCTTTATCGTGACACTGATCTCGAGCGCATCTTCCTGTGGCGGCTGAAGGCGGGCGAGAGCGAGCGGCTGGTTCCCGAAAGCATGCCGCTCGCGCGCTCGGATGGCTTCCTGCTGGACGACATGGATGCCGCGGTCTGCTGGAACAGCCTTGCCGGGGCTGGTTCCGGGTTCGGCTGGGACCGCCGCAATGGACGTGCTCTAAAGAATCTGCCCCGCCTGCCCAGCATCAGCCAACAGCAACTGAGCATGCGGTCCATGATCTCCGTGGCTTTCGAACAGGGCGGACAGGCAACGGGGCGCCTGTTTCTTGTGAACGGTCGCAAGCCGTTCCAGAAGAATGATTTGGTCTGGCTGGAGCGCATTTCCTACCACGTCGGTTCCTCACTGGAGAACCTCTTTCTTTTGAGGCACTTACGTGCTCGCGCCATCGAGGGCGAGCGCAGCCGCATTTCGCGCGACCTCCACGACGGGATTCTGCAAACGCTCCTTTCCATCGAAATCCAGCTCGATGTGCTGCGGCGTAGGGTCGCCGCGTCTCCCGAGCAGGCCGTTTCCAGCCTTGCAAACCTGCAGCAGACCGTGCGCAACGAATCCGCGGAGCTGCGCCACATGGTCACAGACCTCCGCCCACTGCGCGTGCAGAGCGCCGACCTGATGGACCTGATGCGCGGATTCGCCGAGCGCTACCGCAACGAGTCTTCCATTGCGCTGGACCTGCTGATTGACTCGGCCGACCTACAGGCCCCGGACAGGGTCTGCCGCGAACTGTTCCAGATTTACCGTGAAGCACTCAACAACATAAAAAAGCATGCGAAGGCTTCCCATGTCGTGGTAAAACTGACGCAGGACGACAGCCGCCTAGTACTCGTGGTAGACGATAACGGCGAAGGGTTTAGCTTCGCCGGCAAGTTTACTGGGGATGAGCTTGATCGTTTGCGGCTGGGTCCCATTTCCATCAAGGAGCGCACGCGAACCGTGGGAGGGGTTTTGACTGTCGAGTCAAACCCAGGGCATGGAGCGCGTCTAACGATCGAAATTCCGCTTGGTTGATATGGCCAAAACGAAACAGCAAATACGGGTACTACTAGCCGACGACCACGCGATCTTTCGCGATGGACTGAGGAAACTGCTGGATTCCGACGAGGATATCACCATCGTTGGAGAGGCGCAGAACGGTGCCGAGTGCATTAAGCTGCTCGCCAAACTGAAGCCGGATATCCTGCTGCTCGATCTACGCATGCCCGATAAAGACGGGCTGGCGGTGCTCGAGGAAGTGAACTTCGATACGATTCCGACGCGCGTGGTGGTGCTTACGGCGGCGGAAGATGACCGGGATGTGGTACGCGCTATGCGCCTTGGGGCGCGAGGAGTGGTATTGAAGCAGTCCGCTACGGATTTGTTGGTCAAGAGCATTCACCGGGTGCACGCCGGCGAAATCTGGCTGGACAATCGCATGACCGCCGAGGTCATGAAGGCGTTTTCGAAGTCGTCAGAGTCAGGGCCGCGCCGCGAGAAACCGCTGCTTAGCGACCGTGAAAAAGAGATCGTGCAGCTGGTGGCCCAGGGATTTCGAAACAAGGAAATCGGCGAGAAGCTATTCATCTCCGAGCAAACGGTGAAGAATCACCTTCACAATATCTTCGATAAGCTAGGCGTTTCTGACCGCCTGGAACTCGCGTTGTACGCCATCCACCACCGCTTGATCGACCAGACGTAATTTCTGCCCCGTTCAGCGAATTTCCTCGAATCGGATGCTTACGGTGCGTCCTCCATTCTTCGCAATATCGCTGAAGTCCGTCCCTTGAATTACGATCTCTCTATCTTTCCACTTGCCCAGGAACACGAGCTGGAAAGTTTTAGCATCCATGTTCGCCAGCGCGAGCTCTTCCCTGAGACCAATTCCTAAGAACGATTCCCTGTAGAATTTAATCAGCTCAGGAATGCTCAAGGCAGTATCGAAGGAGATGCCAACTGCGCCGGCTCCAAAGCGCGCATCTGGCGATTCGAGGTAGTTGCGGATATCCGGGGGCACCGGGAAAACGGCAGGAGCGGTGGCGTTGCGGGATTCTTTGCGAATCGGGCTATCTCCTCGGACCGCCTGCAGTCCGGGAGAAACTCCCGACTCGCCGATCAGCACAAACGCCGCCCAATTACCAGGGCCCGGATAGTCCTTCATCGTGCGAAGCATCGCTTGTCGAAGTGCCTGCGCTTTGTCCTTCCCTTTCTTCAGACTTGTGTAGAACTCGTTCATTAAGAGCGCCGTCGGCGCATCGGGAATCGACCACAAGGACACGACGAGACTCGGGATACCAGCGGAGATGAAGGCGCGAGAGAAACCAAGTACGCCATCGGCGTTCAGCCTCCCCTCCGCGGTATCGCATGCACTCAAGACTACAAGCTCAGCACTTAGATTGAGGCTGTCGATTTCGCGCATGGTCAGATAACCGGGATCGGTTTTCGATGGCGCGAGAGCCAGCGAGGCAAAATATCCTCCGGCGACGTTGTCGAGCAATCCGTGGGTCGCGAAATGAACGATGCGCGCGGAACGTAAATGGGCCAAGACGTTTTCCTTAGTGGCATCTGTGCCGACCAGAGGTTTGGCCGCAAACAACGCTGCGATTTGACGCGCCTCGTTTTCGGCTGCCGGCAGTGCAGGAAGCTGTATCGGTGGCTGGCCTGCTTCGATGACAATCTTCGGCATCGCGGGATTTCCCACGACCAGGACTCCGGCGCCCACATTTGCGGTACGATGCAATTGATCCGCGCTGAAAGAGAGCATTTGGACCGAGGTGGCGTTCACAGGCGTGTGCTTTTCCACGAGATACTTTCCCGAGGAATCCTGCAGCGCCGCAAAGGGAACGAAGGAGAGGACATCTTGCGGAATCAGAATGATGGGGTCATCGGGATTGGTTGGCAAAAGATCTTCGATCGGCTGAATCAGGATGCGGTGAAGATGCTGGAGCTGGATGTTCTTTCGCGGTGAGGTATCGACGTGCGTCGATGCCTCGTGTTTTTTGGCGGCCCCACGGCCGAAGGCTCCGACGGAAGCTCGCGCTTGCGTCACCACTTGTTGCAGCGGCTCCCTTTCCGTTGAGAGATCCGTTTGGCGGAAAGCAATGGATCCGTCCGGTTTGATGACCCACATGAGCACCGAAGCGGCAGGAATATCTTCGAAGCCGCTGAATTCCAAGAGGAGGTCAGGGTCGTATTGATAAACGACGGAGTATTCCACGAGCGTCGCGGCGTGTGACTTTGCGACTTGCTTGATTTGTTGCAACGCCAGTGGCGCTGGAACGGTTGCAGAAGCTCCAGGTTTGAGCCGTGTGGCTACCACTGCTGCCAGCGCTCGTGATCTGCTACGTTCGGCGACTTCCAATGCTTCCTCCGTGCGGTGTTGCGCGACAAGATCCTCCTGCAACCAGCGCAAAACTCCGACTTCAAGGTCATACGTGCTGACGGACGGCATGCCGGCTGTGAATTCGAGATGCAGGACGGATTCAAATCCATCGAATGCGCGCCGGAGATAACCTTCCGCTTCTTTGTATTGGCCGGTCAGAACTAAAAGGATTCCCAGGCGTTGCAACTGCCTGGCCATGGTGACGGATTTCTCGTTTTCTCCGCCTTGTTGGGCAGAGGCCACAGCTTCTCTGGCATAGCGAACAGCGGTGGGCAGATCCTTCAGCCAGAAATACGCGCCGCTGACTCCGCCAAGTTCCCACGGTTCTTCGTTCCGCTGTTCAGTGATGAAGATTTCCCGGTGGGCGCGTACCAATTGGAGGGAAGCCAAACGGCACTCCAAGACCTTTTGATAATCTCCTTGCAAACGATAGCCGAGCGACAGGAAACCGAGCGCGCTGGATTCTCCCTCAAAATATTTTCTGTTGCGAGAGAGCTTCAGGGCCTCCTCAAGAGTGCGGATGGACTGTTCGTTTTCACCGGATTTCCGTTCGGAGATTCCCTCGCTGATGAGTGAATCAATCTGCTCGTCGCCTTTCAACTGCGCGAAGTGTGCGGACGGCAGGCTCGCAGCGAGAGTGAGAAGGAGCAAGATCAAGAGCGGCAGGCGAATCGCTGTGCACTTGTGTATTTTCGACGTTAGGCTAGCCTTGCGCATACGTTCATTCCACCACTCTTAGCCCATTCGCGGAAGCAAGATCGCGGCAAGTTTTGTCGGTGTGAATGGCGAAGAGAAAGGCTCGACGACGAGAGGCGGTGCGGGCAAATCTGCACCGTCCGCAATTCGTGCGCTGCGCGGCGCATGGACGCGGTTGACCTGAACGGGAACGAGATAAGTGAAGTTTAGCTGAGAGCGCGCCGCAGACGCTTGGAGGTCTTTTGCAATTGCCGCTTCAAAGCGTCGACCTGCTTCGAAATATCAGCCAGCTCCTCTTTCGCGAGCGCTCCCGCTTTGGCCACCTTGTGAGCCGCGCGATCCGCCTTGCCCATGGCGGTTCCGATACCTACTGCTACTTGCTTGAGCCTGTTTTTCTTGGCCATCGTTATCCTCCGCTTGGCGCGAGTGTCATCCTATACCATAGGGGCCATAATGCAGAGGCTTCTGTACATTTTCTTGAACTGGGCAATTCCATCTTGAGAAGAGAATAAATGGCTGGCGCTGAGTCCGCGGTTTCCTATTTGTCTGTCAATTTCTAATCGATAAGGCCCAGTTTTCGCGCATGCTCTTTACAGAGGAAAAGATTCAAATAGGGATTTTGGCGGGAGTTCCATTCCGCCCAGCGATGCTCCCAATCCGGCCGCCGGCAATCGCAGGTGAATTCATCGAGCACACTGACGGGGCGAGTCTTGCTGGTCCGTGTTTGCGCATAAAAGATAAATTCGGCCCGGCAGTGCGGGCTTGCTGTTACTGTGTCGGGTGCATTGCTCATGATTCGTTATGGCCTCAGTTTCACCCCTTGCGCAATTTTCAAAGATCTCCAGCGCCATGGTGTTCAAGTCATTTTGTATGGATCGAACGGCTCCGTTGCCATCCCTGCGCAGTGATCGACGGTTCCCGTTCCGACCCTAAAGTCGCTTACTTCCGGCTTGACGTACGGCTTTTTCATGATGCTCCCACAGGAGCACCGGGGGTTTTCGTCGTTACTCAGTTTGCTGGATTCCACGACCAGGATTTCGCTGCCACAGGAATTGTTCTGGCATAGCCATCGCTCTCCCTTTTGAATGCTCACGCGGGGTCGGCCTCCTCTTTTCGTTTTTCTTGCGGTTCGATACCCGGTTCGAGTTGACCGGGTCTGATACGGGGCTGTGATGCAGGGAGAGTTCTTTCGGAAGACGTTTGAGGCACATCCGTAGACGATGAAGTTCATCATGCTGCAATTTTGCATTCGAAACGCCCGATACACGACGAGGAATTCACGGGTCGCTTGCAATAGCAACCATTGGAGTACAACCCGTGCTGGGGACTTGTTGGTTTTCGGCTTGTTTGTTCTTCGCTTGAACAGCCTACAAGAGCCAGTTACGTCACAAACTGATGACGGCGTCAAAAAAGTGTGGCGGGCCTACGGACGGCAAAACCAACAGAGGTGAACGAAAGTCCTTAGAAAAGGCGTTGAGTGCGCCTACCCGTGTTCGCGACTTCTGAGCCTGTGAGCGAATCTCTCGAATATTGCCTGTCATTGGTCTGTCCGGAGGCCTTGCACGATTCCACATCGCATCCGCCGCTACTCCCGGCACCTTTGCGGCCTGCGCATGGGAAAGGCGGGCACCAGAAGATGTGCCTGCAAGTTCTGGTTGGGATTACAACCAAACTTGCATCATTTGTTGCGAAGACCTTTTTCTACATTACATTTACGCCGGTTTCTGATCCGGGGCGTCAGAAACCCGTCAATCCTCGTCCCTAATCTTTCTGTGGAGGCACCGATGCGTTCTTCGAGAATTCTCGTGGGGTTGTGTGTGGTGATTTTGCTTGTTTTTGCTGTGTTTTTCTCATGTTCCGTCAGCGGCGTTGGATTCCACCCCGTACCGCTCGGGCAGTCGGCAGAGCACCCGGCAGGTGTCGCCATACTCTCCGCCGATGGAACTTCTCCGATGCCCAACCCGATTCCTATCCCAAGTCCGTGGCTCGTATAATTTTGTTTGAAGGCTGCATGATCGCGGGGGGGGCACATCCTAAAGTGTTCCCCTCCTCATGCTAGAATCCCTCAAGCGTTAAAGATGGGAGTGGGCCCCGGCGCACAATGCTAGGCCAATCAATTTGGTTGGTAATGGCTGCGGTCGAAGCAGCATTGGAATTGGTGCTGCTTGTGCGCGGCGTTCGAGGAAATTGGGCGCTTCGGTACCGAATTTTTTACGGATACATTTTCTTCGTTTTGTCGCAGTCACTGCTCCGGTCCATGCTGTACCGATCGAACTCTCATCTCTATCCTTACATTTATTGGCTCACGGAATTCCTCGCCCTTCTAATTGGTTGCGCGGTGACATTCGAGATTTATCGAGTAGGGCTCTCCGCGTACCCAGGGACTGCCCGCATGGCGCGTAGTCTCCTTGCTATCGTGTTCGTGCTAGCAGCGACGAAAGCTTTGGTAGATGCGTCAAATGATCCTCGCTGGTGGCCGATTGCAACTTCCACGGACCTCGCACTTGCCTTGCGCACTGTGCAGGCTTGCTCCATCGGCGCATTGGTGGTGCTTTTTCTGATCTACAGAGTGCCGTTTGGAAGGAATCTTCGAGGTATCGTCTTGGGCTACGGCCTGTTCCTGGTTCTGAGTGTGATTCAATTCGCCTTTATTTCTGTGCAGGGTGCCAAGTCTATCGCTTTTTGGTCGTCCGTACAATCTTTTGCGTATCTGCTGGTTCTGGGAATATGGGCTGCACATTTGTGGTCTTACGAAGAAGTGCCAGAGCCTAAGGCAACCGTGCGTCTCGAACTGGAGTATCAAAGAGTGGCGGCAGCCACGCGGCAGCGTTTGCGGGAAGCGCGAGGATATGTCGGCAAGGTAGTGGGCTCATGATCGGCGTTTCGATTGCTTTCGCGATGGGCATGTTTTTGCTTCTCCTAGGGGTGTGGAGAAGGGCCATGGTGTCTTCGCGTGAAGTTCCGCTTAACGGAGAAATCCTGCCGGAGTGCGCTCAGTTCCCGGTGGAACCATGTCCAGCCGAGTATGTTTCAAAGATTTTCTCCCGCGCCGACTGGGAATTTGTAGCCGCGCTGAGTTCCCCATCTCTGGAAGGATTCTTTCGCGCGGAGCGGAAATCGCTCGCGCTGCTGTGGGTCCAGCAGACGACCGCGGGCATCCAGAAAATCATGCGCCAGCACGCCGAGGTGAGCCGCCGCAGCGAGGACCTGGACTTCGCAACGGAAATGTGGCTCTTTCTTCGCTATGCAGAACTCCGCATGGTTTGCGCCATTCTTTTTGTGTCCATTGAGCTGGCCGGGCCGCTGTGGCTGCGCGGGCTGGCCTTGCGCGCCAGCAAGCTTTCCCAACGCATCGAGCAGGCGCAGGAAGCGTTCAACGCGGTGGCCGGGGAAGCGCGGGAAGTCCGGAGCATAGATTCGTAGTAGAGCAGAAAAGAATTTGAGATCACGAGCCCGGTGGGCATGAGCGCAACCTTCAAACTAGTTTCTGTGCAGGACGCTTACGACGATATCCTGCAACGCACGCTGTCCCGGATTTCCTGCGATCTCGCGCGTCTCGTTTATCTCGCTTCCACACGCGATTACAACACTGGAAACTATCATCACGAAGGGCTCGTGGCCCGCTTCAGCGTGGACGTCGCACGCAAAGCTCTGGAAATCGCGCACCGGCACGTATTTTACAAAGTCTCAGCGTATTCTTTGGAAGAGCTGGCCGAAGAGGTGGAAGTTTATCTGAAGACTTCGCGCGAAGGCCCGCTGGAAGTGCTGCGCGCCTGGCAAAACCTGGAGCCTTACCGTATTGCCGTTCCGATGGACGTCAGCCCCGCGGTAGCGCGGCTGTTTCTCTCCAACATCAGACTCGCCTTGGCAATTTGCCGCCACCGTCAGAAGCCCCTTCCGCCGCGTCGGTGAGCCTCATGGCGACGCTGGTCACCTGTCCGACGATTTCGGCGTCGGAGCCGTAACTCAGTCTCCTCACGCCGCACGGAGACAGAGGGTGCGGCATCAATAGCAAATAGCCGTCCTGAAGATCGCACCAAGAGCACGCATAACCTTCGCGCAGCTCCACGAAATAAATCGGCCGGTCAAATTCCGTGCGCCAGCGTTGCGGCTGGATTTTACGCACGCGAGGGTCGATCTGCACAAACGAGCCGGGACGCAACAGCGGGTAGAGCGTCATGTCCTCGAGACCGATATAACCGTACTGGCTGTGCCGGACGTCCAGATGCTGGATCAACGCGATCGGGACTTCTCCCCAAAGCTCGACCATGCGGGAGATCAAGTTGGTGCTGTCCAGGTCGAAAGACCTGTCAAAGCGCACGGGAAAAGAAACCGTTCTCTCCGAGTCATAAACTTCCAGCGTCGTCAGATGCGTGTGCGGCAAGGGGGCGGCGAGCTGGTGCATGGGAAGTTTCAGCAGATCGACGCCATATAGCCGAAGCAGATCGGTGAACTTGATCCTGTAGATTGAACTTAGGCTGTAAAGTTTGAAAATACTGGGAACCGAATCGGAATTCTCGACTTGCGTCAGCCAAGCGTTCGAGATCTGGAACTCCGGGTTGCCCTCCGCTTCGGCGATTCTCTGACTAAAGTCGGCGACGTCGCGCGTGGTTATCCCAAGTCTCCCACGGAGTTCCTTAAGCTGTTCGTTGGGCGATAGAGGGGGCACCGTTTGTGATCCTGCCTCACTGTAAGAAAATCATTGTGCCGGCCCGTGCCAAACCAAGAGGCCGCTCAAACTTTCCCGAGAATTACGGCAATCCTCGCGAACGGCGTCTATTCCATCGCAACGGGTGTTTCACTCTCTGAAGCGGACAAATTGCGCCGCCGCTTCAGTTTCGAGCAATCCCCTTCACGATGGCTAATGGGACGCCTCAAGTGCTGCCGTGGCTGGGTTCCGCCGCGGTTCACTCAAGATGCCGCATCTTAGCACATGCAATAGCACACTGCGACCGAACGCTCAGTCTGATGATCCATCTGCGGGATTCCGTACATCTGGCGGAATTTCCCGTTCGGTGACAACGTTTCAGCGAGCTCCGCTTTATCTTTTCCGGCAGCAACAAGCGTTTCATGCAGGGCGGGACGTTGCCGCGGCTGGGAATTGCCTCGCGGCCGCCAAGACATATCGCTCCTTGCATGTAACAGTCGTTTCATGTAACATGCGTTACATGAAGAGCAATGGAGAACGCAAGGAAGAACTCCTCGAACGCATCGTCGACGTCTTCCTCTCCCAGGGGATCTCCGATGTGTCGCTCCGCCCGCTGGCGCAGGCTGTCGGCACGAGTGCCCGTTTGCTCATCTACCACTTCGGTTCCAAGGAATCTCTCGTTGCGGAGGCTTTGCAGCGTGTCAGACAACGCATGCAGCATGAGTTTTTGAAGCTGGCTAACGCCAGAAGATCGCAGTCGCTCGAGAGCGTCTTCCTCCTTTTCTGGAAGTGGGTGCAAGCCCCGCAAAACCAGGGGCACGTGCGGCTCTTTCTTCAAGTTTACGGGTTAGCGCTTCACGACCGGGCGAAGTACTCGAACTATCTTTCGAGCACCAGCGAAACGTGGGTGAGATTTCTCGATCGGGGTTTCCATCAATTCCCGGCGCGGAGCAATCATTCTTCGGAAGCAGTTCGAACCTATGTCGTCGCGTCCTTCCGGGGCTTGTTGCTGGATTTGCTGGCGACAGGCGATCGTGAGCGCACCACCGAGGCGCTTTATCTGCTGATCGAAAGCGTTTCCTGCATGGTGGACCGCAAGGTGACGAGCCATCGGCGCGCTGCAACCCGGCGGAAGAGTTCCGCGAGCAGAAGAGTCAGAGTCTGAGGCCAGCGATGTCAGAGCCCCTAACGCAAAACACGAATGCTCACCGCGCCAGATTGCCCAAGGCGATGCGCGCCCTCGCTGCCAGCCTGTTCATCAATGCACTCTGTCCGTACGCGCTGTACCGCTTTCTTGAGCCGCGTTTTGTGCCAGACAGTCTAGTGCCGCTGGCCCTCTCCGGTTTGTTCCCCGTGCTCGGCCTGACCGTGGGCTTCGTAAGACAACGCGCCCTCGACATCATCGGGCTATTTGCCTTGGTGGAGGTAGGCGTCGCCATCGTAACCACGATGATGGCGCACAGCGCAGCGTCCGCACTGCTGGGGCGCACGTTGCAAAACTCCGTACTGAGCGCCATTTTTTTCATCTCGGTGCTGCTCGGCCGTCCCATCATGCTGTACGTCGCCCGGCAATTCGTCACCGGCAACAATGCCGGCTATCGCGCGCGCTTCGACCAAATCGCGAATCGCCCGGATACCAGGCACGTCTACAAAGTTATGACCCTGGTTTGGGCAATCACGCTACTGGGGAAAAACCTCGTTGGCATTCCGCTCGCATTGTCGCTTTCCACGCGGCAATTCCTCGTGGCTGCTCCGGCATTCAATTACGGTGCGGACATCGTCATTGTCTGGTGGAGCATGCGTTATGGATATTCCAGGCTTGGGCACTACATCGCACAAACCCTCCCAGCCAAGGATGCAGAATTGACCGCCGGCAGTCGGACCGAAGCATAATCGCGACGCGTTGGACCGTAGGCAACGGAGAAAACGCTCGTGCTCATCGCCGGGATGAAAGGGCTTCTTTCCATGGCCCCAGAAGGCCTTACGCGGTACAATCCCGTTTACCCGTTTCCCCTCCGCCTGAATCAGAATTGGTGCGCGAAAGCTTTGGCAGGAGCCATGCGTAAGAACAAATGACGATGGTTAGCTTTTGTGTCGAATTGTCTTTCAAGGAGCCGGGGTGCTGATGGCGACGCCGCAAAATTCTCTCAAGCCGGACCTTGGTACGTTGCGCATCAGCGAGGCGCATCGGGGGTCGGGCAAAACGGGCAAGCGGCTCGGCATTGCGGTGGTGTGCCTGCTCGTGCTCGCCGCGGCTGTGGCGGCTGCCTACGCTTTTCGCACACAAAAGCCTGTCGTGGAAGTTGCTGTTGCGCAAAAGGCAGAAGCCGGCGGCCGCGCCGCGCTGCTCAATGCCAGCGGCTACGTCACTCCCCGGCGCCGCGCCACCATCGCCGCAAAAATTACCGGCCGCGTCACGGGAGTCTTTTTCGATGAAGGCACGGTCGTCAAGGAAGGCCAGTTGCTTGCCACACTCGACGATTCCGATGCCAAGCGCGCCCTCGATTCCGCAAAAGCCGACCGCAACTCTTCTCAAGCGGCGATTGCCGATTTCGAAGTGCAGCTCAAGAACGCGCAAATCCAGCTTCGCCGCGCCGACCAGCTGCAAAAGGCCGGAGTGCAAACGCAGGAGGCGCTCGACAATGCGAGTATGGCTGCGGACAGTCTGAAGGCAAAAATCGCGCTCGCGAAACAACAGGTGGCCGCCGCGGAAGCTCGCATCAATGAAGCCCAGCAGGCCGTAGACAATTGTGTAATTCACGCGCCCTTTGCGGGGATCGTAGTTTCCAAAGATGCGCAAGTGGGCGAAATGGTGTCGCCCATTTCCGCGGGCGGCGGGTTTACCCGCACCGGCATCGCCACTATCGTGGACATGAATTCCAACGAGATCGAAGTGGATGTCAACGAAGCGTACATCGCGCGCGTCATTCCAGACCAGCAGGTCACCGCAACTCTGGATGCCTACCCGGATAAGCAGATTCCCGCCAAGGTGCGGACCGTCATTCCCACGGCCGACCGTCAGAAGGCTACCGTCAAGGTTCGCATCACCATTCTGAATCTAGATAAATACAATTTTATTTTGCCGGACATGGGCGTGAAGGTGGCATTCCTGGAAAACGAGCAGCCCGTCGCAAAAGAGAAAACAAAGGACAAGGGGCCGCAAGCCTTGGTGTTTATTCCCAAGGGCGCGGTGCGCTCCGATTCGAATGCTGCATTTGTTTTCCTGGTCCACGATGGAAAAGTCGAGCGCCGCCCCGTGACCCTCGGCTTGGATCGCGGCACGGACGTGGCGGTCCTGACGGGCGTCTCACCGGGAGACTCCCTGGTCATCAAGGGGCCTGAAAGTTTGTATGACGGTGAAAAGGTTGAAATACGTCAGTAGGAGACTAGAATGATCCGAATCGATGGACGCGACGACACCTCCAGCCTTATCCGGGTCCGCGGGCTGAACAAGACTTACAGCCGCGGCGGGGAGGAGATCCAGGTGTTGCAGGGCCTCAACCTCGACGTCGACAAGGGAGACTTTGTCGCCTTCATGGGTCCCAGCGGTTCCGGCAAGACCACGTTGCTCAATCTTCTCGGGGGCCTCGACGTCCCTTCGGCGGGCAGCGTCACTGTCGACGGCGACGAAATCACCCACATGGCGGGTCGCAAACTCACTCAGTGGCGTGCGCGTCATGTCGGTTTTATCTTCCAGATGTATAACCTCATTCCTGTGCTCACTGCGTTCCAGAACGTCGAGCTTCCGCTGCTTTTGACCAAGCTTTCCAAGTCGGAACGCCGCAAGCATGTGGAAACGGCTCTTGCCGTCGTCGGACTGGCCGACCGCTTGAACCATTACCCGCGCCAGCTCTCTGGCGGCCAGGAGCAGCGCGTGGCCATCGCCCGCGCCATTGTCTCCGACCCCACGTTTCTACTCTGCGACGAGCCCACGGGAGACCTGGACCGCAAGAGCGCAGACGAAATCATGGCGCTCATCGATGAGCTGGTGGGCAAGTACAACAAGACCATCCTGATGGTCACGCACGATCCCGTCGTCGCGGCCCGTGCTCACACCACGTTGCATCTAGAAAAAGGGGTGCTCGTCGAGGGCAAGACTTCGCGCGAAAGCGTCATGGCCGGGGGTGTGGCATGAAATTCAGCCGCTTGATTCTTGCCAATCTGTTCCGCAAGAAGGTCCGCCTCATCCTCACCATCGGCTCTTTTGCCATCGCTCTGGTTCTTTTTACGTTTCTTGCCGTGGTGAAAAGTGCCTTCAGCCGCGGCACGGAAATCGCGGGCGCGGACCGCCTGGTGGTCGTCAGCCGCATCGGCTTAATGCAGCTCATGCCGATCTCCTACCGCGACAAAATCGTCGCCATTCCCGGCGTCAAGGCGGTCACGCACAATCATTGGTTCGGCGGTGTCTATCAGGAAGAAAAGAATTTCTTCCCACAGTTTGTCATCGACCCCGAGAATCAGCGCCAGGTGATGAATGAGTTGGTGGTGCCTGACGACCAGTGGAACAATTTCCTGAAAGACCGCCAAGGCGCGATTGCGGGCGCCCGCACCGCCGCGCGTTTTCATTGGAAAGTCGGCGATCGCATCCCCATCAAAACGACTCTGTATGGCGGCAACTCCTGGGAGTTCAATCTCGACGGCATTTATCACAGCGAACGTCCCGGCGGCGACGAGAGCCAGTTTTGGCTGCAATGGAAATACTTTGACGAGAATTCGGTCGCGGCGGTCAAGAGCACCGCGGGATGGTACGTGGTCAAGCTCGATAGCCCCGATGATGCCGTCCGCGTCGCCAAGGCCATTGATGAAAAGTTTGCCAACTCCTCGTTTGAGACCAAGACCGAGACCGAATCCGCATTCGCCGCAGGTTTCGCCAAACAGTTCGGAAACATCGAACTCTTAATCCTCACCATTGGCAGCGTCGTTTTCTTTACGCTACTTCTGGTCACCGGCAACACGATGGCCATCTCCGTCCGGGAGCGCACCTCCGAGCTGGCTGTCCTTAAAGCCATCGGCTTTTCCGGGCGTGCTGTTCTTTTCTTCGTTCTGGCGGAGTCCGTCGTCATCGCCCTCGGCGGCGGCTTTCTGGGCTTAATTCTCGCCTACCTGGCTATCCCTGTTATCGGCGTGGCTCTCACCGGCCTGCTGCCACCATTGATCCTTTCGAAGTCGCTTCTGACTCTCGGAATTTGTTTTGCCCTTTTTGTAGGGGCAATGAGTGGCCTGCTACCGGGAATCGGCGCTATGCGGCTGCGCATCGTGAATGCTCTCCGGAGGGTTTGACATGATCTTCACGGTGATCGGACTGTTTTTGTTTGGCCTTGCGTTGGTACTGGCGTTAGCGATCATTGTCGGATTGCTGTCGCCTCTGTTCATTTCTGTTCCGGTGGCCTACAACTTCCGCAGTATCCGGGTGCGATGGGCTTCGGCGGTGGTCGCGGTCTTGGGCATCGCGGGCACGGTTGGCGTTTTCATCGCCATGTTGTCTCTCGCTCGGGGCTTCCAGGCCACGCTGGTTTCTTCCGGCTCCGCGGACAATGCGCTCATTACCCGCGCGGGGGCCACATCGGAGATTACCAGTGGAGTCTCTCTGGATTCGGTGAGAATTATCCAGGATGCTCCCGGCATCGCCCGCGGGGCCGACGGTCCGATGTTGACGCCGGAGGCGGTTCTGATGGCGCCGATTCCATTGCGTTCGACCGGCACCGATGCCAACGTTGAGATTCGTGGTGTCTCGCCCAACGTCCTTGCCATTCGCAGCAATGTCAAAATCATCGAAGGCCGCATGTTCCGTCCTGGTCTTTCAGAACTCGTGGTCGGTAAGAATGCCAAGGCGACCTATTCAGGCTTGACTCTGGGGAGCACCATTTGGCTCGGTAGCGCGCGCTGGCAAGTCGTGGGCATTTTCGACGCGGGGGGCAGCTCCTTCGATTCCGAAGTTTGGGCTGATCCCCACCTTCTTAGCGGCGCGTACAAGCGTCCCGACAATCTTTCTCAGTCGGTTACCGTGCACCTCACTTCGCCTGCCGCCTTTCAACAGTTGAAGGATTCTCTCACCTCGGATCGGCGCTTGAATGTGGACGTGACCCGCGAAATCGACTACTACGCCAAGCAGTCCACGCGCATGACCACGCTCATCACGCGATTGGGAGGATTCGTCGCGTTGATCATGGCCATTGGCGCGGTTTTCGGCGCGCTGAATACGATGTATTCCGCCGTCGCCGAGCGCGGCCGTGAAATCGCCACCATGCGCGCCCTCGGATTTGGCGGCACAAACGTTGTTCTGTCTTTCGTTTTTGAAGCCCTGATGATCTCCCTCTTCGGCGGCGTCCTCGGGTGTCTTGCCGTTCTGCCGCTCAACGGCCTGACCACCAGCACCATGAATTTTCAGACTTTTTCCAACCTGGCTTTCGCCTTCAAGATCACTCCCTTGCTGCTCCTGGCGGGGGTCTGTTTTGCGCTAGTCATGGGTTTTCTGGGTGGGATCCTGCCCGCCATTCGCGCCGCGCAGCGCCCCGTGGCGCTCGCGCTCCGGGAGTTGTAGGCAAAGCAAAATTTGATTTTTATGACGGCCGTTCTGCTGTCTGGGGCTGCGGTGTGCGCGTGCTGGATTCCAACATAGCTTGCGATGCGGCACGCTCCGCTGCACGCTTTGCGGAAGGAATAGGAGTGGCGTCTGGCACATCCGTGTCGGTGACGGCGCCGGATTCGGCCGCCCGATAGCGCAGAATGAGCAGCGTCAAGTCGTCGGCCTGGTGCGCGCCACGCGCAAAATTTTCCACGGACTCAAGAATACACTTCTGAATCTGTTCGAGCGCGCACTCCGGCTGCCCGGTCAGCACTTCGCGCAGCCGCGGAACGCCGAAGAGTTCCTCGTCGGGATTCATCGCCTCGGTAACGCCGTCGCTAAAAAGCACGAGCGTATCCCCAGGCTCGAGCTGCAGGCAGGCGGCCGTATATTCGGCCTCGGGGACAAGTCCCACAGGATAGGAGCCTTCGGTAAACGCTTCTATCGCGGTGCCACGCCGCAGCAAAAATGGCGAAGGATGCCCGGCATTAATAAATTCGAGATGCCCCTGCTCGTCGAGAATTCCGAAGAACATGGTGGCGTAGCGGCCCACATCGGAGTGATTGCACAGAAAACTATTCAAATGGCTAAAGAGCCGCGCGGGGTCGGTGCCAAGAGTCATCCCCGACAGCGCGCCCTGAAGCATTGTGGTCAGTAGCGCGGCGCCCAGTCCCTTGCCGGAGACGTCGGCAAGGAGAAAAGCCGTGCGGTTGTCACTCAGCGGAAAAACGTCGAAGTAGTCTCCACCGACGGACAAGCACGGCAAATTGTAGCCGTTCACGGCCAGGTGCGGGTACTCCCGGAAATCGCGCGGGAGCAATGCCTGCTGAATGTCGCGCGCGATGCTGATTTCCTGCTCGAGCCGCTGGCGTTCGCGCTCGCGTTCCACAAGCCGCGCGTTATCGATAATGCTGGCGGCGTCGGCGGCCAGCGCGTCGAGAATCTGGCGATCGAGCTGTGAAAACGCCGCGGGCCGGCGGGAATCAAAATACAGGACGCCAATCACATCCCCGCGCCGGATGTTCAAGGCCGATTCGGTGGTGTTGGCGCGCAGCATGGCGTAGAGCGGAATCACCACCACGGCGCGCAATCGCTGCGCGATGATGCTCTGCGCGGCTTGTAGGTTCACGTCGGCTTGCGCGAGATCTTCCGTAATCACCGGCGAATGCTGCTTGAGCGCGAGCTGAATGGCGGTCTGGCTCGGCGAAAGGCTCTCCGGTGGAAGCCGATGCCCCCCGCTGCGACGCGCGAGGCGCACTTTGAATTCTCCAGCCGCATCTTTTTCAAGCAGCAGGCCGCGGTCGGCGTCGGTGATGCTCACCGCATGATCGAGCATGTTGCCGAGCACCGAATCCAGCGGAAGCTGTGAATGCAGCAGTTTTGTGGCTTCGAGCAAAAGGTTGAGTTTGCGCAAACCGCCCCCTCCCGGCTCCGAACTCGTGATGTGCTCGATGCGTGTGAGGAGATGGGGAATGGAATCGCCGCTGTTGCTTGCAGCCGACGCGCGAAAAATAATTTCGTAAGAGTCGTCCAGTCCAAACGTGAGGATGTCACCGTCCTGCAGCTCGCGGCTTTCCACTTTTTCGCCGTTGATAAACAAGCCGCGGCGCTGGCCTCGGTCTTCGACGTAGAATCGGTTCGCTTCGGTAACAATCGCGGCGCAATTGCGCGAGATGCGCCGGTCGGAGAGCTGCAGATCGTTCCCGGTTTCTGCGCCACGCCCAATAAGAAAAGGTGTTTGCGTGACGCGCGCGAAGCGGCGCGCGCCGTCCGGCGATACGACTTCGAGAACTGCTTCTCCTGGTGGAGCAGTTGTTTCCGGCATGGACCCGTCCAAAACCGGAATTGTAGCATGGCCGGAGGCGCGCAATGGCGGCGGTCAAACGCAGAGCCGCTGACCGGTGATGAAGCCGGTCTACAGGGAACCGTGTCCCAATTGTTCGTTGACGTTTTCAGCGGGGCCACTAACCAGTAGCAGAGCCTCGGCATCCCCAAGCGTCGCCATTGAGGTCTTCAGCGTACAGACCTGACAACCCACCGCGTAGATTTTTCGCTATCTTGTAAGAGCAGCGCTCAAGCATCACCCCCAAAATCCTAAATCGCTCGCAATATTGGGTTTATTCGAAGGTAATTTGGCCTTCCTGTTGCCTCTATTCCAGTTCGTGGCTCTTTTTTTGAAGATACAGTAACTCCTGTATTTTCTTTTCTTTAGTAGAGATGACCGATTGTTTACAGCCTGCTTTTGAGCGCAACCCGGTACCCCTGATGCGTGTTCCTAATATGGAGGAAGATTGCCCCAAAGGGCTGCGGACATGAAACTGGGAAACCATATCGTCCTGCTTCTTGCGCTACTCTTGCTTGTGCCACGGGCGAGGGCGGACGTCACCGTCCTGCTCGAAGAGCCGTACAGCTACGACGGGGCCTTGGTCGGAACTGGCCATTCGGCCGTTTACCTGACGCGCGTCTGTGCTGCTTCTCCCACGCTCCTGAGGCGCTGCGAACCCGGCGAGTCCGGCGTGGTGCTCAGCCGGTATCACCGCTTGTCCGAATACGATTGGATCGCCATTCCCCTGCTTCCTTATCTCTATGCGGTCGACAAGCCCGAGGACATTCCGCTTTTTGCGGACGCCAGAATTGTCGCCTCGTTGAGAGACCATTACCGGCGGAATCATCTGGAATCGATCGCCCCCGACGAACCCTCGGGAGCTACGCCGGGAGGGAATTGGTACGAGCTTGTAGGTTCTGCGTATGACCGCACGCTGTATGGCTTTCAGATCGAAACGAGCGAACAGCAGGACGATAATTTCATCGCTGCCTACAACTCCAGAGCCAATCGCGAGAATTACAAATTCCTGACGAGCAATTGTGCCGATTTCGTGCGTGAAGTCGTCAACTTTTATTATCCAAAAGCCGTTGGCCGCAGTTGGATTGCGGATTTCGGCGTAGCCACTCCCAAGCACGCGGCAAAGTCTCTGGTGAAATACGTCAAGCGGCATCCGGAGCTGCAATTTTCATCGTTTATCATTCCGCAAGTTCCTGGGACCATAAAACGCAGCACCTCCATACATGGTGGCGTGGATTCGGTATTCAAGGCGAAAAAATACGAAATCCCGCTGCTGGTTTTTCAGCCGTTCGTGGCCGGTGGTTTTGCGGTTGCGTACGTTGCGGGTGGCCGGTTCAACCCGGCTAAAGGAGCGAAGGTCTACGATGCGAACGGTAATTTGGAGCAGCCGTTGACGGCGGAAGAGCGGCGTTCCTACGAAAAAGGTTTGGAAGAATTGCTGCGTGCAGAACCCGGCATAGTTGCGGGAAACGCGCGCGCTTCCTGGAAAGAGTTTGCAGCGAACGCGCAACTCCGGCAAGACGCGTTCGATGGTCCTGTTCTGTTGGCCGAATCTGGTGACAAAGTAGTGGCTGTGGGGATCACGCGCGGCAACGTGCTTAACACACCAGCCCCGATTGAACTTATACGGAATCTGCTGGTGGCCCGGCTCCAAGAGGAACTGCGCAGCAAGTCCTCTGCGAAAATATCGGATGCCCAAGTGCGCGCGGACTGGCAACTCCTCCAAGCGATCATTCACGCGAGGTCTTCAGAACTTGCGGCGCGCATGGAAACCGTCCAGCGTTCAGGGCACAACGGGACGAATTGATGCGGCCGTCTTCGTTGCCAAATCAGGAACGTGGTTGCCGCATTCGTCCCCAGGACAAATCTCTTCCTTCCGAGTCTTCCCACCTATTTACCGCTTTGGGTTTCTTCGTCTGAACCCGGCGCGCGGCAATGGAGGAAACCTTTGCAAAGCATTGCACATTGCGGGACTTATGATAGCTTGTCATCCGCAATGCGGAACCCAATCGGGACAAACACAGATCGAGATTTGGAAGGTTAGAAAGATGATCAAGATCGTGCGATGGACCATGATTTTCGTGGGACTGGCAGGATGGATAGTTGCGGCAGAAACTACGCAGGCAGCGGACAAGCATGTATTTGGCCTTGATGACTATTCCGGGTTGCGCCGCGCCCATGCCTTGGCTGTTTCCCCGGATGGAACCACGATTTTGTATCAAGTGAGCTTCGACGGAATGAAGGGTCCCGAAAAGCACGAATGGCACTTGATTGCCATGTCCGGTGAAAA
>Ga0210407_10000183_pt1 | contig 76963 bp, 60 predicted proteins | sample IncBWC27MmetaG_FD_150860 | JGI IMG/M metagenome (GOLD analysis project Ga0210407, IMG submission 150860) | Forest soil microbial communities from Barre Woods Harvard Forest LTER site, Petersham, Massachusetts, United States - Inc-BW-C-27-M | ecosystem: Environmental > Terrestrial > Soil >...
TCATCCAATTCGGTGGCGTCCCACTTCCCACCGACTGGTATGAACTGCTCCCTCCTGTGCTCGTCCGCTCCGTCAGCAATATCGACGACGAATAGTCGAACACGTACACGTGGTTCGCTCCCGCGCCCAGCGTCTCCCGGACCATGATTCCTGCCTGCGCCGCGCTGCTCCCCTGCACACTCACCACTCGCGCCACTATCGTCCCGTCTCCCGCTAACGGCTGGTACACCAAATGCAATCCGTCGGAGCTGGTGAAAAAAGTCCCTTGCCCTGCTCCCGACACCGTAAACGTGCCGTTTGCAAAACTGGCACTCCCAGCCACGCCCACTGAACCAATATCCCCGTCCGACCAGACCGAAGGAAGGGTAGGAATTAAGCGAATCGCGAGGGAGATTGTCGTGGTCTTTGTCAAACTGCCCGAAATGCCTGTGACTGTCACCGTGACCGTTCCCGTTGTCGCCGTGCTGCTGGCTGTCAGCGTTACCGTGCTCGTGTTTGCTGTCATGCTGGGGTTGAACGATGCCGTTACGCCACTGGGTAGGCCAGACGCCGACAAGCTCACGTTGCCATTGAAACCGTTCTGTGGAATCACCGTGATGGTGCTCGTGCCGCTGTTGCCCTGCGTGATCGTCAAGCTGTTGGGCGATGCGGAAAGTGTGTAGTTTGGCGGGGGCGCCACGGTGAGTGAGACCGTGGTCGTGTGAGACAACCCGCCGGATGCACCCGAAACGGTTACTGTGACCGTTCCCGTAGCTGCCGTGCTGCTGGCTGCCAACGTCAATGTGCTTGTACTCGCTGTGCTGCTGGGGCTGAACGACGCCGTCACGCCACTCGGCAGACCGGATGCCGACAAACTAACATTGCCATTGAAACCGCCCTGTGGAGTGACCTTGATAGTGCTCGTGCCGCTCGTTCCCTGAACCACGCTGAGGCTGTTTGGGGAAGCGGAGAGAGTGTAATCACCTGCGGGATTAACAGTAAGGGTCATTATAGCTGTGCTGCTCAGGCTGCCGGAAGTGCCCGTGATGGTGACCGTGAAGGTGCCGGTAGCTGCCGTCGCGCCCACGCCGAGGGTCAGTGTGGTCGAAGCAGGGTCAGGGTTGGAGCTGAAGAATGCCGTGACGCCACTCGGAAGACCGGACGCAGAGAAAGTTACGCTTCCGGTGAAACCGTTTCGAGGAGAGACAGTGATGGCGCTGAAGCCGGAAGTTCCTTGCACAATGGCGAGACTAGCTGGGGACGCGGAGAGCGTAAACCCGGGTTGTGGCGTTCCCGAGGACCAATTATTTACCAGGTTGGCGGCGTTGATGGTGCCGATGCCGGTGGCAAAGTCCCAGCCGATGTTCGTGCCATAAGCGGGGGCGAAGGAAGTGTTGGAAGTCGAAAGCACGCCCACGGACCCGCCGCCGAGGTAACAGTTGGGGCCCACGCAGTCCACATCTATGTCACCTGAAGTGACATCGTAGAAAATGCATGTGCCGGCGACGGCGTTGCCATGGTCCGAATTGCAGGCGCTGCTGCCAGCGGAGCCATATTCTGCCGACGCTAGCTGGTAATAAACTGGCGCGGGGTTGCCCTGGGGGCCACCGGCCTTCTGATTAATGAGCGCCTGGATGCCCGCCATGATGGGCGCGGCAAAAGAGGTGCCACCCGCGCCGGACCAGGCGCTCGGATCGGCGCCGCAAGCAGCTCCGCCATGCGCAGTATCCGACCAGCAAAACACATAGTAATGACTCCACAGACCATCCGCGGCGAAGAGCGAAACGTCTGGCGTGTCGCGCACACCGTCGGCGGGATTGCCGAGAACGTTTTGCCAGGAGGGTTTCGGCCATCCCTGGCAAGTGCCGCTTACGACGTCGCTTGCAGAGGGCGTCCCGGTTGCGCAGCCGCTGGGACCGCCGCCGCCGGCCACGGTGGTCTTGAAGAAGGAGCCGTAGAGCGGGTCGTTGCAGAGACTCGTAGAGCCGTACGTTGGGCTGTAACCCACGTAAGCGGACAGGAGTGCGCCCGCGCAGGAGTCGTTCCACGGGATTTCCGGAATGTACGAAATGGCGGAGCCGAAGGCGGGCGTGTTACTGGAATTCCAATACGTGCCGTTCGTGCCGGAGTAAGTGTCGCTGAAATCGGTTCCGCCGACGGCGACGTTGTAAGGCGTGGAAGCGAAAGCATTGACGGCAATGCCGTGAGTTGCTTCGGCAACGCTGTTGTCGCAACCTGCCGCGCCGCTATCACCAGCAGCGACGAAAACGGAAACGCCTTCGGTTACAGCTTGCTGATACGTGGAATTGTAGGCAGCATTGGCGGCTGCTCCGTTCACGGTTTCGCACTGGCCGTAACTGATACTGATGATGGAGGGAGGAGGAGTGCTGGCGTTGATGAGGTTCTGCATAGCGATCAGGCCGCCGAACGTAGTGCTAGTGTCGGCACAGGCGGCCATCTCGATGGCGGCGCTGGGAGCTGAGGCGCTGGCCCATTCGGCGTCGAGAATGGCTTCGGCATCATTGGGAGCAAAAGCACCCGGAGCACCGCAGTTATTGGGTCCGGAGGGGGACGGAGGGTGAACCTGAGCAAACGAGGCTGAAGTGTAACCGGAAAGACCAAACGTCGAGCGGAAAGTGCTCCAGTCCGAGGCGCTGTATACGTCCGTGTCCTCAATGAGCACGATGGTCTGGCCTTGGCCGGAAATGCCGGCACTAAAGAGGGGATTCAAATTGTAGATGGTGGCCAAGTCCGCCGGGACCACAGCGTAGTTGGGGTTTCCAGCAGCGTCTGTAAAAGTGAATTCCGTGTGGGGCTTATGCAGATGGTGCATTGTATGAGGGCGGAAGTCGTGCAAAGAGACGACGCCGGCGACAACGGGGCCGAGAGCGGCGGGAATTCGCGGATTGCTGATGTTGCCGACATGCTTTTCGCCTTTGACATCGAGGTGATGAATTTCCGTTTGGAAGGCCCTTCGCACTTGGGCGGCGGTGCCGGAGAAGTCGATGAGCATGCCGCTGGGATAAACCACGTTTACGTGGAGGCCGTGCGATTCTAACCAGGCTGTGACAGTGTCAAGGTCGGCCTTCGCCAGTCCAAAGCGTTCGCCGAATTCCTGCGCGGTCAGCCAGTGATGGAAGTTTGGCGAGTCTTTGGTATGGAGCTCGTCGATGAACTGCTGAAGGGCCACTTCTTGTTCCGGGGAGCGCTTCAGTTGGAGCAACATGTGCTCCATGGCGAAGTTGTTTGCCACTGGGCCGCGATCGTTGGAGGGACTCGCTTCGGGACGGGTGTTGCCCTGGAGCGCCACACGCTCCATTTCATTGACGCCTTGTGTGATTCGCGGGCGAGCATGCCGGCCTGATTCAACCTGTGCGTTGACAGCCGGCTCGGCAAATAAAACAGCGAGGACGATGAGGGAGAAGGACCCCAATTTGCGAACCATGGGTCCCCTTTCTTATACGAGAATTTGCCTCAAACAAATCGCAGAGAGAGGCGCCCCGGACGAAAAAGAGCAGGATCGCGCGTTAGTACGGAGACAGGTCGATGGCCGGGCCTCCATGCCTGAGAGCTCCTGACGGGACATGCTTCATCCCAGCTAGGAAACGAAGAGAAAGGACTTGCCAGTGGGTACACTTAATAGCGGAATTGCCCATTAAAAGCAACGGCCAAAGGGACAGTTTTCGGCCAGCGGGCCGGGCGGTTCACGTTCACAAGGCTCGTTAATTCCCTTGGATTTAACCCTTCAGGAGCCTTGCTTAGGTCGACCAGCCTTGCCGGTATTCCCGGCGCAAATAGTCGTTGGCTTGGAGGACGTTGGTGATGCGCATGTTGGTACCGTCATAGTAGATCTTTTTTCCGGCGCGCAAGGCCACGACACCCAGGAGCATAACTTCGGTGAGACGGGCGGCGTACTCGAACGGGCAGGAGGCTTCCACTTTCCCCTTGGAGGCGTCTACCCAGTTCATTTCGTGGGCTTCGCCGGCAATGCGCGGGAGTTTTTGCGCAGGCTTGCCGAAGGATTCGTGGAGCGACTTGGGCAAGAGCCGGGGCTTATAGCCGTACGTGTCGTGAAGGAGCTTGCCTTTGCTGCCGATGAGCAGCGCACCGCCCTCTTGTTTCAACTCTTCGTCGCCGAGTTCTTCGGGCTTGTTGGGCTTGAGTCCGCCGTCGTACCACGTCAGCTTCACGGGGGGCATTGGACCGCGTGCGGGGAATTCATAAAAGGTCAGTGTGGCAGTCGGATAAGAAGCGCCGTTGAATGGAGTCGAAATGGTTTCGACGCTGGTGGGAAAGCCCAGGTTGAGCGCCCACATGGTGTGGTCGATCAAGTGAGCCCCCATGTCACCGATCGCGCCGACGCCCCAATCGGTCCAACCGCGCCAGTTGAATGGGTGGTAGATGGGGTGGTAGCCCACATTGTTCGAGGCGGCGCCGAGAAAAAGATTCCATGCGAGCCCATCTGGGACCGGATAGTCGCCGGCAAGAGCAGCGGCAATCCGCGCCGTAACGCCACGGCCATTCCAGCGAAGCGGGACGGGCTCCTCCTTTAGCGGCTCCGGGCGCGGCACGCCCTGGGGCCAATAGCCGAGGGGCCGGTTCGTCCAGATATGAACCTCGCGCACGTCACCGATCGCTCCACTCCACACGTACTCAACAGCGGTCCTCCCGTCGTTTGAGGAATGACCCTGGTTACCCATCTGCGTGGCAACTTTGGTTTCGTTAGCGCGGCGAAAAAGCTTTCGCGCTTCTTCGACGGACCAGCAGAGCGGCTTCTGGACGTACACATGCTTGCCAAGGTCCATGGCCGCCAAGGCAATCGAGGCATGCATATGGTCAGGCGTGGCGACTAGGACAGCGTCGATGTCCTTCTGGTGCTCGAGCATATCGCGATAGTCGGTGTAACGCTTGGCCTTGGGCAGACGTTCCGTCTTGAGCTTGATCATTCCCTCGAGCCGCGCTTGCGCTTTCACGGGATCGAACTCCGCAGGCGGCTCGCCCGGCGGTGGCGGAGCAGGCAGTTCGATGCGCTTCTTCAGCCTCTCGATGTCAAGGTCGAGCCGGTCAAATCCTTTATCGGCATAGCGCCAGTCCACGTCGCAGAGCGCCACGATGTTCTGGCTTGCGAGGTTGACCAAATTATTGCGGCCCATGCCGCCGACTCCGACGCCGGCGACGTTCAGCGTATCGCTCGGCGGAGTGAATCCTCGGCCGAGGACGTGCCTGGGAACAATGGCGCACGCGGCGCCGCCGGCGGCCACCTTTGTCAGGAACGTGCGGCGCGAAATTTCTTTCTTTTTGCTCATGGCATCTCTCCTAGGCTGGATTATTGAGTGTCGGCGAGGGCGACGTAGGCGCCGAGAGTAATCATGCCGAGACCGGAAGCGACGCGCTGGCCGCGGCGGAAACGCACGCTGGTCTTGAGTTTACGCTCCAGAGGAGCCGCGAGGACAACGACAAGAAGATCGGCAGCGGTATTGAGGAGCACCGAGAGAGCGCCGAGAATTACGAATTGCAGGAAAACATGGCCGCGCTCGGGCACGATGAATTGCGGAATGAAGGAAAGGAAAAACAGAGCTGTCTTAGGATTTAGAACTTCAGTAAAAATCCCTTGACGAAAAGCGCCCGTCGCAGCGGGCTGCGATGCGCTGACAACCATCTCCGCATTTCGCGAGCGGATCATCCGAATGCCCAGCCAAACGAGATACGCGGCTCCCGCGTATTTGACGGTGTGAAAGGCGACAGCGGAAGCCGCGAGAATCGCGGAGATACCGAGCGCAGCGGCCAGGACATGGAAGAGTCCGCCAACAAAGGTACCCAAAGAAGAAAGGATGCCCTCGCGCCGGCCGCCGGCGAGACTTCGGGCCAAAACGTAGAAAATTCCTGGTCCTGGAGTAATTGCCAGAAGCAGCGCAGCGGCAAGAAAAAGCAAGAAATGGTGTGCGTCAAACATTCGAAAATTGTAAGGTCCCGCCTCGCAACGTGCAAGATGGCCTAGGCAATAGAAATGGCCGACGGGAAGATGCTTATTTGCCGGTGACGGCGAAGCTGCCGGCGTCGAGGTGATCGAAGTTGAGCATGGCGTTGAAGACGAGGAAATAGCTGCCCGTGGTTTCGCCGCGCCACATTGGATTGTTGGCGAAGAGGACGACGTGGCCTTTGCCGTGGGGAACGTCCACGACGGCGGGCTTTTCCGCGATTTCGTTGCCGCTGGTGATCATGCCGCTGAGGAGCAAATCTTTTTCGGCGGCGAAGCGCAGGACTACGCGCGGTTGCTGATCCTTCGGAGGAATCGCAAAGCGGGCAAAATCCGGCAAGTCCTCGGGAATGTAAAGCTCTTGCTCGTGCGGTGTGCGCTTCACGGGCTTTTCGGGAAGTTCGTAGGGCCTAGCCTGAATGATGTCGGGATCGGTGGCGGTGCCGCGTCCGCTGGAACGCCCTGAGCCAGCTGCGCCCTCGTCAGGTCCACCCCCACCGCCTGGACCGCCGAAATTGCCGCCGACCGTGATGACCGGACCCTGCCGAAAATAGACGTAGAGTTTGTCGTCGTAGCCGTAGGTGATAGGGCTTTTCTTGTCGTCGATGGTGGAGAGCACGACGCTGCCGGGCGCCTGCATGGCGCGCGCGTCAGAAACATTCACCATTTCGGTCATCCCTCCGGCAACGGGGAGCGAAGCACTGGCTTGCACCGCGATGAGCAGCCCGCCTTCGCGGACGAACCGCTCGAGATTGGCGATTCCCTGGTAGCCGAGACCGCCGCGGATGTCGTCAGTGGAGTCCAGACCGGGTGCGACGAAGTTTGGAGTTTCGGTGGAGTTTTTCCACGGACGTGGATCGCCTCGCATGGGAAGGCCACGCACCACGGCGCTCAGGCCAGCGGGGCCTCCGCCACCCGTGGGAGGAAGGATGATGACGTCGAACTTTTCGCGCAGATTCTGGGTTTCACGCAGCCAGGTGTCGGCGACGTAGGTGTAGGGGACTTTCAGCTCATCCATGGGAATGCGGAACCAGCCGTCGTTCTGGGTGTTCTGCCAATTGTGGACGAGCGCGATGCGGGGAACAGCGAGCGGATGCGTCTTCACGCTCAGGGCTGCGTTCGTGGAATGGACTTTGATTCCCAGATCTTTCACGGCTTTTTCGAGTTGGGCGCGATCGGCATTGCGAATGATGAAGGAGCCAGCTTTGAACTTGATGCCATCGGCTTCGAAGGTATCTTCGGCGGCTTCCACGGAAGCGTTGGCGAGGCGAAAGCGCAGTGAGGCAAGCGTGCTGTCCGTGTTGTGCTGGATGACAAAAGTTTTGCCCTGGCCGTCGATTCCTCCCGGGGGATTGATCCTGCTTATTTTTTGCATGGCAGCGCTAAGGATGGAGAGATCAGTGACTCGCGTGGTTTTGACATTGCGGAGTGCGCCGAGGGTCCAGCCGGTGTCGTCATAGGAACGAGGATCACGCGGGCTGTAATACTGGGTGTCGAGTGCCATATCGGCGAGCCGGCTGTAAGGCTGGTCCATGCGCACGACGTAGCTGCCTGAAGGAATGAGGGTCTCGGCAGGTTTCTTTTCATCTTTCGATTTAGCCGCGGCATCGGGCTTCTCGGTTGATTTTTCCTGGTCCTTTTCCTTGTCACCGATGGATTCCTGCGCACCCTTTGCAGCCGGGATGCGCAATTCCTTTTCGAGGCGGTGAACTTCGACGCCCTGTAGCTGCAAGAGATTCAGGAGGCTGGCCTGCTCCGCGGGGCGCGGGTCGTCAGCAGGAAAGACCCAGGCAGCTGGGCCTTCGGTGCGGGCTTTCGCGACCGCACGCTTGCTCTTCAAATAAAAATTGTTGAGAAACTTCTGGCCATTGGAGGCCACGTTGTTCATGCCGAAGAGGATGGCGCTTTCCTGCATGTTGATATTGTCGCGGGCGGACCATTTCACTTTGGGGAGCGGAGGATTGGGGCGATACCACTCGCGGCTCGTATCGGGCGGACGAAGAGTACGGACACGAGTGTCGGCGCCGCCATTGCCAAACGTTTCGTAGAAGCGGCCGATGGAGTTGTGATTGTTGGCGATGGAGAGCAGATAGTTGGGCGCCCAGCCGTCGTAGAAACCGTGGGTCCAGACGCCGATAACGCCGCGCTTGGTCATCTCCTCGATTTCGTGATAGGCCATCTCCTGCCACTCGCTGATGACGATGGGATCAAGCCAGGCGTTGTAAGGACCGGTGCCGGTCATGATGTAGAGGTACGGGACCGACTCGTGGAGGTCGTGCATCACGGTGGGATGCCATTCGAGGTACGTCTTAAGCATGTTGCGGGAGAGTGCGAGGCTGACGCCCAGATTGTCGCGGTTGTTGTCATGCGATACGTAGTGTCCCCACCAGATGAGGGGATAGGGAGGCTGATCGGGATGCTTCTTGTGCTGCATATAGATGTCAACCATGCGGTCGTGGCCATCGGTTTCGACAATGGGAGTGATCAGCACGATGGCATCACGCAGGATTTTTTCAATGAAGGGCGTATCTTCCACGGCGAAACGGTAAGCAAGCTCCATCAGCATTTCCGGAGAGCCGGTTTCGGGGGAATGGATGCTGCCGTCGGCCCAGTAGATGGGCTTGCCTTCGGCGATGAGCTTTTGCGCTTCGGCATCACTAAGGCCGCGCGGATCCGCGAGGCGAGCGGTGATTTCCTTGTAGCGGTCGAGTCTCGCGAGATTGGTTTCGTCGGAGACGGCGGCCACGAGCATCTCACGGCCTTCTTCGGACGTGCCAATGCTCCAGACTTTGACCCTGGGGCTCTTGCTGGCAAGCAAACGGAAATAAGCGTTGATGTCCTTCGTGTAATCGAGAATATCCGGCGCTCCCACGATGTGATGAAGGAAGGCATCCGGCGCGGGAACACAAGAGCTGAGAGGCAAATGGTCGACGAGTTCAGTACTGAAGAAGGATTCCGTGGTGAACTCTTTGATTTTCTTGTTGTATTCCGTGTGGTCGGTGAGCGTGCAAGGACTGGATTGTGCCAAGCTCGCAGTCACACAGAAACACAGAGAGAGAAAAACGCCAAGCAGGCTGCGCGTCATGAAACACCTCAGGGCAATACGATCGCGGGTGATTTTATAGACTGTTTTTCGAGGGGGTGCAACCCAATCCCTTGAATGTCGACGATGCAGGGCCATTTGGCCTATGATTGGCCGCCTGCGTTAGTGGAAATTGAGGAGAGGGACGGATGGAAGAACAACTGAGCCTGGATTTCTTGCGTGTCGTGGAAAACGCCGCGATCGCGGCAGCGCGCACCATGGGGTTCGGAGACCGGCACCATGCCGATGAAGTAGCCGTCGAAGCGATGCGTAAGACGATGGACTCCGTAGAGATTGACGGGACCATCGTGATTGGCGAAGGCGAGCGCGATGAGGCGCCCATGCTATACATCGGCGAAAAGGTTGGCCTAGGGACGCACGCGCCGAAGGCATTGTTCCCACAAGTGGACATCGCCGTCGATCCCCTGGAAGGCACGAACCTCTGCGCGACGGGCGCGGCGAATGCGATCGCGGTGCTGGCGGCAAGCGAACGCGGCGGCTTGCTGCACGCGCCGGATCTGTACATGGAGAAATTAGTTGTGGGGCCGTCGTGCAAGGGCGCCGTGGACCTGGACGCTCCAGTGGCCGATAACTTGAAATCGATTGCCAAGCGGCTGGACCGCGACGTTGAGGATCTCGTCGTGATTGTGTTGGACCGGCCACGCCACGAAAAACTGATTGAAGAAATCCGTACGGCGGGAGCGCGCATCCGGCTGATTGGCGACGGCGACCTTTCGGCGGGAATTTCTGCGGCCGTAGTCGGTACGGGAGTGCACGCGGTGATGGGCACGGGCGGCGCTCCGGAAGGCGTGCTGACGGCGGCGGCGCTGCGTTGCCTGAACGGGCAGATTCTGGCCAGGCTGGTCGTCAGCAAGCCGGAGCACGCGGAACGCCTGGCAAAAATGGGCGTGAAGGATTTGAAGCGCATTTACGACACGGAAGACCTGGCTCCGGGAAAGAAAATGATTTTCGCCTGCACTGGCGTGACGGACGGAAACTTGCTGAAAGGTGTGCGGTTTTTCGGGGAAGGCGTGCGCACCAGCTCCATGATTCTGACGCTGGATGAGCGGCAGGTGCGGTTCATCGATTCGGTCCATCTGGAGAAGCGGCCGGATATTAAAGTGCGGTTTAACTGAAAATAGTTTTCGATGCCGAGCTAGCTTACCGCTGCTGGTTCGCGATGGCCAGGAAGACGCGATCGTCCACGGCAACCGAGCGCGTGAAAAGTGTGGTGGCGTTTGCACCCACGATGCCGACGTGCCCGGCATTTCCGCTCAAAGCGGGTCCCGCGGGCTTTGCGCCCGATCCCGTCCCGTCGCCCGGCTGAAGCGAAATCCGGGTCGTCTTCGGTGTGCAGTTGGTCGCGCCGAGACACGTATCACGAATGAACACCTGACGGTAGCAGCCGTTGGTGCCGCCTGCGAATGCCTTCGATTGAGCAGAAGCCTGACTTGCGGAATGGCTCGGAGTGATGGCCAGAAACGCGACGTAGCGTCCCGAAGCGCTGACCGAAGGCAGAATATTTTCCGCCCCGACTAACGCCCCGTTCGAATCGGCGGAGAGTAAATGTGTCGACGGCTTGCAGGAATCTCCTGCTCCTGCGCAAGTATCCAGCAAATAGATTTGCCGTCCGGGCGGCGCATTTTCCACCAGGTTCGTCGCGGCCGAGCTGAAGGCCACGTAGCGTCCGTCGGTGCTCATTGAAGGCGCGTGGCTTTCGTCATTTGCCGGCGTGCCATCGGCCGCCGCCGACAGAAGTCTTGTATGCGGCTGGCAACCAGACGCCGCGCCTTCGCAGGTATCCCGCAGAAAGACCTGGGCGCGATCATCCTGTACAGCGGTGTAAGCAACGTAGCGGCCATCAAGGCTGAGCGCCGGCGTTTCTTCCGCGACAAGCGCCGCAGCGGAAGCGCTCACAGGGGTCCCCGGCGGACACCCACTCGTCGGACAAATCGTGAACGTTACGGGTGCACTCGAGCCGCCGCCGCCACCGCCGGTACACGGTGTGACGCAGCCCGCCTGGGGAGGAGACGGCGGATTGAAAACTGTCACGCTCGAGGTCAAGTTCGCGGTGCCGGAGTTCACGAGCACAAGACCCGCCGTGACGGACGCTTGCATCTGGCAAGAAGAGCTACTAGAACACGTGACACTGCCAACGGCCAATTTTGTTTGCTTCCCACCGATGCTCCAATTCACCTGGGATCCACCGGAGGGATCAGTCGTGGGAAGAAAACCTGAACCATTGAGCGTCAGAGTGAACGTCGCGTTGCATGCCGCTGACCCAGTGCATGCCGGCGCACTCAGGGGGCTGATGCCGGTGAGACCTGGCAACGGATTGGGCGGTGGATTGATATAGAAAGCGAATGGGTTCGACAGGCCGTTTTGCCCCGCGCCCGTGGCGGGATTGATTGTGCTGATGCTGGCGGTGCCGGGCTTGGCAACAAGCGCCGCAGGGACGATCGCGGTGACGACGTTCCCCAGGGCCGCTCCCGTACTGTCCACGGGGACGGTAGTCGCAAGAGGTTTGCCGTTCCATTGCACCACGGTCTTAAGCACGAAGCCACCGCCATTTACCGTCAGGGGAAAATCTGCGTTTCCTGCGCTGACCTGGGCAGGTGAAAGAGAGGTTACGAGGGCGCCCGTGTTGTTCTGAAACGTGTTGCCGTAGTCGTTGCAACCCGCTGTCGCGAAAATCGCCATGAGGGCGACAGCTAACGCTGTCCAAGACCGCTTCATTGAGACTCCTTCATCTATTCTGACGACCCCGGCAGCGCCGGGGCCTGCCTGCCTGCGCGAACGGGAAATGCCCGTGGCGCCAGCGCACTTTTGGTGGTGTGATGCAAATTTCGTGCTGCGCGTTGACCGCGAAGAAGCCGGGAACCGGGGAACACCACCCAGCTCTTGTCCACCCCTGCGTGAGACCGAACTATGCCACGAATCTCGGGACTCGGGCAACCTTACATCATTACCATCTTGAACGGGATGAGGTCAATGCGCATTCGTGGACCACTCGGTGCGCGGGAGAGAAATCCAATTTGGTTATTGCGGGCCGAGCGATGCAATCGATGCGCGCACTAGCTCATGCACATGAGATTGACACTCCACATTCTGCACCGCTGCGGCGTCCGCAGCGCGATAGCAAGCCAAAGCTTGTTGCTTTCGGCCGAGTTTGGCATAGAGGTCGCCGCGCGCGAACTGAAACAGAGGATTTGTCGGGTACTTTTCAACTAGCGGGCCGAGAACGCCCAGCGCCTTTTCGTATTGCTGATCGTAACGATGTAAATTCAGCGCGAGATAGAACCTCGCAATGTTTGAAGTGAGAACACCCTGAGCGGCCGCCTGCTCGAGCAGGCGTACTCCTTCCTGCTTTGAACCCCCGGGGATGCCCATGAAAAAGCGCAGGATCCTGGCGAGGGAGCTCAGCGTATCCACGTAATAATTGTAAAGACCCAGGCCGAGGTCGGCGTCGGCGAGATCTGGATCCAGAGTTTTTGCCCGCAGCAAATGTTCGCGTCCGCGCACTCCGGAGCGCGCCGCGTTGCGATTCTCGCCGCGAAGTCCATAGAGCCGTGCAGCCGACGCTTCAGCCATCCCGGCATAGAATTGCATTTCCGCGGAGTCATTTTGCTTGATCTGCGCTTCCGCCAGCGACAAAGCCTTGGCAGACAGCTCGAAATAGTGCTGATCCGCCGCGAGTTTGGCGCGCCGGCGGGCGTCGCTCATTCCATACTTGAAATCGGCCGAAGTACACCAGATCCGCCACCACAATGCTTCCGCTTCCAGGAGATAGCCGAGCGGATGATCGGGCCGTTCCTGTTCAAGGCGCTTCGCGTCCTCCACTGCTCCTTGGAGGTCGAAGGAATAGATTTTGTCGAGGATGGCGGGCGTCTCCGGCGGCAAAGTGATTTTGGAGTCGCGCGCGGGTGTGGCAAGAGGCGCGAGGAAGACCAGGCAAGCCAGGCCAGCGCGGCGAACTATCGGCGATGTCATCGTCGTCCCCGTCCGAGAAAGAGATTGTGCACGATCAGGCCCTGCGCGGGATGAGTTTAAGCTGTAAAAGAAGAGTGCGAAATGGTTTTTGCAGAATGAATCTGCGTTAGGAGGCGCGAGGGGCATTTGATATTCTCGGCGAACCCGTGAAGACGAACAACCACGACGCGAGCCCTGCACTCGAGCGCGGCCTTGGCCTGAAAGAGGCTGTGGCGCTGAACATGATCGAAATCGTAGGCATTGGCCCGTTCGTGGTCAGTTCCCTGGTGATTCGGGCGATGGGCGGGCCACAGGCCTTGATCGCTTGGCTAGCTGGCGCGCTCCTGGCTACTCTGGATGCCTTCGTGTGGTCCGAGCTAGGCGCCGCAATGCCGAAAGCCGGCGGCACGTACGTCTTTCTGCGCGAGGCCTACGGTCCGGAGCGCTGGGGCCGGCTGATGTCCTTTTTATTCGTGTGGCAAACGCTCGTGCAGGCGCCGCTTTCCGTGGCGTCGGCCTCCATAGGATTCGCAAAATACGCGGGATATCTCCACCCCTTCACGCCGCTGCAGGCAAAGGCGATTTCGGGTGGGCTGGTCATCTTCATCGTGATTCTCCTTTATCGTCGAATCACGACCATCGGAAAGATCTCCGTCTTGCTGTGGATCGGTGTCGTGGGAACGATGCTGTGGCTAATTTGGGGAGGGGTCACGCATTTCAACGCCAAGCTCGCGTTTGATTTCCCGCCGGGGGCTTTCGATCTTTCGTGGGTGTGGTTCGCAGGACTTGGCTCTGCGATGGTAAGCACGATCTACAGCTACTGGGGCTACTACAACATTTGTCACCTCGGGAGCGAAATCAAAGATCCCGAAAAGAATATTCCTCGCGGCATTTTTCTTTCCGTGCTGGGAATCGCCATTCTGTATCTGGCGATGCAGACGAGCCTCCTGGGCGTGGTGCCCTGGCGCGAGGCGCAGAATTCGGATTTCATCGCCAGCTTGTTTGTCGAACGATTGTATGGACAAGCAGCGGCGCGCTTCGTGACGGGAATGATTCTATGGATTGCGGTCGCATCCGCGTTTTCCGTTTTGCTCGGTGCATCGCGTGTTCCGTATTCCGCGGCTCGGGACGGTAATTTCTTCCCTGTTTTTGGCCGGGTGCATCCCACAAAACACTTTCCGCATATCTCCCTGCTGGTTCTCGCGGGGCTCGCATTCCTATTCAGTATTTCGCTTAAGTTAAAACAGGCCATCGCAGGTATTTTAGCGATGCGCCTGCTAGTTCAGTTCATCGGGCAGGCGGTCGGCGTGATGTTGCTGCGGCGAAGACACGGCACGCAAGGGCTGCCGTTCAAGATGTGGCTCTATCCGCTGCCTGCGGTTCTGACGATGATCGGCTGGGCCTGGCTCTTTTGGCAGACTGGCCCGACGCGAAAATGGGGATTGGCGGAAATCGCCCTGGGGGCTTTGGCGTTTCTGATTCGCGCGCGGGAAGTGAGACAATGGCCTTTTGGAAGTTCGCAGTCGACGGTTCCCGGTTCACAGTAAGAATTCTGAGCTGCCTTTCGGTGGGAGGTTGCGTGAATCTCCATTTTCAACGTTTGGCTATCCTTGTTTTGATAGCGTGCGAAGCGATTGCATTCACTTCGATTCCCGCATTCGCTCAATTTCCTCCAACGCCGGGGACTGGGCCCGGCTTGCCGGAAACAATCGAAGCGATCGAGAACGCCAGAATTACAACCCGGATCCTCTACGTGACGGCTCATCCGGACGATGAGAGCTACGCAGCGCTCACTTATCTTGCCCGCGGGCTCCATGCGGATGTTGCTCTGCTCTCGCTTACGCGCGGTGAAGGTGGCCAGAACGACCTGGGCCCCGAACAAGCCCCGCAACTAGGGTTAATTCGGACGCAGGAATTGTTGGCGGCGACGCGCGGCTACGGCGTGAGACTGTACTTTACGCGCGCGAAGGACTTTGGCTACTCGAAAACGCCGGAGGAAACGGAACGAATCTGGGGCGACCAGGTCCTCGAGGACATGGTACGGGTAATCCGTGGATTCCGGCCCAACATCGTGATTAACGGCTGGGGCGGCGTGCACGGCGGCCACGGACATCATCAAGCCTCGGGATTGCTTACGCCGAAGGCTGTGCAACTCGCGGCGGATTCTTCCTTCAAGCTCCAAGGCGCTTCCCCTGACGATCAAGACTTGGCGCCGTGGGGCGACCGGAAGCCCGTGCTCGTCCTGGACCTTGATCGAAGCGAAGCACCCAAGGGTTACTTGCTCCCCATTGATGAAATTTCGCCGCTATACGGTAAATCCTGGCGCGAAATCGGGCTCGACGCCTTTTCCAATCATCACACGCAGGGAATCACTGGATTCCTGAACTCGCCGTTTCTGCGGCGCGCCGTCGCCCTGCAACGCGAAGACGGCGGGCAACTCGATCCTTCCTTGCTCGCCCAACCGCTGGGGCCCCTGGACGAAGACTATGAAATGGGAAATATGGGCGTGGACCCGCTTATGCGGGCCGTAGATGCTGCCCTGGTCTCGGCGCGCGATGCCGCACTGCGGCTCGATTGGAGAGCTGCCTCCAGCTCCCTGGTTGCCGCCGGCAGAAAAATTGGTGAAGTCCCCGTGTCTTCGGTTTCCTCCCAAGTTCCCGCGCCGGTCATATCCCTCGCGCGAAGCCTGAAGCGGAAGCGTGAAAAAATAGACGCGGCTCTGGCCCTTGTCACGGGGTTGCGATTGGACGCGCTCGCCGATCGCAGCGAACTGGTTTCGGGCGAAACATTCACGGTCCGTGTGGACTCTCATCATCGCGGCGAAATCACCGGGGATTTCAAGAAGCCCGCACTGGTGCTTCCCGCCGATTGGAACATTAGCAAAGAGGAACTGGAGGCCGGTGGAGGAGTTCGCTTCACGATTTCCGCCGGGCCGAACCCGCAGCACACACCGAACCCCGCTACTGCGATCCTGCCGGAACATCCGCCAATCGTTAAGGTCAGCCAGGAAGCGGTAATCGACGGATATTCATTCACAGTCGCTGTGGCGGTGACGCAACTTCGCGCGACTTCCACGCGCGCGGATCGCATGCCTCTGCGCGTTGTTCCGGCCTACACATTGGCGGTCGAGCCAAAGCAAGCCATCGAGATTACCGGCAAGCCGCGCAAGCCCTTCGATGTATTGCTCCGGGTGCATTCCTACGCAACGCAGCCCGGGGAAGTTCGCGCAGGTCTGACCGTGCCGCGTGGATGGAAAACAGGTGCGCCTGTACCGTTGAAATTCGAAGGAGCGGGTGACCGCTATGCGCGGCTGACCGTGACCCCGCCGCTGAAGCTCGGCAGAGGGAATTTTAAGATTTCGGCATACGTGGAGCGCGCGGCCAACCGCGCCCGAGGCGACAAAGCGGAGAAGTTCACCGCCTCGCTCGAGCCCTTGCCGACGCTGCCGACGCAGCTTTGGAGCGAGCCGGCCCAGTGCGCGGTACATGTGTTTGACGTGCTTGTGCCGGCGAATCTCCGCGTTGGCTACATCACGGCGGAAAGCGAACCGGTCCCGGAGGCGTTGCAGCGCTTGGGCATTCGCGTGGAAATGCTGGACGCTGTCGCTCTGGCCTTCCGCGATTTATCCCCATTCAACGCCATCGTGGTGGGAGTGCGCGCATACGAGCTTCGGCCGGAACTGTCTGGAGCGAATCAGCGGCTGCTGGATTACGTATCCAAGGGCGGAACGCTCGTCGTGCAATACCAGCGCGAGTTTGCCTGGGACAAATTCCACTATGCGCCGTATCCGGCCTTGATCTCGCCGCCGCTTCCGCCCGCGAAAGAAGGTTCGCCGCCGGCCGTTCGTCCCCTGCCGCGCATCACCGACGAGAATTCTCCCGTGAAATTCCTGAAACCCAATGATCCGCTTCTCAATCGTCCCAATAGGATCACGCAGGACGACTTCAAAGGCTGGACGCAGGAGCGTGGCCTCTATTTTTGGACCGAATTCGACCCCAAGTACACAGCGCTTCTGGGAATGCACGATCCCGGCGAGCCGGAGCTCGACGGCGGCCTGGTCTACACTCATTCCGGCAAAGGCACATACATTTACACAGGCCTCGCCTTCTTCCGTCAGTTGCCCGAAGGCGTTCCCGGCGCCTACCGGCTTTTCGTCAACTTGCTTAGCGCATCGCGGCCACGTTAAACGGTCTCCTACGCGAAAAACCTAAGGCCCAAAAAGCTCTGCGTGAATCGACCGAGCACGTAAACCAACTGGGCACATCACTTCCAGGCGCAAATCACCGTGCTATTCTCTTCAACCGAGGAGTCAAACGCGCATGAGGAATCACCATGGAACCTGCTTTGCCGGGAGAATGGCTCGCAACAAGATCATTTTGTTGTCGCTGGCATCCGCGATCTCTTTGACTTGCGTTTCCCCCGCCGCGGCGCAGAAAGAAAAGAAAAAAAAGCCGGACACCTCTCAGTCCACGGGCAGTTCCAAGACGCTGGTTCCCCTCACCGACGAGCAGCAGATCGACTACACGCTCTCGGAAATGCTTGGAGCCTGGCAACTCGGTGATGTCGAAAAGCTGCACAAGGATTACGCCGATGATGTTGTCGTCGTGAACGGCTCGTGGGCGCCCCCGGTTTTAGGGTGGAACAATTATCTGGCCGCTTATCAACAACAGTACGCGCGCATGGAGCGGGTGCGCATGGATCGCTCAAATACCTACATCAAGGTGAGCGGTACAGTGGGGTGGGCGTGCTACCAGTGGGACTTCGAAGCCATTGTGGACGGTCAGCCCATGCAGTCTCAAGGGCAGACTTCAGTGGTCATGGAGAAGCGCAATAATCACTGGGTCATCGCGCTCAATCACACTTCGCTTGCCCCGAAGCCCCTCCAAGTCGCTCCAGCTAGCGCGCCTTCAGGACAACAGCAGCCTGCAAAGCCGGCGCCGCGATGAAGCTTGCCGGCAAACCGCCGCACTTGAGAGAGCCTCTACAGGAGGCCCTTTAGCCCTTCCCTAAGCCACATTCCGGCAATCAGCAGTAGCAGAACGCCTGCCAGGATGCCGGTTCCCATGATGGGTCGGGAGAGCGCGTTGATTTTCGCTACGAGCTCGCGCTGCTCCTGCGCCATATGTTCCTCGGCCGCATCCAGAAAGATTTGGTCGTCTTCGTGGCTCGAAAGGAGACTCCGCCGAAACAACAGAGCGAGGAATACGGCGGTAACGACTCCCCAGGCAATCAGTAGGTAGAGCAACGGCCCCGTGAGTATTTGTGAGTCCATACAGACCTCCCCATGGAACGCACCCGCGCTGCCGGCTGGGCCAGCAAGGGTCTCGAGGGATTTATAAGGCGGAGTATAGCACTCTGGATTAAAAATTCTAGTGCCGCGTATCACAAAGACTGATACCTCACGCGAGCATAATTGGCCGGGAACCCAGTCCGGAGGACTGCTCGTTCCGCACGCAAATTCCACAAACTAAAGAACCTTCCTGGCCGGAGGCGCTTCGGTGCCAAGACCAATGGCCCGCTTGTGGCAGAAAAGGAAAGCTGTGCCTCCGCCCGCATGAGCGTCGCTGCGTTCGCCGCGTTGACAAAGGGGAACGTGCCGGGCAGAATGTGAAAGCCTCATTGCAAGTGGCTCCGCGAACAATGGAGTTCACTTCCTCACACTCGTGCCCGAGTGGCGGAACTGGCAGACGCGCTGCGTTCAGGTCGCAGTGATCGCAAGGTCGTGGAGGTTCGAGTCCTCTCTCGGGCACCAATTTCCCTGAACCATGCGCACAACGAGATTGACGGTGTACTCCGCAATCCGTTACGGTGTTCGCTCACAACAATTCACTGCTGTTGCGAGGTGTCGACGTGTTTCTGAATGTTTTCCTGTTCTCCTTTCCCGAATGGCTGCCGCACTTCGCTTTCCTCGACACGCCGCACGCCAACGAAATGATGGCTATGCGTTGGTTGCACTTCATCTTCGGCATTATCTGGATCGGCCTGCTCTATTTCTTCAATCTCGTTCTGACGCCTGCCATGAAGAGAGACCCCGCCCTGCGAACCAAAATCTATCCTGACCTGATGTCGGGAGCGATGGGCTGGTTCCGTTCCTCCGCGCTGGTGACCGTGATCGTGGGACTGCGCTACTTCTCGATCCATCTGGCGGCGGATGCAAAGCTCGCGGGCGATCGTTCCCTAATTGGCAAATGGTTCGGCTTGTGGTTCCTCGTCTGGCTGGCAGCGTATGTTTTCATTTATGCGTTGCAACTCCCAGCGAAAGGAATTCTCAATAGTCCCTGGGTGCGCGTGATTGGAATTTCCGTAGTGGTGATCGCCGCGTCTTGGCTGGTTCTCGTGCTAAACGGAGGCCCGAATGTCTCCAACGCTCACCTCGCCATCAGCGTTGGCGGCGGGCTCGGCTTAGTCATGTTGCTGAATACCTGGGGTGTAGTCTGGCGCATCCAAAAACGCCTCATCTCCTGGTCCCGCGCCAGCGCGAAACAAGGCGTGCCGATGCCGCCGGAAGCCGAACGCTTGATGCGCTGGAACTATCTCACTGCGAGCACGTCCTTCTGGCTGTCCTTTCCGATGCTGTTCTTTATGGGTGCCGCCAGCCACTATCCGTTCCTAAGCACTGTTGCGCGCTGAACACCCGAATCATTTGGCAGGAGGCCACGACGTCCGACGTAGGAAAATGAAAAAGAGAGGCGGGCCAGGTCGTCCCGCCTCCCTTCTTTCCCCTCTCGGGGAATCCGGCCAGTCTGACGGAGGGCGACTAGCCGGTCGTGTGTTGGCCTGCCTATATAATCCCGGAATCCAGAAAAAAGTTCCTGTGAAGGCCAAAAAAATGACTAAAATCTGGAGTGCAAATCGGCGCCTGCTGTCTGGCGCGAAAGCCAAATGCCACGCCCCTCACAGCTGAGTCCCGATAACATATTGCGTTTTCTGCAAGTTAGAAGCGCACCGGCATCCACAAGCGACATCGCGCACGGCCTCCACCTGAAAAAGTCTGACAATCGCCCGCTCTTCAAAATGCTTTCCAAGCTCAAGAAGCGCCGCGCCATTGAGGAATTGCCTGGCGGACGATACCGCCTCCCCAACCGCAAATCCGAAAGGGACGCGCCCAGCCAAAAATCTCCCGGAGACGCGCCGCGGCGTCCCCAACCCTCGCCGCTCGCGGGCCGCGACGAAGTAAAAGGCCGGCTCGTCCTTCACCACGACGGCTACGGCTTCGTCGTACCCGATTCCCCGATGCCACAGCTCGACGGCGACGTCTTCATCCCCCGCGACGCCATCCAGGACGCCATGCACGGCGATCACGTTCTCGCAAAAATCCAGCGTTTGGGCGGCGTCACCGGCGCGCAGCGCGCCGAAGGCCGCATCATTCGAGTCCTCGACCGCGCGCATCCCACGGTCGTCGGTCTTTTTCGCTACGGCGCTCAACACAATGTCGTCCTGCCCTACGACACTCGCATCCAGCACGAAATTGAAATCCCTCGCGGAAACGAGCTCACTCCGGGTCTCTGGAAAAAGCTCGGCTTCAGCGGCGCCGATGAAACCAGCATCCGCCTAAGGCGCATCCCACGCCTCGATGAACTCGATGGCGCCGTCGTGAACGTCGAGTTGCTCCGCTATCCGCACGGCGGTGCATCGCCGACCGGCCGCGTCATCGAAATTCTCGGCCGCCCCGGCGATCTTGGCGTCGACACCGAAATCATCATCCGCAAACATCATCTCCCGCACGTTTTCTCCGCCGAAGTTCTGGACGAGGCCGAGCGCGGCGCGAAGCCCGTCTCCGAATCCGAGCGCGCCGGCCGCGAAGACTTCCGCCACTTGCCCATTGTCACTATCGACGGTGAAACCGCGCGCGACTTCGACGACGCCGTCTACGTCGAGCATCGCGCCGACGGCGGCTGGCACCTGCAAGTCCACATCGCCGACGTCGCGCACTACGTTCGAACATCCACGCCTCTCGACGGCGAAGCGCGTCTCCGCGGCACGTCCGTCTACTTCCCCGATCGCGCCGTCCCCATGCTCCCCGAAGCCCTTTCGAACGGTATGTGTTCCCTCAAGCCCCGCGAAGATCGCCTGGTCATGAGCGCGCTCATGGAGTTCGACGCCGCCGGCCATATGAAATCCTCGCGCATGACTTCCGGCGTAATCCGTTCCGCCGAGCGCATGACCTACACTAACGTCAACAAAGTCCTCGAAGGCGACGCGGAGATGACCAAGCGTTACGCCTCGCTCGCGGCCCGCTTCCGCGATATGAAGGAACTCGCTCTGCTCCTCAACGCCCGCCGCAATGAGCACGGCTCGATCGACTTCGATCTCCCCGAGCCGGTCATCGAATTCGATGAAGAGCAGCGCATGACCAACATCACGCGCAGCGAGCGCAACATCGCTCATCGTCTCATCGAAGAATTTATGCTCGCCGCCAATCGCGCCGTCGCCGCGTATCTTCTTCACCGCGGCATCGAATCGCTCCATCGCGTTCATGAAAAGCCCGACGCGCGCAAAGTTCTCGAGTTCGAAGAGCTGGCCCGCGCCTTCGGTTACTCTCTCGGTGTCGAGGACTTGCACCAGCGCGAAGTCGCAGTTCGCCATGGCCGCGTTCCCGCCCCGGCGAAAGCCGGACGTCCTGACTCCTTCGGCCATGGCCGCGAGCGCGGTATGAAGGTGGCGCTTCCGGGCGGCGAGTTGCGCATCACGCCGCAGCACTATCAGCGCCTGATTAAGAAGGTCATCGGCAAACCCGAAGAACGCATCATTTCCTACCTCATGCTTCGTTCCCTCAAGCAGGCCCGCTACGCCGCCGAGCCGCTCGGCCATTTCGCCCTCGGCTTCGACGAGTACACCCATTTCACTTCGCCCATTCGGCGCTACCCCGACCTCATCGTTCATCGCATTCTGAAGTGGGCGCTCGAACATCCCAACGACGCTCCGGCATCTTCAAAAGTGCACGTCGCCACCCCGCCGGGGTCGGAAGCCACGCTCTATTCGCACAAGAACCTCGAGGAAATCGCCGCCGAAACCTCCGAAGCCGAGCGCCGCGCCAATGGCGCCGAGCGCGAACTCATGGACTGGAAAACCGCTCAATTCATGGAACACCATCTCGGCGAGGAATACGACGGCCTGATCATTTCCGTGCAGAAATACGGCTGCTTCATCGAACTCTTCGAAGTCTTCGTCGAAGGTCTTCTTCCCATCAACGCTCTGGAAGAATTCGCCGGCACGCGCTGCGTCCTCCGCGAACGCGATCACGCCATCGTTGCCTTACAGAGTGGCGGCGGCCGTGGAGCAGGCACTGGCCGCAGCTCCCGCACCTCTCGGCGCGGTTCCCCTGCTTCTTCGTCTGTAGGGGCGGGGCTTGCCCCGCCCCTACGCACCGGCGCCACATCGGGTTCTCACCTCGTTAGCGGCCGTGGCACAAAACCCCGCCAACTCGAATGGCACCTGGGCGATAAAGTCCGCGTCCGCGCCGAACGCATCGACCCCATGCGCAAACGCGTCGAATTCGCCCTCGTCGGGGAGCATTAAGGAAGAAAATAGTCTGGCAGCGCGGTTTCCAGCTATCTAATTTATTACTGCGATGGATGCCGAGTGCGCACGCGCGACAAATACCGTGGCGGCCGGAATTCAATCGTGATGTCCTGCTGAGCTTGGACAGGCCTTCTGTTCAAGAGAGTGGGCTTGTAACGCCACTGGCGAATGGCGCTCATTGCGGCAGGAAGAAGAGAGATCGAACCGCTCACGTGCTTTACGTCCAGTACTTGGCCGAGCTCTCCGATGGTGGTACGCACCTTTACAGTTTCCGCTGATCCATGTCGATCCCCCGGCCTTGGATAACGAGGCCAAACGAACGAAACAAGCTCACCAGCTTGCAATCGAGCGGGTTCATGAGCCACTGCAGGTCCGGCCTCAGGAGAAACAAGAACAGAAAGTTGCGAGGTCATCGCGAACGAAGAGGAGGCGGCGATCGGTTTTTCCGGGAGAATTAGCCTGAACGGTTTGCTGCCGTCGCCTGGGCCAGTGACGAGGACTGTGGAAGCCGATGACAGGTGCGGCGCTGCGCGCGTCGCAGGCGTTGCCCTGCGTGGCGCGGGATTTCTCGGTGCGCCACTTATCGGGCCAACGGCCTTGGGTGAATGTGCCGGTTTGGGACTCACGGGTGGCGGCGCGTTTCGTGCGATTGGCGCGGTCGAGCCATTGCGCTCAGGACTGGCTTCGGGATTCGCAGCTGGTTTGGATTCTATTGTCGGAGATGAATTTGAATCTCTGGAGGGCACTTTCGCGAACGATTCAGAGTCCCGGGTGCTTACTTTGGACTTTTTTTCGGAAGGCGTGGCGTCATCGAGTTTCTTGGCGCCCGAGGAGTTATTGGAATCAATGAGGGATTCTTCCGTCTTCGGCGCTGGCGGATTTACTGCAGGCGTATTGAAGGCATTTGCCGCCTGCGGAGTGGAAGTTTCCCAAGTCGTTTCGTCTGGGCGATTAGGCAGTGCCGGTGACGTGGCATCAGCAGCCAGGATTGATTTCTCGGCGTCTCGGAGGCGTTTTCCGAGCGGGTCGCGTCCCACTGTGAGCCCAACGGCGAGACTGATCACCGCGAACAAGAACATTATTGCGGCGACCTGAAATCCGGATATTTCTAGAACATAAAAGTGTGAGGGCGAGTCCTCGATGCGATCCGCTGACGACTCGACTTTGCCTGTTCGAACTTGCCGTCCAAAACCGGCGACCGGAGCGTAGTGGTGCACTTTCTCCTGGAGACCCTCGACAAGCGATAGAGGGCTCGCATCCAGAATCTCAGGCGTCACGACCTTAGATGCTTGAGACGCAGCGTGCGCAATCAGTTCGGGCGAAGAGGTTTGGTCTAGCTCAGGGAAAACACTCCCAATTGGCTCTTCTGGGAAGCTTTCGAGGGTTGCGGGGATGAGGCTCTCAACAGGCGCGGGCGTTAAGCCTTCAACTGGCGGGGCTGGCTCTTCGGACGCGATCCAATTTGAAATTTGATTGCGGGCCTCGGCGGTGAGTTCAACAAATCGGATGCCTGCGCTTTTTTTCGATTCTGCTAGCCACACAATCTGCGAGGAGATTTCGATGCTTTGCCCGGAGCTGGGCAATTGAAAGCGAATGCGTGGAAAGTAGTCATCCACTACGAGGGGGTCGGCTGCGGCAACGGCCATGCCCGTCTCACTCATATTGAGGACAATACCGCCATTGGTACCGCCGAGTTCGACGTACGCGCGGGAGGCAGGAGTGGTGCGCGCCTGAAGGCGGCGGTCCCGCGTGGGATAAATCGCTCCAACCAGCGCCTCGCCTTCGGCTTCAAGTGCGGCTGCTTTCGCTTTTGCCGGTACGTCCGCTCCCTGCTCCGCCTTATTCCGCCGCGCGCTTTCTATGAGTGTTGCTAGCCTGCCGCCCGCCTTCGAAAGTGCGTCAAAGACGTACGCAACGTTCTTCGGGTTGAACTGAAGCTGCCGGGCAGTAAGAGTTAGTCGGATGCTGTCGTCGATTTCATCTTGCTGGCTTTTGGAAAGATAGTCTTGCAGGCCAGAATAGAGTGCGCCGTTCTCGTAATTCTCTCTCCACTCAAGAATGGCCTGGAGACGACGACTGGCGTCCTTCTCCAATTCTTGTTCCTGATGTTCTGCTGCGGCACATTCGGCGAACACTTCTGCTTTACCATGGGGCAATGCCATGGTTATTTCTGTCAGTCCACCACGCAGTTCCTCAACCTTGTTGGACGGTAAAGATATTTTGCGACAGACCCACTCTCCGCGCGTCTTGTCGAAATCAATCGAGGCGCGATACTCATCTGTTTCATACTTGAATACCGGCAACGGCTTGAGCGGTGGCCACCTACCGGCCAGGATTAATTTCATCTCGGCCCGTTGCATTGGAGACGTGAGTCCAGCAATGTTGGGCCGGGTGCTGTTGCACTTAGGGCAGGGCACGTCCATCTCGTCACCCCTTGCAGCCCCCACTTCAGTGTGGGAAGAACCCTTTTCCCTCGTCCGCTCTCGTAACTTTCCTGAGTGTAGGCAATCCTAAACCCCGGTCGGCGGAATTAGTTGCTTGCCCCAAGGCAAGCCGCAGGTCCAGACGAAAACGCTCCCAATCCGTGCTCCTCTCCCCCTTGAACTCTTTATTTTTAGTCACATGCAAGAGTCGCAATAGGGCTGCCAGCTACGGTTCCCTGGGGAAGGCTACTTTCAGTCAGCAACGCGTACTCGCAACTAATTGACAAAAAAAGACTTATCTACATGTAAAGCATAATATACTTATATCTATACGACACAATTGACTTGTAACAACACAGCAGAATATACTTGTATTTGCGAGCCACAATAGACTTGCAATCACCCGTGAAGGATGGGAGGCTAGCATTCATGCCCTCGCCAAACGAAAAACTGGCTGAATCTCTCGATGTGCTCGAGGCACTCCAGCAAGGCAACCGACGTGTGTTCCGGTCCGACGACCTGAGCCGGGTCCACCGCGAACGCCTGGTAGAGAACGGCTTCCTGCAAGAAGTCATGAAGGGTTGGCTGATCTCTGCTAGCCCGGACTCAGAGGCCGGCGAGAGCACGCCATGGCATGCGTCGTTCTGGGAATTCTGCGCACGCTACTGCGAGGAGCGCTTTGGCGAACAATGGCACCTGTCGCCGGAGCAGTCCCTTTTCTTGCATGGCGAGAGAACGGTGATCCCGGATCAACTGGTTGTGCACAGTCCGAAAGCGATGAATAACGATATCAAGCTTCTGTTCGGAACAACGCTTTACGATCTGAAAGTTGCGGAGATGCCCGCGACCGCGGCTCTGACGGTGAGGGACGGATTGCGTCTGTTTTCGCCAGCGGCGGCGCTGATAGGCGTGCCGGAATCATTTTTTCAGCTGTTTCCCGTCGAGGCGCAAGTGGTGATGGCGAGCCTAGCTGACGCCTCGGACCTGCTTCGGCTTCTCCTGAACGGCGGCCATTCCGCGAAAGCCGGTTATCTTGCCAAAGCCTTCCGCCAAACTGGGCGCGGCAACTTCGCGGACGAGATTGGCCGCGCGATGAAGGGCGCCGGATACGATGTGCGAGAGAGCAGTCCATTTGAAGCCGGACACATATTCGGCAAGGCGCGCCGTCCCGCCGCCCCGATCGTGGGTCGCATTGAGATGCTTTGGGAATCGATGCGTGGCAAGGTCGTCGCGGTGTTCCCCAAAGCGCCGGGACTTCCGACAGACAATGAAGAGTATCTTCGCTATGTCAACGAAATCTATCGGACCGATGCCTACCACTCATTGTCCATTGAAGGCTACTCAGTCACGCCTGCCCTGGTTGAGAGAGTGCGGCAGGGCGGCTGGGACCCCGAGCATGACGCTGGTGATCGCAGAAATCGCGACGCCCTCGCGGCGCGAGGATACTGGCAAGCGTTCCAGCTCGTGAAAAAAGAAGTAGAAAGAGTGATCGCCGGTGAGAACCCCGCCGCGCTCGCGCGCACTGTGCACAACGACTGGTATCGCGAATTGTTCCAGCCCTCCGTCTCAGCCGGCCTGATGGAACCGGGGGCATTGGCCGGATACAGGAACACACCCGTGTATCTGCGCGGATCGCGCTACGTTCCGCCGAAGTGGGAGGCGGTGCGCGACGCCATGCCGGCGTTCTTCGAACTTCTGGAAAAAGAACCCGAGCCTTCGGTGCGCGCGGTGTTGGGGCACTGGTTTTTCGGTTACATCCACCCGTACACGGACGGGAACGGCCGCATGGCGCGCTTTCTGATGAACGTTATGCTGGCTTCGGGCGGGTATCCTTGGACCGTGATTCGCATCAGGGATCGCAAGTCCTATCTGAGCGCCCTGGACCGCGCCAGCATCGAGATGGACATCCATCCGTTCACAACCTTTATCGTCCGCCGCGTGCAATGGCACCTTGAGCGGCACGACCTGACATTTCCCGCGCCCATGGAGAGTTTGGTTTTCGGGCGGGACATGGTCCTTTTCTACGGGCAAGATGGCGAAGCGGTCGTGCGGTGCCTTATCACCAATGAAGCCCTGGACGATCACTTCCAGGGCGACGGTAAGGATAAACTCGAGGTGTTCAGAGCGAACCGCCAAGCCATCGAGCAGGAGGTACGGCGTCAATATAATGCCGGCGACACCGAAGTGGATGGGTCTATTCTCATTCACTCGGGCGATCTACCTGAGTGACGACTCGCACGTCTTAGACGGGAGTCGTCCACACCAATAACTCCGTTCTTGTTGCGCCGTGCCCCATACGCGGGTTTGGCGTGTGGCGCTTCTGACTTGGTATTCCCGCTCCGGCCTGCTTCTTAGGGATTTTCCCGCTATCCCGTATTGCATCCCCATTCCTGAATTTCAACCTTCAAAGTTGTAACCCGTAAACATTTCAACGTCTTGCGGCTCCATTCGAATGATATCTAAAATATATATTGACAGACAGACAACTTTTGTGCTATTCTGTTTTGTGTATATCGCATCCGATCCGCGCCCGCTCTTTCCTTTCCCTAACTTGCGCGCTGTTCCTCTACCCCCATTCCCTTTGCCTCCCATTCTCCGTACACTCTTCCAAGTTCCGTATCCCGTAAGCCCTGCATTTGCCACTCTTGCGAAAACACCGGGGGTGTGTGGGTATTCTTCCCATTTTGGAAAAGCTTGTGCGGTCACGGGTACGAGAACTCGATTTTATTCAAGTTCTTTCTTTTCACATTCTTGCGCACTCTTTTGCGCTTTCTTGCACTCGCGCAAAACTCAACTCTTTTATTTTCAAACGATTCCGCACTCTTTGCCCAAAACACGGGGGGTGGGGGGATCGTTTACCCGAGCTTCGTTCGCGAGGGACGCTACAGCTTCTAGGCCGCGCCGTTTCTGCTATTCTGGAAGAACAAAAATGATCGGCCGCAACCCACTGCCGCCGCAGCACGCTACACGAAAGAGGAAACCCGTTCCGTGACTCACGCAACCGTCAGCGGCCGCGCCGGCAAGCGCGTCCACAACTTCAACGCCGGTCCGGGAGCGCTCCCTCTTCCCGTTCTCGAACGCATCCGCGAGGAGCTTCTCGACTGGCGCGGCAGCGGCATGTCCGTCATGGAGATGAGCCATCGCTCGCCCGAATTTGAAACCATCAACGCCGCCGCGGAACAAAAGCTCCGGAACCTCCTCGGAATCTCGGAGGACTACGCCGTCATCTTCGTTCAGGGCGGCGGCAGCATGCAGTTCGCCATGGCCCCCATGAACCTTTGCCTCCCGGGAAAGCCCGTTGACGTTCTCCATACCGGCGTTTGGACCGCCAAAGCCATCGGCGAATTGAAAAAAGGCTTCCTTCACCACATCGCGGCCTCCACCGAATCGGAAAAGTTCGCGCGCCTTCCCCGCCGCGACGAAATGAAGTTTTCGCCGGACGCCTCCTACGTCCACATCTGCACCAACAACACCATCGAAGGCACCCAGTGGGCCGCGCTTCCGGAAACCGGTGCCACTCCGATCGTCGCGGATATGTCCTCGGACATTGCTTCGCGCCCCATTGACGTGAACAAGTTCGGCCTCATTTTTGCCGGCGCCCAGAAGAATCTTGGTCCCTCCGGCGTCACCATCGTTATCATTCGCAAGGATCTCGCCGAGCGCGCCGACAAGAATCTCCCCACGCTTCTGCAATACCGCACGCACAACAAGGAAAAGTCGCTCTATCACACGCCACCGACTTTCGCGGTTTACATCGTCGGCCTGGTTCTCGAATGGATCGAATCCGAAGGCGGGATTCCGGGAATGGTCAAACGCAATGAATCGAAAGCCGGACTGCTCTACGACACCATCGAATCGAGTGGTGGCTTCTATTCCTGCCCCGTCGAAAAATCCTCCCGCTCACAAATGAACGTGGTCTTCCGAGTAGCCGGCGGAGACGAGTCAGTCGAGAAAAAGTTCGCCGCCGCAGCCGCCGAAGCCGGCCTGGTCGGCACGCCCGGCCACCGCTCCGTAGGCGGTATGCGCGTTTCGTTGTACAACGCCGTTGAACCCGCCGCCGTCGAAACCCTCACCAACTTCATGCGCGAGTTCCAGCGCACCCATGGCTGAAAGGAGATTTGCTGCACGGTCAAAAAGTATTGGAAGAAACGCGGCGGAAGGGCGATTTTCCTGATGCGTGAAGTTCAACGCAGCCACGGCTGAGAGTTGAAAAAACAAAGCGCGCAGAAGAAAAATTCTCCCGCGCGCTTGTCAGTGGGCTTCTGTCTTGGACGAGGTAGAAGAGCAAACACTTCGCCGTTTGAGTTCGCCCTTAGGCGAGGTCGAAGACCAGCACTTCGGCGTTTTTCACGCCGGTCAGCTCGACAGCCTTTTCATCGGAGATGGCGGCGCCGTCGCCTTCGCGCAGTTCGGCGCCATTCAGCTTGACGCTGCCGCGCGCGACCTGAACGTAGGCGTGCCGGTTCGGTTTCAGCGAATGCTTCACCGATTCGCCGGCTCCGAGAACTGTCGCGTACAGTTCGTTGTCCTGGCGGATTTTCACCGAGCCGTCGCGGCCGTCCGGCGAAGCGACCAGCCGCAGCTTGCCGCGCTTCTCGGCGTCGCTGAAATTCTTTTGGTCGTAAGTGGGTTTGAGCCCCTGTTTTTCGGGGAGCATCCAAATCTGGTACAGATGAACCGGTTCCGTTTTCGACGCGTTGAATTCGCTGTGCGCGACGCCGGTGCCTGCGCTCATGTACTGCACGTCGCCCGGCTTGATCACCGAGCCGTTGCCCATGCTGTCTTTATGTTCCAGCGCGCCTTCGAGGACGTACGTGACGATTTCCATGTCACGGTGCGGGTGCTTCGGGAAGCCGCCGCCGCCCGCGATTCGGTCGTCGTTCATCACGCGCAAGGTGCGGAATTGCACGTGCTCGGGATCGAAGAAATCGGCGAAGGAAAAAGTGAAATGCGAATCGAGCCAGCCGTGGTTCGCATGGCCGCGTTCCTCGCTTTTGAGAATATCCATCATCGCCCACCTCCTGGGTTTTCCAGCGCCAATAATACTCGTTATAACGACTATTGTCAAGAGTTCTATTTACCCGCCCCTTCTTCGTCCCGGCCTGGCCCAACCCTTTGAATTTGCTCGCTTTGCCACACCCTTTCGGCCAGTTTCCGGCGGCGGCCCCTTTGGTGTAGAGTGATAAAGAAAGCGCGGCAACAGCACCGCGACCCCCGAGGATTTCAATGGACTCCCCATTGTCCGCAACGACGACGCGAAAAGAAGAGGGCTCCACCGCGCCCCGCGAAACGCTCACCATCACCGACAATCGCACCGGCAAGTCCTACGAGATCCCTATCACGCACAACACCGTCCGCGCCGCCGACCTCCGCCAAATCAAGGTGGATCCCAAAGACTTCGGCATGATGAGTTACGACCCGGCTTTCAACAACACCGCCTCCTGCATCAGCAAGGTTACATACATTGATGGGGATGCGGGCATCCTGCGCTATCGCGGCTATCCGATCGAGGATCTCGCGGAAAAAAGCACTTATCTGGAAACCGCGTATCTGCTGCTGCATGGCGAATTGCCGACGGCCTCACAACTGAAAGATTGGACGTACAACGTCACGCACCACACGTTCATCCACGAAAGCATCAAGAAATTTCTGGACGGTTTTCATTACGACGCCCATCCAATGGGCATGATGATCTCGACGATCGCCGCGCTTTCCACTTTCTATCACGACGCAAAAGACATCTTCAGCGCTGAGTCGCGCAGGAAGCAGACCTACCGCCTCGTCGGGAAAGTTCCGACGATCGCGGCGTTCTCTTATCGCCACACCCTCGGTATGCCGTTCGTCTATCCGGACAATGAACTCAGCTATCCGGGCAATTTTCTCAACATGCTTTTTCGCACCACGGAGCCAAAATACCGGCCGAACCCGACGCTGGAGCGCGCGCTCGACGTTCTTTTCATCCTCCATGCCGACCACGAGCAGAACTGCTCGACCAACACGATCCGCGGCGTCGGCAGTTCCCACGTCGATCCTTACTCGGCCACCGCTGCCGCCATCGCCGCGCTTTACGGTCCGTTGCACGGCGGCGCCAATGAAGAAGTTCTGCACATGCTCATGGAGATTGGCTCGGTTCAGAAGGTTCCCGACTTTATCAAGCGGGTCAAGGCAGGCGAAGTCAAGCTGATGGGATTTGGCCATCGCGTTTACAAGAATTACGATCCCCGCGCGCGCATCATCAAGCACATCGCCTACGAAGTTTTCGAGCTCATGGGCAAGAACCCACTGCTGGAGATCGCCCTGGAGTGCGAACGTATTGCCCTCGAGGACGATTACTTCGTCAAACGTAAACTCTATCCCAACGTTGATTTCTATACCGGCCTGATTTATCAATCGATGGGCTTCCCGATGACGATGTTTCCGGTGCTGTTCGCGATTCCCCGCACTTCCGGCTGGATCTCGCAATGGGAAGAAATGCTGCTGGACCCAGAGCAGAAAATAGCGCGGCCCCGCCAGATCTACCTGGGATACGACACGCGCCATTACGTTCCTATCGATCAACGCGGTTAGGAAACGCGGTTTCCACTTTGTATACCGGCTCTGGGGATATCCTCGACAATTGCAGTCGGCCAGGTATAGTTGAGTTTTGGAGAGATTGCATGGCTCAAGTCTCGAATGTGCCCGCGCACACAGGCGCCAAGCGGCGCAGTCAGCGAGTACTAGTGCAAGTCGGCGTACGTATTCGCGGGAAAGACGCGCAAGGCAAGGACTTCGAGGAAATCACGCAAACCCTTGCGATCAATGCACACGGGGCCCTGGTATTGCTTGCCGCGCGCCTCATCAGCGGCGCCGTGGTTCACATGAAACACAATAAAACGGAAGAGGAGCAGGAGTGCCACGTGGCGTTCCTCGGGCCGGTTCGCAGCGGCAAGGCGGAAATTGGTCTGGAGTTTACAACACCGCGGCCGACGTTTTGGCGTGTAGCCTTCCCTCCCGAAGATTGGACCCCAAAGAACCCCGAAGCTCGCACGATTTCCAGCAACCGCCCAAACAAGTAACTCGTTTCCTGTGCCGCGTGGCTTGGACTTTGCCAGACGCTCTTTGCAGACTTGGCGGAAGGTAATTTTTCCGGCGAAAAAATCTCAAGTCGAGGATCCCTTTTTGCCTATCATGGCTGCGAGCAACCATTTCCTCAAGACCATGAGGTAATAGGGCTTTGTTTCGCGAAACATCAGTCCCATGCCCTGACTTGGATGGAAATAGATGACGCTGGCTTGGGCTTCAAAGAATTCGGTCGCCGTGAAAAGTTTTATTGCCAGAGATGTCCCGATGGGATAGGGACTTTCCGTATCCACATAGCAGCCGTTTAAGCTGAGCTCTTTGACGCGCGCCGTTCTCTTGTCCGCAGACGTGCCTTCGCGCATTTCGATGGAGCCAGCGAAAGGATACCGGGGGTAGTGGCGCCGATCTTGTTCCATAAGCCTCTCGGCAGAGTGCGGCGACGATTCTACTCCGGCATTCCCAAATCCCGTCAAAATATCGCATTCGAATTGTTCGACTGGATACAACGCGCAGGGGTGAAGACCTACTGCTGGAGGATCACGCTTGACTCAATCTCCGCAGGCGCACTCTGCAAACGCGGCGAGTGGAACGCTTTGTTCCGGTTTGCGTCCCTCTCCGCGAAGCGCCAGGGGCGGCGCGGAAGAACGCGCTAGCAACTGTTTCGCCGGCTGCCTTGCAACGCTCAACTTTTCCCGGAGTCTGCGGTGCGCGCGGAAAAGTCTCAGCCGCACGGCCATCGCCGAAATCCCCAAACGCTCGGCAACTTCCTGGGTCGAATACTGCAAGACATCCCGCAGCAGGCATGCCTGCCGCAGGTCCGGAGCAAGCTGGATGATGGCCTGCGCCATCAGCGTGCGCATTTCGCGTCGCGCGCAGCGCTGTTCGGGATTGTCTTCCCGTGCTGTCACGTTGCTTCCCAGAGTCTCGTCGCCCGCACCGTTGGGTTCTTCGAGCGAAAAGAGTTTCCCATCGCGGCGCTTGCGGAGCATGTCGATCGACGCATTCACGGCAATGCGCGAGACCCAGGCGTGCAGGTCGTCGCGGTTTTCGCCCGGCGTGCCGACAAACTGCTCGAGGCGGGTCATGGCCTTCAGGAACGATTCCTGGCGCACATCTTCGGCGTCCGCAGGATTGCGCGTCAATCGCAGAGCCCCCAAATACATTGCCGGCGCGTAGGGCAAAATCAGACTGGCCAACGATTCGCGGTCGCCCTTGCGCGCCTGAGTAAGCAAGGCAGAGCGGGCCGGCCCATCCAGAAATACGGAAGCGCTGCACATGGTGGGATACAGATTGGCAGGCCGATAACCACGGCGGGATCACCCGTAAGCTACTGAAAATAAAGCGCTACGTCCTTTGCAGGAGGAGACTATTGAAAAAAAGAGTGACCGTTTGTGGGACGCAACGTGGCGATTCCGGTCACTGTTTTGTTAGGACTGCTGGGCTTGGCGCTTCTAAATATCGCGCAAATGGCACACCAAACAGGTGCGGCGATTCGAAGAGCCTATTGTTGCAAAACCCCAAATCGGGCTTGTTCTAATCGGCAATCTGGAGTTTATCGCCATGCATTTCCCATTCGATTCGAGCGAGAAAATCGAAGTGCATGCCTTCCGTCTTGAGCCAGGCTTCCAAATCTTCACGGGAATTCGCACGGAACTCGACGAACATTTTTCCTTCGAGCATGTTGACGAGGACACGCTCCGCGCGCGCTAGTCCGCCGGCTTGCATGCGCTGCGCGAGAGCTTCGGCTCCCTGGCGTGTGAGGCAAGCGAGCGTGTGCTGGGTGAGATAGCGTGGCATCGGAACTCCTGAGACCTGCGTGAACTCCAAGTATTTCATAGAAGCGGATTCGTGTGCACGACGAGGAGGTTAGATAGGCAGACGATTCCCCGATGCGACAAAAAAGTCTTCGGCGCCAGACAACGCTAGCAGATTTGTGCGCATCTCGATTGTCAAGTACGTTATTCCTTCGGGATGGGGGTGGTTCATGAAGCGAGTCCTGCCAGTACTGTGTCTCTGCTCATTTTTCTGCTGGTCAATTCGCGCACAAGAAAAAACCGCGCCGAATACGAAACCGAAAGTTTTGGAAGCGGCCTCGGTAGCGGGGCAAGATGCGAATCCATCAACGACGAAACTGCCGGTGCGGCGCGTGGTGCTCTACAAAAACGGAGTTGGATATTTCGAACACCTGGGACGCGTGCGCGGAAGCCAGGAAGTGCACGTCGACTTCACGAGCGCGCAGTTGAATGATGTGCTGAAGTCGTTGACCGTCCTGGATCTCTCTGGCGGCCGGATCACGGGGGTGGACTACAACTCGGAAGCACCACTAGCGAGGAGGCTGGCGACGCTGCGATTGTCATTGGGTGAGCGGCCGACAACGGCAGAATTTCTTGGCGCATTGCGCGGGGCAAGATTGGAAGTTCGCAGCGGAAACGGGCCGCAACTCACGGGCAAACTATTGAGCGTGGAGCGCAAGACGCGCACTGGCGCGGGCCCCGGGTGGACGGTCGAAACCGACGAGATTTCGCTGATTACAGACGGCGGCGAAGTGCGCAGCGTGGATTTGAACTCGTCCACAAGCGTGCGGATTGTCGAGAAAGATTTACAGGTGGAGGTGGGGAGGTATCTTGGGCTGATCGCTTCTTCGCGCGACCAAGATGTACGGCGCATGACGATTTCGACGACGGGCGCGGGCGAGCGCAATTTGTACGTGAGCTACATCAGCGAAGTGCCCATCTGGAAGACCACCTACCGCATCGTGCTGCCTTCGAAAGCCGAAAAGAAGCCTCTGGTCCAAGGCTGGGCAATTGTGGACAACACGGTGGGTGAAGATTGGGAAGGCGTGGAACTCTCCCTTGTGGCAGGGGCACCGCACTCGTTTATTCAGCAACTCTCGGAACCGTTCTATGGCAGACGGCCGGTGGTGGCACTGCCGGAGAGCGTACAACTGACCCCGCAGACGCATGCGGCGACGCTCATGAGAGGAAACGGGCGCTTGAGCGGCGCAGTGACTGACCCCGCTGGCGCAGCGGTGCCCGGGGCAAACGTGCGGCTGCTGGACGAAAACAATGGCGTGGTCGCACAGACAACTACAGAGAGCAGCGGGCAGTATTCGTTTTCGGGAGTGTCGGCAGGAAACTACCGGGTCGAAATCGAACGGCAGGGCTTTCAGAAGAATTTAATAAATGGCCTCAATGTTACGCCTGGCGAGAATCAGTTCAATACGCAACTGCGGCTGGGATCGAACACACAGACTGTGGAGGTCAGTGCGGGGCTTGATACGGCAGTGCAGACTCAGTCATCGATGCTCGGCACAGTTGGCAGACTGAGTGGCGTGGCAAACCGGCCCCACGTGGGGGTTGTCTCTGGGAGCGGAGGAGGCATGGGCGATGCGGCGGTCCCGATCGCCGGAAGAAATATCTACTCAATGGTAGCCCTCTCCCCGGGAGTTGTTGATAGCACGAGGGAGCTGGGCGAAGCGGCGGCCAGCGGGCAAGACCTGGGCGACCTATTCGAATACAAGCTGAAGGACCGCGTAACGCTGAAAAAGAATCAATCTGCGCTGGTGCCGATTGCGCAGACGGAGATCGAGGCGGAGAAGATTTCTCTGTGGAATGGGACGGCAGGATCGGGGCGGCCGCTGCGCGGACTGTGGCTCAAGAACACGAGCCCACTTACTTTTGACGGCGGAAGCTTCAGTGTTCTGGAGAACGAAGTGTTCGCCGGCGAAGGATTGACGGACCCGATCAAGCCGGGGGAACGGCGGCTGATTTCGTATGCTACGGACCTGGGACTGCTTGTCGAAGCGTCAAAAAACAACCAACCGCAGCACGTCACGCGAGTGAAGATTTTGAAGGGTGTGCTGACACAAATGAGTGAGCTGCATGAGCGAACGCTTTATGTTGCGCACAATCAAGACGGCATCGCACGCACGCTGGTGGTAGAACACTCCGCCCGCGCGGACTGGCAGCTGGCAAAAGGCTCCAAGGAGCCAGAGGAAAAGGCTCCTGGGGAATACCGATTCCGTGTGGAAATACCGTCGAAGGCCACAGCTTCCCTGCCCATCGAAGAAGTGCGGACGCTGTCAACGAACTACGAGCTTTCGAATCTGAACGAAGAACAAATCGGCGTATTCATCAAGCAGGGGACCATCACGCCGGAGATGGTGGAAGCGCTGAAGAAAATCACGGCGCAGAAGGCGGTGGTCGCAAAGCTGGAAGAGGAAATGGAGAACCGCCAGAAAGACATTGACCGGATTGTTGAAGATCAAGGCCGGCTGCGCGAAAACATGAAGGCGTTGCGAGGCAGCGCGGAGGAGAAGGCGCTGCTCCAGCGCTACACCAGGCAACTAGATGAGCAGGAGACGCAGCTCGACGCGTTGCGGAAAAAGATCAAAGATACTGAAGCACAACGGGACACCGCCAACAACGCGCTGGAAAAAATGATCGACGAATTGCAAATTGAAGCGACTATGTAGGCGAAGAGCTTCGAAAATCGTACCTGTACGAGATGGCAGGTTGGCAGTGCAGCACATTTTCCCCGCGCGGCGGTTGGGGATGGCAGGCAGGTTCTACACTCAAAGTAGATTGGGACGGAACAGCTTCAGGGTCGGATTGAGGCGCGGTCCTTCCCGTGTGTTCCTTGCGGGAACACTCACGAGGTTGAGAAAATGAGACGCATAATCGTATTCCTATCGATTTTTCTGTTCATACTCGCGGCTGCCAGCAGTATATCGGCCGAGCCGCAGCACAAAGGCTCCTCCACGTTGAGCGGCGTAGTGCTGGGGCCGGATGACAAGCCGGTGGCACACGCAAGCGTGTCCTACCAATCATCGGGCGGCAACGGGGCGCACGTGGTGCACACGGACTCCCATGGGCGGTTCTCGATCACCAAGCTAAGGGCGGACAACTATGATGTCCGGGCTTCCGGAAAGGGCGTTTTTTCAGAGTGGGAGAAGAACATTACGCTGCGCGCGGGACAGACAAAAGACCTGACGTTGCAGCTGGTGTATGCGAAGGAAATTCCGAAAGCCTACGTGAAGAGTAATTCCAAGCAGTGACAGGTGATTCGCGACTGATGCAAGTTAGCTGTTGCGCCCGGATGAGAATCTGGGACGATCTGCGCAGAAATACTCCCTCAGAGATACAAATTCCCTATTGATAGATAAGCTGGGCGAGCTCGTAGATGTCGGAGTCAGAGACGTCGGAGACGGCGCAATATTCCATGCCCTGCCGGCGCCAGTGGCGCCACTGATAGCCTTGTCGGAGACCGGGCGGATGAATCGGCGTATCCGGCTCCTTGGTGGGCATAACAAAAACATTAATGATGTGCTTGCGGCGCGCATAAACCAGCGCGGCGACATTCTGGCCGCCGAGAACATCAAGACGCCCGCCGACCAGCGGAAAACCTTCATCCGCAAAATCCTTCACGGGGGGGACAAAAGCGAGCTTGCCGTTAAACCACGGCTTGACGGTGTGCTGGTCGGTGGAAGCAACGTCTGTGAGATGGCCGGGCTGCAGGGAGCGAACGTGCGCGTCAATGATCTCGGCAACCGTGAAGGGCGCGGCAGATGCACTGTCCTTGCCCGGGCGCTGCTGCCAAGAAAACCACGACACGGAAGCAACTATAAGTATGGTGGCGGCAACGGCAAGCCACCGCCAAGCGGGAATCCAGGTATGGGCAGGGGCAGCGGTCGCAGCATCGAGACTGGCGCGAATTTTCTTGCGGAGGGATAAAGGAGCGTTCTCATAAAGGCCGCTGCGCTGGAGCGAGGAGCGCAGTGATTCCTCGGATCCGAGGGCGGTGGTGCACTCGCGGCAGGTTTCGAGGTGATGCTCAAATTCCGCGGCGCGGGTGGCATCGAGTTCACCATCCAGATAGCCGTGGAGAACCGTACGGGTGTAATCACAGCTCACGGGAGGCCTCCTGGGGAGAGGCGGGAGTGAGCGCGCGCTGGAGACGCTGGCGGGCACGGGCTAGCGCGGACATTACGGTACCGATGGGGATGGCAGTGATGGACGCAATTTCTTTATAAGAGCAGCCTTCGAGTTCGCGAAGAACGAGGACTTCGCGGAAGCGAGGAGGCAGAGTTTCAAGGGCGCGCGCGAGGCGCTCGCGGTTGGACCCAGCGATAGCCAAGGCCTCGGGAGAGACGCTGGGCTGCGGATGCAATTCTTCGTCGAATTCGGTCATGAGTTCCACAGGGCGATTCTTCTCCAACCAGGTATAACAAGTATTGCGCACAATCTGCAAAAGCCAGGAGCGCGCATCGCCACCGTGAAACCCGCGAAAAAAGCGGTAGGCACGGAGCATGGCTTCCTGGGCGACGTCTTCCGAATCGGCGCGGCTTTTCAGGAGCCAACGCGCGAGATTGAAGGCGGCGTCGAGATGCGGCAGAACAAGCTGCTCGAAGCGCGCCCGGTCCTGCGCATCCAACACGTCCACACCTTTTCCCTGGTCAGAGCCACTCATGGACAGGAACCGCCCGAAGGAGCATTTTATTCCCAATCCTCCCTTTGATGTGACTAATTAAGCAAAAGTTTGGTAAGCACCAAAATTGGGAATAATTGGCAGGCCTCGGTGGTCTGGATAGGCGAAACACGTCCCATATGCGGCGCGGGCTCCCTGGACTCTCTCACCCGCGCCGCCCTCCAAGAAAATTGGCGGAAGCGGGCGATGCCGAATAGTTACGGATACGGGTGTATCCAAACTCCGAAGGAGGAAGCATGGCGGGTAAAGTGAAAGACGAGATCCTTTATGACCACAACCACGACGGGATCGACCGGCGTGGATTCCTGAAGTGCATGGCCTGGGCGGGCACAGGAGCGCTGTGCGTTATGAGCGGCGGCGTGTTGAAGTCATACAGCCTGAGCCGGCTGCCGGAATTGAGCGCGAAGGATGCTATGGGCGAGCTGAGCTTCGTGCAAATCAGCGACAGCCACATGGGGTTTAGTAAGCCGGCGAATCCCGACGTTGCGGGCACGTTGAAAGCCGCTGTGGACAAGATCAACGCCCTGTCGGCGGCGCCAGAATTCATGCTGCACACGGGAGACATTAGCCACCTTTCGAAACCGGAAGAGTTCGACACTGTCGACCAAATTCTGAAGGGCACGAAGCCGAAGGATGTGTTTTATGTGCCGGGCGAGCACGATGTACTGAACGACGACGGGAAACAATTCCTGGAGCGTTACGGAAAAGGCAGCAAAGGCAGCGGTTGGTACAGCTTTGACAAAAAGGGCGCGCACTTCATCGGGCTGGTTAACGTGATGAATTTGAAAGCCGGAGGGCTCGGAACCTTGGGCCACGATCAACTGGAATGGCTGGAAGACGACGTGAAACACCTGAAGCACAGCACGCCGATCGTGGTATTTGCGCACATTCCGCTCTGGTCGGTTTATCCGGAGTGGGGTTGGGGAACGGAAGATAGCGCGCAGGCGCTGGCGTACTTGAAAAAGTTCGGCTCAGTGACAGTGCTGAACGGTCACATCCACCAAGTCATGCAGAAGGTCGAGGGCAACGTTACGTTTCACACTGCATGCTCGACAGCATTTCCGCAACCGCAGCCAGGCAAGGCGGATTCGCCGGGACCGATGAAAGTGCCGGCGGAGCAACTGAAGAGCGTCCTGGGAATCACCGATGTGAATTACGTTCAAGGGCAGCACGCGCTGGCGGTCGTCGACTCGACGCTCGCGTGAACCTGGAATTAACCCAAGCTAAAAATCGATCTGATCGGCAGATTCATAGAAAGGAAGAAAAAACATGAGGAGAAGTGTGTCTATTACTGTTCTTACAGTGACGCTGTTACTCGGATCAGGAACGATCACCATGGGGACGAAAAGTGTCCTGGCAAGTGCGCAGCAGAAGACAGAAACGACGGAGGTGAAGATCGACAACTTCAGCTTCGGTCCGGCGACTCTCACGGTGCCGGTAGGAACAACCGTGACGTGGACCAACCGCGACGATATTCCGCACACGGTAGTCAGCACGGACGGAGTCTTCAAATCGAAAGTGCTGGATACGGACGAGAAGTTCTCGTTCACCTTCAGCAAAGCGGGGACTTATCCGTACTTTTGCTCGATTCACCCGAAGATGACCGGGAAGGTCGTCGTGCAGTGAGCGAGGAGAGACATTGCATCCGTTCGATCTGAAAGCGGCGCTGCTTGCGAAACACGCTCAACACGTGGTCCTGATTCATTTTCCGATTGCCCTGTTCATCGCGGGCGTGGCATTCGATTTCCTGGCGCAGCGGACGAAACGGCAATTTCTGGCGGCGGCAGCATACTGCAATTTGCTCGCCGCCGCGGTCGTCACAGTGCCGGTGTTGATTACTGGAATTCTCGCCTGGCAGTGGCAGCTTGAAGGTCAGCGGCTCAAAGGCATCCTCTTGATGCATCTGGTACTTGGGTGTGCTTCGACCGCGATGATCTGGGTAGTGTCTTTGATCCACCTGAGAGCAAAGCGCACGCCTGGCGCAGTTTTGCCGGGTTACCGCTTTGTTCTGGAGGTCATCGGAGTTGTTTTCGTGACCTTTACTGGCCACCTCGGTGGATTCCTTAGCGGCGTGAATGGGCCGGGCTAGACATCTGCGCGGTGCCTCAATGGAGACGCGAACCTGACCTACGACGTCAGGCGAAAGCCAGAGAACCAAACAAGACTATTCAGCCGGGCTGGTGCCGCCCGAAATAGAGAAACGAAGGAGAACTGAGATGAAATTGTTGTGTGGATTGATGGCCCTGGCCTGCGCGTCAGTCGCTTTAGCAGGAAACGGCGCGGCCATTCCCAAAGAAAAGGTTGCTGAGTTTGTGGCCGAGAAGCTGGATGTCACAACGCTTCCCTCTGCAATTCGGCCGAAACCACGGAAGAGCAAAAAGACCTTCGGCGATTATGGCTACGTGACCATGCAGGTGGACGAGAAACAGATACACGCCGAGGCGGCACTGGGAGGGCCACAAATTAATATCAAGATCCTGGAACTAAAAGCGTCTGCAATTTATGTTTGTGTTGAAGGTCAAGGACAGAATGCAAGCAACGGCCACATCCAGCGCGTAGTCCTGCTGAAGATGAAAGACGCGAACGGATTTCTGAAAGGCAGAGAGTCTTCGAAAGAATTCGACGTTTGTCCGGTGATCGGGGCCGACGATTCTGCCGGAGATTCTTATTGAGGGGTATGACTGAACTAGATTTCTCCCCGAGCATCAGAATCATGCGCGCCACAGCGGGCCCGGAGACGCTCCTTTGAGCAAAGGTTTCCTAGGTACGGCCGCACCCCTCTATGCTGACCTTACTCTGCTTCTCGAGATGGCCATGGGCGTGGGGCTATTCGTGGGCGCTGCGCTCGCGCGCTTGGGGCGCTTTCGGGGGCACGCCTGGTGCCAGGCGACTATCGTGCTTCTAAATCTCGTAATGATCGGCTTGACGATGTTGCCGTCGTTTCACCGTCTGATACTTCCCAAACTGCCGAGCAGGATTGGAAAGCCCTACTACGCGCTGGCCGCAGCTCATGGGGGGTTGGGCAGCGTTGCCGAGCTTGGTGGTTTGTACATACTACTGGCTGCTGGAACAAACCTTCTTCCTGAGAAGCTTCGCATCAAGCGTTACAAACTCTGGATGAGATCTGTTCTGCTGGTTTGGTGGATTGTTCTTTTCCTTGGAATGGCCACATATACGCGTTGGTATGTCGCCCTGCGATGAAGGATTGATTTAACTGTTTCAAGGACAGCCCTCCGATTGACGTTGATCAGCTCCAAATCTGGATTAGTACTATTGGCCGAGTGGACCAAAGCCCACGTCGCCTGCATCTCTGTATCTTATTGATAATAAGATTGTTAACTGGATAGCGTAGTTTGTTTTTACGGGGTCAAATAGCCGCAATGTACTACTACCCGAGTACCCCGCCGAGTGGCTCCGCTGACCCATTGAGGCTCCACATGCAAGTGCGTAGTCTCCTAAGAACGGGTTGGGGGCCGCGCGGGGACAGCGGCTCCGCAAGGGGCCGTGTGCGAGCTACCCAACCCGCCAGTTTTTTTCTGCTTCCCTCAGCATTTCAGACACAGAGCCAACGGAAGGAGGGCCTGCATCGAGGCCCTCTTTTTTCTTTGCTTCGATGGGCATCCGGCGTGCAATCTAGGGCGGGCATGTGCGGAGAGTTCTCAATGCCGCTTTCAAATCAACGGGTTAGGGCAAACGGCGTGCGACAACCTGAAGGGTTCGCTCGACAGGTGAAGGCTATGCACGGCATCCTGGCAAAAGTCGCAGCATTTCTAGTGGTTTCGCTGGCATGGCATCAAATGGCTACTCTCGCCGCGCATTCCGCGGAACCGGCGCTCCCAAAGTTAAGAGTGGACACTCAGGAAGCGTTTGAACGCTACGCAAAATTAGTGGACACGCGCAACGATGCCGAATTGAAGCGAGGCGCAGATTTGCTGTGGATCGACGGACTCACCGGGGAACAACGCGCGGAGGCCTACGCGGCGCTGAAACGCGGCGAAGTAAAGATACGCAAGCTGGAAACCCTTGACAACGGCAAGCCCATAGCGTGTCCAGGCGGAATGATTCATCACTGGACCGGCGTCGTGTTCATACCCGGAGCGAAACTTGAGGATGTGCTGAGTGTGCTTGAAGATTACGACAAGCATTCCGTGTATTACGCACCGGATGTTGAAAAATCGAAGATCGAGTCGCGAGAAGACGACCATTTCCGGGTGTTCCTGCGGTTTCGGCGGCACAAAGTGATCACCGTGGTGCTAAACACCGAGCATGAAGTGCAGTATTTCCACGACGGAGCCGGAGAGGCACACAGCCGCAGCTCGGCAGTGCGTATTGCGGAAGTGGAAAACGCCAGTAAGAGCAGCGAGCGCGAAAAGACTCCGGGCGACGATGGGGGATTCATGTGGCGCATGGAAACCTGGTGGCGCATGGAAGAGCGCGACGGCGGCGTTTACGTGCAAAGCGAAGTGGCTTCGTTGACGCGAGACATTCCCATGGGGCTTGGCTGGATGATCAAACCCTTTGTGACCGGTATTCCAAAGGAGTCGCTTACGTTCACGCTGGAAGCGACACGCAAGGCTGTCGACGCGCGCCGTCTGGCCCATTGAATCGCCGCCGCCCTCTATGGTTTCCGTGCAGGAACCTGGCGTTTCTTGGCGGCCGTGTTCCTTAGAAGTTCCCAGACCTCAGCGGCGTTGCGGTCCCACGTCCACTCCAGAGAGGCTCTTGCGGCGGCTTGACCCATGCGGCTGCGCCATTCGGCTTTCTCGTAAAGAGTTCGAATCATCGTGGCAAGCGTCTTGGCGTCGCGCGGGTCGCGGAGGATGAAGCTGTCCACGCCATCGTGGAGAAGAGAAGATACGCCTGCAAGAATGGAGGTGATGGCAGGGAGGCCACAAGCCATGGCTTCCGCAACGGGTAAGCCAAATGAATCCTCATGGCTGGGGCTGACGTAGAGATCAGCGGCGGCATAGAAATCGAGCACATCTTCGCGAGGACGTTCACAACGGCAGCGCTCCGAAATGCCGAGCGATCTTGCAGTTTCACGGAGAGAATCCGGAGAATCATCGCCCGCCGCGATCACTAGAATTGGCAAGTCGCGAAGAACACTCATGGCGCGAAGAATGGTTTCAAGTCCTTTCACGCGCCAATCATTTCCGACCAAGAGCAATACGAAGTCAGTTTCCTGAAAGTTGCGGCGCAGGCGCGCCTCAGCGCGCAGCGCGAGCCGCGCCGAAGGGGAGAAACGCGCAGTGTCCACGCCATTGGGGATAACCGTGACATCCTCACGATGAAAATACTTGCCGAGCAACGCCGCGGTGCGTTGGGAGACGGCGGCAAGCGAAACTTTCGGGTTCGTGTAAATCCGCCGCTCCAGTCCAGCCAGGAAAGCGTAGTAGACGCGCCTGTGGAGCCGCCGAAGGAGATTGGGCCTTACCGCAACGAGATCCTCTTCGTTTACAAGTTTCTGGAGGCGATGGAAGAGCGCGTGAACGATGACAACATCGGCGTCCAGACAGTTGATTCCGGGAGAGATAACGAGGTCGAAGCGAAGTCCATGGATCCTCCGATCCCATGCGCGCGAGACCGAATTCAGGAATAGCCAGGCGAGGAATCGCGGGAGATGGGGACCGGGGATGGAATGAACTTTGTGCCAAATGATCGCGCCGGAGCCTTGCGGCCGCGTAATACGCGGATGAGCCAGCGCAAGGCCTTCGACGCGGTGGGAGTAAAGATGGATTTCGCAATGCTCGTCGCGCGCGAGACGCTCAAGCAGCTCGGCAAGGGCACGCTCCGTGCCATGCCGGCGATCAACGAAGGGTGAAACTACGGCTAGCCGCAAGCCACCCCTCCCCCCACCCCCCCGCGTTTTTTCATAAGTGTTGATTCTAAAGCAAGTTGAAGTCGTTTGTTTTGATACACTTTTGCAAGTGTTGATTCTAAACGGACTTATATTGCACAAAAATTGTGCAGAAAGTGAGCTTTTTCGATGCTTTTCGTGGCTGGGGGGGGATGGCTGGATGGGCCGAGCGAAGGGGGTTTGCGGGGAAGAGTGAGGGGATGTGAATCGAGCGAGTTGGCGACTGCTTACCACATCCAATAGTAGCACAGGGGGTGAACCACTTGTCAAGTCAAACTTGAATTAAATGGAAGGGTTCACTTCCGATTTGTTCCACATAGCACTGATTCTAGCGCTCTTCTGTCCTTCCCTCGGAGTCCTTAGCGACGCGTCGCGAATTATCTCGACTTTTTGATTCCTCAACTAGAACGCTCCATTCGCTCAAAAACATTTTGGTTGATTTTCTGCCCCGAGCGGCAAGGTGCGAAGCAGTTTCTATAAGAGCGTCTCGCTTACTTTCGTTTTCGGCGGCTAATTGCAAAGCGGCCTCAATTTGTCCGCAGGTAACGGCCATCTGGGAGCACAGTTCGTCAAGTCGCCTAGCCGTGCTTTCGTCTAGGACAATTTCTTTGGGCGTGGAAAGAGCTCTTTCAAGGTCATCCTCAAAGACCCGTTCATGGGAAGGAGTTTTCAGCATCGGTTAGGGCAGGGGGGAAATGAGGAGAAGGACCAACACAGATGCTATGAGGAGGCACAGCATCATCCCTAACAGCAGTGACGACTGATCACAGTTAATCACAGTCGGGCGAGCTTTTCGCATGGGCTGGTGTCTGGGCACCCCGGCACGGGGTTCTAGGCGCTAGGGGGTCCGCACGTAGGTGTCCTATATAACCGAAGTAGTTATCGTGTCAAGGGTAATTTATCGCGTAAGGTGAATAGCTGACTGGATAACAGGCTCGATTGAGTTCGCTTCCGCACTTCGCCCGCAAATGGGTTCTATAATTGTGCTGCTTCAAATCCCACTCGGTCTCAGCGATATCGGAGAGCCAGCCAAACAAAACCGGCCATGACCACACGCGGACCGGTGGTCGAGAGAAATGAGCGAGGGCCAGTCGCTTCCTTCAAAAGGTCTAGGCATAGCGAAATGTGCGGTCGGCGAAATCGTCAAGTGGGGGCCTCCGAATGTCATCGAAGAGGGAGAAGCGGTTTTCGTCTGAGAACTCAGACCGTAGTTGTGCACGATGCCGGGGATTGACGCAGCGGCCACGCCGGGCACAAGCGAGTAAGAGGCCGCACGCCACCAACGAGAGTGCTCGTCCGGGCAATACTTCCAACTGAGGATGTGGAGAGTAGTTTGAATGCCGAACCCTGCGCCAGCCATCCCTGCAAGAGCGCCCGTACTCGGATGCTTCCCAAGAAAGAAATTTGTTTCATTGCATGCTGGGCAGTTAGCTCGGGCAGTGACGGAGCTATGTGCATCCGCCGCCATGATTCCGGCAATGAAAGCCTCGCCCACCCACCATTTCCAATCTTTGAACCAGCGCTTGGGTCTTGGGTCGGCATGCGCGAGACTGCAAGAGAATAGTGCAGCAGCCATCAATGTTGCGATGCGGAGTAGTGTTCTCATAAGAGCCCTCCGGGGCCTTCACCTCGCGCCACGCATGGGTGCCTAAAGGAATAGCGAAGGCCCCACCACTTCGGCGAGTGCAAGTTCAATTCCAACAGGCTAGAAAACGTTCCCGTCAGGATCGGTTGGACGAGTAGGTAGGGCGCATCTCCGTTAAATTGCCTGAAGCGATGGGGCTAACAAGACTCATATAAGCGCGGTACGGCCTAAGTTAACTTACAATTCTAATAATTACCTCGTTCCGAAATGAAACGATTCTTCGCTTTTCCGGGGTTATGAGTATTGAATCGGGAATGGAGTTGCGTTGGCGCAGTACTTCAGTCGGTTGCCTCACGTTAGCAGATTACAAAGGAAGAAAGGGTTTGCGTGGTCTCCACGCTCCGGCTCGTGACTTGGTATTCGGCGTGCACCTGCGCAGTTTGCGGAGGAGACCATGAAAATAACGCTTCTAATTGCTCTTCTGTCTGTTTTTGCTGGAACTGCGCAGGCCCAAGGCAAGGAGGACGAGAGCACCAAGCTGCCCGATGCCCCTAGGCCAAAGCAAGAAAATGAAGTGTCACCATGTCCCGATGGTATCGGCAAGCCATGCCCTGCATTGGGGGGACACTTATACTTTGTTGCTCCGTTCCATTTTGACGAGCCTGACAAGTCCTGGCGGCAGGCAATGGGTCATCCCCTGATGTGGACAACTAGCGCACTTCTGGTCGGCCTGACAGCCAAGCAGTTAATACAGACTGACAGATGCGTAAACGCAAACAAACCTGTCTGCAATATTGTCTTTCAAAAGAACCGGGCTGCAGCCTACGCGGTCAATATCCCGCTGACCGCTGCAACGATCTGGCACGCAGGAAAATTGAAGGAAAGCGGTCGCGGTACTCAAGCGTTGCTTTGGATAGGATTCAATCTAATGTTCCAAGAGGTAGTGTCTCATAGCGCGAACCCTAAAGTCTTAACATGCCAACCGGGTAGAACACCCCAATGCCAGTAGCCCGTTCAATTTCTCCCTTTCAAAGCAGGCGAGGCGCAAGCCCACGCATCCGGGGGGTATATGTTGGGGGAAATTGCGCAGTGACGGCGTACTGGGCAGAAACCGCGAGGGTCGGCAAACGAAACAAAATGCCGAGAAGGAGCCAGAAATATGCGTTTAGCACGAAATCCTGATACGGCTGCATCCCAGTAAACGTGATGGGAATCAGGAGTAGTCCGGCGTACCAAAAGATGACGAATGCCAGCGGAAACCAGGGGGAACCCCTCAGCTTCTTGACCACACGCCATGCCCAGAGCAGGATGGCGAAGCTCATGACGAACCAGAGTATGAGTCCGCCGATCCCCATCTCAACAACAAGTGTGCCGAAACCGCTCTCCACACCTATGACCGGGGGTTTTGCATGAAAGATACGGGCGACATACTGAGTGCCGAGGGAAGTAGTGCCAATGCCGTAGCCGTAGGGCCAACGGTCGTAACTGAACGCGCCAAGGAAATTCCGCAGCGGGTAATCCCAAGTTCGGTTTTGGAGCTCGCTCGCGCTGCTGCTGGGCGAAAGAGTCTCTGTGTAGAAGGCGACGCGAGAGAGGAGCGCCTCAGGGTAAGTTGCGAGCAGGACTACGATGCCAAGAACGATGCTTAGGGCTGTGCGCTGAACAGTTCTCAAGACGCGCAGGACCTCGCGCTGCCGCCAGGGAGCACCCCAGACGAACGCGATACTACCTGCAATCGCCGAGCCCGCGCTCCAAAGGACCACGCCTCGCGAAGAGCAGAGTGCTAGGCCAGCTACAGTAAGAGCGAGAACGACGAAAGCAAGGGACCTGCCGCGTTTGTGACGAAGGAGAAGGTAGCCGCTGAAGCCAAAGACCAGCAACCAGGTAACCAGTAAGAAATTCGTGAATCGTCCAGTGCTGACGAAAACTGAATTCGGGCGATAGGAGATTACGCCGGAAATTGGTGCGGTCCTGTAGTTCGTGCTCAGCTCGCGGATATCGTCGGCAAGATTGACGGGGTTCAAAAACGTATGGCCGAGGATGGCCTGGACTATCCCCAATGAAACTATGATCGCCGCAAGAATCATATTTAGAAAAAAGAACCGGCGTAATTCCTCCTCAGAATTCAGCAAGGCGTACCCCACAAAGAGCAAAGGAACGTAATAAAAGAAGAGCTTCATGCCCAAAACGCCGTACACCAAATGCGTAGACGCGGGATTAAAGACCTGCATCACTCCAAACCAGACAAAAAGCAGAACCGGTACGAGGAAGGGCGGCCGGAAGGAAGTGACTTCTTTTCGCCTATAGGCCAGGAAAAAAGAGAGATAGACAAACGCAGCCAAGACGTCCTTGGCGAAAAAGATGGCCATATTGTTGCCAAGGTATTTTCTCGCGAAATCCTCGAACAGGAGCCAGGCCAGGAAAAAATACAAGCCGTTGCGCCAATTGTTGAGTATGACCAGGGCAAAAGCGCAGCCTATCAAGGCCATAGCAACGAAAGCGAGGCCGACCATATCTCCGGCGATAACATAGCTGGCAGATTTGTAAGCAGTTCCGGCAAAAAGGATTATGAACCCCATCACTACAAGCGGGCTCCGGCTCAGATTGCCGGTGGGAACTGTGGGGACAAGCCTCATGATGGCGGCTTGTTCGCGACGGCCAGGATGTTGTCACTGAACCTGCGTCCCTTCAGGAGTTGAAAACTCACTTTCTGCCACGTCACTGACGGCTTGCCCGGTATGCCGCCCTCGTCACTATAGTAGAACTCTGGCTGGCCTAATTTTGCTTCGCGAAAAATACGGCTCAGATCTCGCCGCAGAAGCGCTACGATGTGCGCAGGGTAGCTTGAATCGCCAAAGGCAACGTAGTGGCCGCGGACCATCAACGCAAGCAAAGAGCGCCAGCTTTCGTTGTTCGGCGTAGAAACCAGCACCGTACCGCCAGGCCTGAGAATTCGATAGATCTCGCGCATTACGAAGCGTGGGTTTTCCAAATGCTCGATGACCTCGGAGGCCACCACCACGTCAAAGGTACTTTCATGACCGGGAAAGGTTGTGTTCAAGTCATGGACGATCCACTCGACGGTGCCCCTCAGATCGGCAGGGCTCGCCATAATGTCAGTGGCAGAAACCTGATTAAAGCGCTTCATCGCGACTAGCCGTCGTGTCAGGTTCCCCACACCTGCCCCGAAATCAAGGATTTTACCTCTCAGCTCCTTGGCCACGACCACCCGACTAATCATGGAGTAAATCGCATCGGAACTAATGCCCCCGCTTAGTTCTGCGGCTCTCAGACGGCATTCCCAGGTTTCGGTCGTTGGTAGACTCATCGACTTTCTCGCCAGGGTCGCTTTGGCGCGGGTTAAGGTAGGCTAGCACGCGCATCTTGTGCCGGTCTACCGTGGCGATCGCCACACCGAGACCTTATTCTTCCGCCAGTCGAGTCTCTTGGAGCAACTGCATCGCACGAGGACGCTCGCGATCACAACGTCGTGCAGGCCCGGCGGCGTGGTCGTTGGAGGGTCACTGCTCGCTTTCGAACGTTTCCCGGTATACCCGAAGGTGGCCTTCTATCATAGGCTCCTGGAGAAAGCAGCGGAGTGCACGGTCGCGTGCTTTTTGACCAAGTGATTCGATGATGGAAGGATCCTGCAGAACCTTTTGCATGCACTCAGCTAGAGCCTGTGCATCTCCGGCAGGAAAGGTCAGGCCCGCATCGTCGACGACCTCGGCGAGACCGCCAGTTTTGGAGGCAATGACCAGTCTTCCCCGCATCATCTGCTCGATCGCGGCGAGACCTGCGGTTTCTTCCCAGACCGAAGGCATAACAACCACGCCGACGTCGCGGAGAGCTTCCGCCAGACGCGCGCCGGAGAGGAATCCCGTGATCCGGACGGTCCCCTCGAGGCCCAGTGATTTGATTTCTTTCTCTAGGCGCGGTCTGTCCGGACCATCACCGATGAGCACGACGTGAACTTCGCGCCCTTCAGCGCGCAGCAGGCGCGTAGCTTCCAAGAGCACGGACACGCCCTTTTCAACGACGAGCCGGCCCAGATACGCAAACTCCTTTCGGTTGGTGGTTCGTTTTGGAAGCATACCTTTACCGGCAAATGGGTCCTCGACGCCGTGAAAGATTACTCTCGTTCGAGGAAGATTCTGGCGCGCGGCAACATGATGGCTGGGTGCGATGTTGGTGTTCGCCAGCCGTGACAAAGCGCGACGCGCGAATGTCGATATAAGAAGCCGAAGCGAGCCGGTCGTGCCATCCGTTTTGCTATTGCAAGTCAGACATTCCATGTAATTGCGAGCCTCAAATTGGCCGCGACAGACGGCCCCCGAAGGATGATGGAACAGGAGGCCGTTCGGACAAGTGGCTTGATATCCGTGATGCTCAACGATAAGAGGCTTGCGCAAGAGATAACTAAATAAGAGAGGCGCGAGGGCAGGGCCTGCGACATGAACCACGTCCGATTTCCGGATGAGTTCCAGGAGCTTACCGAGGCGGGGGCCGCGAATCACACGAAATGGGAGTGAACTGTCGTCGTAGCTCCCCACCGGGGTTTGTGTGGCCAAAGTGACATCGAATTCCCCAAGTCCCTCTTCATTACGGACCTCGACGAGGCCGCGGGCTAGAGAAAGCACAACGGTCTCCACCCCGCCGATGCTTGGCGCAAAGAAATGGCTGTACATGAGGAGTTTCATCCCGGAATCTCATCGGAGACGAGATGGAAAAGAGATGTAATCACCTACAAGACCAATCTTTGTGATTCGTGATTGTGCGCGCACATGCCGGAACACACGCCAGTATAGCGGTTTTGGCACAGGTCTCGCCGTGTTAAGCTGGCGGCGTGGAATGGACGTCTGCACTGCATATCGAGAATCCGGCCAAGGAATCTGTTCTAACCTTTGCGCAATGAAACAACGGTGCGTGGCATTACTCGGGCGGCGGGATGAGCCTACGGATGCAGTCGAGGAATACTGCCAATACTTGGGATCGGCATTGGAGGCACTGGGAATCTCCTTCGAACTGGAGCGCTTTCCCTGGTGCGACCTCGGCTGGAGGAAGGCCTTCGCCAAAATGGACCGAAAGGCCGGGCTTTGGAAAAATGATTGGGTCCTGATTCAGTATACCGCCCTCGCTTGGTCTCGCAGGGGGTTTTCCATGCCTGTTTTAAGCCTGGTTCAATTCCTCCAAAAATACGGCGCGCGTTGCGGCGTGGTGTTCCATGATGCCCAGCCTTACGAAGGAGGGCGACTCGTCGACCAGGTTCGACGCCAACTGCAGATATACACAATGAGAGAAGCGGTCAGGATCGCCGATCTCGCTGTGCTTACCGTTCCACGAGAGAAGGCTCAGTGGCTTCCTCCCGGCACCCAAAATGTTGTTTTCATTCCCGTTGGGGCCAACCTGCCATCGCCGGAAACAGCCTGGATGAAGGAAACAAGCGGCCAGGAGCGACTGCCAACGGTGGCTGTATTCTCTTTGTCTCCAGGCCGGGTTGGAGCAGAAGAGGTTAAAGCAGTCGCGGAAGCGATGTGCTATGTGGCGAAGCGGATTGGCCCGGTGCGGCTGGTGGTTGTTGGCCGCAACGCGGAGAGCGCGGAGAAGCTTTTTCGGGAGAGCTTGCACGGAACGGACGTGGAATTGAGCCTCAGCGGAATCCTTGCCGCAGAGGAGGTAGTTCGCGTGCTTGGAAGAAGCAACGTGTTGCTCTTCGCTCGAGGGCCAATTTCGACACGGCGAGGCAGCGCGATTGCCGGGGTGGCCTGCGGCTTGCCAGTTGTCGCCGCAAGGGGCCGGGAAACGGCTGCCCCGATCACCGAGGCTGGTGTGGTATTGATTGAGCCGGGGGAACAGTTCGGGCCTGCGCTGGCGCGTGTTCTGGGCAACCCTATCTATCGGGAGTCGTTGGCAGGAAGAAGCCGCAAAGCGCAGCAGAGTTATTTTTCATGGCAGGCGATCGCGCAACAGTATGTCTGTGCGCTGCTGGGCCGGGCGGCCGCTGTGCGCAAGCCTGTCTGATTCAACGAGATGTCTGCGCAGTAGTGTGTAACCCGTTTCCCGATCTTGTCGGCTGTGCTAAACTACCGTGGGTCCGCAGGGGTTTGCGGTTCACCGTAAGTTTCCGCACTGGTGTTGTTTTTTTGGCGGCCGTAAGATGGCCGACTTTCTTGGCGACCGTACCTCGGTTCGCGTGGTGTTTGGCCGCAAATCGGCCGTCAATCACCGAAACCGCTCTACGGCGCAAAAATTCTTGCATCGATGACCTCGGCTGAGCCGCGGTCACGTGAAACAACGAGGATGTGTCATGTCCGGGCATTCAAAATGGGCCACGATTAAACACAAGAAGGGGGCCACCGACGCGAAGCGCGGCCGCGTTTTCACGCGAATCATTCGCGAAATCAGCATTGCAGCGCGCATCGGCGGCGGCGACCCGAACTCCAACCCGCGGCTGCGAACCGCGATTCTGGCGGCTAAGGGCGCGAACATGCCAGGTGATAACGTCGAACGCGCCATTCTTCGCGGTACCGGGCAGCTCGAAGGCGAGCAATATGAGGAAGCCACCTTTGAGGGCTACGGTCCGGGCGGCGTGGGCATGTTGATTCAAGTGGTCACCACCAACCGCAACCGCGTGGTGGGCGAATTTCGCCATCTCATGAGCAAAAACGGCGGCAACTTGGCCGAAGCCGGTGCCGTTGGATGGATGTTCCAGCGCAAGGGCGAGATCTCCGTTCCCAAGGAAGCGGCAACCGAGGATAAGTTGCTGGACCTAGTGCTGGAAGCGGGTGCCGAAGATTTGAAGGACGATGGTTCCGCATGGTACATCGTGACTCCGCCGGATGCACTCGAGAAGGTGAAGGAAGCGTTGACCAAGGCGGGTATCACGCCCGCGTCCGCGGAAATTGGCATGGTGCCGCAAAACTACATCAAGCTGACGGGCCCGCAGGCGACACAGATGGTGCGCCTCGTCGAAGCCCTCGAAGAGCACGACGACGTGCAACACGTCTATGCAAATTTTGATATTGACGAATCGGAAATCCAGGCGGCTGTCGGCGCAAACTGAACCTTTGTTCCAAAAATGCTTCTTCTGAAGCGGCCGAGTGCGTCACGTTCAGGTTAGTGCTCTGCGTTTCCTCAATGCTTGCAAACATTTACAAAAAGTTGGCGGGAGTCAGGTGTTCGCCGTAAACTTGGTGCCATGCACGAAATGACTTCGTCAGCCGACACCACCCGCGCGAAGAATGGCTATCTGCGCGTTCTCGGGATAGACCCTGCGGCCGCGGGACCAACCGGATACGGGATTATTGAAACAGACGGGCGCCACTGCCGCATGCTTCATTACGGAGCTTTGAAGGTGGCTTCGAAGCGGCAAAAGGAATGCGCCGGGGCAGTGCTTCAGGATGTTCACGCACGAGTGTGCAACCTGATCGAGGAGTTTTCACCGGATGCCATGGCTGTCGAGAGCGTGTTCACCGCCCTAAATATGCGCACGGCGCTGCGGCTGGCCGAGGTGCGCGGCGTGATCCTGCTTGCCGCGGCTCAACATAGCGTCGTGGTCTACAGTTATGCGCCTCGAGAAGTGAAGGCTTCGGTAGCCGGCTACGGCCACGCGAGCAAGCGTCAAATGCAATTAATGATCCGTGCTCTGCTCTCAATGAACGAAACACCCGAACCGTCGGACGCCGCCGACGCCTTAGCGGTCGCGCTCTGCCATCTTCAGACGGAACAAGCTCGGCGGCGGTTTGGATTGCCCGATGGAAATTCCACGGCGAAGCCACGCACCCGGCGCGCCACCATAAGTTCCGGCGGCTTAACGAACGAAATTCGATTGGGCGGCGCAACGCGTGGCCTGCCGCCGCGCATCCTATCGACGCATTGACCGCTTTGCGGTCACAAAGGACCATGAAGACCTTTCTGCTTCGATTCTTTCTACTGATTGGCGCGGCATGCCTGATGGCAGCCGCGGCGTTCTCCGCCCCCGCTCCTGCCGGCGCCAAGCTGACCTTTCGCCGGGTCTTCAAAGGAAGCTCGCCGGAGTTTATCGAGATTACTGTGCGGGAGGATTCGGATACCGCCGGTTATGAAATCCGGCAGTTGGACGAGGATCCTGGCTCATTGCCCTTTCAGGTGAGCGCGGCGTGGCGCACAAAGATGTTCGATCTGGCGGGGCAACTGAAGCATTTCCAGGGGCAGGATCTGGATGTGCACCGCAAGATTGCCAACCTCGGCGAGAAAACCTTTCGCTGGGAATCCGGCGCCGAAGTCCATGAAGCAAAATTCAACTACACTCTAAATTCGGCGGCAGCGCAGCTCTTGCAGATTTTTGAGGGCCTGGCACGCCAGCAGGAACATGTGGACTTGATTACGCGGCGCATGAAGTACGACCGGCTGGGAATCAATGACGCCTTGCTGCAATTCGAAACGGATCTAAACCGCAGCCTCCTGCCGGAGCCAAAGCGAGTCCTGCCCATGCTCGATCAGATCGCGGGAGACTCGCACTTTGTGGACATCGCCCGCCAGCGCGCCCGCTCTCTCGCCGAACGCATCCGCCACCAGGGTTGATTCGCCTCCGCGCTTGCATCCTGATTTAGTTCAAGAAGGATTTTCCATCTGGCTTATTGGATCATCATCTGGTCTCAAAACTCATTGCCAGATCGCTGATCTCTTCCAGGCAAGAGCGTGCGAAAGGCAGTTTGATAATAATCCATATTTTGGTACCGGCATCCCGGAAAACACGTAAGAGATGAACTCTTGCAACCGGACAACTAGGGATACTCCAACAAAAAAAAACGGGGAAGGCCGTCTGGCCTTCCCCGTTTTCGCAGCGGAACTGTGAATCCCGCCGGAAGAAGCTAGAAGCGAAGGCGCAGACCAAACTCCATCGCTCGTGGCGAATTCGCCTGCGCCTGCCCAGTAAACTGAATACCGCTCAGCCCGCCAAGCGCCCCCCAGTCGCCCTTATCACCAAGGACGAGGTAGGGATCAGATAAATAAACCTTGTTAAACAGGTTCGAGAAGATGGCTTGAAACTCCACGCCGAAACGTTCGGTAACGATGACGTTTTTCTTGAGGCTGAAGTCCACGTTCCAGAACGGCTGGCCACGCAGAACGCCTTGGCCTCCGCCGTTTGTGGAATCAATGCCAAGGATTGGATTTCGGAAGCAACTGTAGGCGGCTCCTGGATTCGAGAAGAAGCCGACGACGGTCCCATTACCGTTGTCGAAGCCGCTCGTGCCAAAACCGCCCGCGCTGGGCATATTGTTGTGACGTGAGCTGCCAAAATTAGTGGGGCAGATGCGAACGGCATTCTGTAACGCGGCGAAGTTACTGCCTTCTCCCTCTCCGAAGGCCTGGCCGCCGCCGTAAACTTGGTTGTCATTCGCGTCCGTCGGGGAAATCTCCAACGGCAAGCCACTGCCCACAACGAAGATGGGCGCAAAGGTCCAGCCTCCTGCAATGTGTCCAACGAGGCCGTGCTGACTCTTGAAGAAAGGCGGCTGATAGACAACAAAGGTATTAAAGAGGAATTTACGGTCCCACGGCTGCAGGCCGTAAGCGGAGTGGATGTTGTAGGGATCCGGCAAGGTGAATTGACTGGTGGCCTGGACTTCCGAGCCGGTGCCCAGCGCCTTTCCATAAGTGAAGTTGGACTGCATGGTAAGGCCGTGCCAATCAGACATCTTGAGCGAGAAGAACCCAGCATTATAGTTTCCGTAGCCGACGCTGGTGTTCATGCCCACGCCGGAGGTCAACTGTCCCTGAGCACCGCACGGTGGATCCGTGGGAGCCGCTCCTGGGCATGGAGCAGTGCCTGGAATCGGAGTGTTCAGCATACTGCGAGCGAAATTGAAATTGCCGTTGTCCAGATCGCTCCAAATGGTCCAGACGCGTGCGTTTTGGATGTTGTCAGCTTCGTTTAGGGCCACGGCTTGGGTGCAGTTCGCTGGAGTAATTCCTCCTACTGCTGTCGTACAGAACCCAGGCTTCAGTGCCGCTGTGAAGAAGGGCTGTGAAGTGACCGCCGCCAAATTCTTGGTACAGCCGCCTCCGGCCAAGCCGGCGTTGCCGCCGCAGAATTGCATCACCATCTGCCCGTACGCCTTGGCGAAGGACTGCCCACCGAGGGTCATCATGTAAGGCACGGCGTTGATGTTGATGGGCTGAAATTCGTGCGTTATCTTCCGGCCGATATAGCCGAACTCGACCGAGATCTTGTTGCTGATTTGACGCTGGATGGTAAGGTCAAACTGCTGATTCATGCTGGGCCGGAAATTCGGATCCAAGCCTTCACCGGCGCCCGCAGCAATCGCATTGATTCCGGGAAAGTCCGGCTGGGGTAGTGTTTGAGTTGCAGCTGGAAGCGGGGCTACGAGGCCGTCCCAATTCCCACTCGTCGGACCGATGCGGAAGGCAGTGTTGGGAGTCGCCCCTCCGCACGTACCGGTCCTAAGCGGGCTATTGCACTGGACCGCCTGGATAAGGCCGGTGCCCAGCAGGGGCACCAGCACCAAGTCCACGCCATTCAGGCGCCCGTAGAGAATGCTGTAGCCGCCGCGGATGACCGACTTTCCGTGCCCGAACGCCTTGCCCAAGAGTCCACTGTCAAAGCTCGGATTCCAGGCTGCTGCGATGCGAGGGCTGAAGGATTTATAGAAGGGGTTGTAGAAATGGCTTGGGCTCCCAGCAACATTCCCAATCAACGCAAAGCCAACCGGGGGATTATATACCTGGCCAGCCAACGCCGCTTGTTCGCGCGCGTTCAGAAAAGCCATCGTGTCGATAGGTTTGGCGTTCGCATCCACTAAGGTGATCTGTTTTCCGTCTTTCTCGACTGGCGGCATCTCCAGCGTCCAGCCCAACCCGTAACTGAGGGTGAACGTGGGTTTTAAGCGCCAAGAATCGCTGAAGTACAAGTTATAAAAGGGAATGGTGCTCTGGTCAAAAGCAGGGGTGTTTGGCGGATTAAGCGTCAAGTTCTTCCCGGTACGGGTGAAAGCGATCTGCGTGACTCCGGGAACGCCCAGCACGATCCCATAGTCGCGGGCCCATGTGGAGGCGGGTACGCCAGGAGGTGTAAAGCCGGTCATGTCCATTCCGTTAGCGGTTGTTAAGCTTGCGCCCATCTGATAGACGGTCTGGTAGTTAATCCCGCCGCCGTTGTCGGTACGCTGGTGGTAATTCCAATTATGCTGGTAAGTTCCTCCAAACTGAAAGAAGTGCGTTCCTTTGAGCCAAGAAACATCGTCGCGAAACATATTGTCCTTACCATCCCAGAACCTGGTGCGCACACTCTGCGTGTTAAGATTGTAGGGAGCCAGCACATTGGCTGAGCTCTCGCCAAAGGGCTCTATGGCCCCGCCCAAGCCCGTCACTTGTGGCGGCTGAGCCGCGGAAGCGCGCGCCCAGAAATTCCGCAAATAGCTGTAATAAAAATTGTTTGTGACGTTGTTGGTGATGTTCGTGGAGAGACTCGCCGTGAGGTACCAGGGTACCTGTGGACGATTGGAAACCGATGCGGGAACGCCCAGCTTGTCACCGGGGAAAAAGCCCCCTATGTCCACTTGATTATTGGTGGCCCGTTCCATGCGGTAATAGCGGTAAGTGGAATAAAAGTGCCACTTGGAACCAAAGTCGTGGTCCAAGCGGAGCACGCCAATGTTGTCCTTCCAGGGCAGCGCCATGTTGGCTTCGAACTTTAGAACGTTCAAACCGTCGCATCGGCTGACGCTGCTACAGTTGGAGACGTTCGATCGCGGCATGAACTGCCACAGGGCCTGCATCGTCGGACTGATTCCCAAGCCCCGCGGGTCAAGTGTAGTGCCCGAACCTGGATATGTGGTACCAGGAACCAGAGCCCCGACGGCCGGCGCTGTGGACGGATATGTCGTCGGCCCTGGATTCAGGTTGAAAACAGTGGTGACCGGCGCCGGACCGCCTGGCGCCTGGCAAGCGGCGTTGCACACCGGCATTTGCAGCAATCCCAGACGCATTCCGTCAGAGGGAACCGCTCTTCTAATAGTGGATGATGCAGGCCAACGGAACCCTTCGTAATTGCCAAAGATAAACGTTTTCCCCCCAAGAATGTTCTTGGGAATTATCGGCCCGCCGGCGGAGGCGCCAAAACGGTTGTAATGGTAGCTGGGGATGGGCGTGCCACCGGCGTTGTTATCAAATGTGTTAGAATTCCAGTTATTATCTAGATAGTACTCATAGGCAGTGCCGTGAACCTGGCTTGTGCCACGCTTGGTCACCATTTGCACCTGGGCGCCTGCGGAACTATTGAAGTCCGCCGTCTGGTTTGTCGTTCCAACCCTGAATTCCTCAATACTATCCACCGGAGTCGGCATGACGCCGGATGGCCCGCCGCCGCCGGGGGCGCCGGCAACGCCCGTGCCAGTCGCATAGCTGTTCACCACGCCGCCGCTCGGATCGCCGGCGAAGCCAGGCGTGTAGGTATTCATGGTGCCGTCCATGTCGCTGGAGTTATTGCCGCCATCCAGCATGAACGAGTTCTGATCCTGATTGGCGCCCGCGACGCTGCCGTCTGGGGCGACGCCGGGCTGCAGCGACACAAATGTACTCACGTCACGTCCGAGCCCCGGCAGAGAATCCAGCGCCACTCCTGAGATGGTGTTGCCCACAGTAGCGTTCATGGTCTGCAACTCAGCATTGGTGGCGGTGACCTCGACAACCTGCGTGGTAGCCCCTATCTCTAAGGCGACATTCAACGTGAGTGACACACCGACGTTTACGACCTGATTCGTGGCCTTCGCGGCGCGGAATCCCGCTTTGTTTATTGAAAGAGTGTACGTGCCTGGTGGAACGTTTGCGAAAACGTATCTTCCCACGTCGTTTGTGGTTGTCGTTCGGGGAATGTTCGTCGCGGTATCGGTCAGAGTAACCGACGCATCGGCCACCGCCGCATTCGACGGATCCGTCACCGACCCGGCGATCGTGCCGGAACTGATGTTTTGCGAATACATAAGTGTTGGAACCAAAGCAACCACACAACAAAGAGCAACTACCACTAAAGCCGCTCGCTTACTTAGCATGTGACTCCCTCCTGAAAAGGCGAAGTAGTACTCTAGGCCTCAGAGCTGCGGAAGTGCCCAACCCATGAATTTATTTGAAGTAACATTGTTGGAACGCCTGGAACGCCCCATAAACGAAACCACCGTTCACACTGCTGGTGTAAATGGAACGTGCAAGTGCTAGGCCACTTGCTCAGAAAAGTGCAAACCGAATGAATTGTGTGAATTATGCCTGCTCTATCTGGGTTGGATGTGAACCTTGCGTGCGCTTATCCATATACCTATCCATACTTCTATATTAACTCCATCAAAATTTGCTTTGATCTCCCTACTTGAGTAAACGCACTTATGCCTTCGCCGGCATATTTCGTGCTCGCTGGATTCGCAAGCTAAAATTTATATCAATCAAAGCTGGGGGCTACGTCATTTAATTTGATAATTACACTGGCTTCGACAGACCAAGCTGTTTACATTTGGTTTTGGCACCGCCCGGACCAACTGTAGGAACGGTCTCGCAACGATCACCTGGAGTTCACAATTGCACTACGACATTTCCGCCAGCTGCTTGAGCGGCACGACTGCCGCCTTCCCGTAGTGCTCGCCTTCCAGGATTCGCACCTGACAGTGCGATTGCGTTGGCTGGACCTCCAGGATTCTCACCGGCGTTCCGCTGGGCACCATCAACAGCTTTTGCGAAGCAATCAAAAGTGACAATCCCACATCGTCATTCGCTGCGTCGAGCTTCTCTCTTTCCGCAGCGGTTTCGTCATCAACGGACACCAACGTAAACGACAGCACGCCATCGCCGCAGAGCTTTGCGACCTGGCCCACCCTCGAAGTGGCAGCACCGAGGGCCCTCGCGGGCGCTGAAACCTTCGCGGCCTGTTCAATGGTGCCGATAAACCGGTAGCCGCGTTTGGGAAGCGTCTCGACGAAACGCGGCTTCTTGTTGTTGTCACCCAGCGCCTGGCGCAGCTTTTTGATCGCGGTATTGAGGCTGTGATCGAAATCCACAAAAGTGTCGCCGGGCCAAAGCTTTTTCTCGAATTCCTTGCGCGTAATCACTTCACCCGGACGTTCCAGCAGCAGGACAAGAGCCTGAAAGGGCAGAACTTGCAGTTTTATTTTGCGGCCCGCCTTGTAGAGTTCACACGCTCGAAGATCCACCTCAAAAACGTCAAAGCGTGTGACAAGTGGAGGACAGCCAGGCATCGACATACAAACCTCTATGCGTTGCACGAATATAACACGGTCTGGAATTCACGGCTGGGGCGCGTCCACGGAATTAAGTCCGCTGTTTTCGTGGGTTTCGCGGTTCATGGAAAGACTCCTTTCAGTTCATCTCCCGTGCATTGCGCTCCCGTGAGAAGTGCGCGAAAGTGCGCGCATCCTATGACGCTTCAGGGGCGCCGGGAGAAAAAAAGCAGGCCGGCTCCCACCGCCCTGACAAAAGGAAAGAGGAGGTCCCATGAAAAAGCGAGCTTTTGTGACAGCAACTCTATTCGTGCTCTCCCTCGTTGTAGCGGCTCAAGTTGCCAAGGCGGACGAGCCGATGTTAGTGAACATTCCATTTGCATTCGTGGCGGGCAACGCGACGCTGCCGGCCGGTGAGTATCGCATCCAGAAATTGGACGCGAGTTCTGCTGTGGTCTTGATTAACTGCTCGGACGCAAGCGCATCAGCCATGGTGCTGTCGAACGCAGCCCAGGCAAAAGAAGCGCAAACCCAATCGAAGCTGGTCTTCAAGCGCTATGCCAACCGCTATTTCCTTTCGCAGGTCTGGACCGCAGGATCCATTCGCGGAAGGGAACTCCCGAAATCGCGGGCCGAAAAAGAGATCGCGCAGTCTGTGCGCCTCGAGACGACTGGTGAAGTTACGCTGGTAGCCCGCCTTGCCCCTGCCCACCGATGACGCACACCCCGCGTCGCCAAGTGGCAAGCGCACGGGAAGTCGGAGCCCTCAGCTCCGGCTTCCCGTTCTGTCTTTTGGCAGCATTCTCAGCATCTTCCATAAGTGAGTTTCCCTCTCCGCGCTAGATAAACCATGCTTGTCAGCTTCGCCTATCCTGCATAAACTCCTTCCGAACTCCGCAATCCAGCGAGAACGAACTGGTGAAATGACCGAGGAAGACTTCCAGCCCGGTGGGGATCGTTTCCCTCCCACGCGCCGATCCGTAATCGAGGCGGTACGCAGCATCGATGCTGAAGAGCGCGAGCGCGCGTTGGAAGCGCTTTGCGCGGCCTACTGGAAACCCGTCTATAAATACGTGCGCTGGCGCTGGAACCGTCCGGCCGATGCGGCCCAGGATCTCACCCAGGGCTTTTTTGCGGAATTGCTGGAACGGGAGCTGCTCGACACTTTTGATCCGAAGAAAAGCCGGTTGCGAACCTATCTGCGCATTTGTGTGGACAGCTTTGTCATGAATGAAGACAAAGCCGGACGTCGGCAAAAACGCGGCGGAAGCATCCCGCACGTTGCGCTTGATTTCGCGGCCGCGGAAGACGAATTTGGCGCCCTGGTGATGGATCCCGCTTCCATTCCCTCCCCTGAATCGCTCGAAGAGTTCTTTGAAAAGGAGTGGGTGCGAAGCCTTTTCACGCTGGCGGTGGAGGACTTGCGCGAATTGTGCGAGCAGCGCGAGCGCACGCGCACCTTTCGTCTTTTCGAGGCCTACGATCTCGAGGGCAACGAAAAGATTTCTTACGAGCAACTTTCGAACGACTATGGCCTCCCCGTGACCGACGTGACCAATGCGCTGGCGTGGGCGCGCCGCGAGTTTCGAAAAATCGCTCTGGACCGCCTCCGCGAACTCTGTGGCAGCGAAGACGAATTTCATCGTGAAGCGCGCGCCGCCCTCGGCTGGGATGCAAAATGAAATTTCTTTCGGACAGTGCTCTCGAAAGATTGCGAGAAGGCACGGAAGCCCCCGATCTCGCCGGCACGCGTTATCGCCTGCTGGAGCGCATCGCGCGCGGCGGCATGGGCGTTGTGTACGCCGCAGAGGACGAAAATCTCCAGCGGCGCGTGGCCTTGAAAGTTCTCGATGTGCCGGGAAGTGACGGCGATCTCGCCAATCGTCTCATCCGCGAAGCCCGCGTGCTGGCGGCTCTCGAGCACCCCGGCATCGTGCCCGTCCACGACGTCGGAACGCTCGCCGATGGCCGCGTTTTCTACGCCATGAAATTCGTCGAAGGCCGGCGCCTCGACAAATACATCGACTCAGTCGCTTCGATCCCCGACCGCTTGCGCCTTTTCCTGCGCATTTGTGACGCCGTCGCATTCGCGCACGCGCGTGGCGTGCTGCACCGCGATTTGAAACCCGCCAATATCATGGTTGGGCCGTTCGGTGAAGTCCTGGTGATGGACTGGGGCCTCGCCAAAATTCTGCGCCCCGCCGATTCCGACGCCGCTCGCGTTGCGGATCCCGAAGCAACAATTCTCGAGAAGCCGAACCAACCCGCTACCTCCGGAGATACCACCCAAATCTCTGCCGTAACCGGACACGGCACGGTGATGGGCACGCCCGGCTACATGTCGCCGGAACAAGCGCGCGGCGAGGTCGAGCACTTGGATGCGCGCAGCGACATTTATTCGCTGGGTGCACTGCTTCGATTCTTGCTCACGGGAAAACCCGAAGGCACACCCGCGCCTGACAAATCACTGGCGGCCATCTGCGCCAAGTCGACGGCGGCCGCTCCGGCAGAGCGTTATCCCAACGTTCAAGAAATGGCGCTGGACATTTCGCGCTATCTGGACGGTCTCGCGGTCGGCGCACACCGCGAGACCGTTTTTGAGAAGACTGGGCGCTTTTACCGCCGCTATCGTTTCTTTATCTTGTTGATTGCAGCGTACTTGGCGATGCGCGTCCTGATTTTGTTTTTTATGCATAGATAAGGCTAAAGGAATTTGGGGACATGTTGTAGAGAACGGTAGAAGGCAGATCGGAACGGAGGATGCGATGAACAAAGTGCTTCTGGGGCTTCTACTCGGGGCATTGTTGGGGGCAATTGACGGCGGGTCGGCGTGGTTCACGCCGGCGGTGCGAACGCAATTGGCGGGAATCATCTTCGGTTCGACGATCAAGGGATTGATCGCGGGAGTAGCCGCAGGCATTTTTGCGCGCAAGGTGAATTCGGTGCCGCTTGGCATTCTGTTCGGCCTGGCCGTGGGATTCGTCCTCGCTTACGTCGTGGCGTATATGCAGCACGGCTATTATCTCGAAATCATTTTGCCCGGCAGCATCGTAGGAATGATTGTAGGTTACGCGACGCAACGCTACGGCGCGGCGGCAACGCCGGCGACGCGCTAGCAAACAACCAATTGGCAGGCGACAATTCCGTTCGTTTAAACCAGGAGGAGATCCATGTCTCGAGTCATCCATTTTGAAATACCGGCGGCCGATCCCGAGCGCGCCTCGAAGTTCTATCAGAAAGTTTTCGGTTGGAAATTCGACAAGTGGGCTGGGCCCATGGAGTACTGGATGGTGACCACCGGTGCGGACGGAACGCCGGGGATCAACGGCGGCCTGATGAGGAACACCAATGTTAAGACCACCACCAACACGATTGGCGTGGAGTCGGTCGACACAGCGATCAAGGCGGCCACAGGCGCCGGAGGAAAACTCGTGATGCCGAAGACTCCGATTCCAGGCGTCGGTTACTTTGCCTATTGCGAGGATACGGAAGGAAATCTTTTCGGCGTGATGCAGGCCGACAAGAATGCCAAGTGAGTGCTGAACATTTTCCGTCGTGCGAAAAAACAACCTGAAAGGAGAACGATCGATGAAAGGCTTGGCGAGAATTCTAAGCGTGCTGTTGTTGAGTGTGGCAATCATCCCGGTGACAGCGAATGCGCGGCCCGGCGGCGGGAACGAGGCGTTCGAGAAGCTGAAAGCGCTAGTGGGACACTGGGAGACCGATAAGTCGAACATGAACAAGGCCTCGCTGGACCTGGAGCTGACGTCCGGGGGCACCGCGGTCCTCGAGAAGTTCCACATGGTGGAGAACGGAAAGCCTGTGGAGATGACCACGCTGTACTACCTCGATGGTGACCAGGTGAAGCTGACGCACTATTGCATGGCCGGCAACCAGCCGACCATGAAGGGGTCGTATGCGGGGGAGACCAAGACGATTACATTTGATCTGGTCAGCATCTCGAATCTGAAAAGCGCCGATGACGGTCACATGCATCACGCTGTGTACAAGTTCATCGACAACGATCATTTCAAGACCACTTGGACGTTTCGGAAAGAACAGAAGGACGCGTTCACGGAAGACGTGACGTACGTCCGGACGAAGTAAAACACTTTTCCCTGAAGTGGTGCGAAGGGCGCTCCGACCCGGTCGAAGCGCCCTTTTTTCTTCTAATTGCATGTAAAATAGTGCGCATCAAATGGCTATTGTGAACTGATGGCATAGCAGGAGCGACCCGATGAGCTTTGCGCCATTTGCGGGACAAAAGTATTTGAATCTGGAGACGTTCAAGAAAGATGGCACGGGCGTGAAAACGCCGGTTTGGTTTGCGCCGGACCCGTCGGCGAGTCTCGATTCGAACGACGCCAAACTATACATCTACACCATCGGCGTTTCCGGAAAAGTGAAACGCATTCGCAACAACTCGCTCGTGAAAATCGCGCCGTGCGACATGCGCGGCAAAGTGTATGGCGAATGGGTGGAAGCTCACGCTGAAATTGTCACCGGCGAAGAGGATGCTCGCGGAACACAGTTGCTCAAGAAAAAATATTTTCCCTGGAAGCAGTTGCTCGATTTCTTCGCCAAGTTCCGCAACCGCGATCACACGGTATTCGTGCTTCGCCCCGCGTGAAAGAAGCTTTACCGTGGCCAGAGCCACCCAAATGTCCCGGCGGTCAGCAAGCTATAAACGAGGCCATCAAAAGTTTCTTTGAGGACCATGCTCCAGGGCTGGCCCTTCCAGATGCCGTTGACCAAGGGCCCAAGGCCGAAAGCAAGGAACGCGGCGGTGCCCGCAACGCGAAAAACTGCCAGATACGGTGCGCCGGGCATAACTGTACGTCCCGTGAGATAGGCGACAAAAAAACCGATGAGGAGACAGTAGGCGAACCATAGGCCGAGGAACTTCGGCATGGCGGGCGGAGCGCTCGGATAAATGGTTAGAAACCCCACCGGTCCCTGCTTGTATCTTTCCTGCATCGCGGGTGTGTTCATGTCCTTATGCGTGCAAAAGGGAAAATGATAAAGACCCGGCGTCAAGCCGGCCGGCCGCATGGCGCCAAGAAGTCTGTCCTCCTCGGGAAGCTGCCGGTAATCGCTAGCGTGATACTTCAGCACCATATGGATGACAGAGCTGGCCACGAACACGATGACGGCCGCAAGCAGGATGGGGAGCAAAAGTGCGGTGAGAGAAACCATGCGTTGCCTCCTTGTATGCAAACAGGAATGCGGGAATTTACGCGTGAAGCTACCGCCGAATAGAGCCACGGTCAAGGGTTTATCTACACGCGCCTCGTCCTGGCCTGTTCCGTGAATTTTTTCTTCACCCTGATGTCCCCAGTTGTGGTTAGAATAAGAACGCCCGCCGATTCAGTGGGAGGTCGAATCGTTCCCAGGCGATTCAAGGTTCCAAACAACGCCTTCCTGGGAGTCTAAAAAATGAAAATGCAAAGCGTAGTGCGCAGGGCTGCTTTCTGCCTTGCCTTGTTCCGGCTGATTGTCCCTTTTGTGGTCCACGCTCAAAACCAGGTTCTGGGGGAACTGCAATTGGTCGGAAAGACCAAGGCGGACAAAACGTCCGGGGTTTGGGTCGATGGCCAGTACGTCGGCTACGTCAATGAGTTGAAATCCGACAACAAAATCCTGCTTCTGCCCGGGGAACATGAGATTGCCGTGCGTCAATCCGGATACACGGATTTCCGGCAGAAAGTCGTCGTGGAACCGCATAAAAAAGTAGTCCTGCAGGTTGTCATGCTGAAGGATCCACGGACTCGCCTTCCTCAAGTTACTTCTCAGATTAAACTTCAAGTCACGCCAGAGAGAGCCGCCGTTTTTGTTGACGATGCTTTCGCCGGAACGGTTGGCGAATTTAGCGGCGTGGGACATGGAATGCTCGTCAGCGCCGGGAAACACCGCATCAGGATTGCCCTTCCCGGATATCAGGCTTTCGACACAGAGGTCAGCTTGCTGGCGCAGCAAAAAATCACAATCAAGACGGACTTGCTTCCGGGAAGCATCGCGCAGGCCGGAGACTCAATAAAACAACACTAGGTGGAATCTGCAGGCACGTTCTTTTCGCCGAACTCACGCTAGCCGGTATTGTGCCCTAGGTGCGAGCCGTTACAGCGGCGTGGCCGGAAGAAGCGAGAGACCGGAGTGAATCGTTGTAAGGCGCGCGCGCGACCCCGCGTTCGGTGAAAATGGCGGCGATGTAGCGCGCGGGAGTGACATCAAACGCAGGGTGGGCGGCGTGAACGTCTGGCGCGATTCGCACACCCTGGAAATGTGTAACTTCAGCTGCGGAGCGCTCTTCGATGGGAATGTGCTCACCATCAGGAATGGATAAATCAAAAGTGGAGACGGGTGCGGCGACATAGAAAGGGACGTTGTTTTCCTTCGCTAGGACGGCGATCTGGTACGTCCCGATTTTATTGGCAGTGTCGCCGTTGGCGGCAATGCGATCGGCGCCGGTGACGATGGCGCCAACCTTCCCCAATTTCAAAAAGTGGCCGACCATGTTGTCAGTAATGAGCGTAAGGGGGATGCCGCCCTTGTGCAGTTCCCACGCGGTGAGCCGCGCGCCTTGAAGATAGGGGCGCGTTTCGGGAACGAGCACATGGAGCTTTTTCCCCTGCTCGAACGCGACGCGAATCACGCCGAGAGCGGTTCCAATGCCGCCCGTGGCGAGCGCTCCCGCGTTGCATTGCGTCATCACCTGGCCTTCGCGCGGCATGAACTCCGCGCCGAAGCCGCCGATCGCCTCGTCGGTGGCTTTTTTCTCGAGATGAACTTGCTTGGCTTCATCCACCATCCCCTGCCGGACTTTGCTCAAGTCTGAAGTCGCCGCTGTCAATTCCGCGAAGCGGCGTTTCATGCGCTCCAGCGCCCAGAAAAGATCCACCGCGGTAGGGCGCGTTTTTGCAAGCGCTTCGCAAATTTCCGTGAATTCAGCGCGGAGAGCTTCCACCGATCTTGCGCCAGAATGCAAAACGCCGAGAGCCGCGCCCATCGCCGCCGCCACGCCGATCGCCGGAGCGCCGCGAATGACCATTTCGCGGATCGCCTTGGCAACTTCCCGATAATCCGTGTAGGTATAGGAGATTTCCTCGCCAGGAAGCCGGCGCTGGTCCAGCATGACCACGCCGCGATCTGTCCATTCGATGGGTTGCGCTACGTACATGCGATCAATGTCCTCACCAAATCCAATTGTAACGAAGCCAGCAAAGGAACACGAATCGAGTCATGCGCGATTCAGTGGCCCGGAGGCATGTGCGTGAATCCGCGCGTGGCGATGATGGAAGTGACAGCAATCATGGAATTGTAGCCGAGGTGAAGAAGGAAACTCGCGACCACGGTGCCGGTCCAGGCGCGGGCGAAGGTAAAAATAACGCCAACGAGAACAAGCAGGCTGACCAGCCCCCAGTTCCCTCCGAGCTGAGGAGCATGCACGAGTCCGAAGAGGAAGCCGGTCAGCAAGATGCTGAAGACCATGCCGGCGCGGATGGCGCGGGGAGATTCCATACCGAAGAACTCCGCCACGGCAGCGAAAATACGCGCCAACACCGGATATAAGTAACCTCGAAAAATAGTCTCTTCCACAAGTGGCGCGACGAATACAGCCATGCCCATCAGAAGGAGCGCGCCCTCGCGGCTCTTGAACAATTCCTGTATGGGGGCGTGCTCCGCATCCTTGACGCGCGAGCTGGCTATCACAACGAAGATGGACAACCCGCAGCCGCAGAGAAAATACATCCACGGGCTGCCCTTGCCTCCGCCGAGATCGCGGTTGAGTCTCTTCCAGCCGAGAGAACGCCAGAAAGGGGAATCCCGCAAGACCCCGAGCGTGACGTACAGAAACAAAATGATCAGCGCAAACCAAAGAACATTCGTGCCGACGATGAGCCTGGGATCGGACTCGAACAGGTGCTTGAGTTGCTTCTGCGAGAGGTGCCCGTTCGCGGAAAAATAAGCCAGGACGACGATGGCGATTGTGAATTGACTGGTGATGGCAAAAAGGACAAAGACCAAAAGGTGCGGCCAGGACCAGGAGATACGCAAGTCTTCGGGCAAATTGGACGACGGTGCAGTGGCCGCGGGAGCAGCGACGTAGGAAAGAGGGTCGCCCCCCAATCGCGGAGCGATGAGTGGCTGAGAGCCCGGTTCCTCAGCTGTCGATTCCTGCGTCTGGTCAGTCGAAAACGACGAGTGCAGACTTTCTTCCGGAGGCTTTAGCGGATTGTCGTCGAAGAGGCTCATCGTGCTCCAGAGCGGTACTTGTTGCGTTTCTTGGGCCACCCGGCGGCCAGCGCGGCGGCGACGAGCGGCAAGAGCAGCTCATGGTGACCGGTGATAGCGTAGCCGCGCGACGCAGGCCCGCTACGGCCCTGGGCGGAGGCAGTGGGACGCTTCACTACATTCTGCAACGGACGGTAGTGCTGGATAAAATCGAAGTTCGCAGTAGTAATAGGGCGCAGCGGCACGCCGAGATTGCGAACCACGGATACGGCTTTCAGAAAAATTTCGGGGAGAAGGACCGCGGAGCCCCAGTTGAGATAAACGCCGCCGGGATGCATCTGCCGAACGAGCGCGCAGAACAAACGAAAGTCGCGATGCGTGGCATCCCCAAGCGCAGCGCCGTCCGCGGCGGGATGCATGTGCGGGATGTCCGTGCCGATGGCGAGATGAATGGTCACGGGGATTTGATGCTGGTAGGCGCCCACGAGGACGCTGGAATTTGCGTGTTTCACTTCGATGACGCCGCTCGAGAGAAATTGCCCGGCGGCTTCGCCGTAGCCGATGCGAATGCGGTGCGAAAGCTTCGCAATTTCGTTTAAGTATTTTCCCGTTTCTTCCGCCATTCCGAACTGGCCTTTGCCGAGGCCGGCTTCAACGTCTTCGGAGGTGTTGCCGGCGAGCGCGATTTCGAAATCATGGATCAGCGCCGCGCCGTTCATGGCGATGCCGGAGACGAAACCGCGTTTCATCAGATCGATCAGAACGGGACCGAGGCCGACTTTGATGACGTGGCCGCCGAGGCCCCAGAGGATGGCTCCGCGCTGTTTGCGCGCAATGTGAATCGCGCTGAGGAGATTGCGAAGATCTTCCGCCGCGAGAATGTCCGGCAACGAATCGAGGAATCTCGTAAGCGATGCATTCGCGCCAGCCGGTTTCGCAAAATCTCGCACGCTGACTTTGCTCTTGCGCGACCCCAGCGGATACGTGTGCACCGCGCCAAGCGTTAGCGCCTGGATGGAATAGATGCTCATTGAGACGGGAATACTCTAACGCGCGACGGGCACAATACCAAGCGATTGAGAGCCTCCAGCGCAACGATCACTTTGCATTGCCGTTGTGGTGGCCGTTGTTCGAGATTCCGAGCACGCGGGCGAGGACCTGGCCGGTGTAGGATTTTTTTGTGCGAGCGACGAGTTCGGGCGGGCCCTGTGCGACGATGCGGCCGCCGCCTTCGCCGCCTTCGGGGCCAAGGTCAATAATCCAGTCGGCTTGTTTGATGACGTCGAGATGGTGCTCGATGATGAGCACGGTGTTACCGAGATCGACGAGGCGTTGCAAAACGTCGAGAAGTTTTCGTACATCGTCAAAGTGCAATCCGGTAGTTGGCTCGTCGAGGATGTAGAGCGTGCGGCCGGTCTGGCGCTTGGAAAGTTCGCGAGCGAGCTTGATGCGCTGCGCTTCACCGCCGGAAAGAGTGGTTGCGGATTGACCGAGGGTGACGTAGCCGAGGCCGACTTCGACGAGCGTGGAAAGCTTTTGCTGAATTTGCGGAATGTTTTCGAGAAGTTTCAGCGCGTCGGCTGAAGGCAAATTCAGAACGTCGCTGATCGAATGGCCTTTGTAGCGGACCGCGAGCGTTTCCGAATTGTAGCGGCGGCCTCGGCAAACTTCGCACATTACGTAGACATCGGGAAGAAAATTCATTTCAATACGGCGGAGACCGTCGCCCTGGCACGCTTCGCAGCGGCCGCCCTTCACGTTGAAGCTGAAGCGGCCGGCGCGGTAGCCGCGCTCGCGCGATTCCGGGAGCATGGCGAAGAGGTCACGGATCGGCGCGAAGACGCCGGTGTAGGTGGCCGGGTTCGAGCGCGGCGTGCGGCCAATAGGCGCTTGATCGATCTCGATGACTTTATCGATTTGGTCGGCGCCGAGAATTTCGCGGTGCGCGGCTGGCGCTTCGGAAGAACGGTAAAGTTTTTGTGCGAGAGCACGGTAGAGAATGTCGTTGACGAGAGTGGATTTACCGGAGCCGGAAACGCCGGTGACGACCGTGAGCAAGCCGAGCGGCAGCGTAATGTCCACGTCCTTAAGATTGTTCGCGCTCGCGCCAAGAATCTGTATGGCTTTTCCATTGGGGCTGCGGCGTTTTTCGGGAATAGAAATTTTTGCCGCGCCGCTGAGATACTGTCCCGTGAGCGATTCGGCCGTGGCCTCGATTTGCGCCGGCTTGCCTTGCGCGACGAGGTAGCCGCCTGCGTTTCCGGCGCCGGGGCCAAGGTCGACCACGAAATCGGCGCGGCGGATAGTGTCTTCATCGTGCTCGACGACGAGGACGGTGTTGCCGAGATTGCGAAGATGCTCGAGTGAGCCGAGAAGCCGCGCGTTGTCGCGCGCGTGCAAGCCGATGCTGGGCTCGTCGAGAACGTAGAGAACGCCGCGAAGCCGCGAACCGATTTGCGTGGCCAGGCGGATGCGCTGGGCTTCGCCACCGGAGAGTGTGGCGGCGGAGCGGTCCAAGCTGAGATACCCGAGTCCGACAGCAAGCAGGAAGTCGATGCGTTCGGCGACTTCTTCCAGAGGACGCGCCGCGATTTCTTTCTGTCGCTCCGTGAGTTGCCCCAGGATTTTGTCGACGGCGGGACGCGCAGAACTCAGTGAGAGACCGGTGAAATCGGCAATGGACAAGCCACCGAGCTTGACCGCCAGCGATTCGGGGCGCAGGCGCTTTCCGTGGCAGACGACACAGAGCGTCGCGGACATGTACTGCGTGATCCACTCGCGGTAGGAATCGGAGTTGGATTCTTCGAAATTTCTCTCGAGGAATTTCAATATGCCCGGAAAGCGAAACCCCTTATCGCCTTTGGATTTTCTTCCTGCTGAACTATTTTCGCCTGACGCGCCGCCGTTTGACGGCGGGTAGCCGTACAGCAGCATGTTCTGAACGCGCGCGGGAAATTTCTCAAAGGGCGTTTCGAGATCGAAGCCGTGCGCGTAAGCGCCGAGTTCGAGCGTGCGCTTGAGAATCGCGGAGCCGGAACCCGGGCCGAGGCCGCCGTCGAAAAGCGGGCGAGTCCAATCGGTGATGATTTTGGACGGATCGAAGTCGTATTTCGAGCCGAGACCGTTGCACGCGGGGCATGCGCCATAGGGCGAATTGAAACTGAAGGAGCGCGGCTCGAGTTGCGGAACGGAGATGCCGCAATCGGGGCAGGCTAGTTTTTCGGAAAAAGTATGTTCCTTGCCGCCAACAATGGCCACCGTGACAAGGCCGCTCGCCAGTTTGAGCGCCGTGGCAATAGATTGTTCGAGTCGCGCGGCAATGCCTTGCTTAACGAGCAGGCGGTCGATGACGATTTCGATGGTGTGATTCTTGCGCTTGTCAATGACCGGGAGATCGTCGAGCGGGAAGAGTTCGCCGTTGATGCGCACGCGGACGTAGCCATCCTGGGCGAATTTTTCGAGTTCCTTCCGAAACGCGCCTTTTCGTCCGCGGACGATGGGGGCCAGGATCATGACGCGGTCGTCGGGCTTGCAGATTTCGCCGTGCAGGATGGACTGGACAATCTGCTCGCTGGACTGGCGCGTGATGGGCTTGCCGCAATTCGGGCAATGAGGGACGCCAACGGTGGCGTAAATCACGCGGAGGTAATCGTAAATTTCGGTGATGGTGCCAACGGTGGAACGCGGCGAGCGCGTGGTGGTTTTTTGCTCGATGGCAATCGAGGGCGAAAGCCCTTCGATTACGTCGACTTCGGGGCGTTCCATCTGGTCGAGAAACTGGCGCGCGTAGGCGGAAAGCGATTCCACGTAGCGGCGCTGGCCCTCAGCATAAATGGTATCGAAAGCGAGCGAAGATTTGCCCGAGCCGGAAAGGCCGGTGATGACCGTGAGGGAGTTCCGCGGGATTTCGACGCTGATGTTTTTGAGGTTATGCTGGCGCGCGCCCCGGATTACCAGTTTGGTCAGACCCATGAGTCGAAAGCGCTCCCTCCACAGGAGCCTTGGCGCTCAGTAGGTACACTGAGCCCAAGATAACTTCTCACAATAGCAGGGGCCGACGAAACCGGTCAAGACGGCGTATTTTTCTCCTCAAGCTCAATTCGAAGATAAGTCGAACGACTGATCCATTCAAACGTCATGCCTGGCGTGCTTACTGACCGCTCTTCTGCGAACACACGCAATGATTTACGGCATGCTACTTGACAGGCCTTCGAAGAGAAGTCCTACTATGGCGGTGACGGGGGGTACTCTTGACCCGGACCAAACGCGCTGTTCTCACGCTCTATGGTATCGCGTCGGCTCTTATCTTTTCATGGGTCCCTTGGCGCGGCGGTCCAACGATGAGGGGAGCGAATACTGAAGTGCTGGGGTACGGATTTGTGTGGTCTGGGCCGAGGCGGCCCGCCGCGTTCGCTGAACATGACAAACGTCTTGTTGAATATGAGAAGGACCGCAATAAAGCCAACCCTGACCCTAACTCTCTTTACCGAATCGTGCCCCCTCCTCTTAAAGAGCCTGAAGGGTACTCCTCGTATTCATACAAGGTCGCAACATCTACTGTGGACTACGGGAGAATACTCTTGGAGTTCGGATTTCTGACTGCCCTTTTGCTAGTGACGTGGATGGTTACCTATGACGGGACAACTCGCTGTTGAATTGACTGATGTAGATTTGTTGTCTCGGCTGGTCAATACCGAGGACAATTTCGTCGAGCGCAAGCGCTTCTCCGACGACCGAGAATGGTTGCGGACAGTGGTAGGTTTTGCTAACTCCTGCCCGGTCGACTTTCCAGGAATACTGTTCATAGGCGTATACGATAACGGGCAGCCAGAAACGCCAAAACTACCCACGAATCTAGATTCTTTGCAAAAGACTTTGAGTGCGCGCTTAAACGAAGCTTGGCCCCCCATCTATTACCTGACCAAGACCTTGAGAAAGGACGGTAGCGAATTCCTGGGCGTCTTAGTGCCAGGAAGCCGCGCTCGACCGCACTTCGCTGGACGCTCATTCGTGAGGGTCGGAAGCCAGACAAAGGAAGCTTCTGAAGTGCAGTTTAACGAGCTGCTTGCCCAGAGAAATACGAAGGCGTTTGCAATTCTCCAATGGAAAGATAAACAGATCACGGTTGAGCACAGGAATACCGAGCACCTCCGAGTGGCAGGACCAATCGCTGGATATTTTGAGCCATACGTTGTTGCATGTGACGCGCACTGTGTGAAACTGCGCACTAACGAGAGCATCCAGACAGTGCCCTTGGACCGTGTCCTGATTGGACACGATGACCAGCGCGACCGTCTGAAACTCGAGTTGTACCCGTTACCGATTTGAGAAGCCAGCCCTGGTCTGTATGGCCGCACCACTGGGCCGACAGCATCGAACATCTTCAGGAGTCTGCTAGAGGCCGGCGTAGGTTTGGCGGCGGAGGAATTGGCCGGCGCCGGGGCGGCCGACGAATTTGCCGGCGTCGATGACGGCGCGGCCGCGGGAGAAGACGGTTTTGGGGGCCCCTTTGATGCGGATGCCCTCGAACATGGAATAGTCCACGCGCATGTGGTGGGTCTTCGCGCTGATGACCTCCTCGTGATTGGGATCGAAGATAACCAGATCGGCGTCGGAGCCGACAGCGATGGTGCCTTTGCGCGGGTAGAGGCCGAAGAGTTTTGCGGGCGCGGTGGCGACGAGCTGGACGAAGCGATTCGCGGAAAAATGCTTGCCGTGGACTCCGCCGGTGTAGACCAGGCTTAGGCGGTGCTCGATGCCGGGGCCACCGTTGGGAATTTTGGTGAAGTCGTCCTTGCCGAGCTCTTTTTGCTCCTTGAAGCAGAAGGGACAATGGTCCGTAGAGACGACCTGAAGCGTATCTTTGGCGAGGCCTTGCCAGAGTTTTTCCTGGTGCCATTTTTCGCGGAGCGGCGGAGTGAAGACGTATTTGGCGCCTTCAAAACCGGGGACGTCCATATTTTCTAGGGAGAGATACAAGTATTGCGGGCAAGTCTCGGCGTAAGCGGGGAGGCCGCGGTCGCGGGCTTCGCGGACTTTTTCAAGTGCGTCGTTACAGGAGAGATGGACGATGTAGACAGGGGCTCCGGCCATTTCGGCGAGGGCGATGGCGCGAGAAGTGGCTTCGGCTTCGGCGGTGGTGGGACGCGTGAGCGCGTGATACTTCGGCGCGCGCTTTCCTTCGGCGAGGGCCTGTTGGACGATGACGTCGATGGCGCCGCCGTTTTCCGCGTGCATGCAGATGAGGCCATTGTATTTTGCTGCCTGGCGCATGGCCTTGAAGATGGTGGCGTCATCGAGCATGAAGACGCCGGGGTAAGCCATGAAAAGCTTGAAGCTGGTGACGCCTTCGCGGATGAGCTGACCCATTTCCTCGAGCTGCGCGGAGCCGAGATCGGTGATGATGCAGTGAAAGGCGTAGTCGGTGACGGCTTTGTCGTGCGCTTTCTTCATCCAGGTGTCGAAGGCCTGACGGAGGGTTTGTCCTTTGTATTGGATGGCGAAGTCGATGAGCGTTGTGGTGCCGCCGAAAGCAGCGGCGATGGTGCCGGTCTGGAAATCGTCGGCGCTGGTGGTGCCGCCGAAGGGCATGTCGAGGTGCGTATGGACGTCGATGCCGCCCGGGATGACGAGCATGCCGGTGGCGTCCTGGATGCGCGTGGCATTCTCGGTGGGAAGCTGCGCGCCGATGGCAGTGACTTTGTCGCCGTTGATGCCGACGTCGGCGAGGCAAGTGTCGGTAGCGGTTACGACGGTGCCGTTGCGGATTATGGTGTCAAAACGCATCTTGCTCCTCTGAGGAACCAATTTTGTAAGGGTGATTTTGACTGAGTTGGAAACGGATGGGAAGGGGTGAAACCCACGACCCCCTATACCCCCGGGCATTTCATAAGAATATCAAAGCAAAAGACTTAGAAAACTTGCAATTCGCAATTGATTGATTCTAATAGGGATATGTTTGAGTCATCAAACAGGGCAAGCAGCGAAAGATGTGTCCGAGAGAAAGAAAAGCGGGAGCAAGCTCCCGCACTCCAAAACGTAGTTATCTACAGACGCAAGTATAGCACAGATTAGAGGAAAGTCAACAGCGATTTTGGACTTTTGCAATCTTCAAGGCCAGCGGGACCTCTCCAGATGCTGGGGCTTGCTGGGGCGGCAAGAGAAAGCCGGTACGTGCATCTCATCTCAAACAAACGTCATTGCAGTTGCCTTCAGTTGAGATTCCTCGCGCATCCTCATCGGGTGCACTCAGAATGACAGAGCGCATCGGATGGATGCCAGGCATATCAGTGGTTGTAGTGGGGCAGGATTCTTTGGTGGTAGACGTCGAGGGTTTTTTCTTCGTCGCCGGACATAAGGTAGATGTTGAATTGGGTTACGCCGACTTTGCGGAGGCGGTCGAGCTTCTTGCGATGCTCTTCGATGGGGCCTATCACACAGAAGCGGTCAACGACTTCGTCGCTGACGAAATCGGCGTTGTCGCTGCCGACTTCGCAATGGTGGAGATAGTCGTACTTGCCGCGGTCTTTCACGAAAGAGGTGAGCGCGGGAGGCAATTCCTCCGGCTTATATTTGGAGATGAGATCCATCACGTGATTGGAGACGAGGGCGGGAAACCATCGGACATGTTCGCGGGCAGTTTTCAGATCGTCGGAAGGCCAGACGGGGGCGGCGGCCATGACTTCGATCTTGCTGAAGTCGCGGCCGGCTTCTTTTGCGCCTTCGCGGACGAAGCCGAGGCACCAGTCGATCAGGTCAGGGTCGGCGAACTGCAGAATCACGCCGTCGCCGATGCGTCCCGCGGTGCGCAGGGCTTTGGGGCCGTAGCCGGCGACCCAGACGCGAGGAATTTCGCCATTGGTCCAGGGAAATTTTGTGGGGACGCCGTCGAGGTCGACCGTTTTGCCGGCGTTCAGGTTGCGGAAAATGCGGACAAATTCCTCGAGATTCTCGAGCGTGGTCGGCTTCTTGCCGAGGACGCGGCGGGAGCTGTCGCCGCGTCCGATGCCTAGCTCCATGCGGCCGTTAGAGGCGAGATTGAGCGTAGCGAAGAGGCTGGCGGAGACGGTGACATCGCGCACGGCGGGATTGGTGACGCAGGTGCCGAGGCGCATTCTTTTTGTGTTCGTGGCCATGAGGGTGAGGAGGGGGAACGGCTCCTTCCAGATGACGTGGGAATCGAAAATCCAGCCGAAGGAGAAGCCAGAGGATTCGGCCTGGCGGGTGAGGCTCAAGATTCTATCAATGGAGATGTCTGGTTTGATGGTGATGCCGAAGTCCATGGAAAATGCTCCTCTTCAGTTAGCCGCTTGCGTTAACGGTGCGACGCGGTTCATCAAGGCGAAGTAGGCAAGGAAGCTAACCAGGAAGCCTACGAACCAGGCGTAATTGTATAAGACGCGCAGAGGTGGATACAGCAAGCCAACGAAGGCGACAGCGGCACCCGCGGCCAGCGCGGCTACGGCGTTCCAGTTGAAGCCGCGTGAGTATTCGTATTGGCCATTGCGCTGATAGAGATCTTCGACGACGAGGAATTTCTTACGGACCACGAAATAGTCACAGATGAG
>Ga0210407_10000184_pt1 | contig 76859 bp, 69 predicted proteins | sample IncBWC27MmetaG_FD_150860 | JGI IMG/M metagenome (GOLD analysis project Ga0210407, IMG submission 150860) | Forest soil microbial communities from Barre Woods Harvard Forest LTER site, Petersham, Massachusetts, United States - Inc-BW-C-27-M | ecosystem: Environmental > Terrestrial > Soil >...
AACTCCCCGGCGATCTTCGTCGCGCCGTATGGACTGAGCGTTTGAATGAGTTGTCGATCTTCCGAAAACGGAACGATTTTCGAATTACCGTAAACCGAGGAGCTGGAAGCGAAAATGAATCGCTCAACCCCTGTCACGCGAGCTGCATCGAGAAGATGCAGTGTCCCATCGACATTTGTATCGTAATAAAGCTGCGGATTTTGAATGGACGGTCGCACCCCGGCACGTGCGGCGAGATGCGCGATAGCTTCGAATTTTTCACGATGAAATAAATTCCGCACCGCGCCGCTGTCCCGAAGATCGAGATGATGAATCGCTATGTCTTTGGCGACCGCGGCGATGTTCTGGCGCTTGATTTGTGGATCGTAAAAATCGTTGAAGTCGTCGAGAATGGCGACGTTGTGACCGAGCGAAAGTAATTTCTCGACAAGATGCGAGCCGATGAAGCCAGCGCCTCCGGTGACGAGAATCCGCATGCCTTAGATTAGCCAGGTTATTAGCATCGAGCCAATGCTACGGGCACGCCCACTTCTACAACATGACGCGCTAAAAGTTTCGCCAGTGCGAGAGCAGATAAATCCAATTCAGTGCGAGCAAAGCGATGGCTAGAAAACGCGCGACGGTTTTCTCCGCCCGACTGAAATTAGCGATTCGCAAACGGGGCGCGCGCGTGGTGAGTACGATGAACGCATAAATATCGAAGCTCGCCAGCGCGCACAAAAATCCAAACGCCAGTGGATTCCATTTCCATGCGCTAAAGAATTGGCCGTGGAAAAATGCGATCGCCGATCGGGTCGAGCCGCAGGTCGCGCACGGGAGTCCGGTCAGTGCGTGAAATAAACATTGCGGCCAGGGCAACCGCAACGCGAACCACGCCCCCACGGCGCCAAGCGAAGCGATCGAAACACTTAGCCAAACCAGCTCGTGATCGGTTTCACCCGGAGCGAGGCGACGACGGCAAAGCTGCATCTGCGAACGATCAATGATTCCAGGAATGGCTCAAGGCGCCGATTCCGCCGAACAGAATCGCCAGTAGAAGTCCGCCTCCGCAGCAAACGATCAACGGGAGGAAGACCGCCAAAACAGCGCGTCCGGGATCGGTTTCATGCGCGCGGGCCAGTCCAATGCAACGAAGCACGATTCCCCATACGCCGGCGATAACGCCGCCGCAGAGCGGGATGATCATGAGCGGGTAAACTGACCCGGCAGAAAAACAAACGACGCGAAACGTTGTTTCGAACGACTGCTTTGCGCCTCCCACAATCATCAGACACAGATGCAGAATCGCGGCATTGATAAACATGCCCATCGCGATAAGGAGCGGCACCAGGATCAAGAGCAACACTGATGCGATACCGCTGCCGATCAGATGGGCGAGCGGGTTTCGTTGCGCAAAAATTCCTAATGACCGGAACATGAAACTGTAAATGAAATAAACGATCAGGCCAAAACTTCCGCCGATCAGCCCGTAGAGCAGCGGCTCGGCCAGACCGCCTTCGCGCTTCATCGCAGTGAAGGCGATGCTCGGCCGGCTCAAAACCATTTGCAGCGTTTCGATAAAGGCATTGAAAAATCCGCGCTCTTCCCGGTCATCCCACGGCAATCCGCTGCCCGGCGCCGGAGTTGCCGACGCCGTGATCGTCGATGTTGCACCGGCTGGCGGAGGCGGAACGGTTGCAGCAGCCGCAGCAAATTCCGGAAATTGCGAGAGCGTCTGCCAATTGGCCATACCTTCGCGCCAACCGAGATCGCTCAGCGTGAAACGACCGGTGCGCAACCCTTCGCGAACTTCTTCTTCAGGAAATGCGCCCAGACTTATTGCGCCCCGGTTAACGTGGATCATCGCCATAATCTTGGCGTTTTAGTGAGGTGGGCCGGCAAAGTCAATCGTTGTAACCACGGCGCTATGCGCCGTTGATAAGAAAACAGGACCGGCCATGGGCCGGTGGCTGCAGTTCCTCAGTCGAAACGATTGGCCACTTTCGGCTTATCGAGTGCGCGCCAAAAATACCAGGCTGCGACCGAGCGATAAGGCTGGAATTTCTTGCCGAGCTTGATCATTTGCTTCGGCGTCGGAAGTTTTCGTTTGCCGAAAGTCTTGACCAATCCCTTTTGCACTCCGTAATCGGCCGCAGGCCAAACATCCGGTCGCCCGAGGTCGAAGAGAAGAAGCATTTCCACCGTCCAGCGGCCGATCCCGCGCACGCTAACCAACCGCTCGATGATTTCTTCGTCCGTCATCTTCGCCAAGGCGCGCGCGGTTGGCACCGTGCCGTCGATTGTTTTAGCCGCCAGATCTTTTAGCGCCGCAACCTTGCTGCGGGACAAACCGGCAGCGCGCAATTTTCTGTCCGGCGTCGCCAGTACCAGTTTGGGATCGAGGAATTTTTTCTTCGGATAAAGGGCGCGGACCCGGCCCCAGATGGTGGCGGCGGCTTTTCCGCTCAATTGTTGATAAGCAATCGATTCGGCCAGGGCGTCAAACGGGCGGATGGCCAACGAAGGCGCGATATTGTAGCGGCGCGATCGTGCGATCAATTCCGCCATCCGTGCGTCCGTCGAGGAAAGATGGCGGTGGGCATCGTCGTGATTCATATGTCGATCTTAGCGAGAGTGTATCTGGCAAACAAACGCTTTGCTCCGAATGACGTTTTCGCTTTCGTCAACCATCATGGCTTCGCAAACGCAACTCACCTGGTACGGACACGCTGCATTTAAGTTAGTCACGCCCGCCGGCAATGTGCTCCTGATCGACCCGTGGCTGACCAATCCTGTTTTCGAGAATGGCAAAAACGAACTCGCCGGCTTGAAACGGGTCGATGCGATTCTGCTCACGCACGGCCACGGCGATCACGTTGGCGATGCTGTTGAAATCGGCAAACGCACCGGCGCGAAGCTCGTTTCAAATTACGATCTGGCCGAGGCGATGAAATTGGTGCTCGGTTATCCGGCGAAACAAGCGGATAACGACACCACCGGGCACATGGGCGGGCAGCTCAATCTGCTTAAGGGCGATGTCAGCGTTTGTTTCGTCCCGGCGTTCCACGGATCGGCCGTAGTGAAAGATGACAAATCGCCGCCGGTCTACGCGGGCAATCCGACTGGTCTCGTGATTGCAATTCGAAACGGCCCGACCATCTATCACACGGGCGATACCGCCTTCTTTTCCGACATCGCGCGCGTCTCCGATTACAACAAGATCGATATCATGCTGGTGTGCATCGGCGACCATTTCACGATGGGACCGGTCCGCGCGGCCGATGCGGCGAAGCTGGTCGAGCCACGCACAGTCATTCCGATGCATTATGGAACGTTTCCCGCCTTAACCGGCACGCCGGAAGCGTTCAATCGCGAATTGAAAAACCGCGGTGTAAAAACAAAGCTGCGCGTGATGAAGATCGGAGAAACAATTACGTTGCCAGAACATGATTGAGATCGCAACGTTGCGCGCGCGGAAAGATTTGAAGTTATTGAAGCCGGGGCACACCGAACGAGGTAGGGAAGTCGAAAAAAAACAGTAGCGATTTTTCGAATCTCCCTTGCCAAAATATTTTAATCCGATACACGGGCTTCGAAGCACTCATTCGATTTATCAGTGTCCGCTCCTTAATCCTATGAAAAAACTTGCGGTCTTTCTTGCCAGCTTGTTTTTCAGCGCAGCCGGTTCCGCCACCGCCGGAACGACAACCTTTGAGGCGCAACCTGGCCCTACACCAGAGGAAGAAAACTCGCGCGACCTTTTTTCATACGAGACGACTTACACGTTCCGCAGCGATTTCAAAGAATCCAAACTCGGTCGCGGCGATTCTCTATACGACGATTTTAGCTACGACCATCGGTTTCTCATCACCGGGAAATGGTACTTTCGCGCCGGAGTCGAATATGAACGGTTTGATTTCGGAAACTCGGACAATGGCCTGCCCAATCATCTGCAAGGACTGTATGGGCATCTGGCACTCGAATACGTTCTGAAAGACCATGCCGGCGCCGGTATCGAGCTCGACCCAGGCGTGTATTTTCAGAATCACATCACCGGCAATGCATTCGATATACCGTGGAAGATTTTCGTGAGCTTCCCGCTCAAGAAAGACAAGATCTTCGGTGTTATTGGCCTTGGCGGCGGTATTTATCAGAATCCGCCGGTCGCCCCGGGCGGCGGTATCATCTGGCTTTTCAGTGACAAGCTGCGTCTCGAAGGCGTGTTCCCGAAGCCGGCGTTGGTTTACGAGCCCAACCACGACTGGCAATTCCGTTTGCTCGGTGAACTCTTGTTCGAAAGTTACCGTACGGACGATGTCATAACGCCCGAAAAGAAGTTGCAACTGCACAACGCCGTCCTCCAGTACAGCGAGGATCGCGCTGGGGTCGAGGCGAAGTATTCCGGCTTGAAGCCGTTTGCAATCATTGCCGGCGCCGGCGTCACAATCCTACGGGACTTCGATTTTTTCCGTGCCAGCCAAAGTAAGCGAACGGACCCGGCCCCTTATGTCAGGCTGAGCATCGAAGCAAAATTCTAAGGGAAAATCTCGTCGAGTTTTCGAGCCAAGCTCTGGCTGCCGCGAATTTTCAAGCGGCCTGTGAAATAGGCCCATTTTCCGCCAAGTGTCCCATTTGAAAGCGCGACCCAATCCTTGTCGCTCGTGATAAAGGTGACGCTGGGATTGGCGATCTTTCCCTTGCCCATCTTGAAGGTCCCATCGTTCACTTCGATCCACCATTCGCCGCCGTTCGGACCACTGAGCTCCCACTGGTAACGCGCATGAACTTCCTTGGCCTTCTCCGCCTGGAAACTTTGGCGCATTCCATCGAACACTTCTTGCGGTGTCGAGCTTGGGGGCCCGCTCGAATCTGCGCTCGCCGCACGCAAGCACAACGCCCCGATCAGCATAGCAGTCGTTAGGTAGAAACACGCAGTCTTTGCTTGCATATCGATTGCTTGGATCGTTCAGCGGCACCAATCGGCTGTCTAATCGTAAATGGTATCGTCGATCTTATTGTTCGATCCGCTTCAGGAAAAACGCGGCGCCGACAAACGTGATCAACGCACCCGCCAAAAGCAAAACAAGATCAACAACGTAAAACGAGGCACCGGCATGGTACATGTTCACTAGCCGGAAGGCGCGGCAGAAATGCGTCAGCGGAAAAATTTCGGAGATATAGCGAATCGCTTTGGGCAATTGCTCGAGCGGGGCGAATGCGCCTGAGAGCACAAAGACCGGCAAGAGAAAGAAAACGGAGAACTGAATGGCTTGCGTTTGCGTGCGCGAAAAGGCCGATATCAATAAACCGAGACCGAGCGAACAGAGCAAAAAGAGCAAACAAATCAGCGCGAGGGCGGGCGGTTGATAAAAGCGCACCTGAAAATGCCAAGATGCGACCGAGCTGACGACAACGATCAAGAAGATCGAGACGGCGAGATACGGCAAAATCTTTCCGATCACGATTTCGCCGCGCTTCAGCGACGTCACCATCAGTTGGTAAAGCGTGCCGGACTCGCGCTCGCGCGCGATTGTGCAAGCCATCAACGTTACGGTGAGCAACTGCAGAATCAGACCGATTATCCCGGGCAGGACGTAATCAATGAAGCGCGATTTGGGATTATAAAGATTCTTCGTCTCCACCCCCCAGGCACTCATGAGCGAGACAAATTGCTTGCGAATGTTAATGGGCAGTTTCTTACCGAGTTCGATCACTTCGTCGGGGAGCGATTCGACGATCAGATCGCGCTCCTTCGCCTGGAAATTCGCCAGATTCTGCTGCATGGCTCCTTCCACCGTCGTGGCCGTGTTGGTATCACTATCATCCAGGTAAAGGGGCAGCGGCTTGGGGTCTCCGCTGCCCAGGGTCTCGCTCCAACCGGCCGGAATAACCAGGCTGGCTTTTACCCCGTTGGCGAGCAGATCCGAATCTCCGTTAAAGCCCGGCCCCGGTTTTCTCCATTGAAACGTTTTGTCTTTTAAGATGATATCGACAAAGCGCGCCGTGCGCGGCGTATCGTCCCGATTGATCAGCAACGCAGGCACATCGGTCAGTTGGGTGTTTTCAAATGCATGCCCAAAGAGGAGCGTGAAAAGCGGCGGCAAAATGAGGAGCAAGAGCAGGACGCGCCGATCCCGATAAATATGCAGGAACTCCTTGTAAGCGACGCTCATGATGGCGCTGAGCGAAATGCCTTTCATGATGCCGATCCTTTCAACAACTCGACGTATCCCTGGGAGTAGGCGGTGAATACATCTTCCATGTCCGGCTCGACCCAGCGCTCGCCGAGCAAATTCAGATCAGGAAACGGCCATTGTGCGCGCCAGTTTGCCAATAATTTTTCGGGATCGGGTGCGTAGATGCGCAGGCCACCGCTGCGCAAGGAAACACCAAGCACCTCGGGAAGATTTCGCAAGCGAACCAGCGCGGGCATGATCGGCTCGATGTCGAGCTCGAGCAGCTTAGCGCGAAAGCTCGCTTTCAAAGCCCGGGGCGACGCGTTGGCCAGTAGTCGCCCCGCTTCGAGAAAACCGACCCTCGTGCAGCGTTCCGCTTCATCCATGTAATGGGTCGTCACGAAGATCGTCTTCCCTTCGTTGCTTAGATCGTAAAGCACATTCCAGATTTGCTGGCGATGGACCGGATCCAAGCCCGAAGTCGGCTCGTCCAAAAAAAGCAGCGGCGGGTCGTGCACGAGCGCGCAACCGAGCGCGAGCAACTGCCGCATTCCACCGGACAAACTTCCCGCCGCGGCGTCACGTTTCGTTTCCAGATCGGCCAGGGCGAGCAAACGCCTAATTCGTTTCTCCAATTCCGCGACTGGGACGCGGCAGGCGCCGCCGAAAAAGCGCAGATTTTCTTCGACAGTCAAATCCGGATAAAGACTGAAACGCTGCGCAAGGTAGCCGAATTTTGTCCGGACAAGATGTCGATCTTTCCAGACGTGGATGCCGGCGACCGTGGCACTTCCACCTGTGGGGTGAGTTAAGCCACACAACATCCGGATCGTGGTCGTTTTGCCCGCGCCGTTCGCGCCAAGAAAACCGAAGATCGTGCCTGGTTCAATTATCAGTGAAACATTTTGCACGGCATGAACGTCGCCAAAGCTCTTGCTTAGCTGATTAAGCACGATCACGGGTTCGTTCATTTTCGAAACTTTATTGCGATGTCCCACTCACATTTGCAACTATCAGCCACGGGGGATAGTTATCTTCTCTCATGAGATTCGAGATCACGCGACGCGGACGATGCACTGAAATGAGAAATTCGGTCGGGCTCCTACTTTTACTTTTGCTTGGAACATCGACTATCGCACGGGGCGACGCCGTTTCCGAACTCGCGGCATTTTCTATCTTCGATAAGGTTGATCTCGCGCAGCTCGCAAAAAGCGACGTGAGGACCGCCCACGGCCCGCCTATGGGCAATCCGCGATTTCTTTCCACGCAAAGTTGTTTTGTCACCAGCGGGTTGCCCCCGCGACAAATCGACGCGCTACGAAAATGGAACCCGACGAAGCATCGCGAGCTGAAAGTTTTTCTGCACTCCGACCTCCCCGCCGCGCCGATTGCCGCGGATCTCTCAAAATTGCAGAACGCGCCGGACAACAGCTCGGTTCGCTCGCTCGTCAGCGCCACGCAAAATCTAAGTCCGGAATTGCAAATCAGTAAGGACGAGGCAAAGAAATTTTCTTCCGCCGGCAGTGGCGGCGGCAGTAGCATGCCTGCCGCGATTGTAAAGTTCTGGAGCGATGTCCTGGCGGCACGCGCTCGTAGTTTCGCCTCCGGCGGAACATCAGCGCAGCCGCTCTACGATCACGGCGGCCAAACTATTCGCGCAGGCGATGACGTGAATGGTCTGCTCAAACAACAGGACAAGATTCGGCGTCAATTCTCTGGCTTTCTCGGCAACACTGGTATCGGGCGCGGCTCTGGCTCAATCTCACCGGAGCTTTATTGGGAACTTCTCGACGTGGATGACCAAGGCGTGGTCACTCTTGGCGCATCCTACTATCGCCCTGGCCCCGAGGGAACTTATCAAGCGGCCGACGTGCTCTACTACGCGAGCGGCGGTTATTATGTCGCGCTCACATTGTACCAGCTGTGGCCGGTCAATGTAGAGGGAAAGGCTTCTACGCTCGTTTGGCGCGGGGATATGATCTCGGCCGCCTCGCTGGCTTCGTTGCATGGCGTGGAAAAGCTCGCCTCCGAATCGGCCATGATGAAAGATATCTCCAAAGCGGTAACGTTGTTTCGACGTGATACTTCGGGCGCTCGTTGAGCGATGAAAAATCTCTTGTATCGACGCCTGGCTGCCATTTACAGCTTGCTTGCACTTTTGCTTGTCGCGATTCCGTCCAGCGCCGACGAGAAGAGCGCCCGGGAGATCAGCGCCGAGAATAATCCCGCGACTTCGACACTTTCGTTCTCCGGCGAATTTGTTGTCGACGAAACCTATGTGGGTGATGGGGACGTCCAACGCGGCCAGCACGTGCTCCGCGACTTCGATGAGAGCGACACTCTTCTCCGTTTTGTTCTCACGCCGAGAATTAAGCTTGGCGTATTGCGGCTTGGCGCCGAGTGGGAAAGATTTTCTTTCGGTTTCTCGGATCGCGCTCCTCTTCCAGACACGTTGCAGGCACTAAGTCTGGTCGTTGGCTTGGACACACAACTTTCCGATTCGATTCTGCTGCGATTCCAAGCGCAACCGGGTTTTTATGGGACAGACAATTTTGAATCAGAGGACGTTAATGTCCCATTCGTCATCGGTGGCACATATATCTACAGTCCTAATCTGCAGTTTATCCTGGGCGTCGGAATTGATGTTGAACGAAAGGTTCCGGTTTTACCCGGTGGCGGTGTCCGCTGGAAAATCGCGCGACAATGGGTGCTGGACGCCGTCCTGCCTACACCACGCCTTGAATTTCAGCTAAACAAAGATCTTACGTTGTACGCCGGCGGTACCCTTAAGGAGACAAATTTCCGTGTCGGCGATCGCTTCGGGAGTACGCGCGGGATTCCACGATTGAACCAAGCGGTGCTTACCTACAGCGAGGTAAGAACTGGCGCAGGCGCTGATTGGAAAGTTTCATCCGTAATGAAATTGAGCGCTGAGGCAGGCTATCAACCGTATCGCGACTTCGACTTTTACCGCGCAGACGTGCGCTACCATCAAGACGGCGGCGCACCTTACGGCACGATTTCGGTACACGGCGAGTTTTGAGTTCAGATTTTCTCTCTTTCGCGGCAGGCGTATCGCCTGCGAATTCTTTGGATGTGCAGCCGGCACGGCTGCCTCTACAGCTTGTAAAGATCCTTTCGGCGATGAGCGAATAGCGCCATTCGATTCCGGACAGAAGCGATGACCTCCTCCGACAATTCAGCTTGGATGAGCTCTTCGCGATCAGCCGAAGCAGAGGCGATTATCACACCATAGGGATCGATAATCGCTGATGTGCCACAAAAGGTGACTCCGTCATCGGTACCCACCCGATTCGCCAGGATGAGGTAGCTCTGGTTTTCAATTGCACGGGCCAAGGCGAGAATTCGCAGATGCTCGACTCGAGGAAACGGCCAGGCCGATGAGTTGATCAACACATTTGCGGCGTGGTTGACGGCAAGCGTGCGATAGAATTCCGGGAAGCGAAGATCATAACAGATGCCCAAGCCGAGATTGAACTTGTCGATCTTGCAACTGGCAAACCCGTCGCCCGCGGTCAAGTACGGCCGCTCGTCGAGTGGCGCAGCGGTCACCAGGTGTGTTTTGCGATACTTGGCGATGATTTTGCCGTTCGCATCGATCAAAGCTTGCGAGTTATAAACGCGCGAACTGTCACGATCAGAAACGCCGGCGATGATCGCGATCGAGAGTTCTTTCGCCGTTTCTTGTAACTTCGGTACGGCGCCTTCGTTCCAGGACGTCGCGTGCTCCTGAATCGCCGGCATCGAATAGCCGGTGTCCACCATCTCCGGAAAAACGACCAGCTCAGTGCCAGACTTTTTCGCTTGCGCGGAAAAATCACGAATTTTGCGGACGTTTGCCTTGAGGTTACCGGGTGCGCACGAAATCTGGGCAGCTGCGATTCTCATGAGATTATTTGTAGGGCGTTTCTGTGAAACGCCAAATGGGAACGGCGTCCGACACAGTCGCCCTACAATTCTTAGCGTAAATTTTTGTCGAGCGCGCCGATTTTGCGTGTCTCCGGCCAGCCGAACGCGACAGCGAGAACGACGAGAATTGTGCCGATCCCGCCGCCGACAACTGAAATCACTGGACCGAAGAGTGCCGCCGTCAATCCCGATTCCAATGCGCCAAATTCATTGGAAGTGCCGATGAAAATGTTGTTCACGGCTGAAACGCGGCCGCGCATTTCATCCGGCGTGACCAACTGCACGATGGAGCCACGAATGATCACGCTGACGCTGTCAAATGCTCCGACAATGAACAGCATCCCCAACGACAACCAGAAGATTTTCGAGAGCCCAAAAATAATTGTCGCAATTCCGAAGCCGGTGACACACCAAAGCAATGTTTTGCCAGCATGCTTCATCGGCGGCAAATAAGCAACCACGAGTGCCATGACGAAGGCGCCGACCGCCGGCGATGCGCGCATCCAGCCGAGGCCAACCGGTCCGCAGTGGAGAATTTGGTCGGCGAAAACAGGGAGCAAGGCGGTCGCGCCGCCGAGCAGGACGGCGAACAAATCGAGTGTGATGGTCGCGAGAATCACTCGCCTGCTGAACACGAATCGCATTCCGGCGACGAGGCTGCGCCAGGCGTTTTTCTCCGCGCGATTCGCGCTACGTGTGCCGCGGCGAATCGGCAGGACGAGCAGGAAAAACGAAAGCGCGCAGAGGGCGTCGAGCGCGTAAACGAAAGGGAATCCCGCGTGCGCAACGAGCAAACCGCTGATACCCGGACCAACCACGGATCCGATTTGGAAAATGCTGTTGTTCCAGGTAACCGCGTTGGCGAATGCGTCGCGCGAGACCAACGTTGGAAAAAATGAACTGCGAGCGGCCCAGGCAAAGGTGCGCGCCGTCCCGTAGATGAAAAGCAACGCATAAATGATCGGAATCGACGCATCGTCAAAATGAAACGCGGGGTGATGGCGCTCGAACACCGCGGCGATCGCGCTCAAGAGCCCGTTTCCGTGTCGCAAGATCGACAATTGCGGGATGGCGAGGTGTTGCCACGAAACCAACGCGAGCGCAGCGGAGGCGATTGCGCCGAAAATTTGCGAAACAAGAATGATCCGTTTGCGGCTGAATCGATCCGCCAAGTGCCCGGCCGGCAACGAAAGTGTCACTACTGGAATTGCGATGACCAGACCGACAAGACCGAGCGCAGTCGCGGAATGTGTGCGCCGATAAAGTTCCCACTCAACCGCTACCGCCAGCATTTGCCGGCCCATAATGGAAAGTAAATTGCCGATGGTAAACAGGCTGAACCCGCCAAAACGAAACGCAGCATAAGGGTCGTGGGGTTGCGCCTCCGGCCTGATCGGCAGAGCGACCACAGGTCGCGGGCCGCGCGGCGATTCATATCGGGGCGGTGGCGGATCAGTTGGTTGCGGCATGCAATGGTGGCGCAAGCTTCCTAGCTTGCGATTCAAGGTAAAAGCAAGCTGGAAGGTTGCTCTACATCAAAGCGCGAACATGCCCGCGAGATTGTAAAATCAGCACGCCACCTCGCAACCGCGTCGCAAAACGTCTCTTAATAAGGCCGGGACCTACTTCCCAAATCGACGGCGAAGATATTCGGTAATAAAAAGAAAACTGCTTCCAAATTCGTTCTCGTTAGATCGCACACTCAAGGAGGTTGATATGTCTCTGAACGGAAAACACGCGCTGATCACCGGAAGCTCACGCGGGATTGGTAGAGGAATCGCCCTGAAACTGGCGGACAGCGGCGTTAAGGTAGCCATCCATTATTACCAAAACGAGGCTGCCGCAAACGACACGCTTGGGCAGGTCCGCAAGCGCGGCTCCGGTGGTCTGGTGATACAGGCCGATGTGACGCGTCCGGAACAGATCACCGCCATGTTTCGCAAGGTCCAGGCGGAATTCGGTCAGCTCGACATTTTCGTCAGCAACGCACGGCCGGAGGCAGCCGCGTTTTTCTACCCGCCAATGGATATCACGCTCGAACAGTGGGAGGCAGCGTTCGATTCGCAGACGAAGGCGTTCCTCGTCGGGGTTCGCGAGGCGGTTTCCCTCATGGGCAAAGGAGGAAGAATCCTCGCTATCACCTATGCCCAGGGGAGCCGGACCGGCGGGCTACAACCTTGGGTCGGCATGGGTTCAGCCAAGGCCGCGCTGGAGTCGCTCGTTCGTTACTTCGCGGTCACACTCGCCCAACGCGGCATCACGGTGAACGCGATCAGCCCTGGATGGACCGAGGACAGCGTATTGAACACGCTGCCGCAGCAGGCGCAAGATCTGATTAGGAATTGGCATGCCCGCGGGTGGACGCCAATGCGACGCTTGGGCACACCAGAAGACGTGGGAAACGTCGTGGCACTTTTTTGTTCGGAACAGGCCGGCTGGATCACAGGACAGGTGATTTACGCGGACGGCGGTGCGTCATTAATGAATCCAGAAGTCCCGCCAGAAATCCAGCTACACTAATCCCGAAAGCTTTCGCGCTTGAACTTTGAGCAACAAAGAAAACGCCCAAAGGCCGCCAAAATAAGAGAGAGGCCGTGCAGTTTCGTGAACATCTTGTTGCCTGGCTGCTATACAAAGCAAGAGAATGAGCGAAGGCCACAAAGACAAAATTTACTAGGATTCGAATCTGCTCCTTGGGACTGGCAAGCAGCGGGAAGGCAGACCCTACGCCGCTTTTTTGGGCATATGAGCAGGGCGCGTGATGTTTCCTAAAAGAATGGCCAACGCAGCCGCATTGATCACGCAACTCGGTAATACATAGCGAGGGAGATATAGGGCAACCACGAACGTGCCGATCATTAGAAGCAGGTTAGTAATTGCGAGTGCATAAAGCAGACATAGCACGTTCCGGTCGAAGCGCTCCAGGGATCGCAGGATCGTTGCCAATGCGAGCAAGAGCACCAGCGTAATTCCGCAGGGGACTTTGTCCAAGCCACGCAGCCAGAGCGTGGTTTCGGCCCGCTTAATCGCGGCGGCCGCGATTGGCGAACAACTCTTGAGATGCGCCGTTCTCTGATGCAAAGCGGGGTTGGACCGGTAAATCTTCAGAGAGTAATCAGCGTTCGTGTAAAGATATTGAATTACTTGTGTTGGCGTCGTGCTTGTGAGCGACCGAATGATCGCATCACCTATATCCGCGAGAGCAATTGGCGGAAGAGAGCGATAGTAGAGAACGCATATCTCCTCTAGATAATGATCGGCCATCGCATGAAGTTCTGTACCTTTCAGTTCTCCCTGCTGGCGTTGAATAAGATGTTCGATGACGCGCATCGACCCGCCCCAATATTCTTTGGCAGCGAGGATGGCCGGAATCGCTTCTTTGGTGATGGGATCTGATGCCTTGGCTTGCAGTCCGCGCAGGTAATTGGCTCTGTCGGCAGCGGACATTTGATCGATCAAATCCAATCGAGAAATCGCCGTTCGGGCAACAGTGGAACGGTACGGCTCCCGAAAAATGACGCACAAGCCTCGCGTAGTTAAATTAGCCGCGACAATCGCAACTAAACCGACAGCACATGTCACCACAAATCTTTTGAAATAGATGCGACCTTCACTGCCTTTTCTAATGTGCGCGATCACACCCAGCAGACTTGCCATTGGCAGGAGGGCTGCGCCGATCGCGTTAAGATGACGCGTCATTGCGTTGGCATAGAGACATACGCCAAGGGCAATAATGCCATTTGGGCTGAGTTCTTGCCGGCGAGAAAGTTCGACCGCAATGGCGATTAGCAAGATAAGGAGAATCGATGCGAGCGCTTCAGAAGAGATTAGCTGTGCTCCAATGAAAAGAACGGGGTTGCAAAGGAACACAACAACAATCAAGCATCGCAGAATCGGATGCTTCGTGCAGGTAACAGTTAGAAGCGCCAGAGCGAAAATGAGAGCCAGCTGTTGTCCCGCGATGAGCAGGAGCAGACCGGCGTCGTTCAGTGCAACCCATCGCCCGACACTGAGCTGCAACGAGTGCAGATGTCCTGCGCTACGCCACGCGGAAACGAGCAAAATTGGGAGGCGGCTTAGGAAGGGATACAAAGCCGGGAAATGGAGCAGCGTTACCTGCCCTGGTGGCGATGCGACTTGAAACAGGCCGTCGGTATCCCGCCAAAGCGGCGGGAGTCGAGCCGTGGCAATAACCGACCCCGGAAGCAACCCCAGTGCACACAAGATTGTCGCCCTCGCAAAAAGCCGGCGCAGGCAAGCGCGAAAGAAGCAACAAAATCCAAACCACAGCGTAATCACGCCGTGCCATCCTTCGGCGACGTATACTTTAACGCAATCAATTTTTGTGTTTGTTGATGCGCCGAACAGAACTTCGGATGGGCCGGGCCGCGTGGATTTCATTGATGATCTGCAGCTCATCAATGGTCCAGCTGGAATGCCGATGACAAAATTCTCGGCCTGACTAGCACCGCTGTTGCCAAGTCCTCCACCTATGGGGCATAACGAGGTGGAACAGCTTGGCGGTTAGAAAATCTGTTGAGATCAGAAAAAGAGAAGTTCATTCGTAGAGCTCCTACAGGGTGTGCTAAAACTGCCGCGAGCGTCCAGCTTGCGGTCCAAAAGCAAGAAGGAAGCTAGGGAAGTTGTTCTATACTAAGGTTTGCGAGTCGCGAGGGCTCAATCGCTAGCCCGCCGCGGCGACTGCTTCCCGGAACATAGGCATGTTGCCTCTGCGGCCAGCGGGACATGCTGTCCGCTGCGTTGTGTTCAGCGGAGTTTAACTCCGCCGGGCGCACAGGCTGAAAGCCTACGTTCCGAAGATGTCGTTCTTACAATCCCGGGTTCGCGCGGGAATTTTGCGTAGAGAAGGCGCGTGCGCTTCCCGGAACATAGGCACGTTGCTTGTGCGGCCAGTGGGACATGCTGTCCGCCGTATTGTGTTCGGCGGAGTTTAACTCCGCTGGGCGCACAGGCTGAAAGCCTATGTTCCGACGATGTCGATCCTACAATCCCGGATCGCGCGGGAATTTGGCGTAAGGAAGGCGCGTATCTCTGAAGAAGAATTGGTCGGCACGAATGGCATCGGGTGCGAGAAAATCGTGGGTGCCGGATGCGCCAACGATGTCATCTTGATCGACACCATCTCCGCTCACGCCGACCGCGCCGATGAGCTGGCCGTTGCGATAGAGCGGGAAGCCGCCCGGAAAAATCGTGATGCCGTTGGGAAAATTCGGATTGGGCGGCGCCATGGACAACATCTCCTGCAATCCGTTGTAGGGGCCGGGTGGATTGCCATCGATGCCAGGCGGATAATTGCTCTGCGCCAGAAAACCGACCGTGCGCGAGGAGACAGCGGTGGTGTTGCCGTTCTTAGAGAAGCCAATCGCCGTGCGCGCCTTTTGCACGGCCACGTCCCAACTAAAAAGCGTCGCTTCGCCCGTGCGGAAGGTACCGAGCACGGTCGGCGGGACATTTGGCGCATTGGGAAAGTTGACCACGCTGATGAACGCTTCCATTTGCGTGCCGATGGGCAATCGAATCGCGGCCCGTGTCGTCCGTACACGATCGGCCGCGTAGTTGATGATGCTGGTCACTTCGGCGGCGGTGAGGCGGGTCTGGCCGTTAATCGTGCCCGTCAGCGCATCGCTAATGATCGGTTGGCGAATCTGACCGGTTACGCCTCCAAATGTCGCAACCGGATACGAAAATGGCGGCGGCGGATTTTGAATCGGATAACCGGCCACGGCATTGCCCCGCAAAACAACGGTGCTGGAGAAATTTGTCGATGTTGCGGTGTAGGCGAGGCTTATGCCGCCGATAAAGACATTGTCCGCGGTGATGCTCGACGACGGCTCATAACCGTGCTGGCCTGAAAGGGCGACATCTTCATCGGTGGCAGAACCGGGAATAAAGGCCAACGGATTCTCAGTCGGATTGCCGCCCGTCACTCCGACGCCTCCTACAAGTGTCCCAGCCTTATAAAGCGGAACGCCGCCCGGGTTACCGTTGAGCGATGTCTTTGGCACTGGTAAAATCGTTAGGCCCGGGGTCGAGCTAAACGTGATGACGCTCCCTGGCTTTCTGAATTTGTTGATGTCCGAGAACGGCAAACTCGAAAATCCGACGCCAACGAGCGGGCCGGGCGCGGCGTTGCGGACACCAGGCGGGAAATGCTGCTGAATAATGAAGCCGGCCGTGCGCGACGTGAACGCGTTCTGGTTGCTGCTCAAAAACGCGGCCGTGCCAGCTTTTGAGACGCAGCTGCCGATCTCAGCATCGGTCGCGGCGCCGCCGCGCACCACCCAAACGGCCAGCACGTTACCTTCGCGATCGGTGACCGCGATCACGCTCCTGGGCGAAACTTGGACGGCGCGCGTGACGGCGTGGTTGATGATTGTCTGAACATCCGCGGCGGTCAGTTGCGCGAACGCTGACGAGGAAAGAAAACTTGCCGCAACGAAAAGAAATAGGGCGCGCAATTTCATCCGCATTCCGGGTTATCAGGTTCCGTGATGTTTCGCCATTGAAAACAACGGCCCCGTTTGAAGGGATTTTTGCCGTTTGGACCTCGGTTGTAGGGCAAGCGCTCCGCTTGCCAACCAAATTGTCGGCAACCCGTCTGGGGCGGGTTGCCCCACAATTCATTCCTCTTCATCGAAACCAACTCGATACGGCCAATCCTTCCAATCTCTTACGAATCCCGCGCGAACCGGATTCTCTTGAACGTAAATCCATTTTTCATGAAGCGATTCGTCCGAACGCAATAGGCGATCGAAACAACCTGGTTGCCACTTCCAAGAGGCATTTAATTCCTCGCGCATCCACCGTTTCAACGCGCCTGAGAAATTTCCGAGTTTCGCGTCGCGATCTTTTCTGGGCGACACGACGGCGTGAAGGTGATCTGGCATAAGCATCGCGGCGAGCACGCGCCATTCCTGAAGTTTTGCGGTGGCAATGTTAAATGCTTTGAGAGCCGCTTTATTCGCCAAGACGGGCTTCCGATTCGCCACGCAAATCGTGACGAAGTAAATTACCGATTGTTCCCAGCGCACCACACGGGAATTCGTGCTGGGTGACCCATACGACAAGTTTGGCAGGCGGAGCGCCCGCCCTACAGCATTTTTACACGCGCAATCGTAAATTCGCGGCGCAGCCTCGGAGTGAACGTCGTTAAGCTTGCAAAGGCGGCGCTTCATCCGGCATCCTCGCCCGCTATGCGCGGGTCAACTCAGAAGTTCGCCGGCGCCATCTTTCGCGGAAGAGCCGCCGGGCTTTCTGCACTTGTGCTCTGTATAAACCTCCCCGTCGTGCGCAGTCAGACGCCTGAAATAGATCTCGCGCCGCACGTGCTCGCGCTGCAACGCGATTTAATTTTCGCGAACACGACTCTTCTGGCGCAGAACGATCAGCCGCCGGAAGCGGAGCCGCCTTTGCCGCCGGAGCAGTTCAATCCCGATCCCGGCGCGGGCAGACAACAAATTGAACCGCTGCCGCCGCCCGAGCTTTTCCCGCCCGCCCTCCCGCCGCCTCCAGAATACGGTGAAGAGCCGCTGCCGCGTTCGCTCAAGCTTCCTCGCAAAGGCGTGCGCGAGGTTGTTCCACGCCGGCCAAAGTTAGAATACGAAACGTATCCGCAATCGGAGCGAGGCGAAGGCTTATTGCCAGGCTCGGAGCCAGCGCCGAATCGATGGTTCATCGGTTTCGGCCGCTGGAAACGCTACGCTGATCCCTCAACCGAAACGACTTATCAGGAGGGTGACTTAAAACTTTGGCATCCCTACTTGCAAAGTCTGCTTAAAGGCGACGCGCCGATTTACGGCCAGGACATTTTCCTCAACATCACGGCGGAAGATTTCTTTCAATTCGAAGCGCGCAAATTGCCGACGCCGAGCGGCGTGAGCACAGCTCGCCCGAACAGTTCGGAATTTTTCGGGCTGAGCGATCAACTTTTTTACTCGAACGATTTTTCCATCGGTATCGATCTTTTCAAGGGCGAGACCGCCTTCAAGCCGATCGATTGGGCGCTGCGCCTTCTCGCCGTTTACAATCATAACTACATCGACGTGGAGGAGAGAAACGTCGTCAATCCGAATCCGCAAAACGGGACGACTCGGGAAAAGGAATTCTATTCGCTGCAGGAGGCGTTCGGCGAGATTCATCTGCGCGATTTGTCGAACAACTACGACTTCATTTCTGTGCGCGCCGGAATTCAGCCGTTCGTGAGCGATTTCCGCGGCTTCATTTTCAACGACACGAATCTGGGCGTTCGCATTTTCGGCAACTACGACAACAACCGCTGGCAATACAACATTGCCGCCTTCGACATGCTCGAAAAAGACACTTACTCGGACCTCAACGAGTTCAACCGGCGCCAGCAGCAGGTTTATGTCGCGAACGTTTTCCGGCAGGATTTGATTTGGAAAGGTTACACCGGCGAACTCAGTTTCTTGGCTGACTTCGACAACAATAGCCGGCATTACGACAAAAACGGGTTCATCACGCGGCCCGCGCCAATCGGCACGGTCGCCGATCATTACCTGCAAGCGTATTACCTGGGCTGGACCGGCGACGGCCACATCGGCTGGCTCAACATCGACCACGCCTTTTATCAAGTGCTCGGCGAGGACAGCTTGAACGGCATTGCCGGACGGCGTGTGCAGATCAACGCGCAAATGGCCGCGTTCGAACTCTCAGTCGATAAAGATTGGTTGCGCCACAAGTTGTCGATCTTTTACGCGAGCGGTGATTCCAATCCCAGGGACTCAGAGGCGACTGGCTTTGACACGGTCTTCGACCGGCCGTTTTTCATCGGAGGGCCGTTCAGCTTTTTCTCACATCAAGGTTTTAATCTCGGCGGCACGGCAGTGAATTTTAAGCAGCGCGACAGTCTGGTGATCGATTTCCGCACCAGCAAATCCGAAGGCCAGGCCAATTTCGTTAATCCCGGCGCGATCATTGTCGGTTACGGTCTCGATGCCGACGTCACCCCGAAGCTGAAAGGCTTCATGAACGTGAACTATATCTGGACGGCCGACACCGCGGTGACCGAGCAGGTGCTGTTCACCAATCACGCCAGCAACGATGTCGGACTCGATTGCAGCCTCGGCTTTCAATGGCGGCCGTTGCTCACTGAAAACATCATCTTCACGGCCGGCGCCGGATTTTTCGTGCCCGGTCAAGGTTACAAGGATATTTACCGCGCCAACACACGTCCCGTCTTTGGCTATCCCAGCCCGCCCGCCGGCCATGTGGATGATTTTCTCTACAGCGCAATCGTGACGCTGACGCTGACGTATTAATGAAAAAGGAAACGCTCAACGTTCAACGTCGAACGCTGATTATTCGATGGGACGGGATTGACCGGATCAAAGAAGCAGCAGTTCATTACGGCTCGCCGAACAAAGCAGATACAACGCCCAACGTTCAACGTTCAACGCCCAACGTCCAACGAAAGACGAATGCGCGCTTTGATTTGGAAGACCGATTACTCGCATTTAGTGCACGAATTATTCAGCTAGTCGATGCGCTTCCGAACACGCGGGCGGCCAATCATCTGGCGGGCCAACTCCTCCGCAGCGGAACTTCGCCTTACGGAAATCACGGCGACGTCGAAGCGACGGAATCACGCAAGGATTTCGTTCACAAACTAAAGGTTTGCCTGAAGGAGCTGAAAGAAACCAGGCGATGGCTGCGGCTAATCAACAAAGCGAAGATGCTGCCGACGCAGAAAATGGTCTCGATTCTGGACGAAACTGAAGAGTTAATCCGAATTTTCTTCACTAGCATTCGCACGGCAGAGAAAAACTCGAGATGAGATTGCAACTCTCTTCATTGAGCGTTGGATGTTGGGCGTTGGACGTTGGGCGTTTTCTTTTTCCCCGATTGAACGTTCAACGTTGGAAGTTGAGCGTTCGGCGTTTTCTTCTTCCATTTAGCGTTGAGCTTTGGACGTTGAACGTTGGACGTTTGCTTCTGCTGTTTCCCCCGACGCTCACTCTCGCCCAAGAGCTCACCACCTCCGGCTACGGCCCGCCGACTTCTGTTCCGATCGAAAGATCGACCATCACTCGTACAACACTGCCGCCGCGTAATTGGATCGATCAAACCCAAGCGCAAGCCGACACGAAAAGCGTCGGGTGCTTGCAATGCCATCAAGGCGTCGAGCCGATGCACAAGGCCGAGCAGAACGTTGTGCTCGGCTGCACCGATTGTCACGGCGGAAATCCGACCCGGGGCCTAACGAAAGAGCAAGCTCATATTCTCCCGAAGAACAAGGAGTTTTGGAAAACGTCCGCGAAACCGCCGAACTCAAATGCATGGCTCAATCACGAATCGCCCGAGTTCATCCGTTTCCTAAATCCAGGCGATCTGCGCGTGGCGAAACAAACGTGCGGCCTTTGTCACGGCGAGATCGTTCGCGATGTCGATCACAGTATGATGAATCACGGCGCCATGCTCTGGGGCGCCGCTCTATATAATAACGGCGCATTTTATTTGAAGAATTATCGCTTCGGCCAGGCTTTCGCCGCGGACGGCGCGCCGCTTCGTTTGGTGAACTACACACCGGTCACGCCCGAAGACACGCGCGAGCACGGTATCCTTCCGTTCATCGAGCCGCTGCCGCGTTTCAACTTGAGCAACCCGGGAAACATTTTGCGCATCTTCGAGAAAGGCGGCGAAAAGCAATTGCAGCTCGGACTTCCAACCAGTGAAGAGCCGAACGGCCGGCCGCGGAATCGTTTGTCCGAGCGCGGACTCGGCACGCTCAATCGCACCGATCCGGTTTTTCTTGGTTTGCAAAAAACGCGGTTGCACGATCCGCTGCTCGGCTTTTTCGGATCGAACGATCATCCGGGCGATTATCGCTCGAGTGGTTGTTCGGCCTGCCACGTCGTTTATGCGAACGATCGCTCACCGACGAATTCCGGCTGGTGGAACAAGTACGGACATCAAGGCCTCAGTTTCACCGCCGACGAATCGATCCCAAAAGCCGAGCGCGGACATCCGGTCCTCCATCAGTTCACGCGCTCGATTCCATCGAGCCAATGTATGAACTGTCACATGCACCAGGGCAATCTCTTCGTGAATCCGTACCTTGGGTATACCTGGTGGGACCAGGAAACCGATGGCGAATTCATGTATCCGAAAAAACAACATAACCCGACAGATGCCGAGCTCGTAAAAGCGACAATAACGAATCCGGAGGCAGCGGCAGCGCGCGGGCTGTGGGGCAACAGAGATTTTCTCGATCACGTCGCGGAATTAAATCCGCAACTTAAACACACGCAGTTTGCCGATTATCACGGACACGGCTGGGTCTTCCGCGCCATCTTCAAACACGATCGCAAAGGCAATTTACTCGATCTCGATGACAGCAAGATCGACAACGACGATCCGCAGAAATTTTCAAAAGCGGTGCATTTGAAAGACGTGCATCTCGAGCACGGCATGCAGTGCGGGGATTGCCATTTCAATGTCGATGTTCATGGGAACGGCCAGCTTTACGGCGAGCCGCGCAACGCGACCACCATCGCGTGCATCGATTGTCACGGTACCATCGACCAACGCCCGACGCTTGTCACTTCCGGGAATGCGGGCCGAATCGATTTGTTAAATAACAGCAACACGCCGTTCGGGCCGAGGTTCACTTGGGAAGGAAGTACTCTCTGGCAGCAATCAACCATGTCGCCCGACATCCGATGGGAAGTGCCGCAGACCATTGACACGATTGATCCGCTCTCGCCCCATTACAATCCGAAGTCCGCCTATGCGAAAACGCTGCGGCGCAATGGATCGACATGGGGCGGCGTCCTGCCAACAACGCCTAACGACCGCCGCGTGCGACTCGCGCATGACAACAGCACGATGGATTGCCAAATCTGTCATACCTCGTGGGCAACAAGCTGTTTCGGTTGCCATTTGCCGATGAAAGCGAACCAGCGCGTGCCGCAAAATAAATTCGAAGGCGTCACCGACCGCAATTTCACAACTTACAATCCCCAAGTGGTGCGAGACGATGTCTTTATGCTCGGCATTGACGGCACAGTGAAGAAAAACCGCATGGCCGTGATCCGTTCATCAAGCGCTGTGGTGGTGAGTTCGCAGAATGCAAACCGCGAATGGGTCTATTCGCAGCAGCAAACATTTTCCGCGGAAGGTTACAGCGGCCAGGCCTTCAATCCGCATTTCCCGCATACCACAAGCAGCGTCGGGACCACAAAGAATTGCACCGACTGCCATTTATCAAAGGAGAACGACAACAATGCCTGGATGACGCAGTTGTTAGGCTTCGGCACCGGCACGGTGAACTTTTTTGGGCGCTACGCGTATGTCGGCGAAAGCCGCGAAGGATTTCACGCGGTTGTTTGGACAGAACCGGATGAACCACAAGCAGTGATCGGCAGCCACCTGCATAAGATCGCCTATCCAGCGAACTACAAAAAGCATGTCGATGTTGGCGCCGAGTTACAGGAGGCGTACGAACATTCGGGCAAAGACATTCAAGACATCGTGCTGCGCGGCGAATATCTTTATACCGCGAACGGTCCCGGCGGTTTCGAAGCCTTCGACGTCGCGGACATCGACCAAAAGGGATTTTCGGAACGCATCGTCAGCGCACCGGTCTCGCCACTCGGTCAGCGCACGCGCATCCACACGAAATATGCAACCAGCGTCGCGCTGCCGAGCACACTGGCACTCGACCCGGCGCGATTGCATTTACCAGAGAATGAAGAGCAGCCGATCGACCCGTTCTACGCGTTTGTTTATGTTTCGGACCGCGAAGAGGGGCTCGTCATCCCAAACGTCGCCACTTTGGTGGACGGAAATCCCGATAATAATTTTCTCAACGACGCGGTCCGGTTCAATCCCGATGGCGTTTTGAGCGGTGCGGCATTTGTGACGGCTGCCGGTCATCGGCTTTACATGACGACTCCGCGCGGACTTTACGTTGTCGATGTAAGTGATCCGATGCACCCGCGCATCGCTGGCGAACTCACCGGAAATTTTCTGCGCAATCCGCGCTGCGTTGCGATCCAGTTCCGTTACGGCTTCATCACCGACGATGATGGATTGAAGATTGTCGATCTTACCGAGCCAACGCGGCCAGTCCCGATTCCGCGCGCGACGATTCGATTAAGAAATGCCGGGCGATTGTATGTTGCGCGTACTTACGCCTACATCGCCAACGGACCGGAAGGACTTGCGATTGTCGATGTTGAAAATCCGGAAGCACCGCATCTCGAGCAAATGTTTAACGCAGGTGGGACACTCAACGATACGCGCGCGGTGCAAATTGGAAGCGTGAGTGCATCGGAGTTTGCTCTCGTCGCCGATGGCAAAAATGGATTGCGCGTCCTGCAGCTAATTTCGCCTGATACCGTGCCCGGCGCGCAGGGATTCAGCCCGCGTCCGAATCCGAAATTGATCGCGACTTATCGCACGAAAGGCGAAGCGATTTGTGTCTCACGTGGGCTGGAGCGCGATCGCGTAGTGGACGAAACCGGTGGACAAACAGTCGTGTTTGGCCGGCGCGGTTCGCGACCGTTTCATCTTTCGGAAATGGAACGGTTTTATCTACGGTCGGAGGATGCAAAAGATTTCTCCCGAAGCCGAAGTTTGTATCGCGTAGAAGACGTGACGCTTTCCGGCGGGGCGTTGACGACCAAGAGTGGCGCATTGCTCACGCCCGCGGCAACGCCGACGCCCTCGCCCGCACCGGAGATTTCGCCGAGCGCAGCCCCTGAAATCGAGCCGAGCGCAATTCCAAGTCCAAAGTGAGGTGGATCGATTAGTCCTTCACTCGATGTTAATTGACTTGGCTTCGCCGCCACTTTTTAGGATCGCCCGACGGAGCGGCCGATCCACCTGCCCACGTCGCTCTGGAAGGTCGCAATCCACCAGAAAGGAAAGCAGCCGCGCGAGGTTTCTGGGTAGCGCACGCGTCTCGCGCGCCGGTTTCGGCGTCCTTGCCGAACCGGACTTTCCCTAGAGCGAAATCTTGGGCGGTCGGAGCAGTTCAATGGAAGTTCGCGCCGGCGAGACGCATGCGCTACCCAGAAATGAATTGCTCCGCGTAAAAGAACCTAGTAAAAGAAAATCCATGGCGGACAAAGCAAGCAAACAGCCCTTGAACGTTCCCGGAGCGTGGTACGTGGACATGACCTGCACGATGTGTCGCACCTGTCTGGAAGAAGCGCCCAATCTTCTGAAGACGAATGAGGACGAAACGGCGGTTTACTTTCTCAAGCAGCCGGAAAACGATGCCGAAACTGCGGCTGCGCAACGCGCGATGGAAGTTTGTCCAACGCTGGCAATCGGCAACGACGGTTAAGTTGTCGCACTGACAGGTCGATGGAAGAGAAATTTTTACGACGCGCATCCGCCTTCGCCAACCTACGGCGAGACAGGTAGAGCGCCGCTAGAGAAGAAGAAGATGGCCGCCGAAACCGCACCGCCGAAGCCAGCTGCGTCTACTCCGCCTTACACGCGACAAAATCCATTTCCCGCAAAACTTGTCGTTAATCGTAGCCTCTGCGACGAAGGTTCGGAAAAAGACACACGGCATTTCGAGCTTGATCTCAAAGACTGGGGATTGCGCTATGAGGTTGGCGATTCCATGACCGTCTGGCCGACAAACGATCCCGCGTTGGTCGATGAAATCATCCGAACGATCGGCGCGAAAGGTGACGAGCCGGTTAAAGGTCCGAACAGCGACACGACCTTGCACGAAGCGTTGCTGCGCGATTGCCGCATCACGCAAACGACGCCGAAGTTCTTGAAGACGGTTGCAGCACGCGCCAGTGCCGCGCCGTTACTGAAGGACCTCCTCAAGCCGGAACGAAAGCAGGACCTCGACGCTTATCTCTGGGGCATGGAAGTAATCGATTTTCTAATCGAGCATCCGTCGATCAAATGGACGGCGCAGGAATTCACCGACACGCTTGCGAAATTGATGCCGCGTCTGTACTCGATCTCATCGAGCCTGAAGGCGCATCCCGAGCAAGTCCATTTCACCATCGACGTCGTGCATTACGAAAGTCGCGGCCGAAAGCGCAAAGGCGTTTGCTCAACATTTCTAGCCGAGCGCGCGGAGAAAGCGCCGATCCCCGTTTTTCCGAACACTTCGAAGTTCCGGCTCCCGGAGGACGGCAATACCCCGATCATCATGGTGGGACCAGGAACTGGCGTGGCGCCATTTCGCGCGTATTTGCAGGAGCGGAAAGCGGTCGGCGCAAAAGGAAAGAATTGGCTGTTCTTCGGATCGCAGCACGAACACTGCAACTACTTTTACAAAGAAGAGCTGACCGGGCTTAAGCGGGATGGAGTTCTTACCCGGCTCGATTGCGCCTGGTCGCGCGATCAAGCAGACAAGGCCTACGTGCAACACAAAATGTTGAACTGTGCGGTGGAGATTTGGAAGTGGATGGATGGCGAAGGCGCGCATTTTTTCGTATGCGGCGATGCCCGGCGCATGGCCAAGGATGTCGATGCCGCGCTGCGGAAAATCATTCAAGAGCAAGGCGGCAAGAGCGAAGAGCAAACGAACGAATACGTTGAGAAACTGAAAAGCGATAAACGCTACAAGCGCGACGTGTATTAGAATGCCGAAATCCGAATGACGAAGGAAGAAGGAAGCATCTTCACGCGTTTCTAAGCGTATTCGTCATTCGCCGTTCCGATGTCTTCTCAAGCATGGCGAGCAAATTCGTGATCAAGAAAAAACGCTGCGCACAGGATCGACATCGGCTCGCTTTGGCAGTTCAGGCAATGAAAACAACGAGAAATTTTTGCGGCGATCATAGATCGCCGCTACAGAATTAATATGTTGACTCAATCCGCTTCCCCAAAGCCCACCACATCTGCTTCGCCGTACACGCGGAGCAATCCGTTTCCCGGTAAACTGACGGTTAATCGGCGTTTGAGCGGCCCGGAATCGGAAAAAGACACGCGCCATTTCGAGATCGATCTTCGGGGCTGGGGATTGAGCTTTGAAGTGGGCGACTCGGTGGCGGTTTATCCGACCAACGATCCCGAACTGGTCAATGAAATCATTCGGGCGATCGGTGCGAACGGTGATGAACCTGTGCCCGCGGCAAAGACTCAAAAAAGCTTACGCGAAGCGCTTCTGCGCGATTATTCCATCACGCAAACGACGCCGAAATTTTTGAAAGCGATCACCCAACGCGCAAACTCTGCGCTCCTGTTGAAAGACCTGCTCGAGCCACAACGCAAGGAAGATTTGGGTCGATATCTTTGGGGGATGGACGTGATTGATTTTTTGCTGGAGCATCCGTCGGCGAAGTTTAGGCCGGAAGAATTCGTTGTGCTCCTCAACAAGTTGCAGCCGCGGCTCTACTCAGTTGCGTCAAGTTTGCGCGTCTATCCCGAGCAGGTGCACTTGATCGTGGACGTGGTCCGCTATGAAAGTCACGGCCGCGTGCGCAAAGGCGTGGCCTCGTCATTTCTGGCTGAACGCGCGGACAATGTTCCTGTCCCCGTTTATCCCAGCTTGGCAAAGCATTTTCATCTGCCGGAAAATACCGACACCCCGATTATCATGGTCGGACCCGGCACCGGCATCGCCCCTTTTCGTGCATATCTGCAGGAGCGACAGGCCCTCGGTGCAAAAGGAAAGAACTGGCTCTTCTTCGGAGCACAACGCAAGAAGTGCGACTATGCCTACGAAGAGGACTTCGATCGATTCAAGCGCGCTGGTATTCTTACGCGGCTCGATTGCGCCTGGTCACGCGATCAAGCCCACAAGGTTTATGTTCAGCACCGCATCCTGGAGAACGCGCCGGAAATCTGGAAATGGATCGACAGCGAAGGCGCACAGTTTTTTGTTTGCGGTGACGCACGGCGGATGGCGAAAGACGTCGATGCCGCGCTGCGCAGAATCGTTCAGGAACAGGGCGGCAAGAGCATAGATGCGGCGAACGAGTACGTCGAGAAGCTCAAGAGCGACAAACGTTACAAGCGCGACGTCTACTGAGATGGAATATTGAAGTGGTGGAGTGATGGGCTCCAAATTGACCGTTCAGCGCTCCATTACTCCAATACTCCAGCACTCCATCGCCCCGGCAATCAATCCTGCCTTTGCTTTCGCGATTTCGCTTCTGTGGCTGAGCGCACAGTTCGCATTCGCAGGCTTGGAAGAATATTCGGCGCTGGTCGTCGCCGATAAGGACGCAAGCGCTTCGCTTCCACGCAGCGCGATTCGCGTTACTTATCTGGGCGTAAACGGTTTTCAATTCCAAGCGGATGGTCACGCATTACTGGTCGATCCTTATTTTAGCCGCGTGAGTTTTTGGGGCGCGGCGTTCAATCGACCCATCGAGCCGAACCGAGCGCGCGTTGCTGATGGACTTGCGAATTTGCAACCGCGCGCGGATGCCGTGCTCGTAACGCACGCGCATTTCGATCATTTGCTCGACGTTCCCGCGGTGATGGAGCGGACACATGCGCCGCTCCTAGCTGGAGCGAGCGCGGTCAATCTGGCTCGCGCGCTCGGTGTTCCGCGAGATCAATGCCGGATCGTTCAACCCGGCTCGACCAAAACGATCGGACCGTGGACAATCCGCATTTTCGCCGCGCAACACGATCGACTGTTCGGTTTCGTTCCATTTCAAGGAAAAGCTGGCGCGCGGAGCAAGGCCCCCGCGAAACCGTCCGACTGGGTAGTGGGCGAAGCGCTCGCCTTCGTGATCGCAGCCGACGGAGAACGGATTTACATCGATTCGGGCGGTGTGCCCGGATATCCACCGGACGCAGCGATCGGACATGTCGATCTAGCCATCCTCGGCGCGGCCTTGCCCGACAGCCGTCAGCGATTCGCGGAAGTCGTTAGGCAATTACAACCGCGCTACATTTTCCCCAGTCATCAGGACGATTTTTTCCTTCCACTCAACCGCGGATTCATTTTCAACAAGTTGACGAACTTCCCGTATTTATTGCGGACCCATCAAGAAGCACACTTGCCCGGACGCTTGGTCCTTCTCGACTATTTCCAACCATGGACGCTGCGCTGACCGAGGAAAAAATGCGACCGCCAAGACGCCACGCGCTGATGGTCACCGCGCTTGCGCCAGTTATTCCACACATCCTCGGCAGTGTCTTCAACGTCTGGTACAACATGGTAATCATCGATCCATTGCTCCGCGCGACCGGTCTCAGGGATCGCTTCATCAACACGGTGATCGTTTGGAATGCCGTTGCCTATCCGATCGCAGTCGCCATTTGGGTGCGATTGATTTTCTCGTTGCGGCCCGCATTCCGGCGATTGCTGCGCGGTGAGACAATTGCACCCGAGCAACTCGATTTGTTTCGCCGGCGTCTGGTGAACTTGCCCTGGTCGGGCGCGGTCATTTCCAGCATTGCCTGGCTGCTCTGCATTCCCGTTTTCTTGATTTCGCTGTCGCTGGCGGGCCGGCCTCTTGGCGTGCAATTGTTCTGGCACCTGCCGATTTCGTTCGCGGTTTCTGGATTTATCGCGATCACGCAAAGTTTTTTTCTGATCGAGCTGGCGAGTCATTGGGGATTGTTCCCCATATTTTTTCAAAACGCGCGCGCCGATCGGCTCAAAGGAATCCGTCCCATCTCGCTGCGAACGCGCGGAATGATGTGGGCCATCTCGGCGGGCGTCTGTCCCATCGGCTCACTTTTGCTCTTGATCTTCGCGCCGCCGTCGCCCGGCACGAACCCGCAATGGTTCGGTCTTTTTGTCGGCACGATCGGCATCGCCTTCGGTCTCTGCTCGGCCATGTTAATTGGCCGCTCGGTTGCCCAGCCAGTCGACCAATTGCGGGCCGCGGCCCAAGCGGTCACAGAAGGCCGTCTCGATGTGCAAGTGCCTTTGCGGCGGGCCGACGAGTTTGGCGCGCTCATCGGCGAATTCAATCACATGATCACTGAACTGCGCGAGAAAGAGCGATTGCGCCGGACGTTTGGCGTGCACGTGGGACGAAAAGTCGCCGAGCAAATTCTGGCGCGCGATCCAGGAGTTGGCGGCACCGAGCAGGAAATCACGGTGATGTTTGTTGACATTCGTTCCTTCACCGCGCGCGCGGCACATCTCAAGCCGCATCAAGCTGTCGGTCTGCTGAACGAATTTCTGCGCGCCATGGTCGAAGTGGTCGAAGGCGAGCACGGCGGCATGATCAACAAATTTTTGGGCGATGGTTTCATGGCGCTTTTTGGGGTCGACAGTCAAAGTCACAATCACGCCGATAAAGCGCTTGCCGCGGGGCGTTCTTTGCAACGCCGCCTCGCGCGGCTCAATCTCGAACTCGCCCAACGCAGTGAAGCGCCCATTACCATCGGCATCGGTATCAACACCGGCCCTGCCATCGTGGGAAGCATCGGCTCGCCGGAACGGATGGAGTTCACGGTCATCGGAAACACGGTCAACGTCGCATCCCGCATCGAAGGATTGAACAAAATGCTCGACACCACGTTGCTCTTGAGCAAAGCAACACGGGATGCCCTGCAGCGCGCACCGACGCTGCAAGCCTTGCCGCCGCAACTGGTCAAGGGCGTTGATAAACCGGTGGAAATTTTTACGCTAGCGAGCTGAGCATGTTTCTTAACCTGGCCAGCAACCCAATAAACAAAACAGTGCAGCTCGCAACTACAACTACTCCGCCGCAAACAAGCCACCACGGCCGATAACTGAGAACAAGCCGTCCATGCGATCCCGCCGGCACTTCCGCGACTGGAATTAATCCGCGGTAAGAATCTACTGCGAGTTTCTTGCTGCCGAGCCGCGCCTCATAACCGCGGAAGAATGGTCGCGAAAAAGTTAGCAATGCCGGGCGACCGTCGGCCGGTACACCGACATCTACCTCCACGCGATTTCGCGAATCATCGATCCCCGAAACCGTCGCAGACCCAAATTGCTCGTTCGGCCGGGAATCGATCGAAGTCACGGAGCGCACTCGCGGCAACGCCTCGCCGCGCCTGTGATAAACGCGACCTTCATCCGTTGATGCAACAAGCTTCCATTCGGGACCTGGCTTGGGCTCGACCTCGACCTCTCGGGCCACAACGATTCCATCCACGCCCAGCTCCGTTAACTCACCACGCGGTCCCGCTTGCTCTTCCAGCAGATATTTTCCCGTATTCGGATCGATTTCTCCATGGATCGCGAACCCGAATGCGCGCGCGACCCCAGCCGGGAGAATCGGGCTGTAGCCGTTGATGAAGCGCAGTCCGGCCCACATCGACGTGCTGCCGGGCCGCACGATTTGTCCGACCGGTTCCGGTTTCTTTTCAATGCGATAGCTCAGTTCCGGCGCTGGATAGATGCTCAAGTAAAGGCGCTGCGGATCGAGCGGCGCCGCTTCCGTCAGTTTTTGATCGAGATTGTATTTCGGCACACCGCAGTTTGGCGGAATACAAAGATAGGTTGCGAGCAATGCGACAAACGTTACGCCAGCCGGCATCCAGTTGCGAACCAGTTGGCGATTTCGCAAGAAATGCTCGGCGAACATCCAAATCGCAGCGAGCGCTAGAAAAATCCAAATAAAGGGAAAAGCATAAGCTCCGCCCGTGTGGAAAATCGACATCGCGATCGCAATCGCGACAACAAGGACGAACGCGAGGAAGCCCGGACGCGCAAAAAGTGATTTTAGATCTGGTGTGCCGGAAAGATTTTGCAGTGCTTCCGCCGCACAGAGCGCGAGGATCAAATGGAAGAATGGCAGCCAGCGAAAACTCCAGCGAAACACATTCGCGCTCGGCAGCATCGAGATGAGGAGCACGAGAACAAGCAAACCGAGTTCCCAACGAAGTTTTTTAAAAAGCAATTTCGATTGCAGCAAACGACTGAGCAACGCCACCGGAGGCACCAGACCGCCCGCCAACTCGGTCGCGGTGTGCGGAAGATATTGGGTAGAGAAATTTGCCCAGTTCACCGTCCAGCAAGGCAGAATAAATCCGGGTAATGCCGCAGCCGGAACGATCCATTGCCAATGTGTCGATGATGGTTGTAACTCGCGCGCTGAACCGTGGACGTAATCAAAAATTGCCAGCCATGCTGGCGCCGAAAGGGCGAAGCCGAGAAGCGTACCAAAACAGAGTGGCAAGATCGACGACATGTTTCGCGTTTGGCCTAACGACTTGATCGAGAGCCACCCGATCAAGACAACGAGCATCAGGACGGTGTAAGGAAAGCCACCGGTGACGACAAGATAGACAAACGGTGCCGGCCACAGAAATTTACAACCCTGATTATCGCGGGGTTGACGGTCCAAGGCGCGCTCCGCTCCCCACCAGGCCCACGGCAGCCAGGCGAACGCGCCGAGCGCGCCAAACCAATCGGTCGCACCCCAACAAATGATCCAGCCGTTCAACGCGGCAACGAGTGCAACGAAGATCGACAATGGCATGGAAAGCCTGCGATTGCGCGCGAGCACAAATGCGCCGACCGCCAGAACGAAAAGATGACTGATGGAAAGTGCAGCAGCCTGTTGTGAAAACGTTAATGGGAATTTCCAAATGAGAACGACGGCAGCGTTCACAAAAATGGAGAACGTCCCGTACTGAAATTCGCCGACGAGATTGCCGCAAACCCAGGAATACGGGCTCAAAAGCGGCAGATGACCTTCGCTCCAACTGCGGGCGACATCGGCGAACACCGGCAGAATCGACAATGCGTAATCGTCGTTCCAAAACAGGAGCGGATCGTGCCAGAGAAGAAGGAAGCAGAAACCGATGACGATTAATCCGGCCGCCAGCGCACCTAACAAGTTCGAACGCCTGGAGCTTGGCCGGGGCATTCAAGAAAGCAAACGTCCAACGCCCAACACCGAACGTGCAACGCTCAACTTGCTTCTGGATTGGACGTTGAATGTTGGACGTTGAGCGTTGAGCGTTTTCTGCATCTAAAGAACAACCGGCTTGCCCTCGGTCATAAGGAGAACTTTCTCCTCGATGCCATACGCGCGGGCGCAGGCGAGCAATCGTTCCGGCGGTTCGAGGAGCGGTTCGAAGCCAAGGCGAAAGGTCCCATAATGCATCGGCACCATGGTTTTCGCGCGCAGTTGCAGAAACGCCTCGACCGCTTGCTCCGGGTTCATGTGCACTTCGCGACCGGTCGGCGGGTCGTAAGCGCCGATCGGGAGCAAGGCGATATCGATCTTGTAACGATCGCCGATTTCCTTGAAGCCGGGAAAATAAGCGCTGTCGCCGCAATGAAAAATGGTGCGCCCATCCACCGCGACGATGAAGCCGCCAAAGGCACGATGCAGGTCGGCTAGAAACCGCGCCCCCCAGTGATGGCAAGGTGTAAGCGAGATTTTCAGCGGGCCGAGTTGGACCGTTTGCCAGTAATCGAGCTCGTGCACAATGTGGAACCCGAGATCGTGCACCAGATTTCCCACACCAATCGGCACAACGATCGGTTGATCGGCCGCGACGTGCCGCAACGTCCGCCGGTCGAGATGGTCGAAGTGCGCGTGCGTCACGAGAACGAAATCAATCGACGGGAGATGATGAATCTCGAAACCGGGCTGCTTCAGCCGCTTAATCACCTTCAACCACTTCGCCCAATTCGGATCGATCAAGATGTTGACCTCGTGGGTCTGAATTAGAAACGAAGCGTGTCCGATCCAGGTGATGCAAATTTCGCCTGCTCGAATTTTCGGAAAGTGTGGCTGCGCGCGATCGCCCGAGCGCTTGATGAAAAGCGACGGAATGAGAATGCTGGTGAGGAAATTGCGTTTGTGCCAATCTGGCCGCGGACGCAAGCGGACGCGGGTCGAGGGTTTCGCGGCGGCGCCGTCGTCGGCCTCCTGGCGAACGACATTCCTCCGGCTTTTCTTCGAGAAAGGGATCGGCACTTTCGCGGAACGATATAAGTTAGTATGGGTGAATCAAAGTTTTTCGGCGCATCGGGAATCCGAAGACGTTGCGCGCGCGATGGTCACCGATGCCGAGAATGAAAGTTGATCCCGCATGAATTCCGCATTCAGTTGTGCGCGATATGCGCACCCGGAAAATTGTCATTCCGCTCCTTTTGATTTGCTCGGTCAGTGCACTCGCGGCGCGCTTGCCGTTTGGCACTGTCTTCAAGGGCCGCGATCAATTCGATCGCCTTGTTTCGCAGGCGCGCACTTCAAATTGGAAGTCACTCCCGATCGGTGAGCGGACGGCGGCGGTCGGCCAGGCGCTGGTCGGCACGCGCTATAAACATTTCACGCTCGAGATCCACAACCGAATCGAGTCACCGTCGGTAAATTTTCAGGGAATGGATTGCTGGACGTTTTTTGAAATTTCACTCGCGTTCGCGCGCATGCTGGATGAGCCGGAGGAGAATTGGACACCCGATCGGTTGTTGCATTACATCGAGGTGGATCGTTATCGGGGCGGAGAATGCACCGGCGAATATCTCTCGCGTCTCCATTACTTGGAAGATTGGCTGGCAGATAACGACCGACGCGGTCTGATTGAAGACCTCACGCGCAGCCTGGGCGGGCGCAGTGTTCCCCATTCTGCGCGCGAAATGACGCAGGGCTGGCGGCATTACCGCTATCTGGCGGCCAATCGCTCGCTGCTCGGGCCGCTCGCTCAGATGGAAGCGCGTGTCTCATCGCGCCCGCTCTACCAGATTCCGAAAAATCGTGTCGCCGGGATTGAGTCGAAATTACAGAGCGGTGATATCATCGGAATCATTTCCAGGGATCGCAGCGGTCTCTATTCCACCTCGCACGTGGGACTGGCGCTCCGCACCAACGACGGCGTTCTCCATTTCCTGCACGCCTCTGCTCCGCACAATTACGGACGAGTGGTGGTTGACGCACGGCTCTCTGGTTATCTTTACCACTACCACACCGACTCGGGAATTTTGGTTGCCCGGCCGCTTCGGTAGAAGAACCTTTTGCTCCGGCTTCCGTTTGTGTTTCGAACGAAGTAAAACGGATTTCCTATGAGGATTATGCGAGTCAGCCAATTGCTTTTTGCCGTCGCTCTGGTTTTTGCCGGAAAGCTTTCCGGGCAGAATGCGATGACGATTCGTGTCGGTCATTTTCCGAACGTGACCCATGTGCAGGCGCTGGTGGCGCACGCCCTTTCGCGACAAGGCAAAGGCTGGTTTGAGGAACGGCTCGGCGCTGGCACGAAGATCGATTGGTTTGTTTACAACGCCGGCCCGAGCGCGATGGAAGCGATCTTTGCCAACTCCATTGATCTCACTTATGTCGGCCCGAGTCCCGCGATTAATGCCTATGCAAGATCTCGGGGCGAAGAAATTCGGATTGTATCGGGCGCGGCCAATGGCGGAGCAGCGCTCGTCGTCTCAGGCGATAGCTCACTAAAAAGTGCGGCAGATTTTCGCGGCAAGAAAATTGCGACGCCGCAGCTTGGAAACACACAGGATGTTTCATGTCGTGCTTGGCTGAGCGCGGGCGGATTGAAGATTACGCAGCTAGGTGGGGACGCCCTGGTGTTGCCGACGCAAAACGCCGATCAATTCGCAATGTTCCAGCAAAAGAGAATCGATGGGGTATGGACGGTGGAGCCGTGGGTTTCGCGTTTGGAGATGGAAGCAGGGGCCAAGGTGCTGGTGGAAGAAACTGATTCACCGACCACCGTTTTGGTTTCGCGCGTAAAATTTCTCGGCGCAAATCGGGAGACGGTGAAGAAATTCGTACAAGCGCATCGGGCGCTGACGGATTGGATCGCGAAGAATCCAGCGGAAGCGCAGAAACTAGTGGTCGCGGAACTGGCCGAGGAAACGAAGGCGAAAATGGCAGTTGAATTGATTGAACATGCGTGGAAGCGAATTGCTCTGACCAATGACATTCGCCGCGAGGTGCTCGAGAAGTTCGTGGCGAATGCGAAGGCGGCTGGATTTTTGCGGGATGTTCCTGATCTGGCGCGCTTGATCGAAAATCCCTGATGTCGCTGCAAGAAGAGCTGCAAGGTCCGCCGCCGGCCAAGCTCGTGGTCGAGCACGTCTCGAAATGGTTCCAGCAAAAACGGCAAACCGTGCACGCACTGGACGATGTTTCCCTCGAAGTCGCCGAAGGAGAATTCATCGTCATAGTCGGACGGAGCGGTTGCGGCAAATCGACCTTGCTCGACATCATTGCCGGTTTGGAGAAACCCGATAAAGGACGAGTCATGGCTGATAATCAGCCGGTCCTTCATCCGGGCCGGCATCGGCTCGTCATGTTTCAGGAGTCAGCGCTGTTTCCATGGCTGAACGCCTTCGGCAACGTCATGTTTGGCCTAAAGCTAAAGCCTGGCCTGAGAAACTCGGAGCGCCGGGAGGTTGCAAAATTTTTCCTTCATCTGGTCGGTCTTGAGAAATTCATGCAGGCCAACGTGCACGAGCTTTCCGGCGGAATGAAACAACGCGTCGCGTTGGCGCGCGCTCTTGCGCCGAACCCGCGTGTGCTCTTAATGGACGAACCGTTCGCGGCGCTCGACGCCATGACGCGCGAGCAACTCTACGGCGATATCCAGCGCATTTGGGAGAAGCGGCGCAAAACGATTATCTTCGTCACACACAATGTGCGCGAAGCCGCTTGCCTGGCCGATCGGGTCGTCATCATGTCGCCGACACCGGGCCGCATTCGCGAAGTTTTTGAAGTGGCGCTTCCCCGGCCACGCGATTTTAACAGCATCGAGATTGCGGAGCACGCGTCGAAATTGACGGCGGCACTGAAAGAATACGGCGCTCACGCGGCGGTGACCGGCTTATGAGGCGCGCCTTGTTCGCGATTTTGTTTTTCGCTGCGCTCGTCGCGATTTGGAGCGCACTGGTGCGCGCCAACATCTGGTCGCCCGTTTTGCTCCCTGCCCCGGGGCAAGTGGCTCAGTATCTGGCGCACGCATTTCAGGACGGAACGTTGTTAACCGCGACTGGGGTGACACTGCGCCGGCTCTTGATCGGTTATGCCATCGGTTTGGCGATCGGATTGCCACTCGGCCTGCTTACGGCGTCATCGAAATTCGTTGAAGACACCATCGGCGTCATGGCGTTGGGGTTACAGACGCTGCCGAGCGTCTGTTGGGTGCCCCTGGCGCTGCTTTGGTTCGGACAAACCGAAGGCGCGATGTTGTTCGTCGTGATCATGGGAACAGTCTGGTCGGTCGTGATTGCGACCGATACGGGCGTGCGTACGATCCCGCCTATTTATGCACGCGCCGCCCGCACGATGGGATCGAAGCCATTGCATAAATGGATCTACGTGATCTTGCCGGCATCGTTGCCGTTCCTCGTCAGCGGCATGAAACAAGGATGGGCTTTTGCCTGGCGCTCGCTCATGGCTGCGGAAATCTACGTGACCATTCTAACCGGGTTCGGTCTCGGCCATCTCTTGCATTATGGCCGCGAACTCAACGCCATGGATCAAGTTATCGGCATCATGCTGGTGATCATTTTCATCGGTTTGCTCGCCGACAAGACTCTTTTCTCGCCGTGGGAACGTTTTCTCCACCGGCGCTGGGGAACCGGGCGCACCTAAAAGTAATAAGTGATAAGTGGAAGGAGAGCGTCGGAGTCACCCCGATACACTCGCGTGCGGCTCGTAACCGAAACGAGGATCGAGCCTGGTCAACGCATCAGTCGCATATAGCCGATCTTCGGCCGAAAGGTAATCCTCGTAGCCGCCGATCTTGCCGCGCCGCACTTTGAATGACTCGGGATCGCGCACGTCGCCTGCGCGCAGGATTTTCGAATCGAACGCGCCAGCTGCCTCCAGCTTCTTCATGTTGTCGAACTCGGAAAAGTCGAGCGCGGCTTGAAAGAGCGGCATGTCGAGTTTTTTTTCGCCGACTGTCGCGAGCAGGTTGCAAAATTGCTCGGCGGGGGACGCGTGGAGCGACTCATATCGGATGAGGGTGAAGTCGGGCCGATGTGAAAATTCATCCATCCAGTCATTCATCGTTCCAACGATGGCGTGAATTCCAAATCTCTCGTCGCGCAGCAGGTCGCTCACAGTTTTTTGTTTGAACTTTTCCCGCGTGCCCGGGTCGCGCCTGGTCATTTGCAAATAGAGCGAGACGAAGGTGTCACGCGGATCTCGCGCAAGCAGAATGATTTTTGCGCGGCGTAGTTCTTTCGCCGGGATCAGGTATTTGCTGCGAAGCCTGTCCCAAAGATTCCCCTTGGTCCTATGCTCGAACAAATCGTGGGAGTAAACGATTCGGGGGATCGCGGAATCTTCATACCGCTCTGGCTCGAGCGTGAAACCATAACCGCGGCGTTGGCAAAAGTAAGCGCAGAGAAACGTCCGAACCCAAGTGCGTCCGCTTTTCGGGATCGACACGATGATCACATCGCCGCCCGAAAGCTCGCGCGCACGGCTGCTGAAATTTCGGCGCATCAACCATGTAATTACTCTTGGAAATCAAGATCGAGAAGTTGTTTTTGTGAGAAACGACCCTACGCGATCGTTTCGACAACCTGCGTGAAGATCGAGGTGTTCATTTTACGTGAGTCGCGTCTTCCCAGCGAATGGCCGCCCGGAGCAATTCGCCTAGCGAGTGGACGCCGAATTTTTCTTTCGCGCGCGCGCAATAGGCTTGCACTGTCTTCAGGCTGAGATGCAAATCTTCCGCGATCTGCGAAGTGGAACGGCCTTGGCCGAGCAGGCGAAAAACTTCGAGCTCACGATCGCTGAGTAGTTCCACCGGCGAATTCGCGGCCGCTCTCCGCGATGACCCGAGTCTGCGCGCCATAACACTGACGAATCTCTCGCTCACATAAACATCGCCCTTCACAACCCTACGGATAGCAGTGAGCACGCTTTTGGTGCTTTCACGTTTCATGACGTAACCGCGCGCGCCGGCGCGCAGGGAACGCTCAGCGTACAATGCTTCATCGTGCATCGACAGCACGATCAATGCGACCAAGGGAAATCGAGCCTCGAGATTCTTAACCAATTCCAATCCTGACTCATTCTTTAAGGAAATGTCGATGAGTGCCACATCCGGTCGGGCCGCATCGATGCCGCCGATCGCTTCCGCCCCATCTTCCGCTTCGCCGCACACCATCAGGTCATCCTGCTGATTGATCAGATTAGCCAGTCCTTCACGGACAAGCGGATGATCATCGACGAGGAAGATGCGACGCTTGGGAGCAACGGTGGCCGAAGGTGGTGAGCTCATAGAAGACAGTTTAATTGGGGATTATCTCCTTGACACAGGTTTGCCATTGTGCTAATTTGGTCGAGTGATAGTTGATTTCCGCGACCTCTTCCGATGCTTCAACGCTTCCTTTTTGGCGGCATGTAGGAGCTTTGGATGGAATAAATCGCGGAGCAATTCCTTGTCCGTCATCTGATGAGCTTTCTTTTTTGACCTAGGCATACTTATGAAAAAACCAACCAAATCCTTCAAAGCTGAAATGAACCTGCCGAAACTGATTGAGCAGTTTGGCAATGACGAAAAGTGCCGTGCGCGACTGACTGAGCTTCGCTGGCCTAAAGGTGTGACTTGTCCGCGTTGCAGCTCGGAAAGCATTTCGCGAGTAATTGAGCGCGACCAATACGACTGTAACCGCTGCCGGTATCAGTTTTCGACAACCAGCGGCACAATCTTTCACGATACCCACCTTCCATTGTCGAAATGGTTTCTGGCGATCTACCTCATGACCGAATCCAAGAAAGGCATGTCGGCGCTGCAAATGAAACGCACTCTCGACGTTTCTTACGAGACAGCTTGGTATCTCTGTCACCGTATCCGTGCAGCCATGCGTGAGATCAACAGCGAGCTTTTGCGGGGAATTGTGGAAGTGGACGAAACCTACGTTGGCGGGAAGTCTCGCGGGATGGGACGCGGCTACAAGGGGAACAAGGCTATTGTTATCGGAGCCGTTCAGCGCCAAGGCAAGATTCGCCTGCAAGTCATTCCTGACGCGACTAAGGCAACACTTCATAAATTCATCCACGACAACACCGCGCCGGACACGGAAGCGATCTACACGGACGAAATGCCAGCCTATTGGGGAATTAATGGTGCCGACACGCGCCATAAATGGGTGAATCATTCGCAAGAGGAATGGATTGTAGGCGATGTTCACACCAACAGCGTAGAGAGCGTCTGGAGCCTCCTCAAGCGTTCCATCATTGGTTCGTATCATAGGGTGAGTATCAAGCATCTGGACGCCTATCTGGACGAATTGGAGCATCGCTTTAATAACCGCAAGAATAAACACATTTTCAGGGATACTCTCATGAAATTGGTTAAGGCCGAGAAGCTCCCGTATTCAGAGTTGGTGAAGGCTGCGGCATAAATTTTCCTCTCCTGATCAATCCTAATTCAATCGTGTCGTTAGCAGTCGTCTGGGCAAATGATACATCTTCGACCTGTTCCAAAAACGCGGACTCTGTTAGGCCGATTGTGATTGGAGTACGATGGAGAATTGTTATAATCAACGAACCAGCACTGGCATCGACAATCGCTAGTATCTTAGCCTTTGCTAATTCTGACCTCAGCTCCAACACAAACTCAATTTTCTGAGATTCCGACAACTTACTGAAAAAGGCTTTGTCATCCTCGGAAACAGAAAGACGCGCGACGAACTCTAGGTAATGAGGGTGGTCGTACATCCGAGCCACGTTCATCCCCGGACTAGTAACGCCTGCCGGAGGTGACACCTCAAAATTGAAATATGCATTGTTATCAGGGACTAGCCGCGTTCCCATCTTAAATGCATCAAGCCATTCTCTAACTTTGGACTCAATGTTTTCAGTGGTGACCTCATCACGAGTTGACCTTTGATAAATACCGTCAGCAAAACAGCCAACCCCGATTACTACAAATATGGCCGCAAGCCACCGTCTTTTTGTCGTTAGCATCGGCACAATTGCGAGAAGCGCGAGCAGTAAGCAGATACCTGCGGCGACAAACAATAATTCGGCAATGGACATGGGCCGAGATTAGCACTACGAAACCTTGTGTCAAGCCGACAATCCCCGTTTAATTAGCATCGTTCGGAATGCTTAACTTGCACGTCACAATCGTTCCGATCCGACCATTTCGTCGGACGTCGAAGTTTGCTCCGATTAAAGCTGCACCATGCGACATCAAGCGAAGACCGAGCCCTTCGGGTTGCGGCGCCTGGTGGGGGAATCCGATTCCATCATCGGTAATGGTGAGAGTGAGTTCGCGATCATCCCGGGTGAGGCGAATGTCGATTCGCTGCGCGGCAGCATGCTTAACGGCGTTTGTGACCGCCTCCTGCGCGATTCGATACAGTTGAGTCGCCATCGCGGAGTCGCGCACGGGCAGGCTGACGCCGTCGGTGCCTTCAACGACGCACGTGATCTTGAACCGTTCGGCGGTATTTTCCGCCAGGCCGTGCAGCGCGACAATCAACCCTTCCGCCTCTAATTCCGGAGAAAAGAAACCGCGAGCGAGATTCCGGGTAAGATCGATCCCCTGCTCGATATAACGAACAACCTTTTCCGCCTCGACCACCTCCGGCGCGGATCTTTGCGCTAACTTTTCTCTTAATACTTGAGCCGTAAGCGCAGTGCCGGTAAGGTGCTGGCATAGGCTATCGTGCAAATCCTGGCCCAGCCGGAGGCGCTCACGACGTGCCACCTCGGCGATCTCCTTATCGAGGCGCTCTCGCTCGGCGACCTCGTGCTGCAACGCCGCCGTGCGTTCACGAACGCGTTGATCGAGTTCTCGTAAGAGTGTTCGTAAGTTCGACAATACGAACGCAAACACGGCGTACGACCCAAAAACCATCCCTCCATTCCAAAATCCGGTTACTGGAATTCCGGCCGCCACGTCCGAGACCACGGTCGTGGCCACGCTCAAAACTGCAATCGCCAAACCGCCAATCAGGCCGAAGAACCAGATGGCCAGAGAAATCGGCAGCAGATAAAAAAGAATCATCGTGCGCTCATATCCGGTCCGATAATCGATGTACCCCACGCAACCGACGAGAAGAAGGCACACGCTCAAGATGAGCCAGGACTGCCACGGACGAGGACGAGCAAGAACGCGCGCGCTGCTGCCGTTCCCAGAAGTTCGACTTGTGCCGATCAGCTTCCACATCACTTCATAGAACCCATCGTAACCACAAAAGGAACGAAAAACTTCGCGCAACGTACGTCGAGTTGCGAAAGCTATGCCCACACGATAGATTTTGGGCACAAAGGGGGCGCACTGGCTTCGACTCGTGGTTGGAAGCGCAGGCGGCATGTCGAGGACGGTTCGTTGGCCTCGTAAAAAACCGGACCAAAACAAATAAACGCTAATCACGAAGATCTAGCTCTCGCGGCTTAATTGACCGCGACGTTTCCGGAGCGACGCCTGCTAGCGTCGGAAACGTGGACAGCAGGCTGGTCGGTGGGCGGAGCGACCGCGCTCACCGATGAATCGAACCTCGCGGACGCTCGGGAGTCGGCCGCGTGCCGGTGCAACATCCGGCTCCTTAAAACCTGGACACCGGATAAGCATGTAGATGTTTGCGTCGAAAGCGACGAGGACAGGGGTTCAACTCCCCTCGCCTCCACCCTTGCCTTTGGAGCGGACTGTAAAAGCAAAGACGGACTGTTTCTGCAAATGCCCGGCGCTGCACGAGCTACGGATCAATGCCGGTTCCGCGATCCAAAATAATTTGCATCGGCGCCGAAATAAAGCTTTCCAAGGGAATAGCGATGATGCTATAAAGGTCATAATTGCTATAGGTTTATCGCGGTTTCTCCATTTTATGAACTCCGGCTTGCTCACCAAAATCGTTTATCACTGCGCTCTCCTACTTGCTTGTTTCACGCTCGCCGCCCGCCCACAACAGCCGGTCTTTCTCACCCCCGGCAAGAACGACTTGGTCGTGCTCAACGGCTGCGTTATCTCCGCTTGCAATTATCTCGCAGTAGTCAAAACACAACACAGTTTAGAAAGCGGTTTTTGGGCAAAAATTCTCCTGGTTCGCTACAACAATCACCCGGCCGGCCATGCTTATTGTGTGTGGGAAACCGACGGGACCATTTACGGTTACGACCGCAACGCCGGTTCGTTTCCAATCCCAGTTTACACCCGCGATGCGCGCTCCATCGCGATCGTTCTGGCCCAGGAACTCTCCAGAGTTATGGCCGAGCCGCTCTCGGTCGCGCAGGCTGACTTCGTTGAGCCGAACAAGGCCAACCTGTTTAAGTACTAACTGACGCTCTTCCGGCAAGGCGGTTGCGACTCTTGGGACCGCAGTTCGGCTATTTATCCCAGACTTTTTTCTCGAAGGAAACGCGGCCCGATCCTTTCTCGAACGCTTCAAAGCGCTCGGGATTCTGTCGGTAATACTTCTGATGATATTCCTCGGCCGGATAAAATTTCATCGACGGCAGAATTTCGGTCACAATCGGTTTGTCTAATTTTCCTGAGCGCGCGAGTTTTTCTTTAGAGGCCTCGGCGATTTTTTTTTCTTCCTCACTGGCGTAAAAAATCGCGGCGCGATAGCTCGGGCCGATGTCGGTGAATTGGCCGTCCGCCTGGGTCGGATCGATTTGCCGCCAATAAATGTTCAGTAGCTGGTCGAAAGAGATTTTCGCCGGATCATAAGTGATCTCGATCGACTCGCGATACCCGGTCTTCTCCGAAGTGACGAGCTCGTAAGTGGGATTCGGTTCCGTTCCGCCACAATAACCGACCATGGTCTTGATCACGCCATTCGCCTTATCGAATGCGGGTTGAATGCACCAAAAGCAGCCTCCGGCGAAAATTGCGGTTTTGGTTGTGGGAGCGGGCGCACTCTGGCCGCGACCAAGATCGACAAGAAGCGCCGCGGCGGCGGCGAAGAGCAGAGTAAAGACCAGAATTCTTTTCATGATTGTCGATCTTAGACAATGCGGCTGTCTTTTCGTTCCAGCGAACAACGGCAAAACTAGGAAAAACCGAAGGTAATTTTCAAGCTTACCTCCGACGGAATGCTGTTGAAGATCTTCCGCTTCAATGCGACGCACAATGTCTTCACCTCGCTATCGGCATAGGGCCGACACCTGGCTGCACGTCGTGATCGCGGTCGTCTCGCTCTTTTTGGGGTTCGGCGGGGGCACATCAGACCGCTCAGTTTTTAAGGCACAACGCGTCCGCCCGCGAAGTTGAATCACTTCGTTGTGCAGACGATCTGTTGCCGTGGTCGAATTGATCCCGGAGTCGTACATCGCGCGCCTCGATCTGCCGAAAATCTTCGGCCGCGCCGCGCCGCTGCAGGTCGATCTTGGTTGCGGTAATGGATCGTTCCTCTGTGCTCTGGCCGAGCGGATGCCGGAAAAGAATTTCCTCGGCATCGAGCGCCTGCTCGGTCGCGTTCGCAGGGCTTGTCGCAAAGCAGCTCGGATCGACAACATCCGAGTGATTCGGGTGGAAACTGCCTACGCCGTCCGTTATTTGTTGCCCGAACAATCGGTGCAAGTTTTTCATCTTTTGTTCCCCGACCCGTGGCCAAAACGGCGGCATCAACGGCGGCGAGTGATGACCCCGGAATTTCTTCGCTCCGTCCACTGCGCGCTTGCGCCGCAGGGATTGTTGCGAATCGCGACCGATCAGCTCGATTACTTTGATCAAATGCAACGACTCGCGCGAGCCGATCCCCAATTTGCGATTGTCGATCCCTTGCTCGCGAGGCCTGTCGGAGTTGACGACGTCGATCTTCCACTCACGAAATTTGAGAGAAAGTTTCAACAACAGGGCGTGCCGATTCATCGGTTGGCGCTGCGAAAAGTTTCCCCCGTGATGTAGGCGCGCGCTTCCCAATCGTTGCGACCGAACTTCAGTTCAACCGCGCCCGTTTCATCCTGGCGGAAAAGTTTGATGCCGCCCGCTCGCACCTGCTCGGCCCATTCGTCGCTCACGCGTTCGTATTCGGGAAAGTCGCGCGAAGTAGCGATAATCAACCGTGGCCGCACGGCTTCGAGAAACTTGTTGGAACCAGAGCGACCGGAATGATGTTGGCCTTTGACCAGGATGTCGCTGCGCAAATTCAAGCCCGAATCCAGCAGCGCGCGTTCGGTTGCAAAGCCGCTGTCCGACATGAACAAAACCTGCGTGGATGGCGCGACAAAAAGCTGGATGACATACGCTTGATCGTCCGCCGTTGCTGCGGGAAATACCCGTGGTGGATAAAGAACCTGTGCGGTGACCGCGCGCGACAGCCGGAAACTCTGGCCTGCGGCCAGACTGTCCGGCGTTAGGCCACGCTCTTGGAATACACGATGCAATCGCCGATGGACGATCGACCGGTCGGGCGCCGAATTGTCGATCAGACGCATGAGAGAGAAATCCCGCAGCAATGGCGCCGCGCCGCCGATATGCAGCGAATCGCCATGGGTAAGCAGCAAGCCGTCGAGCCGGTTTACGCCCGCCGCGAGCAAATAGTCTCGAACAATGCGTTCGTAATCCCGCTCGCTCCCGCAATCGAACAGCCAATCCGCGCCCCGGGTTCGCAAATGAACGGCCGCACCCGCGCCGACATCCAGCACAGTAATCCTGGCCTTCGCATCCTCGGGCGCACGGGGATGTTCGACATAATAATGTCCACCGGGGACTTGTGCGAACAGATGCACGAGTCCGAGAACGAGCCGGGCCAGACACCAATTGGCATTATTAAAAATGACAGAGACCCACGGCAGCAACGGCGCCGAGAGAAGCGAGAGGAGCGCGATCGCCAGAATGAAGAAGGCGATCGGAACGACAAGCAAGTTCGCAAATAATGAAACGGGCGTGACGAGATAAAAATACCACAGGATGAGGGGCAACGAACCGATCCAGGCCGCAAGCGAAACAGACGCGCCACGGCCTACCCACTCAAAGCAAACGTGCAGCAAACGGCGCGGACCATGCAGCAAAACCCGCGGCAGAAATGAATCGGGAGCACCCCAGCGCCGCAAAAATCCGAAGAGAGGATCGGCCAGCAAAATGATTGCGCCGACCACTACGAAGGAGAGTTGAAAGCCGATGGAAAACAACTCGTCCGTGTCCCAACAGAGAATAATGAACGCCGCCGCCGCGAGGCTATTGAGTGCGAAAACTTTTCGTTCAACAAAGAAGCCGCCGAGCAGAATCGAACTCATCACTGCCGCCCGCACACTCGACACATGCAGCCCGGTCACCGCCGCATAAAAAAGGACGAGCGGAATGATCAGTCCTGTCGCCCATTTTCGAGAAAACTGCGCAACACTTGCCAAAATCCACAAAAGACTCGCCACGATTCCTACGTGCAGGCCGGCGACGGCAAAGAGATGAAGCGTGCCCGTTTGCTGGAATGGTTCTTCGATGTCTTCCGGGGTTTGATGTCGAAGACCGAGCGCGATTCCGCTGATAAAAGTTTGCACGTCCGGCGCGTCGTCCAAACTTCGACAAAGAGTGCTTTGCATCCACGCCCGTGATTTCTGCGCCGCGCGCAAAATCGGATTTCCACCGCCATGTCGAACCAGCACGCCACCCTCCGGATAGCGAACAAACAAACTTCGACGAACGTCCCGGCGCGCGAGATAGGAGCGCATATCGAACTCGCCCGGATTTCGTGGCGGCGTGATCGCTTCTGCGATTCCAAAAAGCTTCAGCTCATCGCCGAATTCCGGATTGCCGCGCCAGCGCACAAGCATTGCCGCATGGGTTGATTCGTTCTTGCCTTCCAATTCAATCGCCTCGAGCCGCAACAAAAAGGTGGCAAAGCCGCTCGGTGCGATCTTCGGCTCACTCACCACAGATCCCGTCGCGCCAATTACGCGCGAACGTGGTCCCAACCGCTTGGTGAGCCGCAGTCCCGGCGTATCGGTAATTTGAAAACTGTGCAGAAGAAAAAAACCGGCACAAACGAGCGCATAGGTCGATGTTAAGTGCGGCCAACGCAGCAAAACTAACGCCGCGATCAGGACAATCGCTGCAATTGAAGCGACGAATCCATGGAGCGGAAAGAAATCCGCGCAAATAATTCCGATCGCCGCGAAGATCGACAAGCCGACGAATGGCTGGCGCAGCGCACTCGGCAAGTTCACGCCCTCGCGCTTTGTCCGTTTATCATCCGTACAAACCTTGATCAGTCTTGGATTGAAGGACGTACACATAAAACATTTTCTTATTTATCTCCGCCCTGGCACGTGAGCGAAGCTTTTACGTGCCCATCGTTTCCGGTGGCACTTCCCGTGAAAAAGAATGTTCCGGCGGATCCAACCCAAATAAGCTTCCTCGGTCCGCAGGCTGTAATGTCTCAAGCGCAAAAGTTGGCGGACCTGATCGAGCAATTTCGGCTTGCCGCTCTGCGGAGCCGCGGTAAAGGATGAACCATGCATTCTTACGCAGATCGCTCGCTGGAGAAAAGCCGAAATAGGCGAAACAGAGTTTCGTCGAATTGTAGTTAGGTCTCATGCGCGCGCGCGCTACCAACGTCGCAGCATCAATTCTGTTGCTCGCAGTCGGCAGCCTCATCTATGCTCTGTGGCGCTCGCATTCGTTGCTAATGTTTCGGTGGTTTGATGCCGTTGGCATCGGACCACTCATTGATCGCAGCCGCGGCTACGTTCATTTCATTCACGTAGCCGACTGGATCCGCTACTCACTACCGGACGCACTTTGGGCTAGCAGTGGTGTGTTTCTGTTTTCGGCGATCTGGACTGGCTCGCGCAGTCCGGTTCGCCACTTCTGGATATGCATTGCACCGTGTCTCGCGATCGGCGGAGAGTTAGCACAAGCCGTCCACCTTATCCCCGGCACATTCGACTTAGTTGATCTCGCCACCTGCGCCTTGCTGTCCGGCGCGTCAGTAGCCCTGACGTGCCGCCCTTACCATTATGTCCGACCTTGCTAGACGTAATTTGATTAGCGTAGCAGCACTCGCGTTGCTCGCGCTGCTAGCTGCCGGAAGCGTTGACTCTCCTTCCGAATCCAATAAATCTAGCTCTAGCTCAACAACGCCGGGCCTAAGCTCAGCCACCAGCAGCGTATCACGCGAGAGCACGCCCGCCTCGTCCAGCAGACAGCTCGTTCATATCGGCGAGGTGGGTGTTCTTCGCGCAGGCGATTCGAGCGGCGATGTCGTTGTTGGCGCCGATAAGGCCACCAACGACGAGCTAACAAAAATGGCTGTTAACCACGATCAAGAGGGATTCGCAGGTATGGTTTTATCAGGACGAGCGTTCCTTGTGCCTGCCGGCACAAGGATTCGCGTGCTCGACACGCTCTTCACATTCGGCTTTCTACCTACCGGTGCACACGTCCGCATCCTCGAGGGACGGCATTATGGGCGCGATGGAGTTGTGCCATTCGAGTGGGTGCAGCCGGCAACCGCCGGCAGCACCCAGTCAGCAACACCAGAAACGAGACGCGCGCAGCCTGTCCGATCAGCAACGCCTGCAAGAAAGGCTGTTCGCACAAGGCCGTGACCTCTAAATAAGACCTAACCAAGGCTCGCGCTGTCATGCCGACGCTATTCCATCACGAGATCAAGTCTTACCGAGCTGAGTTGAAGCGGCTCCAAAGTGATATCCAAGAGATCGCGAAGCCCGGAGCTGTCGAAAACCTCACTCACGCTTCGTTTGGCGTGTCAAACCGCGGAAACCTAATGGTCATTGGATTGTGCAGCCTAGTCGAGGTACGCTTGTTGGAATTAGCTGAGACTAGCAAATCAGAATTTAAATTGTCTGACGTGAGGGGGCAGGGCATCAGCAGGTTGAAATTGTACCTCTCTCGTCTTGGGATTGTAGACTTCGGCAGCCTTAAAAATTGGGACGGTTTCACGAGTGTCTATGGACTCAGAAATTCGATTGTTCACAGTTACGGGGGGATGATTGTAGATGAGGCGAATCCAAAGCTCGTTCAGCAACTCTCGAATCTTGGATTGACGCACGTTCTGATCGGTGGTCGCCGCATTCGTGTTGATTCGGCCGCGGTTGAGATCATCATCAATATCATTGATTCATTGCTTACAGAATTGGGAGCATATGGAGGATAAAGAGACCTAACCAAGCCGATGCGGCAAACCGCGCGACCGAGACGGACGATATCGTCAATCGGCTTCTCTGCCTAAAGAGATATGATCGCAAAAAAATGTGCTGCGCTATTTAGTCAATCTCGCGGCACTCGGCACGAGCAGAACCGGCCGGGTGCTGCGTTTGAGCACGCCTTCGGTCACACTGCCGACCAGCAAATTGTACATCGCACCATGACCGTGCGAACCCATCACGATGAAATCGGCGTTGACCGCGCCAGCTTGTTTCAAAATTTCATCGACAACCGTGCCGGTCGGTTCGTGCAAGGTCGCTTTCACGCCGGCTTGCTCGATTTCCTTTTGCCATTTGGCCAGCTCCGCCTTGTGACTTTTCTCCGGAAGCGTTTGCGCGGCCGGATCAATCATCGGCATTGGCATCAACTCCGGCATCCCTGAAACTCCGTAGCCCATCGGAGCCACCGGCGTGGCCGGACTGATTTCCCTGACGTGAATGAGATGAATCTCAGCCACGAACGCTTTCGCGACCTGCCGCGCAAGATCGACAATTCGCGTGCTCGCAGCAGAGCAATCAATCGGCACGAGAATGCTTTTCATAATGCGATCCCTTTAGCTTAGGCCGGTTCGAGCGTTGCGCTCAACTGCAAATGAGATGCAGAAGCGGACGCATGCCGTATTTTTTGATCGTGCACGATCTTTTCGGCGAAGAGGAGGATGCCAATGCCGCCAGCGCCAACAACGCCGCGCCCCTCGCCACGCGTATGCGTCCGCGCTCGCTCGAGGAATTCGTCGGCCAGGAACATATTCTCGGGCCGGGAAAACTCCTGCGGCGTGCAATCGAAGCTGATCGCTTGCCGTCCGTGATTTTCTCCGGTCCGCCCGGCAGCGGCAAAACAACGCTCGCGCGCATTATCGCCGAGGTTACGCACGCCAAGTTTATCCGGATCAGCGGCGTGGAAAGCAACGTCGCTGAAATGCGCCGCGTGATTGCGGCGGCGACGAATCGTCTCCGCACTTCCGGACAAAAAACGATCCTGTTTATCGACGAGATCCATCACTTCAACAGAGCGCAGCAGGACATTCTTCTGCCCGATGTGGAAACTGGAAATCTCCGGCTGGTCGGCGCGACGACCTACAATCCCTTCTTTTACGTGAACAGCGCGCTTGTCTCGCGTTCGCAAGTTTTTCAACTCGAGTCGCTCCGCGTTGAACAACTCGAAGAATTAATCGATCGCGCACTGACCGACAAAGAACGTGGACTTGGGAATTACACGGTCAAGATCGACAAAAATGCCCGCCGGCATCTTGCCAAACTAAGCGACGGCGACGCGCGTAAAAGTTTGAACGCTCTCGAGATCGGCGTGCTCACCACTCCGCCCGATTCGCGCGGCGTTATCCATTTCACGCTCACGGTCGCCGAGGAAAGCATCCAGCAAAAAGCGGTCGTTTATGATCGCGCGGGCGACGCGCATTACGACACCATCAGTGCGTTCATCAAGAGTATGCGCGCTTCCGACGAAAAAAGCGCCATATATTGGCTGGCGAAAATGCTCCACGCCGGCGAAGATTTTCGTTTCATCGCGCGACGCATTGTCATCTTTGCAAGCGAGGACGTTGGCCTCGCCGATTCGGAAGCGTTGCCGCTGGCGATCGCAACGCAGCAAGCCGTCGAATTCGTCGGTTTGCCCGAGGCGCGCATTCCTCTTGTTCACGCTGTTGCTTACATGTGCCGGGCCAAGAAAAGCCGCGAAGCTTACGACGCGCTCAATGCCGCGGTCGAAAAGATCGAGGCGGAACAAACCAAACGCGTCCCGGAACATTTGAAAAACAAACATTTCCCTGTAAATCCAGAAAGATAGCTGGCCCTCCTCTTGCGTAATTCCGTTGCGAAATGAATCGTGATGGGTTCTGACGCGGCATCATGGCTTCCCATGAAAAACGATCAGCGGAAACCGCCTCATGCGTTGGGCGGCGATTTTCTTCGTTGCACTCCTGCTGCTTTACGGAGCGTCGCCCTATTTTTCCTTCTGGCGCTTCACTGTCGCGCTCAACTCACGGAACGGCGCCCGCCTCGCGGCGTATGTCGATTTCCCTGCCGTCCGCGAATCGCTGAAGCAGCAATTTCGCGCAGCGCTCCATCGGTCGCAGAATAACGATCAAACGAAACACAAAAAATTCGCGCGTCTCCTGACTGCTCTTGGTCCCAGCCTCGGCGACAGACTCGCCGACGCCCTGGTCGACACTTATATTACTCCGATTGGTCTGGCAGATCTGATTGCAAATCCCCAGGCGGCCAAAGATATCCAAACTTCTGCGGGCAAGCCGGCAGTTTGGAAGAGCGTGCATTGGTCGAGAGCCAAGAATGCTTTTTTCACCGGGCCGAGAGACTTCGCCGTGGACGTTAACGGAGTGCGGCTTCACTTTCGGTGGGAAGGCTTGGGTTGGCGGCTCCGAAAACTCGACCTTCCACTCGGACGGGAAAAAAGCCAAAGAAACTGGACGAACTTCGGTCGCCGCGCACAAATGGTCCTGGGTTGTGTAAAAGCAACAAAAAAGGGGCGGATCTCGCGATCCACCCCTTTCTATCTGTGAGCAGCTTCTCCTTAGCTGCCTTTGCTCTGCGAAACCACTTCGTTGAGTTTGAAAATCGGTAAGAACATCGCGATGACGATTCCGCCCACGATGAGACCGAGAACTACGATAAGCATCGGCTCGATCAATGAAGTAAGCGCATCGAGCATGGCTTCTATCTCTTCGTCCCAGAAATCGGCCATTTTTTCCAACATCGTGTCGATCTTACCGGTAGCCTCGCCAGCGGAGACCATTCGGAGCAACATCGGCGGAAAGATTGAGGCCTTCGAAAGAGCCACGGAAAGATTATCTCCTTTTTCGACGTCTTCGCTCACTGACTTGAGGCTTGTCTCGATCACGTGATTGCCCGATGACCCGCCAACGATGTCAAGCACCTCAAGAATCGGCACGCCGCTGCGGATGAGCTGCGCGAAAGTACGTGAAAATCTCGACATGCAAATCTTGTGCACAAGCGGTCCGAAGATGGGGAGCTTGAGTTTCCAACGATCGCTCCACTCCTTGCCCCGTTTGGAGCGCAAGAAGGTGCGGATGCCAAAAATAGTTCCACCGATCCCCAGGAGGAGAAAGTACCATCGCGCGCGAATGAAATCGCTCACGTCAAGGAGGAACTGAGTTGGAGCCGGCAACTTCGCGCCAAAATCCTTGAAGATTTCACCGAAAATCGGAACCACGCGAACAAGTAAGAAGGTCGTGATGGACAAAGCGATGCAGATCACGATGACCGGATAAGTCATCGCCGACTTGATTTTCTTCCGCAGGCGCGCGCTCGCCTCGAGGAAGCCCGCGAGCCGATCGAGAATGTCAGCGAGCAGACCGCCGTGCTCACCCGCTTTGACCATGCTCACAAAGAGCCGGTTAAAGACGCGTGGATGTTTGGCAATGGATTCGTGGAAAGTCTCGCCCCCTTGGACGTGCGAAGTCACATCGCTGATGATATGCCGAAGGTTGCGCTGGCGTTTCGGATCGCATTGCTCGTAAAGCGCGGTCAAAGCTTCCACGAGTGTAATGCCGGCCTCGACCATGGTCGAAAGCTGGCGCGTGAACAAAACCAGGTCAGTCTCCTTGACCGACCAAACGCGCTTGCGCGAACGGGTAGATGCAGCTTTTCGCTGAAGGGAGAGAACCATGAGCCCGCGGCTCATGAGGCTCGTTACGGCGTTGTCTTCATTCAGGGCATCTTGAATGCCCGAAACGATCCGGCCAGAGGCGTCTCGAGCCTGGTAGGAGAAGGTGATCATACTATAGCAGTTTTAATACATATAGCAGCTACGGTGCCATCGTCCTGCCGTCAGGTCATCACACCCACTTGTTTCCGTCACTCGCATCAACGAAACTTTCCCATCATGGCGATTGCCTCTGAACTCGTTCAGGTCGCCCCATCCCTGTTAATCTGGCAGTGTTACGACCCCACGCTTAAGGCCGACCTCTTTTCCACCGCCATCACTACTCGCAACGGACGTTTTCTTATCGATCCAATTCCGTTGACCGACGCTGCGCTCGGTCAACTGCTCAACGCCGATTCGGTCAACGGAGTCATCGTGACCAATCGCAATCATTTGCGCGCCTCTCTCGAGTTTGCGGATCGGTTCTCTGTCCCAATCTTCGCGCATACCGAGACATTTTCCGGCCAGGCGTTCCTCGGCACGAAAGTCGGTGACGGCGGCGAAATTTGTGATGAGCTCGCTGTCATCGCCATCGACGGCGCCGCAGAGGGTGAGATTGTTCTTCATTCCCCGACAAACGGCGGAACGCTCATTACCGGTGACGCGCTCATCAACTTTGAGCCGTACGGTTTCACTTTTCTTCCTCGGAAGTACTGCTCGAACGAAAAGGAAATGCGGCGCTCATTGCGAAGACTTCTCACCTGCAAAGCTGAGCGGATGCTTTTCGCGCATGGCTCGCCGATCTTGTCCCGAGCGGGCGAGCGCTTGCAACAATTGCTGGATGCTGATCTTTGAACTGGCTTGAAGTTGGAAACTAGACAAGTTGAAACGGCCGGCGTGCCGAGCGGAGCGCTGGGTCGTTTTTTGCGGCTGATTCGGTTTTCGCACACGATCTTCGCGTTGCCATTTGCGCTCGGCGCACTCGTCGTCGCCGCCCATGGCCGGCTCTCGCTGCGAGTATTGCTCCTTGTTCTCGCGTGCATGGTTTGCGCGCGCACTGCCGCGATGCTCTTCAACCGTCTGGTCGATTGGTCGCTTGATCAACGGAATCCCCGCACCGCTTCGCGTCACCTTCTGATTTCAAAGAAGGCCGCGGCGATTTTGCTGATACTGAGCGTCACGGCTTTTCTTCTCGCGGCCGCGTTCATCAATCGCCTGACTTTCGTTCTCTCGCCGGTTGCCCTCGCCATCATTTTTTTCTACTCGCTCACAAAACGCTTCACTGCCGCCACCCATTTTTTTCTTGGCCTCGCGCTGGCCCTCGCGCCGATCGGGGCGTGGATTGCTCAAACCGGACATGTCGATCTTGCACCGGTCATTCTGGCCGCGGCAGTGATCGGTTGGGTCGCCGGTTTCGATCTGATTTATGCGACGCAAGATTATGATTTTGATCGCCGCGAAGGCATCCGATCGCTCGTGGTAAGACTTGGAATCGCGCGCGCGCTTAGCCTGGCGCAGTTGCTGCACATCGCGACGCTGGCCGCCCTCATCGCTTTCGGTTTGGTCGCGAAGCTTGGGCTGATTTATTTCTGCGCGATCCCGCTCGTGGCTATGACGCTCGTTTATGAACATCGGAGCGCGCGCCATCTTGACGTTGCTGGAATCAATCGCGCCTTTTTCCAGAGCAACGCGTTTGTCAGCGCGATTTTCCTGATCGCCGTTTGCCTCGATCGTTTTCTCTAAACGAAAGCTACATCGCGTTCAGTTGCGCGACGCGTTGCGTGTGTCGCCCGCCTTCGAAAGCGGTTTCGAGCCAAACGCGCACGATTTGGAGAGCGAGTTCTTCGGGAATCATTCGTTGCCCAATCGAAAGCACATTGGCGTCGTTGTGCTGGCGCGAAAGCCGAGCGGTTTCTTCATTCCAGCACAGCGCGCAACGCACCTCGTGCACTTTGTTCGCCGCCATCGCTTCGCCATTGCCTGAGCCGCCGAACACAATGCCGCGTTCACACTCACCGCGCGCGACTGCCTCTGCGGCTGGCCGGATGAAAAGCGGATAATCGACCGGTTCTTCGCTGAAGGTCCCAAAATCTTTCACTTCGTGCCCGAGCGTGCCGAGCAATTCTTTCACCTTTTCTTTGTAGTGAAAACCAGCGTGGTCGCTGCCAAGTGCAATTTTCATCGAGACATTGTTACCTCAAAATGATGCCGGATGTCGAGAATCGAGGGCGATTTACCTCAATCGCCCGCCCTAGCCGCCGTGCAACTTCGCAAGTTCGCTCCAGATTTCCCGCTCCCGCTCCGTTAACTTCTTCGGCACGTTGATCTGAACATCGACGTAAAGATCGCCGCGTTTCCCAGAAATTCCGGGCAGTCCTCGTCCACGCAAACGAAATCGCTGGCCGCCCTGGGTTCCCGCCGGCACTTTCAGTCGCACACTGCCTTCCAGAGTTGGCACTTCTATTTCGGCCCCAAGCGCCGCTTGCCACGGAGCAATCTTCAGTTCGTGGATTAAATCGCTTCCTTCGACGGAAAAATCGGGATGTCGCGCCAAACGCACACGCAAAAACAGATCGCCGCTTTTCCCACCGCCCGCTCCGGCTTCGCCCTGGCCAGCCAACCGGATGCGCTGACCTTCGTGAACGCCGCGCGGAATCTTGACTTGGTAACTTTCTACTTTGTTTGAACCGCCACGCCGCAGCGAAACCGTGCGCGTCGATCCATGCAACGCTTCTTCGAGTGTGACCATAATGTCTGCTTCGACATCGCTTCCGCGTTCTGCTGTCGCTTGACGCCCAGCGAATCCGCCAAAAGCAGACCGGCCACGTCCGCCACCGAAAAATGCCTCGAAGAAATCGCTGAACCCGGTCCCGCCAAACTCGAATTGAATCCCGCCGTCGTCGCCGTGGCGATAGAATCCTCCTCCCGGCTGTTGCGCTCCCCATCCGGGCGGCGGTTGGAATCCCCCGGGTTGGTTCCAATCCGCGCCGAGTTGATCGTACTTCTTGCGCTTCTCCGGATCGCCCAGTACCTCGTATGCTTCGTTGATCTGCTTGAACTTTTCCTCGGCGGTCTTCTTATCCTTCGCCACATCGGGATGATATTTTCGCGCCAGTTTGCGAAAGGCGGCCCGAATTTCATTATCGCTCGCCGTCTTCGGAACGCCCAGGGTCTCATAATAATCTCGAAACTGCACCGCCATTGTTCGAATCTCTTCGCATGCATCGCGCTGCGCAACTCGCGCACGGGAGGGCGGCCCGGACGAGATTGGCGAGGCGACGCTCCGCGGAGCTGTGGAATTTGGAATTCGATTCTTCGGTTTGACAGAGTCTCGCCCTACCATTTGTGAGTTGCCGCCGCGCGATTTGTCGAAGAAAATTCGTCGGTGCGCGAGATCGGGAGATTTTTGGTTAATCTCGGTGCCGTTATCGTTCTTGTCGGCCTCATGCTTTGGAGCGGATTTGCTCCGAAATGGCTGGGGCGTTTGCCTGGCGACATCCGGATCGAGCGCGAGCACTCCGCTTTTTATTTTCCCATCGTCACCTGCATCATCATCAGCATTTTGCTGAGCTTGATCTTGTCGATCTTTCGTCGGTGATCATCTTGCGAAATGGCCGCCGCATCGCGCACTCAGTCTCGTCTGGGTGAACATGTCGCTCATCTCTTGCAATGCCGGCGCTGTCCACTCATGCAATCAACACCCGTTTCCGGCGGCGCAGTCACGAGCGACGTCATGCTGATCGGCCAAGCGCCTGGGCCACGCGAGCCAGTTTTGCAAAAACCATTCGCGCACACGGCTGGCAAAACACTTTTTCGCTGGCTCGAGGAATCATGCGGGATCAACGAGCTGGCCGTTAGATCGACAATTTATTTCGCCGCCGTTTGTCGATGTTTCCCCGGCAAAGCCGCAGGCGGAACCGATCGCGTCCCGAGCTCAATCGAGATTGGCAATTGCTCATGGTGGATGAGCGATGAATTCGAAATTCTAAAACCGCGTCTCGTTATCCCCGTTGGCAAACTCGCGATTGCCCAATTTGTTCCGTTTGAAAAACTGGGCGATGTCGTTGGAAAGAAATTTGCGCTGGATTTGGACGGACATCGTTTCGACCTCATTCCACTCCCGCATCCCTCTGGCGCATCGCCCTGGCACAAAATTCCGCCAGGCAAACAACTGCTCGAGAAAGCCATGCGGAAGATCGCGCGCCATCCCTCGATTCAGGCATTGTCACGATAAATTGCAGGGCGCTTGTGTGAAACGCCGAGTTGCGGCAGCTGACACAGTCGCCCTACAGTTTGGGATGTCTGGCCGATTACGCGTCACGGTCTGGAACGAGAATGTCCACGAGAAAAAAAATCCGATTGTCGCCAAGATTTATCCAAATGGAATGCACAGCTGCATCGCTGACGCGCTCAAGATCGACAGTAATGCTGAAGTCCGGACGGCAACTTTGCACGATCCCGAGCACGGCCTAACCAACGAAGTTCTCGAACAAACCGACGTGCTCATGTGGTGGGGACACGTTGTGCACGGTGAGGTTGCCGATGTGATCGTCGATCGTGTTATGAAGCGCATCTGGCAGGGTATGGGTTTTATCGCGTTGCATTCGTCGCATTACTCGAAAATTTTCAACCGACTCATGGGCACGAGTTGCTCGCTCACCTGGCGCGAAGCCGGAGAGAAAGAGCGCCTTTGGGTTTGCAATCCCGCGCATCCGATCGTGCGCGGCATCAATCGCTATTTCGAAATCGAAAACAGCGAGATGTACGGCGAGCCATTCGCGATTCCGGCGCCGGATGAAATTGTTTTCATTTCGTGGTTCGAAGGAGGCGATGTTTTTCGCTCCGGTTGCACCTGGAAGCGCGGCAACGGCAAGATTTTCTATTTCGCGCCCGGACACGAAATGTATCCGATCTTTTTCAATCCAAACGTGCAGCTGGTCTTGAGAAACGCGGTGCGCTGGGCCGCGCCCGATCCCGAAGGCTGGATCGACAGTTGCCCTCAAATTCCCATCTCCGAAGCATGCGAACCACTCGAACAAAAAGGCCCGCGCATGCACGAAGAAGGCGAGGAGGGCTACAGATGAGGCTGCGGCAAAAAACGTCCAACATTCAATGAACGCGATGCTCAGTTGAGTTTTCTGCATTGGATGTTAGGCGTTGAACAGCCTGCCCCGAGAGTTTTTCGGGGTTGAACGTTTTCAAGATGACTTCGACCGGCGTTCAAACCCGTGCTGACATTGCCGAATCTGATAAATGGGATCTGCGACGTCTTTTCGTCGATGTAAGCAAGTGGCGGGAGGATTTTGCCTGGGTGCAGCAGACGTATCCGCGGCTACCAGATTGGAAAGGTAGAGTCGGCGAAACAGCGAAGAGTCTCGCTGACTGTCTCGAATTCGAAAAAGCGCTCGAGTTGAAAATCGAGCGTCTCTATCACTTTGCGTCTCTTCAACTGGCAGAAGACAGCGCGAACAACGAGTATCTCGTGCGAATTGGCCAGGTCCAGAATTTACTGACAAAGGTCGGCGAAACAGTGGCGTTCCTTGTTCCCGAAATTCAAGCAATCGACGACCGAAATTTCGCAAAGTTCATGGTCGATCCCGCGCTCGCGCAGTGGCGGATCAAGCTGCACAAGATTCGCCGGATGAAGCCGCACGTGCTCTCCGAGCCAGAGGAGCGGATTCTTGCGCTCGGCAGCGTCGCACTCAACGGCTACGACGATACATTTTCGCAATTAACCGACGTGGACATGAAGTTCGGCGTTTTGGCCGACGAAACCGGTCGCGAGAAACCGCTCACGCAAAGTTCGTTTAGCTCGTTTCTAGTGAGACGCGATCACGAGCTGCGCAAACGTGCGTTTTATCAATTCTACGACGAATTTCACGATCATCAGTACACGCTCGCTACCTCGTTGGCCTATTCAGTGAAGGCCGACGTTTTTCGAGCACGCGCTCGAAATTACTCATCCGCGCTCGAATCCGCGCTGTTTCCCGACGACGTCCCGATGGAAGTTTACGATGGATTGATCGCCTCGGTGCGCGCGAACCTGAAGCCGCTCTTTCGATATTTCGATTTGCGGCGACGGGTTCTCGGGTTGAGCGAGCTGCACCACTACGACACCTATGTGCCACTTGTCGCCGGGATTGAAACGCACATCAGTTTTAATGAGGCGATCGAGCAAGTGATCGCGGCATTGCAACCGCTCGGAAAGGAATATGTCGATGTTTTGGCGGAGGGTTTGCGTGGGCGCTGGTGCGATCGTTACGAAACGAAAGGCAAACGCAGTGGCGCATTTTCATCGGGGAGTTACGGCGCGCCGCCTTATATCCTGATGAATTACAAAGAAGACGTCTTCTCCGAGGTTTACACGCTCGCGCACGAAGCCGGTCACTCAATGCACACCTGGTTTTCTCAAAAGTCGCAGAGCTTTCAGGATTACGACTACCCGATTTTCCTGGCCGAGGTTGCATCGACCTTCAACGAAGAGCTGCTCACGCATCATCTACTCGAACAAACGAGCGATCCGAAGACGCGCGCCTACATCATCAATCGACAGATCGACGACATTCGCGGCACGGTTTTTCGGCAGACGATGTTCGCCGAGTTCGAAAAAATCATTCATTCGGTCGAGGAAAACGGTGATGCGCTCACGCTCGAGGTTTTCAAATCGGAATATCACAAATTGCTGGAGGTATATTTCGGACAGAATTTTGTTCTCGATCCGCAACTGGATTTGGAATGTTTGCGCATCCCGCATTTCTATAATTCGTTCTACGTCTATAAATACGCCACGGGAATTTCGGCGGCGGTAGCGCTAGCGGAGCGCGTGCTTTCCGGTAAACCGGGCAGCGTCGATGCCTATTTTGGGTTTCTTCGCTCCGGCGGCTCCAAGTTCCCGCTGGAAACATTGAAAGCCGCGGGCGTAGACATGGGAACATCTGCGCCAGTCGAGAGCACGTTGAAATTATTCGAGCGGCGTCTCGACGAACTCGAAGGGCTCTTGCTCCCGTAGCGGTCCCGAAAGCGTTCGGGATCACAGTTCCAGCCCCCACCGGGCGCATCTACCGGACGCGGCAAGCTTTCTGCTTAGGCAGGAGAACCGTGGATTTTGATTGGCACTTGCGCGCAGCGTGTGGCTATGCCGAACTCGGCATGACCCGCGAGTCGCGCGCTGAGCTGAACGCGATCGATGCCGCGTTCCAGAACCGGCCAGAAGTATTGCAACTCCGGCTGCACCATCTCATGCACGAGAAAAAATGGTCGCGCGCGCTGCTCGTCAGCCGCAAGCTCTGCCGGGCCGCGCCCGAATGTAGCGCCGGATTTTTGCACGCCGGGTTCTGTTTGCACGAACTAGGAAAGACCGCCGAAGCCAAAAAGCTTCTGCTCAAAGGCCCGGCTGCGCTCTTGAAAGAGCCGATCTATTATTACAACATGGGGTGTTACGACGCGCTCCTCGGCAATGTGCGGGACGCGCAAATCCATTTGCAAACAAGCTTCCAGATGGATGCGTCCTTCCGCGAGATCGCGAAAAGAGACCCCGATCTAAAATCGGTTCAGGCGTTGATTTAACTGTAGAGGCAGCCGTGTCGGCTGCTTGTTAAATATTGCAGGCGGCACGCCTGCCACTACAGGATTTCGCCGATGCGATTAAATACCAGCGAACTGCGCGAGCGCATCACACCGCTGTTTGAAGAAGATTTCCAAAAGCTCGGCGAGCTCGGCGCCGCGGTGTCGATTTGGCAACATGGAAAATCGATTATCGATCTTTACGGTGGATTTCGGGACGCGGGCCGGGGCGTCCCGTGGAGCGACGACACGCTCGTGCTCATTTGGTCGGCCACGAAAGGCTTGGGCAGCGCTTGCGTTCTGCATGTCTTGCAGGAAAACAAGATCGACATCGAACAACGCGTCGCCCAGTTCTGGCCGGAGTTTGCGCAAGGCGGGAAGGGAAAGATCACGCTGGCGCAATTGCTTTCGCATCAAGCCGGGCTTTGCGCGTTAGATCGACAAGTTGATGTGCTCGACCACGTAGCCGTAATCGCTGCGCTTGAGAAACAAGCGCCGCTCTGGCCACCAGGAACTGGACATGGTTATCATGCGCGCACGTTCGGTTTTCTCATCGACGAACTCGTTAGGCGAATTGCGCGTCAACCGCTAGGGGAATATTGGCGAAGAACATTTGCCGAGCCGCTCCAACTCGATCTTTGGATTGGCTTGCCCGAAAGAGAAAATCATCGCGTCGCGGCCATTTATGCTGCGAAAATTGGCAAACCGCCCGAGCCGGCGAATTTCTACCGGGACCTGACCAAGCCCGGAACCCTGGTCCGAAAGACCTTTACATCTCCTCGCGGATTGCACTCGGTCAGCGCGATGAACAATCCACAGATCCGCGCCCAGCCGATCGTTTCCTTCGGCGGAATCGGCAGTGCATCGTCACTCGCCAGATTTTATTCGATGCTGGCCAGCGGCGGCGCGCTCGACGGTCGTGAATTTTTTTCTGCGAAAACAATGAGCTGGATGACGACAATCTTGACGGATGGAGTTGACCGCGCTTTTCAAATACCGACCGCGTTCTCCGCCGGTTTCATGAAAGATTCAAAAAGTTCGAAGCGCCGCATTTTCGGTAGATCGACAATTGCTTTTGGGCATCCCGGCGCCGGCGGTAGTCATGCCTTCGCCGATCCCGAAAACAAGATCGCGTTTGCTTACGTGATGAATCAAATGGAGCAGTCGGTCCTTCCGAACGAGAAATCATTGCGGCTCGTGGACGCGATTTATGATCTTCTGTAACGGCGGCCGTGTCGCCCGCAAGTTCCTAAAGCCGCAGCCGACACGGCTGCCTCTACCGTAAGATCGATGGCTACTCGCCGATAATCGTAACGAAAATTCTCCGCCGATGCGAGGCGTGGCGATGCTCGAAGAGAAAAATTCCCTGCCAGGTCCCGAGGTGCATCTTTCCATCGACAATCGGCACCGTCTCGCTGGTGCGCGTGAGGGTCATGCGAATGTGCGACGGCATGTCATCGCTACCTTCCGACTCGTGCGTGAAGTAATCCGCATCTTCCGGCACCAGGCGATCGAAAAATTCTTCAAGATCACGCCGCGCGGTCGGATCGGCGTTTTCCATGACGATGAGGCTGCAACTGGTGTGCTGAACAAACGCCGTCATGTTTCCCGCACCCACGCCAGCTTTGTTGATGATCGATTGAATATCGTCCGTTATTTCGTAGGTCCCCTTGCCGTTGGTGCGAACTTCGAATCTCTCCTGTCGAATGCGCATAAAATTTGGACGGTCAAAAAATAACATTGACCCAAGAAATAGTCGCGCGTTGATCTTTGCGCCGGCCAGTGGCCTAGTAACTTGTGGATGCAAAGCGATCTGGAACGTGTGTTGTTTGAGGAGGCAACAATTCTCCGCCGACTCGACGAGATGGCCGCGCAAATCTCTGAAGATTATCGTGATCGCGAATTGACAGTGGTCGCCATCCTGAGCGGAAGCCTCATGTTCATGGCCGACTTGCTCCGGCGAATTCCGTTACCGCTAAAACTGGATTGCTTGAGCGTGGCCAGTTATCACGGAAAAACAGAGACGAGCGGCGAAGTAATTTTCAAACAGGCCGCTCCCGACGTGGCGGACCGTCACGTTCTAATTCTGGACGATATTCTCGACAGCGGTCGCACGCTGGTGGCAGTTCGGCAAAAATTGCGGATGGCAAACCCGCCCAGCATCCGAGTGTGTGTGTTGCTCAGGAAAAAGAAATTGCGCGAACAACTGGCCAATGCCGACTACGTAGGCTTTGAAATCGAGGATGAATTTGTGGTCGGTTATGGGCTGGATTTCATGGAGCGCTATCGCAATCTTCCCTGCATCGGAGCGTTGAGAAAGGAATTGATTGCGCAGCCAATGTGATTGTCGATGAAAGTTCACGTGGAACTGTATTCGCAGTTACGCGATTTGGCCGGCGCTGCGGAATTGAAGGTCGATCTTCCGGCAGACGCGACCGTCGCGGATTTGCTGGAAAAAGTTTACAGGAAGGCGCCTAAGCTGCGTTCCCGCGACAAAAGCATCCTGGTAGGCGCAGGCGTCGAGTTCGTCGATCGTAACTACAAACTAAAAGCGGGCGACGAGATCTCAATCATGCCTCCAGTGCAAGGAGGTTGAGTTTTTTCTGGGGAGCACGCGCGTGTACTCCTCAAAACGTTCAGTCGCGGAAGTTTTTGAAATTGGTAGCGACGCCAAAATCGCGGCTGCGCACAAATCCGATGACGGCTTGCAGATCGTCTTTCTTTTTTCCGGTGACGCGAATCTGTCGATCTTGCAACTGGCTTTGCACTTTGAAGTTCTGCGACTTGATCGCCTGGATGATTTCCTTGGCTTTGGTGCCTTCGAGACCCTGGTGAATTTTCAATTCCTGTCGCGCGTGCCCGAGCGGCGAAATCGCGGGTTCGACCTGTTCGATGTTACGAAGATCGACTGCACGCTTGGAAAACTTGCCGATGACAATTTCGCGCAGGCCCCGCAACCGAGCGCCATCTTCGGCAGTCAACGTGATTTTGTCTTTTTCGTACAGAATCTCGGCGACCACGCCTTTAAAGTCGAAACGCGTGGCGAGTTCTTTTCGCGCCTGGTTGAGGGCGTTATCAATCTCCTGCTTATCCACTTCGGAGACGATGTCGAAAGAAGGCATGCGAAGAATTTTGCGAGATCGATCTTAGGTCAACGTTCGAACGATAAAACGAAGATTGTGCAACATGACTTAGCGATTGGCCTCCACAATTCTGATGCTTCCATCGGTCGCATGAATTTTGATATCGGACGTGGCCGCTGTGCCGATCATCGTGTCGATCTTCGTGACTTCGCCATCATTACGCTCTCTCTGCACGCCAAAGTCACTGGCAATTTTCCCGTTTCGAGCCTCTGCCACCAGGTGAAATGAAGCGTCACCGGGAATAAAGGCGCGCGCGTTTCCATTGACGATGTCCGCCTCGACCGAAAAGCGGCCCTGCTCCCACCAATCGTAAATGACATCCAGTCCTCCGTTAATCACCGCGAGATGAAGATCGCCAAAACAGTTGTGGGCAAACAGCCGCCCATTCGTCAGATTGGCGTGCACATTTTCGCCCTGCATGCTGTCGATCAATATCTCGCCGCTGGCCAATTCCAAATGCGATATCTTCGCCGTTTTCGGAACGACGATGACGTAATCCACCGTGCCGGAGCGGTCGAAGAGGCCCCAAGTCTGCTTTGGTGGAAAATGGGTTTCGATTGAAACGGAGCCTGGCCGCACTGAAACATTGATCGCGATCTTATTCAGCCGCTCGCCGCTATAAGCTTTCTTGATTGCCTGCACTTTCACCTCGGGCTTGTCCGAACCGTAGATTCGAATCGAGCCGTCCCCGTTCTTGATGCTAAAATTCGCATCTCGATTCACCGTGTAGGATTTTTCACTCACCTGCTCGAGCGGTTGTTCAACCGATTCTCCGCAGCCGGAAAGTAGCGCACACAGTGGCAGGAGGAATCGCAGAGGCGCGCCGTAGTTCATAACGACTCTCGCGCCAGACGCGCTCTCAGAGATAGCCCAGCGCGCGCAGGAAATCGATCGCCGCTGCTGCAACGCTCGCAATAGCCAGCGCTGCCGTAACCATGATGAGCACAAAAAGCGCGGCTTCGCTCGCGAAGGTGTATCGCGCTTCGTTGCGAAAATAATCGCGGCTGATGTTGCGGAACGATGGAGTCGGAATATTCGCGCAATGTCCGCCGCTACGATCGATATATGAAGGCGCCTGATAATCGCAATCGGTAATCGGAGAAGGACGCGCGGAGCGGTCGCCGCCATTGCGTGATCCGTTCGAACTAGAGCGTGGTTTCATATCCTATTTGTTTGTTTCCCTTGAGATGCGTTCAATCTCACTTTCAGATTCAATTTTTATCACTACACCGCGGCCACCGGCGACAGCTCACCCGGTCACTCCGAAACGCTTTTCGCTAGAGTGTCAACCGCGCTGCCGAGAGAAACGATCGCCGATCTTTGTTCGTAATCGCCTCTCACACCCAGAGCGTGCGATCAAAGGTGCGGTACTGAATCGCTTCGCTCACATGTTGCTCTCTGATCTCCTCCGCGTCATCTAAATCGGCAATCGTCCGTGAGACTTTCAGGATGCGATCGTAGGCGCGTGCGCTCAGGTTTAATTCGTTCATCGCGACGCGAATGAGGTCGTGTGAGTCCTCACCGAGCTTACAATGTTGTTTAAGTTGCCGCGTGGCCATTCGGGCGTTGCAATTTACTTTTGCGTCGCTTTGAAAGCGCCTTTGTTGAACGCAGCGCGCGTGACCAATGCGCTCTCGAATCGGCATCGAGCTTTCTTCGGCGCGTTCACTCGCGACATCGCGATATTCCACCGCCGGGACTTCGATATGCAGATCGATGCGATCGAGCAACGGACCGGAAATGCGCTGACGATAACGCTGCACTTGGAGCGGACCGCAACGGCATTCCCGTTTCAAATCGCCAAAATATCCGCACGGACACGGGTTCATCGCGGCGACCAGCATGAACTCAGAGGGAAAAGTCACGCTGCCCGCGGCGCGCGAGACGGTGACTTTTCCATCTTCCAATGGCTGGCGCATCACTTCCAATGTCGATCTTTTGAATTCCGGCAGCTCATCGAGAAAAAGCACACCGTTGTGCGCCAGGCTGACTTCGCCCGGCGCGGGAGTGGCCGAGCCGCCGAGCAATCCGACATCGGAAATGGTGTGATGGGGAGAGCGGAACGGCCGCGTGGCTACAAAAGACTTTTCGCCGTTGAGCAACCCAGCAATGCTGTGGATCTTTGTCGTCTCGATGGCTTCTTCAAGCGACATCGGTGGAATGATGGTGGCGATGCGTTTCGAGAGCATCGACTTGCCCGAGCCGGGCGGCCCGATCATCAAGATGTTGTGACCACCGGAGACGGCCACTTCGATCGCGCGTTTGACGTGGCCCTGGCCCTTCACGTCGCTAAAATCGACATCGTAGCTTTGGTGGGTGGCGAAAAACGCGCTAAGATCGCCGCGGGTGGGAAGCAGCGGAACTTCACCGCGCAAAAACTGAAATGTCTGCCGCAAATTTTGTACGCCATAGATGTCTATCTTGTCCACCATGGCGGCCTCTCGCGCATTTGCTTCCGGCACAAACAGAGCGTGCTTGCCCCGCCGGCGTGCTTCCAAAGCGACTGGCAGCACACCCTTCACGGCACGCACCGCGCCGTTCAGCGCGAGCTCGCCGACGAAGCTGAATTTTTCGAAAGTCGTCGTGTTGATCTCCTCGCCCACCGCCACCATCCCGAGCGCGATGGGGAGATCGAAGCTTGGGCCTTCTTTCTTAATATCGGCGGGCGCGAGATTGATTGTTGTGCGGCCGCGCGGCCAATAATACCCGCTATTTGCAATCGCGGTCGTGACGCGGTCGCGGCTCTCTTTCACGGCCGCGTCAGGTAATCCCACGATTACGATGTTTGGATCGCCACCAGCGCCATTCACTTCGATCTCAATTTCGTAAGCATCGACGCCATAAACAGCGGCGGAATAAATCTTTGCCAACATGGCGAGTTAGGTTGTCAAAGATAATAAGGGAGGGGAAGGCGCAATTGAGGGCGAGCTTACGAAGAGAGCTCGACGGCATGGCACGATTTGGATCACGCTTCCAACGCGCCACCGAAATCGAGTCGATCCAGTTGGTTTCAAAGCGGTTAGATGGGAGGCGGAAAAAGTTTGAACGCGATACATCCAGGGGCTGTCAGAGATGCGAAATATTTAACCTTGTTAAACACTTTGTAGAATGTTAAAAAGTGCGATCTACGAGGCACCGGCACGTGAAACTGCCGGGAATTTGTTGATTTACCCCCCCAAAACCATTCATGAAAAGTTATATGGCCGCTGAAGATAGCGATACCGGAATTAAAATTTATTTGCGCGAGATCGGGCAAATCCCGCTCTTGACGCCCCAGCAGGAGATTACCCTGGCGGCGAAGATCAAGAGGGGCGACCGCGAAGCACGCGCGTTGATGATTCGCTCGAATTTGCGTCTGGTCGTAAAGATCGCGCATGACTACGCGAACCTCGGCCTGCCGCTGCTCGACTTGATCTCGGAAGGAAACATCGGTCTGATGAAAGCGGTCGAGCGTTTCGATCCGGCGAAAGGCGGAAAGCTCAGCACCTACGCCGCGTGGTGGATCAAGCAGTCGATCAAGCGTGCCCTGGCCAACCAGAGCAAGACGATTCGCCTGCCTGTTCACCTGGTCGATAAAATCTCTAAGATGCGTCGTGTTTCCTTGCAGATGAGCGAGGAACTTGGCCGCGAACCGACTGATGAAGAGCTCGGCGACGAGATCGGGATCGCGAGCGGAAAAGTTTCGCAACTGAAGACCGTCTCGATCCGCCCGGCTTCACTCGACGCGCCGATCAGTGACGACGATTCCACCGAATTCGGCGAGATCGTCGGCGACGAAGAAGCTCAAACGCCTTTTGAGTTGCTGCGCGATAAAAATCTGCGCAACGAAGTCGGCGGCTTGCTCGACGTGCTCGACGATCGCGAGAAGAAAATTATCTTCCAGCGCTTCGGGCTGGACGGCGGCAAACCGAAAACGCTCGAGGAGGTCGGCAAGAAATTCGGTGTCACTCGCGAGCGCATCCGGCAGTTGCAGAACATTGCGCTCTCGAAGCTGCGCCGCGCTCTGAGCAAAAAAGAGCGTCCGGTCGACGTCGAATTGCCGGTCGAAGCTTAGATCGACATCTCGATTTGAAAACGCGCGGACTCTTGGTCCGCGCGTTTTTTTGCTGTAGGGCAAGCGCTCCGCCTGCCCATCAACTTATTTCGCCGTGCGCAACTGCACGCAATCAACCACCGACTTGTCCGCGCGTAGATCGCTGATGATAACCAGCTGGTCGCCGGGCGCGGTCAATTTATTTTTGCGCAAAAGATTCGCGGCCGCTTCGATCGTCGCATTCCGATTCTCCGCGAAATCGAGCTGTATGGGATAGGTACCCCAACACAGCGCCAGTTGCCGATAGACTTCTTCACTTGGCGTGAAGGCAAAGATGGGTGCGTGCTGCGGCCGTAAATTTGAGACGTAGCGTGCCATAGTGCCATGCCGGGTAAAAACAATCAGCTTCGAACCGGACAGCGAGTTGGCGAGAACAACGGCTGAGGCGACGGTTTTCTGCCGCGCATCTTCGAGCAACGCATCTTTGGCGTAGCCCGCGCCGCCGCTGCGTTCGATGCGCTGCGCCACACGATGCAAAATCTGGACGCATTCAACCGGATAGCGCCCGACCGTTGTCTCACCGCTTAACATGACTGCGTCAGCTTGCTCAAAAACGGCGTTCGCGACGTCGGTAATCTCAGCGCGCGTCGGAATCGGGTTGGTGATCATCGACTCGAGCATGTGCGTGGCCACCACCACTGGTTTGCCCAAGCGAATGCTGTGTTTTACGATCCGACGCTGGATGATGGGCAGCTCCTCCATCGGGATTTCGATCCCCAGATCGCCGCGCGCGATCATAACCGCATCGGCGGCGGCAATCATTTCATCAATTTGTCTGACCGCTGATTGGTCTTCAATTTTGACCACGATCAAAGCCTTGCTCTTTTTCAGCGCGAGAAAATTGCGCAGCTCATCGAGGTCGCTCTTTTGCCGCGCAAAACTAAGCCCGACAAAATCGACCCCGAGCTGCACGCCCAGCGTGAGATCGACAATGTCCTTCCTGGTCAACGGCGGCAGATTCACGTGCACGCCGGGCAGATTGATGTGACGGCGCGAGCCGAGTTTTCCCGGGGTCATCACCTTGCCGCGAATTCGATTCTTCCCCTGCTCGATGACAATGAGTTTGATCAGGCCGTTGTCCACCAGGACCGTGTCGCCCACTGACACGTCGCTCACGAATCCACCGTAATTGACCCCGACCGAATATTTCTCTTTCGGCTTCGCGTCGCCCACGGTGAACTCGAGAATATCTCCGCGTTTCAGATCCAGGTCCGTTTTGAGATCGCCGGTGCGAATCGCAGGCCCTTGCGCATCGAGCAAGATCGCGATCGGCCGCCCAATTCTTCCGGCGAGCTGCCGAATGCGCGGCACCATCGCACGCACCCAGTCATGCTCGGCATGACTCATGTTAAACCGGAAAACGTCCGCCCCTTTTTCAATCAATTTACGCAATGTCTCCGTCTTCTCTGTGGCCGGGCCGAGGGTGCAGATGATTTTTGTTTTCCGCATGGGTGCAGGGTTGGAATTACGAAGATGGCAAGCTTATAGGGCGCGGCTCATGAGATAAAAACCGGCCGCGGCGACGGGTGTGCAGGGGCGATGCCGTTGCCCGCCGTGTTGGATTCGGCGTCCCCACAATTTTTCCACCGCGGCGGATATGCAAAATCGAATCCAGGCCAGTGGAGGGAAAAATTCGGACTATAAAACGGGTCGCAGAGCAACTCGGCCCCCCATTTTTGCTGCATGTAAGTTGCTTCGCAAAAAAACTGTTGTTGTTGAGCAGGCGTGGAAGGATGCCCGCGTGAAGACGATTCACGATGAATCAAGTTCGCGTAGGGGGTCCAAACAATCTGAAGTCCACGTTTTCGCAGTTCGAGGCAAAAATCGACATCGTTGAAACTAATTCCAAGGTTTACCTGATCGAATCGGCCCGCTTCCTCGAAAACACTTTTGCGGACGAGCATGCACGCGGCCGTAACCGCAGAATAATTTTGTTGGAGCCAGGCGCGGTTGAAATAGCCGGGGTGACCGCGCGGAATACCGTGATAAGCGACGCCCGCCACGCCACCCAGACCGACAATCACGCCGCCGTGCTGGAGCGTCCCATTCGGATACCATAATCTGGCGCCGACCGCGCCAACTTCGGGACGCGCCACTTGACTAACCATTTCTTTCAGCCAGCCGCGCTCGTCCGCTTCAACGTCGTCATTCATGAACGCGAGGATCGCGCCGTTCGCTTCTGCCGCGCCGCGATTGCTGAGCCGGCTGAAATTAAACGGGCCGGCATCACGCAAGACACGGGCGGTCTTTTCCTCTTTCAGAGCTCGTAAGAACTCCAGGGTCTTAGTTTCGGTCGATCCATTATCGACGATGATAATTTCGACGCGGGGATAATCCGTTCGCTCGTGAACGCTTTTAATGCATCGCTCGAGCAAAGCCACGTTGTCGCGAGTAGGAATAATGATCGAAACCAGCGGCGCTGGATCGGGCACTTCGTAAATGACTCTATGGGATTCCGGATTTTCCGGACATGGAACGACCTGAGCCTTCACGCCGCGCCGTTTCAAGTGATCGGCGATCGCACGCCGAGCTGCTTCCTTCGCGTACGGTTTGGCGTTAGGGGCTGCGGCGAGGCTACCCTCGGCCATTCGCCAGTGATAGAGAATGCGCGGCATGTGCCGCACTTGATCAGGCCGCAATCTTTCGAGACAACGCAGCGCAAGATCGTAATCCTGCGAGCCTTCGTAGCCTTCACGAAAACCGCCTATCTCGCGGAGCACCGACGCTCGATAAACTCCGAGATGGTTGATGTAATTTTGCCCGAGGAAAAGTTGCGGATTCCAATCCGTCTTGAAGAACGGGTTGGAGCGCGCGCCGTGATGGTCGATCTTGTCTTCGTCCGAATAGATGAGCCCGGCATCAGCATGCGCCGCGATTTCCAGCGCGACAAAGGCGAGCGCGTTTTCGGCGAACGCATCATCTTGATCGAGCAACGCACACCATTCGCCGGTGGCCAGCGCCAACGCTGAATTGGAGCAGGCCGAGATATGTCGATTCTCTTTCCGCAAGATCAGCTTGATCCTGGAATCGGAGCGCGCGAGCCGCTCCAAAAATGGATGAACTTCGGTAATCGTGGAGGCATCGTCCGAGATGCAAAGTTCCCAGCGCTCGTAAATTTGACCTCTTATCGAATCGATCGCGGCTTCAAGAAGCCCGAGATCGGGATTGTAAACCGGCAGCAAAATCGAGATGAGCGGGTGGCGTTGCAATCGTCGAACGCGACGCCGCAGATTGATTCGATCCGTTGCGGTGGCATTATCGAACGCTGCCACCCAGCGCTCGTAATTCGATTGCGCCGAGACCGGCGGCGTCGATTTGGGCTGGCTTGCCTCCTCAAGCAACGCTGTGAAGCGCGCCGCGAAGCCATCGATCGTAAAGTGCCGCTCGAATGTGCGCCGCGCGGCAACGCCCAGTTGCCTAACGAATGAAAAATCGCGCGCACAGCGTACAATTGCATCCGCCAGCTTGGCCGGATTTTCTGGTGGCACGAGCAAGCCGTTCAACCCATCGTGAATCCATTCGCTGATGCCGCCGACATCCGCGCTGATGACCGCTTTCCCAAGGCTTGTCGCTTCAATGATCGAGATTGGCATGGTTTCGTCGCGCGACGCGCAAATAATCGCGCTCGAACCTGCCAGCAGTCTAAACGCTTCCTCGTGATCGAGCGATTCGACTAATTCGACATTCTTGAGGTTGGCGGAGCGATCGCGAAGATTCTTGAAGAATTGTCGATCGAGAATTCGTCCGGCCAGTTTGAACGATGCTTTATCACTCGTCACCCGGTCAACTTGGTGAATTGCTTCGACCAGAATGTCTTGTCCTTTGCGCGGTTCGAAACTCCCCAGCGCGACGAAGGAAACGGCCTGGCCATTGCCCCGTGGGGTCGCATTGCCCGGCTCCGGAATTCCGTAGGGCACCACCTCAATTCTCGTCCGCGTAGCGCCTTGGAGAACGCGCCCCGTTTGCCGTGTCGGCACGACAATCAAGCGAGCGAGTTCCAATGCATCTCGGACCTGAGAAATCTCTTTGATGAACCGTACGGCCACGAGTGTCTCGTGCAGATACCAGATGACCGGAACATTCTCGCGATGTCCCGCCTCAACTGCCGGCCAACTCGTGATGGTGTTTGCGACGACAATGTCGGATTCACGGCAGAGAGCGCGCAGCTTCTCGCGCTGCGGATCGGTCAAAAAGGTGGGGTCGATTTCGACACGAACTCCCGAATTTTCCAGCAGATTGGAGATTGGTCCCCGTTCCGGCGCGGCGACTACAGGCTCCCATCCTTTTCTTTTGAGCCAACTCCCGAGATAGAACAAGGCGAGCGGTGCACCGCTGAGGGTCATCTCGTGTGAGACAAGTAAAACACGCCGCAAATCCATCATGCCCTTATCGATCCAATTCGACCGTTTCCGCCACGCCCAAGGTCGTGATGGCCGTTTTCGACTGGCCTTGAGCCGATGAGATTGCCTCCTCGATCAGTTTAAGAAAACCCGCGCCAAAGCGATCGAGTGCAAAATATTTTTCGTAAGCTTTTCGCGAATTTCCAGTCAACTTCTTAAGCAGTTCAGGTTCGCGAACAAGGCGCTCAATGCTGGCCGCCAAGCCCTGAGCGTCGCCTGGTTTGACGAACAAACCGTCCTCCCCGGAAACCAGGTTTTCACCAACTCCGCCTACGTTGGTGCTCAGGATTGCTTTCCCAAGAGCCATCCCCTCGATAAGTGTAAGGGGCCCGGTTTCGTCCCAGGACGAAGAAACCATAACATCCGCATCCCCGATTAACGCGAGTGCGTCATCATGAGTGACGTAACTCTGGAAAGTGAGGTACGAGCACGCGGCAGCCGCAGCTTCTATTTCTCTGGTAATTTTCGGATCATTCGGACGTCCGACGATCTTAAAGTTAGCGTTCGCCAGAACATTCTGGGGAAGTTTGCGCAGCGCTTCCAAAAAGATTTCCTGCCCCTTGCGATGTTCGATCGTACCGAGCAAAAGAAACCGCAGCGGACCAGCTTTGCGCTGCGTCGATAGTCCGGATTTTTGCGCTACATCAGGAACACCATAAAACAGCCGACGCACTGGGCGGTCGGCAAACGGCTCGTAAATCAAGGAGCTGCGAGTGTCCGGCGTTACGATGAAATCGGCGAGCTTAACAGTGGCACGCAATTTCGCATCCCGGCGCAGGTAATGATCGCCCACCAGAGCCTCGTGAATCCACCAGACATTGGGAATAGCTTCCATTTGCGCGGCGCGGATGGCCGGCGCGCCAAAAATTGTGCTCGCAACCACACAATCAAAGCCGCGCGCAAAATTTCTGAACGATTCGTGACCCGCTGTAACAAGAGGATCGACAATTACGGGAATGCCCGCTGCGACAAAATTTTCCCGCATCGGACCATCTTCGGGAGACATGACCACGACGAAAGCGCCGTGCTCTTTGCACCACTTCGACGCGTGCCACAAAATAATCGGCGCACCGCTCCAACTTAGATCATGCGAAACAAAAAGCAGATCGCGCGATGCCGTGACGGCCGGGGGAAATTCCTGCACGAACATTCGAATCGGCGTGGGTGAATCGGCATAAAGCCAGTCCCGCATATTCTCGGTGAAGTACGGATCGCGGCTGGTGAACCCGGCCCAGCGTTTCAACAGGAAGATGGAAGCTTTATCGCGCGGCCGGGCTTTGGTTTTGCGTCCTCCGTCGCCGATCGAGACGTGCCCGCGGTGTATCATCGTCGCGAACGGCGTGTAAACGCAGCGCAGGCCGGCCTGGCGAATTCTGAAACAGAGATCGGTATCTGAGTGCGAAATGGGCGTGTTCGCTTCATCAAATTCACCCACACGGAAAAAATCTTCTCGCCGCATCGCCAGACACGCGCCGGAGAGCACGGAGACATTCCGCATCGATTGCGCGAAATTGAAATAATCCACCGAGTCTGCCTTCCACTGGTGAAAAGCCGTGCCGATGAGCCCGCGGACTCCCATGACCAGCCCCGCATGCTGAATTTTTCCATTCGCGTAAATCATTTTCGGCGCAACCGCGCCCACCTGCGCGTTTTCGAGAGGTTCAATTAAATTTTGAATCCAATCGCGTTGTCCACTCTCCACGTCGTCATTAAAAAAAATGAGGCGTTCACCGCTGGCGGCACGCGCGCCTCGATTGCATTTCGCGGAGAAATTAAACGGCTCATCGAAAGCAACGAAGCGCACGTTTGATCCAGCGGGCGCCTTTTCTGGGAGAGCAGAGATTAGCGCGCTATTTGTGACGAGTACAATTTCCAGCGCCGGATAATCGGTTTTATGCGGCAATTCACGCGCGCAAGCTTCCGCCCGTGAGGCCGAATCGGTCGGAATTATAATGGAAACGCGCGGCCAGTTTGTGATTTTCATGCGCGCGCGATTGGCCGTCGGATATTCGAGCACTTCGGCGTTCAATCCGCGCCGTCGCATCGCGTCGCTCAACGCGGCGAGATTCGTTCTTCGGGCTTCTGGTTTGCCGCCCAGATTTCCCGAGGCGGCATGTTCCCGCCAATGATAGAGCACGTGCGGAATATGCTGGATCGCGTGCGTTCGTTCGGTAGCGCGCAAAGCCAAATCGTAGTCCTGCGACAAATCGAATTCTTTTCGAAAACCGCCCAACTCCTGCACAAAGGTGCGGCGATAAGCAGTGAGATGCCCAAGATACATGGAAGAGTAGAGGAGCTCCGGGCTCCATTCCGGCTTAAAAAACGGCGCGACGCGCTGGCCGGTTTCGCTCCGCCGGTCTTCGTCGCTGTAAAAAATATCCCCGGCCGGGAATTCGCCGATGGCACGTGCCAGTTCGTAAAGCGCAAACGGCGCGAGCAGGTCGTCATGATCGACGCACGTCATGAAATCGCCTGTCGCGAGGTCGAGCGCGCGATTTGTGTTTTCTGCGATGCCAAGATTCCGCGGCGAGTACTGGACGTGAAATCGCGGCTCCCGCGCCTCCCAGCGTTTCAGTACATCCAATGTTTCAGAATTATCGGACCCACCATCGACCAAGCAAACTTCCCAATTATCGTAGGTTTGCCCACAGACAGAGGCCAGCATCTCGTCGAGAAACTTCGGCGGCGTGTTGTGAACCGGCAGGAGCAAGCTGACCTTCGGACGCCTCACCCAACTCCGCGCTGCCCGCCGTTGCTCCTCAAGCTCATCTGCATCCGGCTCCTGCTCGCGAATCCATGCCGCGTAGCGCTCCACTGGATCGACAACTGGCGGCGACACAGTTTGTTTGGATGGCGCAGTTTTCGTTTCCGGCAGAAATATCCGCCGCAAATTGCGCGGGAGTCGCCGAAGTTCGCGCACGATTTTTTCTGAAATCGGGCGCTCTACCTTCGGTTCTCTTAAGATTCTTTTCTGCTCTTTGATCTGCTGCTTCAAGTTCCGGACTTCCCGTCGAAGCGCTGTCAGTTGTTCCGCTTGCGCATCCATGATTTCCTGCGCCTTTTCGCGATCGCGGTGCAGCGAGTCGAATTCGTCTTGCCAATCTGAAATGACGCGCACCTGATAATCCATGATCTCCTGCGCTTTCCATCGGTCGCCGAGAACAGAGTCCAACCAGATTTGCCGGGTCTGGAACGCGGCGTTCTTTCGTTCAATGCGCGCGGCCCGCGCTTGCGCCTCGATTCTCTCGGCCGCTAGAGAATAAATTTCCGCCAGTCCGCGATCGCCAGCGAAGAGTTGGTTCTGCAAAAGTGACTGGCCTTCCTCCGGCTCGCCCGCCAGCGCCACGCCGAGGCCGATTCCCTCGCGAAACTCAGCACGGGCACGGTGGGAAATGAATTCCGTCCACGCGCGGCGCGGGGCGTCGTCACGCTCAAGCCCAAGCCCGTGCACGACAACAATCGCGCCCGATGCGAGTTTTGATTTCCAGGCGGCCAATTCCTGGCGGACGGTTGATCCCGAATCGCAATCGTCAATTAGCAAAAGATCGACATCGTCATTTGCAAAATTCTTTGCCAAATCAACTGGCGCGCCTGCGAGAAATTGCGCGGTTTCACCGTAAAACTCTTCGCCGTAGGCTCGACCCGCTTGCCAGACAGCATCCTCGCTCTCCTGCTCTTCGTCGCGACGAATAGCAATGCACCGGCACTCAATTCGCTTTTCGCGCACGGCCTGACAAAGAGTAAAGAATGCCTCCCCTTCATCGAACCCGATCGTCACGATCAACTTTGGTTTTTCGAGCGCGACCAGATCGTAAAGCAAAGGTAAGTAAAGCCGGACCGGCCCGCCGCGATAAAACTTCGGCATGAAATCATGAAGACTGGGCAAGCCTAACATCATCGGTGGGCGCTCGGTCACGAAGCGAAGTTTACCGCGACCGGGAACTGCGCCAAGCCTCCCCACGGAATTTTTTCAGTGCGGAGATATCGGGGCGTGCTCGAATGCACCAAGAAACGCGAAACGAGATTCGCCTCTGCGTGTTTGCGTGGACGTGACCGCGACGAAAACCGCCCTACAAATCTATTCTATTTTTGCTCGTACGAGCTCTCGACCCGCACCGCTACGTCTTTGTAGCCGTAATCGGCCTCGTAAATTTGTTTCATGCAATGGAGCGACTTCTTCCCCTCGCTTGTCCGCTCATAAACCAGTCCCAGATTGTAAACGATCTCTTTCTTCATCGCGTCCATGGACAAAATCTCTCCGGCCGCGTCTTCCAACTGCTTCGCCGCCAGATCGAGCATGCCGAGCTCGCAGTAACAGCGGCCGAGCAGATTCATCGCTTTCAAACGCGCATTTGGATTTTGCCGCGCTCGCTGCAACTCCGGCAACGCTTCACGGAAATGCCCCGCGTTGGCGAGGTGCTCGCCCAGTTCAAAGCGAAGGTGCAAGTCGGTTGGATTTCGCTCCACTCGCCGGCGCGCATCGTCGATCAGAATTTCTGTGCGCTTTTTTTTCGCGATCCTCAATTCCTCGGATTTTCTCTCATGAAGCTCATCGCCGGCGCCGTGAGTAGAGAGGAACTCTTCATGCCCGGCGATCTCGTGCTCGAAACGTTTCATTCTCAAATCGGAAACTTTCCGGACCAGCCCTGCATCGGAGCCCTGAGTCAGATCAGCGGCGTATTGATACCAGGCAGTGGCCACTCCGATCTCCTCCTTCTGTTCGTTGAGTACGCCGAGGCGTCGCGCCAGATTGACATTCTCCGGCTGCGCTTGATGGAGCGCGTAGGTTTCGGCAATTTGTTGATCGAGCGATTCGCCCGTCAACTGCACCCGGCTTTGTTGCTCGAGTGAAATCGCGATTTCCTTGTTCTTGATCAAGTCGCGGTAACTTTCCGCCTGCGTCCAGCCGCCGCTGGTCATGGAGGCGCGCGCCGAGGCATCTTTACCGAGGCGAAGCGCTGCGGCATCCAGCGGATTAATCTCGCAAATTCGGTTGTAAACCTCGACTTCGCTTTCGTTCTGGCCCATGTCGTGATACAAACGACCGAGCTCGTGCAGCAATTTCACGTCGCACGAATTTTCTTCCAGCAAGGTGCGCAGCGCGAATACGCCAATCTCGGACCAGCCCGCCGCTACCGCGGCTTCCTTCAAAAGCAGATTCGCCTGGCGATGGTACGGCTCGTCTTCCAAAAGCTCTTCGATCATTTCCACCGCGCGCTTCGGATCCTTCTTCATTTCTCGCTGCGCTTTCAACACCGCGATCGGCGTGGTCGAGATCTTAAAAAAACTTTTCTTGGCCACTTTGTTTTTTGCGACCTCCGTACGCCGTAACAATTGCCGGCCGGTCAAAAATTCCGGCTCCTGTTTCAAAATTTCCTGCAAAAGCGAAATGGCGTAACCAAAATTGCGCAGCTCAATCGCGGCCACGGCCTTCAGCCAATGACTGCGCTGCGTCTCGCTCAGGTCTTTCTCTGTCTTGATCGGCATGTTAAGCGCGTTGGCCGCCCATTATAGTTTCGGCGAATGCGCCGTCAGTTCAAAACTGTAGAGGCGGCCGTGCCGGCCGCATCTTTTTGATTTGCAGGCGACACGCCTGCCACTATAGCAAATCCAACTGCGGCTTCTCGGCCTTCGAGATAGCCCTCGTCGATCTTTGCTTTTTCTTGGAAGCCGCCACGGCGCCATCCGGGTTTTCCAAATGCGCCAGAATATCTTTCGCTCGATCCAAAATTTCCTTTGGCAATCCAGCCAGCCGCGCCACCTGGATGCCGTAACTCTTGTCCGCGCCGCCCGGCACGATCTTGCGCAGGAAAATGATCTGATCGTTCCACTCGCGCACGGCGACATTGAAATTACAAACGCCGCTGCGCTCCTCCGCCAGCTTGGTCAGTTCGTGATAATGGGTCGCGAAAAGAGTGCGCGCCTTGATCTTGTCGTGCAGAAATTCTGCGACACTCCATGCGATGGATAGCCCATCGAA
>Ga0210407_10000185_pt1 | contig 76587 bp, 65 predicted proteins | sample IncBWC27MmetaG_FD_150860 | JGI IMG/M metagenome (GOLD analysis project Ga0210407, IMG submission 150860) | Forest soil microbial communities from Barre Woods Harvard Forest LTER site, Petersham, Massachusetts, United States - Inc-BW-C-27-M | ecosystem: Environmental > Terrestrial > Soil >...
TGTCGGCGGGGATTTTGGCGAGGATATCGAGGCAATCGCCCTGGAAGATGCGGATGTGGTGTTTGTCGTCGCGGAACATTGGTGTGGGCAGCCCGCCTTCGCCGAGGCTTCCGCCTTCGCCGAGGCTACGGCGCGACGGGGGGGATCCGCCTTCGCCAAGGCTACGGCGCGACGGGGGGACTTGTGAAACGGCGCTCGGAGTGGATTTAGACACGTTGGCGGTTTTGAGACAGATTGATGATCAACTGGGATCGTTGATCGAACCGCCAATGGTGTCAAGTTCTAGAAGCTGGAGACTCGAGGCTGGAGGCTGGAGAAGGCGGGAATTGTTCAGGCTCCCGCGCAAGGGCGCGGCGAACTGCGCGGCGAAGGTAGGCGCTGAAGGCGCGACGTTTTCGGCACGGCTGAAGCCGTGCCCTGACGTACACGCTTCGCCCGGTCCGTTTATGTCGCGGTTCCCTCGGCTCCGCTCGGGACAAGTTCTACCGCGACCGACAAAGAAAGAGAGAGGCTCGGCGAGAAGACCGCTGAAAGGTAGGGGGCAAAGCGGATTGTTTACGGCGGGGATGAATCCCCGCCCTTCCGTTGTCGCGGTTTCCCGATACGAGGCATCGGGACGCAAGGAGCGCGAAAACCGCGACCTACAAAGAATGAGGGAGGATGCGGCACGACTCATGGATCACTGATCACTAGTCCCCAGTCACTCGCCACTAACCACTGCCCTTGTACCCTGCCTGCGCGGGAACTACAATTCACGGCTCGAAGACCGGGCTGCCATGTTCCGAAAAATTCTGATTGCCAATCGTGGGGAAATCGCCGTGCGCATCATTCGCGCGTGCCGGGAGATGGGTGTGCGCGCGGTGGCGGTGTACAGCGAGGCGGACCGCGCTTCGCTGCACGTGCGCATGGCGGATGAGGCCTATCCCATCGGGCCGGCGGCTTCGCGCGAAAGCTACCTGGTGATCGAAAAAATACTGGGGGCGGCGCGGTATGCCGGGTGCGACGCGCTGCATCCCGGGTACGGATTCCTGGCGGAGAATCCGGGGCTGGCGCGGGCCTGCGCGGAGGCCGGCGTCGCGTTCATCGGGCCGACGCCGGAAGCCATGGAGCGGCTGGGGTCGAAGACCGCGGCGCGGCGTGTGGCGCGAGAGATGGGCGTGCCGACGGTTCCGGGGACGCTTGACCCCATCGAAAAAGTTGCGGACGTGGCGGAAATTGCGCGGCGCACGGGATTTCCTGTGCTGTTGAAGGCGGTGGCGGGCGGCGGCGGAAAAGGAATGCGCCTGGTGGAGGAGGAGAAGGAGCTCGAGGGCGCGTGGCGCGATGCGGCGTCCGAGGCGCAGAACGCGTTTGGCGACGGGCGGCTGTATCTTGAGAAATATCTCGAGCGGCCGCGGCACGTGGAAATCCAGGTGTTGGGGGACCATCACCGGCACATGGTGCACCTGGGCGAGCGCGAATGCTCGGTGCAGCGGCGCCACCAGAAGGTGATCGAGGAGGCGCCTTCGCCGATCATGACCGCGGAATTGCGCCGCTCGATGGGCGAGGCGGCGGTGAAACTGGCGCGCGCGGGCGGATACACCAATGCCGGCACGGTGGAATTTCTAGTGGACGCGGAGCGGAATTTTTATTTTCTGGAAATGAATACGCGGCTGCAGGTGGAGCACCCCGTGACGGAGATGGTCACGTCGCTGGACTTGGTGAAGCTGCAAATTCAGATTGCCGCCGGGGAGGCGCTGCCGTTCGCGCAGGAGGATGTGAGCATGCGCGGGCACGCCATCGAGTGCCGAATTTATGCCGAGGATCCGGACAACAATTTCTTTCCCTCGCCCGGAAAAATTCTGGAGCGGCGCGCGCCCAGCGGGCCGGGCATCCGGCTGGATGACGGAATTTATGGCGGGTGGACGGTGCCGAACGAATACGATCCCATGCTTGGGAAATTGATCGCCTGGGGCAGCGATCGCGCGGAGGCCATCACGCGGTTGCAGCGCGGTCTCGCGGAGTATTACGCGAGTGGCATCAAGACCAACGTGTCGCTGTTTCGGCGGATTCTGGCGGCACCGGATTTTCAGGCGGGAAACATTTATACCCGCTGGCTGGACGATTTCCTAGCCGGAGGACGCGGAAACGGAAGTGCGCTCGTCGCGCCGGGAACGCAGGATGCTAGCGCGGAGGAAGCGGCGGCGATTCTGGCTGTGGCGCTGTGGCACATGTCGAGGAATGGCGCCGGAGCGAATAAGGCCGCGGAGGCGTCCGCTCCTGAATCGAAATGGAAAGCGGAAGGACGGCGGGAGCAGGTGGATCGTGAACCGCAATACTAAAACGCGACTGATAAATAGGAGACAGCCTCAGGAAGGATTGGCTTCAGGGGCTGAAGCCCCGCCCTTCCGTACAGCTTTAATCAAATGAGTTCTCGAAATTTTCTGCACGCCAGCGGGATGGGCAACCTTGAAACTCGAAATTGAACTGGATGGAAACCTTCGCACGCTGGAGATGGGGCGTGCCGGCGAGCGGCTACAATTTTCGCTGGATGGAAAGCGGCTGGAGGCGGATGCGCTGGAAGTGGCGCCGGGGGTTTACTCCGTTTTAATCGCGGGACAATCGTTGGAAGTGCTCGTGGAGCCGCGCGCGGACTTGGGCGGCGAGGCGCTGCGAGTCGTGGTCAGCGGCCGCGAATATGCGGGCGAGGTTCGCGACCCGCGGCGGTGGCGGCGCTATCACGGCGCTGCGGCGGAGGCCCAGGGAAGACAGCAGGTGACCGCGCCGATGCCGGGAAAAATTGTTCGCCTGCTGGTGCAGGCGGGCGACGCGGTGGAAGTGAAGCAAGGGTTGCTGGTGGTGGAAGCGATGAAGATGCAAAACGAAATTCGGTCGCCGAAAACCGGCACGGTGGAACGGCTGATGGTGACAGAAGGGCAGACTGTGAACGCCGGAGAAATCCTGGCGATTATCGGTTGATGGCCCGTGCACTCCACTAACGCCGCAACGTTTACCGATAGGCTTACCGGCCGGCGTTCCGTTGTTCCCGTTCTTCCCAGCCCCTGCCAACATCTCCTGCAGAACAGTAGCCGCTCGATATTGGGTTTGCGTTCAGGCTCAGGGAGGAAAGATGGTTACGCCGTCCACGTTCATGGCTGGCGCGGTGTGGGTCTCGTTCGGAGTCGCCGTCCTATTGTGGACCACGCTGTGCGGCGTGACCGCGCAGTGGGGCGAGAAGCAGGGCGTGGAATTCCGCAAAACCATACTGATTTCATTCTTTCTCACACCGATTGCCGGACTGATCTATGTGCTTTCCCGCCGGCCGGCACACACGCGCCGGGCTCTGGCCTAGCATCCCTGCACTAATTTCTTCCGTTGATTGATTTACTTCGAGAGGGGAAGTTTGCCCGACGTGTCAAGAATTTGGCCGGCCAAGTAATTCACCACATGGGCTTCATTGCGCGCTTGCGTCAAGTAGGCGGAGCGCAGCAACTGCTCCTTGCGGTTGCGCAACATATCCCGAATCGAAGTCTGCACCTGTGGATCCGACAGTTCGCGCTGCCCGGCCTGCTCCCGTGCAATCAGCTTCAGGATGCGGTAGGCGCCCTTGTTGACGGGGATGGGTTGGGTCACCTCGCCGGCTTTCATGCCCAGCACCGTCTTTTTCAGGACCGGGTCGGATTGATTGAGGGCGGATTCGGGAATGAAGCCGAGGTCGCCACCAGTGGATGCCGTGGAGTCTTCGGAATAATCCATGGCCAGCTGGGCAAAATCTGCACCGCTATTGATTTTCTGTTCGAGCAAGGCGGCTTTGCGCTTGGCGTCGGCTTCGCTGGTGGCTTTGTCGTTCTTGCGGTTGCGGACGGCGGGGTCGGCGTGCGGTGTAACCACGATCTGGGCGATGTGAAATTGCGGCTCGGCGACATTATACTGCGCGCGATTCTTGTTGTAGAAATCGGTGATGTCCTGGTCGGTGATGCCGATTTTCGCGATGACTTCGCGATTCAAAAGTTTCTGGACGGAGAGCTGGCGGCGGATATCACTTTTCAAGTCGTCCACGGTGATGCCGCCGTCTTTCAGCTTCCTTTGGAATTCCTCTTCGGTGTAAGGGCTCTTCGATTCGGTGAACTTGTCTTCCACTTCGGCGTCACTGGCGAGCATACTCTTTGCCGTGGCGCGCTCGATGAGGACTTCGTTGCTGATGATCTCGTCGAGAATGCTCAGCTTCAATGAGAGCGCCTCTTCCTGCGAGGGCTCGGGAGCTTCGGCATTCACGCGCGTGCGATAGTATTTTTCGACTTCGCCGCGGGAAATCTGTTTTCCATTGACCGTCGCCCAGACGTCCGGTCCGGGAGCAGCCTCTTTCTTGCATGCGGCGGAAAACACGCACGCCGCCAGCGCCGTCGCTGCCAAGACGCTGCGATGCAATCGGAAACGCTGCAAGGAGGGAATCCGGTTCAAGCGGCCTTCTTCACGCGGCCGGCGCGGATGCAGGCGGTGCAGACGCGGATGTGCTTGCGCACCCCGGCGATGACGGCCTTCACGCGGCGCAGGTTGGGATTCCAACGACGGCGGCGGACATTGTGAGCGTGGCTGATAATGTTGCCGAAGCTCGGTTTCTTGCCGCAAAGTTCACAAGCGAGTGCCATATTGATGATGCCCCCTACGAAAGATTTTGAAAGAGTGCAGTTTTTGATGCTACCAGAGAATCCCCCGTGCGGGAAGCAGTTTGGGCGGCCGGCTGCTGCCTTGCCTAATCGATGCGCGTCAGGCCCACTACGCCTTGGCAGGAGGAGCCAGCGCGACGGCGGACTCAGCGGTGAGCATCAGGAATGTGAATGACTCCTGCAGATACAGGCGAACAGCAGCGTCGGTGTGGCTGAGATAGCCAATGGAAACGTCCTGGCCGATGTGCAGTTCGAAATCGCCGCCACGGGTGGTGAGCACGAAAGCGCCGGCGATGGCGGGCGCCCAGATGATTTTGTCGTGGACGAGCCGCTGGACGTGCTCCAGCACCGGGTAACCATAGTCGCTGGTCTCTGCGAGCGCGGTGTAGGAGTCCGCGCCAAGCAACACGGAATAAGGGCCGTTGACGCCGACGAGCCGCAATTGGCTCAAGGCCTCGGCGATGGCTTGCGGGTAGGCACGCACATCGGCAGGAAGCGACATCTTTGGATTGCTGGTCCCTTGACGGATGCCGCCGATGCCGGCGGCGGCATAGCCATCGAATATGGCGCCGTCTTCGGCAAAGGCGATATGGCGCGCTGCATCCTTGGCCGCTTGCCAGTCCGAGTCGTTCGCGCCGCGATCCACGTCGTCGATGGCCTGGCGATCGAGCTCGAACGGAGCACGCAACTCGACCAGGGCCTTGACCTCGCGCTGCCTGGCGAGGATGCCTCCCCCGGGGGCCGCGATGGTGCGCAGGTGGCCGGTGCCGACGGCGGAGAGTGCCGTGCCCCCCGGCCCCTTCACGTCGACCACGCGCCGTCCGGCGAGGTAGCTTTTCAGGGTGCGCGAAGTTTCCTGTTCGATCTGAGCCCAGGCGGTATCGGAAATTGGGGCAAGCTCGCGATGCAGATTATTCATGTGAGGCATCTCCTTTGAGGGAACCGATACCGAGCGAACCATCGCTGTGCGACGGGCTGGCTGGAGAGGGTTCGGCCGACGCTGGTGGCGCAGAGGGCACCGCAGACGCAGGCTGGTCATCTGTCACGTCCTCCAGAAATGTTGCGGACGGAACAAAGAACAGGTTGCCGGTGACGGCGCGGCTGAAATCGAGGATGCGGTCATAGTTGCCGGGCGGCTGGCCGACGAACATGTTCTCCAGCATTTTCTCGATGGTGTGGGGCGAACGGCTGTAGCCAATGTAATAGGTGCCGAATTCCGAGTATCCGGGCCGGCCGAAGGGCATGTTGTCGCGCAGGATTTTGATCTCTTTGCCGTTTTCGACGATGGTGTTGAGAGCGTTGTGCGCCGAAGCCGGTTTCACGGAATCGTCCAATTCGATGTCGGAGAGCTTGGTTCGGCCGATGATTCGTTCTTGCGCTTCCGTGGGCAACTTATTCCATCCTTCCAGATCGTGGAGATATTTCTGCACGATGACGTAGCTGCCGCCGGCGAACGCCGCGTCCTCGTCACCGATGAGCACGGCTTCGATCACTGCCTGGCCCCGGGGATTCTCCGTTCCGTCGACGAAACCCAGGAGATCGCGGTCATCGAAATACCGGAAGCCTTGTACTTCGTCCACCGTCGTGACGGCATCGCCGAGGCGGGCCATGATTTGTGTGGCCAGCTCGAAGCACAAGTCCATGCGCTTGGCGCGGATGTGGAAAAGCAAATCCCCCGGCGTGGAGACGGCATGGCGCGCTCCAGCGCGAATCTCGCGGAAGGGATGAAGCTCTGCCGGCCGCGGCGCCCCAAAGACCTGGTCCCACGCGCCGGATCCGAATGCCATGACACAGGATAGGCCCCCTTCCAAGTCGCGAAATTCCACGGCGCGCAACAGCGCGGCCAGGTCTCCGCAGAATGACCGCACGGTGGTGCGACTCTCGGAGCCCGGTTTTAGAGTCAGGACGAGAAAGATCGCGGCGCGGGTGAGCGGTGCGGCCACCGGCTGCGCGACGACAGGACTGGCGCTTGCCGCGCCGGGCGCGGTGACGGGAATGGGCTCCATCGGATGCTATCCTGGCGGGGCGGCCTGAATTTCGCGCATCGAAATACCGCGCTAGCCCCGCGGGCGAAGATTGAGCGCGGAAGCTTACCATTGCTTGCGGACGAACGTCTATGCCGCCACCGCGTGCGGAGAAAATTCTGATTGCTCCGTTTGTTAGCGGCGCTTAAGGGCCTCAAGTTCTTCGAGAGTCCGCGGCCAGTCGGAACGCAACAGGCGGGACAAACTGCGATCCGCGAGAACTTTTCCAGCAGTTTGGCATCGAGCACAGTAGTTGGTTTCGTTGTCCGCGTAGCGAATGCGCAGAATCTTCTGGCCACACCTGGGACAAGGTTGTCCGTAGCGGCCGTGAACGGCCATGTCTTTGCGAAACGCGGTCACTTTTTCGGGAAATCCGGCGGCCGCCTCGGCACGCAGCCGGTCCACCCAGAGTTTCAAGGTATGGCGCGTCGCAGCGAACAGCCTTTCCCACTCTTGCGGCTGCAGTTTGTGCGTGAGCGTGACAGGTGAAAGTTGCGCGGCGTGCAGGATTTCATCCGAATAGGCATTGCCGATACCACTCAGAATGCGGGGATCGGTAAGAGCTCTCTTCAGCGTGCGGTTTTCGGCCGTGAGCGCGGCGCGAAACTCGGCGAGAGTACTGGAGAAGACTTCGATTCCTCCGGGGTCGATGGAGCGCAAGCCCTCCTCGCCGCTGAGGACATGCAAGGATGCACGGCGCTTTGTGCCGGCTTCGGTGAGCACCAGAGAACCGCCGGGAAAATCGAAGGCTGCCAGATTTTGCCGTCCCGACAGCCTGGCCGCCGGCGGCCGCCAGTGCAAGCGGCCGGCAATCATCAAGTGCAGCACCAACCAGAGGCCGCCGTCCATGCCAATGGCGATGCGCTTGCCGACGCGGCGCAATTCACGCACGGCGCGGCCCTCTACATCTGAGATTGGCGGTTGCACGGTGCGAAGGAGAAAAATGTTGGCGAGCCGCACGCGCTCGAGCGGCTGGGCCAGGATGCGTGGTTCCAGCGCGGTGATGTAGGCGGCGATATCCGGCAATTCCGGCATGCCTATCAGCTTGCAGCGCGTGCCGGCATTTATGCAACCTCGCTATTGCTGGCGGAGCGGGTTGCAAATGAAATGGCCAGATGAGGACAACTGGGCATGTGCGATGACTTGGGCAGCGGCCGATCCTTCGATAGCTAATCCCACCTGCCAAACCAGAGAGGGTTTTGACACAGCTCTGACGAAGTAAAGCGTAGAAAGTGGGTTTTCGGAGTTTCGGAACGGCGACAAATACCTTAAAATCGGAGTACGTTTCCGCTGTGGGCGTGTAGCTCAGCTGGGAGAGCACCTGCTTTGCAAGCAGGGGGTCGCCGGTTCGATCCCGGCCACGTCCACCAATCCTTCGCCCCACCACATAAGTTGAGTCGCCCGGCTGCAATCGGTGCCGGGCTGACGGCCCTGAAAAACAGTTTTCCGACAAAATTTCTTGCCTGTGACAAGCCCAACCAACAGGGGCGGCTTGCGTCGCCTCCCGGCCTTCGACGGCGAGGGCTGCGCTCCCCGGTCCGGCCAGGGATAACCAGAAAGCCATTCCCCGGGGGGTGTCTTTTTGTTGCGATTAGAAAGTACCGCCGTCGTTTGTTTTGTAGGGGTTACGGCGATTCCGGTTTCCGGGTTGTTGCGATCAGAACTGCAGGGACGAGGGGCTGGTGTTGGTTGACTAGTAACATTTGATGAAGAAAACAAACGGGTTAGCGCAAGCCCCCTCGACGCGCTGCCCTTGCTCGGGATCGCAATCCTCACTGGATTGGGACCCTTCGGCGCGTCCGCCGCGGCGGACTTGCTCCCCTCGACTGCGCTCGGGACAGGCAGGATCCCGATCCCGGCCCGGCGGACTCGGACGGCGAGCCTCGTCGGATCGTGACCCCTCGTCCGGCAACATCGTCCGGGTCTGACCTTAGGGCTCCGCTGGAGTCCATGGTTCGGCTGGCTCACCACAGGTCGGACTCCCAAAACCGGGGACGGCAAGCCCGCGAAACCCCCCGCATTCCCATTTTGGCACCGCACTCTTGGGTTCGACTGGCACATCCGAGAATTCCCCGACACTAATCTGGCGCAGGAAAACGCAGATGGCCATAGTACCCAGGTTACATTTTGGGGGGGAGTGCAGACCCGAAGGCAAAAAGTCGGGGGAGTTAGAGTCAAAATCCCTACCTTTTCCGCCGCGGTGGACAAAGCACGCGGCACCCTGAAATTGAAGTTCTACGAGGTTCAAGTGCAAATGCTGGGCCGGCCGCCCGTCTTGGCACCGGAGAAGTGGAGTGCAACTTCAAGTGTCCGGTTATCCGACTATACGTCCAAGTCAATTAGGATCATCGAGATCACTGCGATTCCCGGACAAGCGGGCGGCGCTGGCACCGGATTGTGACTTGGTATTGGAAGTCCGGCGTGGTGGTGATTGGAAAGCCCTCGCTGCTGGTGTATCGTAAGCCCAAATAGCGAGGCAATTCGGCCATGCAATGCCCGCAATGCGGTTTGACGAATCCTCCTGGAATCGCCACTTGCACAGCATGCAGCACTCCGCTGCCGGTTAGCGACCGCACACTTACAATCACTCCGAGCGCCACTCCCGACGCGCCAGCGGATTCCGACCACACGATGGACAACGCGAGTGGGTGGTCCGCTCCGGGCGCCGCGGGACGCGTGGGATCTTCGAGCTCTCTCGAGCCGGGACGCGTGGTCGGCAACCGCTACGAAATTCTGCAACTGCTCGGGGAAGGCGGCATGGGCGCGGTATACAAAGCGCGCGACCGGGAACTCGACCGCCTGGTGGCGCTGAAGGTAATCCGTCCCGAGTTGGCGCAGAACGCGGACGCGCTGCACCGGTTCAAGCAGGAGCTGATTCTGGCCCGCCAGGTGACCCATCGCAACGTGATCCGCATTTTCGATCTGGGCGAAGCGGATGGCGTGAAGTTCATCACGATGGAGTATATCGATGGGCGAGATCTGAAATCGCTACTGCGCGAAACAGGAAAGTTCCCGCCCGCGGAAGCGGCCGGAATTATCGAACAGATTTGCCACGCTCTCGAAGCTGCGCACATGGAAGGCGTAATTCACCGTGACTTGAAGCCGCAAAACGTGATGATCGATGCCCATGGCAAAGTTTCGGTGATGGACTTCGGCATTGCGCGCAGCATGGAAATCGGCACCGGCGGAATGACACAAACTGGCGCGCTGGTGGGTACTCCCGAATACATGTCGCCCGAGCAGGCCAAGGGTGAGAAATTAGACGCGCGGTCTGATTTGTTTTCGCTCGGCATCATCTTCTACGAGCTACTCACGGGAATTTCGCCCTATAAGGCGGAAACGGCCATGCAGTCGCTTTACAAGCGGACGGTCGAGCCAGCGCGTCCTCCGATCGAGCTGATCTCCGATATCCCGCAAGAGCTGAGTGACATCGTTCTGCACTGCCTTGAAATCGACAAAACGAAACGCTTCGAGAGCGCCACCGAAATTCTCGAGAACCTGGCCATATGGCGCGGCGTGCGCCCTGGGACGGTGGTCGGGCGGGCTCCAGGCGCAACAGCCACAGTAGCGGCGCCACCCGTTCCATCGACGGCCGTTTCGGTATTGGATCGGTTCAGAAGTTCATGGAAATGGCTTGTGCCTGCTCTGGCTACCGTGATTGCGCTGGGCGCGTTCGTGGTCATCAAGAAACCTGGATTCCACTCTGCAGCAAAACCGGATCAACCCGCGCAGCCTGCCATCGCGCTTGCGATCCTGCCGTTTCGAAACGCATCGGGCGACTCGTCATTGGACTGGCTCGGGCCCAGCCTCGCCGAAATGTTGACCACGGATGTGGGGCAATCGGCGAGCCTGCGTACTGTTTCGGCGGATCGCATTCACCAGATCATTGCAGATCTTCACCTTCCATCAAATAGTGAGTTCGATCCAGGGACTCTGAGGCGGGTCGCAGAATACAGCAATGCGGAGACGCTCGTTTGGGGCCAATACGCGAAGGTAGGCGATCAGATTCGAATTGACGCCACTGTAGAAGACTTGAAGCGCCAGCGCACCACGCCACTCAAGGTTGCCGCGCCGACGGAAAAGGAACTGTTGGAAGCAGTGCAGCAGCTCGCGGAGTCGGTTCAACAGAACCTGGCGCTTTCAGACGATGTATTGAAAGAACTTCGCGCCAAGTCCTTGAAACCGTCATCCCAATCCTTGGCCGCGCTGCGGTACTACAACGAAGGACTCGAGCTGACACGACAAGGAAATCATCTCGAAGCCGCCAAGCGTTTCGAGGCTTCCGTTCAAGCGGACCCTGATTTCGCATTGGCCTACTCCAGGTTGGGACAGACCTACAGTAGCCTCAGAAATGACGATAAGGCCGAGCTATTTTCGCGGAAAGCCGTAGATCTGAGCGATAAGCTTCCGCCGCCGGAACGATACTTGATTCAAGCGAACTACGCTCAAATCTCGAATGATTATCGCAAAGCGATCGAGTCTTACGAGAACCTGGAGAAAGTGTCGCCAGATGACGTGGATGTCCATTTTCACCTCGGCGGACTCTACGAATCCACGGGCGCATTCGATAAGGCACGGGAGGAACTTGCGAAGGTGCTCGCGATTGATCCAAAACACGTGGACGCCTTACTAGCCGCCGGCCGCGTGGAAATCAGAAGCAATAACCCAAATGGCTCACTCGATTATCTGAACCGGGGGCTGACTCTGGCGATACAACATGACAACGCCGACGGTAAAGCTACGATCTTGAATGCCATCGGGGCCGCTTATGAACAACTGAAGAAGCCTGACGAGGCGCTGCGAAATTATGAGGAATCATTAGCCATCAAGCGGAGTCTGGGGCAGAAGCCCGGAATCGCGCTCAGCCTGGGCAACATCGCTCGGGTTCAGGCTAGTCTCGGGAAGCCGGAGGAGGCGTACAAGAGTTACCAGGAGGCTGTGAAATTGCAGCGGGAAATCGGCGACAAGAAGGGACTCGGTATCACACTGATCAATCTCGGCCGGCTCTACACCGAACGCAGCCGTTATGACGACGCGCTGAAGAGCTTCAAGGAATCCCTGCAAATTCAGCGGGATGTCGGCAACGAGAATAACCAGGCGCTCTGCCTGAATAATATCGGGATTGTCTATCTTGCGAAAGGCCAGTCCAGCGATGCGATTACTTTTTACGAGCGGGCGCTCGAGCTGCGCAAAAAGGCCAACATTCCCAGCCAGATTGGAGAGACTCTCCACAATCTCGGGGAAGCATCGTTGAAGGCCGGCGATTACGGCCAAAGTTTGGACTACCACCTCAAAGCGTTGGAACTCTTTCGCAACTCCGGCGACAAAAATGGGGCCGCCATCCAGTCATTCAGCATGGGAACCATTTTTGAGTATCAGGGAAGGTACGGCGCGGCGCTCAAATCCAAAGAAGAAGCTTTGACGACATTTCGGGAATTGCACGACCGCGGTCTGTGGATGGCGGAAATCCTAAGCGGGTACGGCCATTCGCTGAGTCAGGTGGGGCGCTACGATGATGCGCAAAGAAATCTGGCCGAGGCTCAGACTTTAGCCCAGGAACTGCAGAATAAGACTGTGATCGCACTGATTGTGAACTTTCAGGGTGACTCTTTTTTTTATCGAGGAGACATCAAGGCGGCGGCAGATTTGTTCTCAAAGGCTATGGTGGCGGCTTCGGGCGGCGCGGAGAAAGAGGTTGTCCTTCTGTCGAAACTTAACTCGGCGAACTGCGCTGTTCACGAGAAGCGCAGCCCGGCGCCTATCGCTCCATTGAAGGCGCTGACTCAGGAAGCAGATGCTCTGGGGCTGAAGTATCTTTCGACACAAGCGACACTGGCCTTGGCCGAGGCGCTGTTGAACGCTCATCAGTATGCAGCGGCCAGGAAGGAACTAGAGACATCGCTGAAGACGAGCGAAAAGCTAGGTCTCCAGGCCTTGCTCGCGCGAAGCCACTACTTGCTCGCTCGGACCCTGGAGCTTGCGGGAAGTGGGGGCGCCGCCGAAGCGGCGCCCCACTATGCGGCTGCTCGACGAATTCTGGAAACCATCCGCCAGGAATCAGGCAGCGATGGCATCCTGAAGCGCGAGGACTTGAGTTCCATTTCCTCGCCACCCATCCAGAAGCCTTAAAATCCCGCAAATCATGTCCAGCCAGGTTCCCCCACAGCTCTCATTGACACCGTATATCAAGGTGCCGGGTTCAAGTTGAAACAGACGCTCTGCGGAGAGAACTTCCTCGAGAACAAGGTGATGACATATGTCCCGGGCGCAGGAAGACCTACGGTGCTCAAATCGAATTCGTTCAATCCATCTTTATTGTCCCAATGGAATTTATTTCCCTCTTCCTTGTCCACGAGCGGCGGGGAAGAAATATAGCTTCCGAAACAGCTAGTGGCCATCGCGAGCGAGAGGGTCGCTGTCTTATCCCGGATGGGCGTCCCGCTGCAAGACCTGTCAGAGAACAATTGGAATGAAAATTCGATTATCTGCCCAACGGTGTACGAACTCAAGGGTGGGGGCACGAAGCCACAGAAGCTGTCGGTCTCGGTGAGGGGCTCGTCGAGCGCAATCGCGCTCGATAGGCCCGGAGTTGACCCGATCATCCCCCCGTCTTCAGTGGGCGGTTGAAAATAGGCGATTAAGATGTCTTCAGTGAAAGTGGTGATGTCGCCGGGAGCATGGCCGAAAGCAGGAGTGTGGACTTTTGTCGGGTCAGAGTTGTAAATGAGCGTGAGAGTTATCAGCCCTTTATAATCGATGTTCCTGACAGGCACACCGTGCGGACCCCCGGCATTCCCCGTGAAATCGTACTGTGAGCAGACATTGGTGGCATTTAATGGGTATTGGACGCATACGGTACCCTGGGGGAACTCGTTCGGATCAAGCGGAAGCGGGTTGGTCGGATGGCTGACAGCCACCCTAAGATCAAACGTCGTCAGTACGGTGACAAATTGAACGGTGAGTTTGCTGCCATCGACGAAGTTGTAAGTGAATGTGGTGTTGTTCGGACTGAACGTGTGGCAATTCGCCTCCTCCACACCGCAGGCTTGTGCCCAACACTGTGTGCCAAACAACGCGAACGCAACCGCAAGGAACGCGAATGTCCGTTTAAACATAAGCGAATCTCCTATAGGCTCACCAAGATTTTGAAATGCTAGATCGGATTCAAACAAGCCAAAGTACTAAGAGTAATAGCGCGCCTCATCATTTAAGGCGACGCATGACTATCGCGGGGACAATTTAGAGACTACTCAGGGGTGAAACTCTTACCCCTTGCAACTGGAGGTGTCAAGAGAAAAAGACGAAATTGCAGCTTACCTGGGAGAGTGGGCGTGGTGGTTGCGCCAGACGACATCCACACAGATTGAGAAGGCACTTACACTCTCATTCGCCGTGGTACAAGCGCTCGGCCCGGTCAGTGGCTAACGCTGGATTAGCGCCCTTACCGGAAAAGTGAAGTGCTAGTACGTAAGACGTCAAGTAATCCGACGCAATATAAAAGGGCGCCCCTTTTGAAGTGGGTCTGGAGTGTTCGGCTCGACTGGACCCACCTTGCCTGCACCCCGTATAACGGCAAATTAATGGCCGGACATTAGGAGAGGTAAAGGCGTACACGACGCAATTCGGTGCGGAAAGCCAAGACGATTCTTCAGATTGGCTTTTTTGGGGAATCAAGGCAGAGTGTCACGGGCCAAACGGGGTTGGGTGTAAGGTGCGGCCGCCGGAGTTCTTCGTGAATTTGGAAACCGTCCGCAATCAATTTGCTGCGTTGCGGGAGAAAACTTTTCTCGATTCCGCCTGCGTCAGCCTGGCGCCGCAGGTGGCCGTGGATGCCGTCAAAGCGTTTCTGGAAATGGCGCTGCTGTGCCCGGAGCCGTCCGCCACACTGCACCACATCGCCATGGACGATATGCGGCTGCCGGCGCGGCGCGAGATCGCCCGGCTGATTCATGCACGCGAAGATGAAATCGCGCTGGTAGAGAGCACCACGCACGGCCTGAGTATCGCCGCGCAGGCGCTGCCGCTCGAACGTGGCGACCGCGTGTTGCTGGCTGACGTGGAATTCATGCAGGTGGCGCTGCCGTGGTGCCAGATGCGCGATCGCGGCGAAATTGAAATTGATGTGGTGCCGCATCGCCACGGTGAGATTGAAGCGGAGAATTTTGCCGCTTACATGTTGCCACGCACCAAGGTTGTGGCCGTCAGCAGCGTGCAATGGAGCTATGGCTACCGGCTGGACTTGCATGCGTTGGGGAAGCTGTGCCGCGACGCAGGCTGCTGGCTGGTGGTGGATGCCATTCAACAGCTCGGCGCCATACCGATAGATGTTCGTGAAACGCCGGTGGACTTGCTGGCTTGCGGCGGGCACAAGTGGCTGAACGCTCCGTTTGGGCAGGGCTTCCTCTATGTTCGCCGGGACGTGTTGCCGCGGCTGCGGCGACCGCTGGCCGGTTATCTGAGCCTGGAACCGCCGGCCGGTGGCTGGGGGAATTATTTTCAGACGCCTTCGATTACTCCGGTTCGAGACTACTCCTTCGCCGAAGAAGCGCGGCTGTATGAGATCGGAGGAACTTCCAATTATCCGGGAGCTGTGGGCCTGGCGGCGTCTGTGAAACTGCTGAATGAAATCGGCCCGGAGAATGTGGCCAGTCGGATCGTCAGCCTGACGAATCAGCTCATGCAAGGGGTGGAGCGAATTGGCATTGAGGTGGTGACGCCCCGGGCGCTCGAGAATCGCTCCGGCATCTTGACTTTCAGCCTGGGATCTCCGGAAAAGAATCTTTCGTTGATGGAGCACCTGCTGAAAAATAAAGTCCTGGTGTCGGTGCGATACACGTCGGGAGTCGGCGGGGTGCGCGTTTCGTGCCACTTCTTCAATACGGCTGTGGACGTGGAGCGGCTGCTGGAACTGACCGAAGAGTTCATGCGCGGGCGCGGCAAGTCTGTGGCGACCTGAACGCGGGAGTTGCATCTGGCACCGGACAATCAACTGGGTGAAGTTGCGCTGGAAGCGCCGCTCGAACGCGAGAGCGGCCTGGCGCGCAAACTCACTTCCCGCCAGATGGGCATGATCGCGATTGGCGGCGCGATTGGGACGGGATTATTTCTAGGCAGCGCGCTGGCGGTGCGGACAGCCGGCCCAGCGGTGATCCTCAGCTACATGATCGGCGCGCTGATTGCGCTGCTGATGATGGGCGTGCTTTCCGAAATGGCCGTGGCGCATCCGACCGCGGGCTCATTCGGGTTGTACGCAGAAATGTATATTTCACCCTGGGCGGGATTCGCGGTTCGCTACACGTATTGGGCTTGCCAGTGCATCGCCATCGGCGGAGAAGCGACCGCGGTGGCCACCTACATGAAGTGGTGGTTTCCCCAACCGGCGCTGTGGATTTGGGTGATCGCGGCTTCGGCGCTGATCATCGGGATTAATGCGTTCAGCGTGCGCGGGTTCGGCGAATTCGAATACTGGTTTTCCTCCATCAAGGTGACGGCGATTGTTGTTTTCATCGCCGTCGGGCTCTTTGAATTGATCGGCTTCGGCTCGCACCCGGGCCCCCGGCTTTCAAACTTCACCCAACACGGCGGATTTTTCCCCATGGGCGTGAAAGGAATGTGGCTGGCGATGGCGTTTGTGATTTTCAGCTACATCGGGACCGAAGTGGTGGCGGTGACCGCCGGCGAAGCCAAGGATCCGCAGACGGCTATTCCGCGCGCGCTGCGGTCTATGGTGGCGCGGCTGATCCTTTTCTATATTGGCGCGATGATCGTGCTGGTGGGCCTGATGCCGTGGACTGACGTTCAGCCTGGAGCGGATATTACCGCCAGCCCGTTCGTGAAAGTGTTCGAGACGATTCACATCCCCGCGGCAGCGGACATTATGAATGCGGTAGTGCTGACCGCGGCGCTATCGAGCATGAACTGCAACTTGTATCTTTGCACGCGCACCATGTTCTCTCTCTCACGAGGCGGCTACGCGCCGGCGGGCTTGGGTCGAGTGAGTGCAAATGGTGTTCCGGTGGGTGCCTTGGTTGTCTCGTCTCTGGGAATTTTGATCGCCGGCGTAGTGGCGTATCTCACTCCCAACACTGCGTATGTATGGCTGTTCGGGATTGCGCTCTTCGGTGCGCTGTTTGTGTGGATGATGATTTTCATCACGCACCTTTTCTTCCGGCGCGCCTGGGTGGCCAAGGGAAATGCGCCGCTGGCAGTGCGCATGATTGGATTTCCTTACCTCACGATTCTGGGTGCTGTGCTGGTGGCGGCCATCCTGGTGAGCACGGCGTGGGTGGAGGGCATGTCGCCGGCGCTCGAAGCGGGGCTACCGTGGCTGGCTTTCATTTCGATTGTTTACTGGACCTGGATGCGCAAGCCGAAAACCCCGGCGGGTTCGAGCGGAGCCGCTGCGGGGACAACGGCGCGTACAATAGAATGATTCGAAATTGCGCGGCGGTGACACCGCCGAAGTAGAGGGGTGAAATGGACCGCGAGCACTTTTATTCCATTATGAACGGCGAGGGCACGCTGGACTACGAGCTGTACCTGAACACCAAGCCGCTGCTCTCCTGCCAGAAAGATTTCAAGGATTTCTGCAACGCCGACGAGATGCAATTCCAGATTGTCCACCAGGTGGAAGAGCTGTGGATGAAGCTGATCGGCTACACGCTGCTCGATATTGACGACTACATGCAGCAGGAAAACACCAACCGCGTCGTTACCCTGTTCCGCCGCGTGAATATCTCCATGAGGCTGCTCTCCGAACAACTGGCACTTCTGGAAACCATGTCGCCCAAGGAGTACCAGGAAATCCGCCTGCAACTCGGCAATGGCAGCGGCCAGGAATCGCCTGGCTTCCGCTCGCTGCTGAAAATGCATCCGCACATTTGGCAATCGTTCAAGACGCACTACCTGGAAAAACACAAGCTGACCGTGGAGCAAATCTACAATTCGAAATACTCGCATTCGGACGCCTACGTAGTGGCAGAAGCGATGGCGGAATTTGACGAGCTGTTTCAGCGCTTTCGCTACATGCATATGCAGCTCATACAGCGGACGATTGGCTTGGGCTCGAACTCGCTGAAGGGACGGTCTGTGGATCTTCTCAATGAAGGGATGCGCGTAAGATTTTTCCCCGAGCTGTGGGATATCCGTCATCAGATGACGGACGCCTGGGGCGCGCAGTACGGAAAAGTGCGCGACTCCATCGGCGGGCACTAAGCTGATTTTCGTTCAGTCTCCGCGCGCGAATCCCCAGACAGTGCCGAACAATCCAAAAATCACCAGCGCAGAACCCAGCACGGCAATTGCCTGCGGCCCCGGCCCCCGGTTCCACGTTTCCAGCAGCACGCCAAGGGGAAACAGCGCGGACCCGGCGAGAAGCATCAGCGCGAGGACGAGCCGGCCTTTCTCCTGAAATCCCACGCGATCGAAGGAGATGCCCAAAATCACGAGCAGCAACCCGAGTCCAATCCAATGGCCATGCGCGTCCACCTGGCGCACGTACACAAAGCTGCGCGACGCGGCATCGGCAAGAGCGGCTTGTGATTCAGTCATGCGCCGCTCGGCCGCGCGCATAAAGCCGGACGCAAGCGCGCCGCCCAAACCATCGAGAGTCTGATGCTCGATGAAGACGGCGTAGAAAATTCCGTAAGCCATTCCCCAGGCAGCCAGCGCGAGGCCGCCGATGATTAGCAGTTTGCGCGGCGCAGTCATTGTTCGCTTCCCGGAGCGTCAAGATTTCCGGTGTAACGCCAGATTCCGATCAACATGGCAAACAGCGCGATGATCACCAGCAGCCCGCCGACATCCGCAAGCCCACCTGCGAAAAGTCCCCACTGTAATTCCAAAAGTACAAACAGCGGCAGCGCAAGCGAACCAACGATCAACGTGATGGCCCAGATGCGCTTCCAGTTTTCGCGCAGAAAAACGTACGGCTGAAAAAAAGCGAGCAGGATCGCCAGAATGCCGAACTCGATGATGTGGGCATGAGCGGCGATATTCACGGCTTTGGTGCCTTGCAACCCACCATAGTCGCGGACCGCTTCAGTGGCGCCGGGCAGATCGTTCGCCGCGGCCTTCACCGCCATGGCGGACAGAAGTTCGTTATCGCGCGCTTCGTAACGATACAAGTCCGCCCCGGCGTACCAAGCACCGTGCAGAAAGCCGAGCATCACCAGCAGCGTTCCGCCTGCGAGCAGCACTCGGGCAGCCCAACTGCGCTCACTGAGCGGCGCCTCCGCACTCGGGTTGGCTTTCATGTTGCGAAAATTACGCCACAGTCCAATCAATTCCACAGCGCATGCAAGAAATACGAACAGGCCGCCGAGATCCGCAAAAATGCTGGCCCATCCAATCGCGGAAAGAGGACTCCACGCCAGTCCCACGTAGTGAATCAGGAACACGCCGACGGGGAGGAGTGTCGCGCCCCAAAGAAAAAGCTTCGCGAAAAATTTCTTCCGCGCTTCCGAAATGGCGACAACCGGTTGCAATAGCGCAAGCAGCAGCGCGATGTAGCCAAAACTGATCATGTGCGCGTGCGCGTCAACTTTTGTGCCGCGATTCTCGAGATAGCCGCCGATTTTTGCAAATGCTGCGCCTGCGCCATGCGGATCCTGCGCGGCAACGGCCCGCGTCGCGTCCACCAAGGCGGCGCCGATGCGATCGGCATTCGGATGCAGGATGAAGACGGCAAAAATGTCGCCGAGAATCATGCCGCCAAGAATCAGCGCGATCCCGCCGATGACGAGCATTCTCTGTGCGCCCATCTGTTGGAAATCGACGGAGGATGCCATTCCGGGGGTCATGGCGATGTCCAACGAATGATCGCTGGCGGTCATCGGGAGGATTCGCTCAAGCCGGTCCCCCGGCGCGCGCCGAACCCAGGCGGAAGGCGGGCATGACGCGCTCGGCAAAGAGTTGCTGGGTCTTCAGAGTTTTCCAATGTTCGATGCCGCCGAAATTGGAGACGATGGCGAGCTCGCCGATGCCGCCTTTTTCTTCCAGGTTGCGAATCTGGCCAATCACTTTTTCGGGCGTGCCGATGAAACCGATTTCCTGGTCCACGATTTCGTCGTAGGTGAGTTTGGTGAGGGATTCGAGCGCGCCGCTGGCGTAAAAGCCGTAGCCTTTGGCGCGCAGCTCGACTTTTTTGGCTTCGTCCTGCAAGGATTCGACGGGTGAGGCATTGAAGGCCAGAAAATTGTGCAGCGCGGTTTCGACTTCCTTGCGGATCTGCTTCTCGTCGCTGTCGAGATACACCGGCCGGATGTAAACGATGTCCGGTTTGTGGCCGTGATCGGCGCAGGCTTTCTTGTAAATGCCGAGCGGTTTCTCAAGCGCGCCCCAGGGCAGCAGCGGCGGGACGAAGATTCCCCAGCCGCGCTCTCCGGCCATTTGATAAGTGATGTCGCTGGTGCCGCCAGTGAAGAGCGGCGGATAGGGCTTCTGCAGCGGTTTGGGAACCACGGAGACGTCTTTCACGGTGTAGAATTTTCCCTGGTACGAAAATTTATCCTGGGTCCAGGCGCGCTCGAGAATTTCGATGGCCTCGTCGTAGCGCGGACGGCTTTCTTCGAGAGGGACATTCGACGGGCCGAACAGCCAGGCGTGGCCGCGGCCGAGTCCGCATTCCAGGCGCCCGCGGGTCAGAATATCCGCTTCGGCAATTTCACCGGCGAGGCGCAGGGGGTTTTCGAGCGGCAAAGTGAACAACGCCACTCGAAAGCGGATTCGTTCGGTGCGCTGAGCTGCGGCGGCGAACATGGCCATGGGATTCGCGGAGATGGAAAACTCCTGGAAGAAGTGGTGGTCAATGACGGAGTAGACGTCGAAGCCCACCTGATCGGCGTGTTCGATCTGCCGGAAAATTTCCCAGGTTAGTTGCGCGTGAGATTTTTCCGGCGGACATTGCATTTCCGCGTAGATGCCAAAGCGCATGGTCCCAAGGCTCCTGTGTGGTTGAATCCGGACCTCAGCGGCTAAAGCCGCAGTTATATGTGGGCTATTGCGGCACGGCTGAAGCCGTGCCCTGACGGACTGAATCCGGGAGGCGGGCGATGAAGCCTGCCTCCCGAATCAGGTTGCATCGAACTGCTAGAACGTGAAGCGCGCCGCGAATTGAAGCTGGCGCGGGTTGAACACCGAGCTGGGCGTGCCGTAATTCTGGTTCGGCGAGCCCTCGCGGAAAAATGCCGGTGCGCCGAAACAGCCCGGAGCGTTCGGATCGGGACCGCAGAAGTCCGCGGCGCCATAGCTGGTGTTGAAGTAACGGACGTTGACGGTGTTGAACAGGTTGAACGCTTCGGCGATCAACTGGACCTTCAACCGCTCGTGCACGGGGAAGGTGCGCGAGACGCGGATGTCGATGGTTTGCAGCGTGTCGCCCTTGAAGGTGTTGCGCGACTCGCCGCCGACGCGGTCGTTGTTGCCGAACACGTCGCCGTTGGCATCGAAGCCGGCGTACTTGGTGAAGTACTGCGGGGATTGCAGCGTGACGATGGTGCTGAAGTCGAAATTGCGCATAAACATGTTCCACGACGAAGGGCTGGTGAAGATGGCGTTGCCCACGAAACGGTGGCGCACGTCATCGGCTGAGTTGGCGCGCTCGGCCCGGAAGTTCGCGCTGTCCTGGGGGATCAGCACGAAGCTCGGGTTGGGCCCGTCGTCAATGGAGTGTGAGTAGGTGTAGCTGATTTCGGCGGAAAAGTTGTGGGAGAGACGCTTGCTCAGATGCACGAGCAACCCGTCGTAGGTGGAATCCCACTTCGAATCCGCCTCGAAGAACACGCTGAATTGCGGGTTGCGGAACCCGGGGATCCCGGCCACGTGCGGAGTGTTGGGAATCAACAATTGCGCCGGGTAAGGCATGCAATTGGGAGGCGGAACGGGACCGCCGGGGTTGAACGGGGAAGCAAAATTGAAATAGGCGTTCTTGCAGCTCTTGGTTCCATTGGAATTGAAGACCGAGAACGTGCCGGTAGGGTCGGGCTGGTTGACGTTGAAGAAGCTGCCCAAATGTACGCCGCGCAAATGAATTCCGGAGATGCTGAGCACCGCATCCTTGAATGGCTGGAATTCGAGCGAGGCGCTGGTTTGGATGCCGTAGGGATTTTTGTGGTCCTGATTGAAGCGCACGATGGTGGCGTCCTGCAGGAAACCGCAACTGTCCAGAAACCCGCTGGGGCAGAACCCTTCCGGCACGCCGTTTGGATAGGTTCCTGAGGCAAGCAAATTGGTAAGGCCCAGGAAATTGATGGTCGGGTTGCCGGCAAAACTGAACAAGCCGGTGTTGGCATTGAGGCCGTTTTCAAACGGGCGGCCCGGGTAGGTGGAGAGACCGCCACAAGACGGCGCCTGGCACATCAGCAGCGGCGACGGGATGATGCCGTGGAACAAGCCGAAGCCGGCGCGAACCACGATATTTCGCGAGGTGCCCAGGTTGTAGGCCACTCCCAGCCGCGGGTCCACATTGTCCCACTGCGTGTTCAGGACGTGAGAGGGCCAGGTTTCAAATTCCCAGCGGACGCCGCCATTGATCGTGAGGCGGGAAGTGGCGCGCCATTTATCCTGGATGTACAGGCCGTTGTAGGTGTGATTCAGAGTTGCCGAGGCCTGACTGCGGATGGCCTGCGGGATCGCTCCGCCCTTATAAATATTCGTCCCGCCATTCAGCATGGTTTCCGTGAAGGGCGGAGCGGTGGTTTTGTTGAAGCGCTCGAAGAAAATCACAAATGGGTCCGGACATGCAGTCGGCGGCGGGCAGGCGCCCGGGTTGGTGGCGTTCACTGCGCCGTCGGTGCCCAGAAAGGCGGGGAGGTTGGCGAAATCGGCTTCAAAGGGATAGAACAGCGGAAAGGACTCGTAGGTGGTGACATAGTTGAAATTCCCGCCGAAGCTGATGCTGTGATTGGAGATGATGTGAGTGACGTTGTCCACCAGCTCAAAGCGATGCTCGCGGTAGATATCCGGATTGCCGCGATTCACTCCGACAGCGAAGGTGTTGGAAACTTCCAGGTGCGGCTGCGTGGAGACCACCGGGAAATCGAAATTGCGATGAGCATATTGCATGCGCAGCTCATTCACCCAGGTGGAGGACAGAGTGGAACTGAGCCCGCCGGCAATCGATTGATCGCGAATGTCGTTGTTCTTGAACGCAGAGGGAAGATCGAAGCCGTTGTTGAGCGGCGACTGGTTGGTGAGGCGGCCGTCGTTGATGAAATAACGGAGATACAGGTAATTCTTGGAGTTGAAGTTGTGGTCCAGGCGGATGAAACCATTGTCCGTGTTCGCGGCGCGGATCACGAAGAGGTTTTCCGGTGCGAGGCCAAAGACATTGACTTTTACATTGTTGATGGTGTTGGGATCCGTGCCTGCCATGTTGCCGATATTCTGCAGCACCACGGAGTTGTACGTGGGAGCCTCGCCGCGCCGCTGGCCTTCGTAGTTGGCGAAGAAGAAAGTTTTGTCCTTGCTGACCGGCCCGCCGATGGAGGCGCCAAACTGGTTCTGGCGAAGAGCATTGAAATGTTGCACGCCCAGAATGCTTTTGGCGTCGAAGGCGCTATTGCGCAGATAGTCGTAGAGCGAACCGTGAAAGGCGTTGGTGCCGCTCTTGGTGATGATGTTGACGATGCCCGCGGTGGCGCGCCCGAATTCGGTGCTGTAAGAAGTGTTGATGACCCGGAATTCCTGCACCGATTCCTGCGGCGGCGTGCCGCGCTGAATGCCTGAGGCGGTGGAGATGTCGTCCGCGCCATCCACGGCGATAAAGTTGAAATGGATGTTCTGGCCAGCGAAGGACAGCTTGGTCACCGGCTCGACGATCACGTCGGTGCTGCCGGAGGTGGTGTCGCCGATCTGCACGCCGGGAGCGAGCAAGGCAAAATCAATAAACTCGCGGCCGTTGACGGGCAGTTGTTCGATCTGTCTCTCCGTGATCACGTTGCTGATCTGCGTTCGCGTCGGCTCGGTGACTTCGGAGGTGGCCTGGATGACTATTTTCTCGGAAATTTCGCCCACGGTGAGGGTGAAATTGAGCGAGGCGATCTGGCCCACCTGAAGCGTGACCTGTTTCACCTCCGTCTTGAAGCCGCGGATCTGCGCGGTCACGTTGTAGGCGCCGGCGGGCATGGCCTGCAAATTGTATTCACCGGTATCCGACGTGGTGGCCGAACGAGTGAAGGCGGTGGCCTCGTTCACGGCGGAAACCGTGGCCTTGGGGACGCCGCCGCCGCTGGAATCGAGCACCTGGCCTTGCAAGCTGGCGGTTACGTTCTGCGCGCCGGAAGGAAATGCACACAGCAGGCAAAGAACTGCGACTGCAAAGTACACGGCGAACGTGCGCTTCTTCATTGTTCCCCCCTTAAGAACGATGTTTCTCCTGCCCTGCCCGAACTTTCTGTTGCAACAAATCCACCCCGAAAAACCTGCGCGCATGGTGAGCGATCACGGCTCAGCTATTCCGGCACCACGGCGGTGACTTCAATTTCCAGGCGAGCTTCGTCCTCGATCAGGCCGATCACTTGCACCGCGGTCATCGCCGGATAGTGACGGCCGATGACCTCGCGATAGACTTTGCCCAGTTCCTTGTAGCAGCCGATGTATTCCTTTTTGTCCACCACGTACCAGTTCATGCGCACGATGTGTTCCGGTTTGGCGTGCGCCTCGCCCAGTACCTGCACGATGTTCTTCAATGTCTGGCGCGCCTGCTCCACAAAATTCTTCGAGACCAGTTTGCCGTGCGCGTCCCAGCCGATCATGCCGCTGAGGAAAATCGTGCGCCCCTTGGCGGCTACGCCATTGGCGTAGCCTTTCGGGCGCGTCCACCGCGGCGGATGCAGGAATTCCATCGCTCCCGGTTACCTCGAACCTTTCAAATTGCGAAGCACGCTACTCTCCGGCGCGAAATGCCAGCATTCGCGCGCGCAAATCATCCGGAATCGGAATGGCTTTGTGCGGTTTCCGGTCAATCAGGACCAGCACTACTTTTCCACGGACGCGCTCGCCGCCGTCCGGTGAGCAGAGATTGATGGTGATATTCACGGAACTCTTGCCAACCTTTTCCACCGTGAGCGTGGCGGAGAGAACGTCGCCGAATCGGCTGGGTGCCACGAAATCCACTTCCAGGTGCACGGTCGGCAGACCCCAACCGCGGTGGGTGATTAATTCCGGAAAAGAATACTGGAGCTCATCGCGGCACCAGTCTTCGACCAAAGCGTTGAAAATCTCGAGATAACGCGGGTAGAAAACGATCCCTGCCGGATCGCAATCGCCGAAGCGCACGCGAATTTCCGTGCGATAGGGGCGGCCGGCCGCGGATTTCGCGGAGGCCGGGGTTGATTTGGGTGCGGCGAGCTTAGTCATGCGAGCTCTGCCCTTCCATGAACGCGCTGATAATCCCGCGGGCGATGATCAATTGCTGCACTTCCGTGGCGCCCTCGTAAATCCGCAGCGGGCGGATCTCGCGGTAGAGGCGCTCGACGGTTTGATCGCTGACTACGCCAAGCGCGCCGAAAATCTGCACTGCCGCGTCGATCACTTCCTGCGCAGTTTCCGTCGCGGTCATTTTTGCCATGGCCGCCTCCACCGTGACGCGGCAGCCCTGATCGCGCAGCCAGGCGGCGCGGTAGGTGAGAAGTGCAGCGGCATCAATCGAAGTGGCCATGGAGGCGAGCTTCGCCTGTGTGAGCTGGAAATCCGCGAGCGTCTGGCCGAACATTTTGCGTGAGGTGGCGCGCCGCAGCGCTTCTTCGAGAGCGCGGCGCGCAAATCCCAGCGCAGCGGCGGCCACAGAGGTGCGGAAAACATCGAGAGTGGCCATGGCGACTTTGAAGCCCTGCCCGGCGTCGCCGATCCGTTGCGATGCGGGGATGCGGCAGTCGTCGAAGGCGATGCGCGCCAGCGGATGCGGGGCAATCACCTCGATGCGTTCGGCGATTTCAAATCCGTGCGTGCCCGGTTCGACGACGAATGCGGTGATTCCGCGGGCGCCCGGCTCTTCGCCGGTGCGCGCAAACACCACATAGAAATCGGCGATGCCTCCATTTGAAATCCAGGTTTTTTCTCCGGTCAGCACGTAGGCATCGCCATCGCGGCGCGCTTCGCATCGCAACGCGGCGACGTCCGAGCCGGCATCGGGCTCGGAAAGAGCGAACGCGGCAACCAGCGAGCCGTCGGCCACGCGCGGCAGATATTTCTTTTTCTGCGCATCGCTGCCGAACAATGTAATCGCGCCGGAACCCAGGCCCTGCATGGCAAAGGCAAAATCCGCCAGCCCGGCATGGCGCGCCAGCGTTTCGCGGATCAAGCAGATGACGCGCGTGTCAATGGCGTCGGCCGCCGCGCCGTACTCTTTGCCGCCGATAGCGTGTTTCAGCCAGCCGGCTTGTCCCAGTTGCCGCACCAGCTTGCGGCACGCTGCATCTACATCTTCGTCATGCCGCGATTGAACGTTCTTCGCCGCCCAGGCCTCCAAGTCCCTGGCGAGCACGCGATGGCGCTCTTCCAAGAACGGCCAGTCGAGATGGCTGCGGTCGGCCAAGCTCAATCCCCTTTGAACACCGGCTTCTGCTTGGCAAGGAAGGCTTCGTAGGCGCGGTGAAAGTCTTTCGTCAACATGCACACCGCCTGCGCCTCGGCCTCCGCGTCGATAGCTTCATCGATGCCCATATTCCACTCGAGATGCAGCATTTTCTTGGTCATCCCGTGCGCAAACGTGGGACCCGAAGCAAGTTCGAACGCAAACGCTTGCGCGTCGGCGAGCAGCGTTTCCGGCGCGGTGAGGCGATTGTAGAATCCCCAGCGCCGGGCTTCATCGCCGCTGAACGCGCGCCCGGTGAACAGAAGCTCCGCGGCGCGGCCCTGCCCGATCACGCGCGGGAGCAGCGTGCACGCGCCCATGTCGCAACCGGCAAGGCCGACGCGCGTGAACAGAAAAGCGACATTGCTGCTGGGTGTGCCGAAGCGGATGTCCGAGGCCAACGCCAGCATGGCGCCGGCGCCGGCGCACACGCCGTCGATCGCCGCAACAATTGGTTGCGGACACGCGCGCATGGCTTTCACCACTTCTCCAGTCATGCGCGTGAAAGCCAGCAGACCCTGCTTATCGAGCTTGGTGAGCGGGCCGATGATTTCATGTACGTCGCCGCCGGAGCAGAAGTTCAGTCCCGCGCCGGTGACGACGATGGCTTTGACGTCTGCGGCATGCACCATGGCGCGGAACAGGTCGCGCAACTCGGCGTAGGAATCGAACGTGAGAGGGTTTTTGCGCTCCGGGCGGTTGAGAGTGATGGTGGCAACATTATTGGTGACGGAGTACAGAAAGTGCCGCGCCTGATAGCCGGCCAGCTCCGTGCGGCCGGCCGCTTTTCGTTTAACATTGGCGCGCGGCTGTGTCTTCACTTTTTCCTCTGCGAGGATGCTAATTTCGGTGCGCTCGAACCTGCCGCGGCGGCGCTTCCCAGGTAATTCTTCAGCTTGTGCAGCAGTCCGAACATGGCCTGCTTTTCTTCCAGGCTCAGCCCGCGCAGGAATTCCACAATCCACTGCTCATGTTGCGCGGCCATCTCACGGAAGCGCTTCAGTCCGGTTTCCGTCAGCTTGACCGTCAGCGCGCGGCGGTCGCTGCGGTCCAGTTCCCGCACCACCAGCCCCTCGCGCTCGAGTTGGTCGGTTATGCCGGTCACGTTCCCGCCGGAAACCATCAGGCGCTTGGAAACCTCCGACATGCGCAATCCGCCCGGGTGGCGCTCGAGTTGCGCCATCAAATCGAATCGCGGCAGCGTGGTCTCAAAATCCTGCCGCAATCGCCCGCGAACGTGATTTTCGATGCGCACGGTGCAGGAAAGCAGCCGCAGCCACAGCCGCAGTGCCAGGTGGTCGTCCTTCGTGGCGCGCGTCTCCAAATCCACCAACACGGCGTGCAGGCCGTTGGCTTCCAAGCTGCGAGTCCGCACTGTCGAAGAGCTTGCCATTATTCCCTCACATCACTTCGCCGACGGTGTCATACCTGCATCCGCAGCAGCGCGGCGCGCGCCAAGTTTCGTTCCAATTGTTCTTTGCCGTTCAGATACGGATCGGGCCACCACACATCGGAATAGCCCTGCTTGGCCGCTTCGTGCAGAGTCCAGCAAGGATCGGCCAGGTGCGGGCGCGCAACGGCGCAGAGATCCGCGCGGCCGGCGGCGATAATCGTGTTCACGTGATCGCCTTCGAAAATATTGCCCACGGCGATGGTGGCGATGCCCACTTCATTGCGGATGCGGTCGGAAAACGGCACCTGGAACATCCGGCCATACACGGGCCGCTCGGCCTTGCTCACCTGTCCGGAGGAGCAATCAATCACATCGGCGCCCGCGCATTTGAACAAGCGCGCCACTTCGGCGGCGTCTTCAGGGGTCATGCCGCCGGGCACCCAATCGTGCGCGGAGATGCGCACACTCATCGGTTTGTCCTGCGGCCAGGCAGCGCGCATGGCTTTGAAAACTTCCAGCGGAAAGCGGCAGCGATTTTCGAGCGAGCCGCCGTATTCATCCGTGCGCTTGTTCGTTAGCGGAGAAATAAAACTCGAGAGCAAATATCCGTGCGCGCAGTGAATCTCCAGCCAGTCAAATCCCGCTGCCGCGCCGCGCCGGGTAGCGGCGACAAATTGCGCCTGGACGCGGTCCAGATCAGCTCGCGTCATTTCCCGCGGAATTTGAGAAACCCCTTCGATGTACGGCACGGGCGACGCAGACATCACCGGCCAATTGCCAGACTCGAGCGGCTGGTCGATGCCTTCCCATCCGCGGCGCGTGGAGCCTTTGCGTCCAGAATGCCCCAGTTGCAGCGCCATCTTCGCGTCGGTGTGCGTGTGCACGTAATCCACGATGCGTTTCCAGGCCACCATCTGCTCGTCTTTCCACATTCCCAGGCACGCCGGCGTGATGCGCGCTTCCGGCGAAACGCAGGTCATCTCCGTGAACACCATGGCGGCTCCGCCCATGGCGCGAGCACCGAAATGCACCAGGTGAAAATCATTGGGCATGCCGTCGTCGGCCATGTAGGTGGCCATGGGCGAGACGATCACGCGGTTCTTCAGCGACAGGCCGCGCACCTTGAACGGCGTGAACATCGGCGGCAGGCCGTGGTCCACGCCACTGCGCGCGGCGAACCAGCGCTCCACATTGTTCACATACCCGGCGTCGCGCAGTTTCAGGTTTTCGTGCCCGATGCGCTGACTGCCGGTCAGCAGGCTGTAGGTAAACTGCTCGGGATCGAGATGCACGTAGCGCTCGACCTGCTCGAACCATTCCATGCGATTGCGCGCGGCGCTCTGCAATTTGAGCGCTTCGATTTCGCGCTCTTCCTGGTAACGCTGCAGCGCCTCATGGACGTCGCCGGAGTGGCCGGAAAGCACGCGCGTGAGCGCCATGGCGTCTTCCATGGCCAGCTTGGTGCCGGAACCGATGCTGAAATGCGCGGTGTGCGCGGCATCGCCGATCAGGACGATATTTTTGTGGAACCACTTCTCACAGAGGATGCGGTTGAATTTCAGCCAGACCGCCGAACCGCGCAGGTGGCTGGCATTGGAGATCAGCGCGTTCCCGTCCAGCCGCGCAGCAAACATTTTTTCGCACAACGCGATGGACTCGGGCTGCTCCATCTTGTCGATGCCTGCTTTCAGCCAGTTTTTCTCCGGAGTTTCGACGATGAACGTGGACCAGTCGTGATCGAAGCGGTAGGCGTGCAGATTGAACCAGCCCCACTCGGTGTCCTTGAAATCAAATGTGAACGCATCCAGCTTTTTTTTGCTGCCGAGCCAGATAAAGCGGTTGCGGCGCGCCTGAATGTTGGGCTTGAAGATGTCCTCATACTTTCGCCGCGTGATGGACGATGCGCCGTCCGCTCCGATCACCAGGTCGTACGCTGACGCATAAGCATCCGGATCGGTGATCTCCGTCTGGAATTTCAGGTTCACGCCCAACCTGGCGGCGCGCTGATGGAGAATTTGCAGCAGCTTGATCCGGCCGATGCCGCAGAAACCGTGGCCGCCGGAAGTTACTTTGCGGCCTTTAAAGAAAACGTCGATGTCGTCCCAGTGGCGAAACGCCTCCGTGATGGCCGCGTGAGTTTCCGCATCCGCATCCTGAAAACCCGCCATAGTTTTGTCAGAAAAAACCACGCCCCAGCCGAATGTATCGTCGGGACGATTGCGTTCGATGACAGTGATGTCCCACGACGGATTGGCCTTCTTCGCCAGGATGGCGAAGTACAGGCCCGCCGGACCGCCGCCAAGGCAAACGATCTTCATGCGGTCACCGTCCGCATGGCCTCCGCCAACTTTTCACCGGTATCGTCCGCCAGCGCTGCTTCGCGTAATTTCCTGAGGCACGCCGCCGCATCGTTGCGTTGCCGCAATCGTGGAAGGACATTCATCACCGCGTCGAAACATTTCTCTCCGCGTTGGTGCGTATCGCCGTAGCCCTTCACCATCTGCGGGCATTCGGCGAACTCGACAGCCAGCGCGTAATTTTCCTGCGCCAACGGGGGAATCTGCGCTAGCCAATCGCCGATGCCTTTCTGTTCCCTGGCGAACCGCAATGATTTCCGACGCCAGCGGCGCAGCCCTGAAATGATGTAGAGCTGAAAGAATCCGCGTAGAGAAGTGGTCTGCACGATGGTTCCCTTGCCGGTGAGCCGGTCGATCAAATATCTGGCCCACGCCGAACCGAGCAGCCAGCGGCCGAGGCCAGCGGGTAGCACGTCGGCGATTTCTTGCGCGCGGGGATGGAGAAATTCGTTGATGTGCAGGAGTTGATCCGGGTTCACGCGCGCGTCGCGATGAACTCGTTCGAACCGCGTGCGCCGGATTTTCAGGTCGGCGACGCGTGCGGCATCTTCATAGGACATCCACAGCGCCAGGTAGCGCGCTGTTTCGCGGAGCAGCGCAGAGTCGCCGCGGCCATATCGTGCATCGAGGTCGCGGACAGGTTCAAGCCGGTCGAGATACTCGGCGGCGTAGGCTTCGTCCTGGTAGTCCGCCAACTTCTCGATGCCGGAAAATAGAATGTCGTGGCTGGCGGCGGGAAATTTGCTTTCGATTCTTGCGGCAAGAGCCTGCAACCGCGGGCCAACTTTGCGCGGCGCTGCTTCCGCGCGACGGGCCTGCGCAGCGACCGGCTCAGCCGCGGCGCTGAATCCTGCTGCGAACGCCGCCAGGCTCGCTTCCACGCCCACGCCGCCGCGCTCGATGGCTTCTTCAAATTGTTTGCGCGTGAATGGCAGGCTGCCGGTTCCGGCCAGCGCGCCAAATAGCGACGCACTGATGACGCTGCGCGATTTCTCGGCCATGCCGGCGAAGTCGTGATGCACGAAAATTTTTGTCGCCGCGCTCGCCGCCTCCAGGATTTTCGCGTCGTCAATGCGCCCGTCGCCGACGGCCGTTTTTTCCGTCATGGAATAAACACGATTGGTGGAGGCAATCAGCGTGGTTCGGTCCGGCGTCACCAGGCCGCGGTGGACGGCGCGTCCCGCTTCCATCAGTTCCGAGGCGATCACGATATCGAGTTCTCCGGGCACGGGCATCAGCGCAAGCACGGGATCTTTTCCCGCGGCGCGCACGGCCGCTTCGGGAAAAATTTCCAGATAATAGATAGTGGAGCCGGTGCGTTGCGCCACGCCCGGCACTGACGTGGTCTGCGCGTAATACCCGGAATGTTCGGCAAGATCCACAATCCAATCTGCCAGCACGCCGCCGCCTTCTCCTCCCATGGCCAGAACCGCAATCGTGATGGCCCGCGGAGCCAGGTCGCGTGAAACAGGTTGTGACGTCCGGCTGCTGTCCATTCAGCGTCTCTGCATGGCATCACGCCGTAATGCCCGCAAGGCGGCGATCGATGCGGCGCTGCAGGAAACCGATCACCGCGCGCTGCACGGCGGCCGTGGCGCGGTCCCAGGCATTCGGATTCGAAACTATTTCCGCGCGGAAAAACGACGGGCAGAGCACCGCTGCATGCGACACCTCGCCGCACAAGCCGCATCCAGTACAACTGTCGAGCACAGTGGCCACCGGATCCTTGCGCAATGGATCGGGATTCGGCGCCACGGTCAGCGAAGGGCAACCGGAAAGCCGGATGCAGGAGTGGTCGCCGGTGCAAGTGTCCGCGTCCACGCCAAATCGCTCGCGCACCACGCGCTTTCCTTCTTTGGCCAGCCTGGCCATCAGCGGCTTCACGCGGCGCTGTTTGTTCAGCTCGCATTCGCTCTGCGCGACGATGACCTTGGGACCTTTTTCCTTGGTGGTCAGCGCTTCGCGCAGCACGTCGCGCATTCCGGCAACATCGTAGGTGCGCGTGATGGTGCGCACCCATTTCACGCCTACGCCGCGGACGGCGTCGGCGATGGACATTCGCGTGGCGCGAATCGGATTGACGGCCTGCGAGGAAAGAATGTCCTGGCCGCCGGTGGCGGCGGTGTAGTTGTTGTCCACCACGATGAGGACGCTGTCGGTGCGGTTGAACACGGCGTTTCCCACGCCGCTGGTCAGGCCGTTATGCCAGAAGCCGCCGTCGCCCATGATGCTGATGGTGCGTTTGTCGGTTTTGTCAGTATTGAATGCCGCTGCGCCGGCCCATCCGAGGCCGTAACCCATGGTGGTGGCGCCAATGTTGAACGGCGGCAAAATCGAAAACAGATGGCAGCCGATGTCCGCGCTCACGTGGTGAGGGCCCAGCTCGCGCTCGACCAATTTCATGGCGCTGAAAATGGGACGCTCCGGGCAACCGGTGCAGAACGACGGCGGGCGCGGATGAATTTCGTTATCAAGCGCCTGGACTGCGGGTGGCCTGGGCGCGGAGGGCACCAGAATCACGGGAAGTTTGCTCTTGTCGATCAGTTGCGGCGCGCACGCTTCGACAAATTTGAAGATTCCTTTCATTACCGTTGCTGCGGTGTACTCGCCGGCCATGGGCAGCACGTCTTTGCCGTAAATTTTTGTCTGGATGTCCGCGCGGCGCAGGATGGTGTTCAGGTTCTGCTCGATGAAATCGGGCTGGCCTTCTTCGATCACCAGCACGGCGCGCTTGCCGGGGCAGAATTTCTTCACCTCCGCGTCCACCAGCGGGTAGGTGACGTTCAAAACGTAGAGCGGAATGCGGCTGTTGCCGAAGGGATCGGAAAGGCCAAGCAGCTCCAGGCAGCGGATGGTGGTGTTGTACATCCCGCCTTGCAGGATGATGCCGAAATCCTGCGTGCCTTCGGCGAATGTCTCGTTCAGATTGTTTTCCTGGATGAATTTCTGGGCCGCGGGCCAGCGCTTCTGAATTTTCTCCTGCTCGTGCAGGAAGCTGGCGGGAGGCAGGACGATGCGGCTCACGTCGCGCACGGGATTTTCGAGCGCGTCCTTCAAGGTGTATTTCGGCTGGACGTTGTTTTTGGCCACGAAGCGGCCGTGTACGTGGCAGGCGCGAATGCGCAGCTCGAGCATCACCGGCGTGTTACTTGCTTCCGAGAGCGCGAAACCCTGCTCCACGGCGCGCACAATCGAAGGAAGATTGGGGCGCGGATCGAGCAGCCACATCTGCGACTTCATCGCAAACGCGTGCGAGCGCTCCTGCATGATGCTGGAGCCTTCGCCGTAATCCTCGCCGACGATGATCAGCGCTCCGCCGGTGACGCCGCCCGAGGCGAGATTCGCGAGTGCGTCGGATGCGACGTTGGTTCCAACGGTCGATTTGAAGGTTACTGCGCCGCGGAGAGGGTAATTTACGGAAGCGGCCAGCGTCGCCGCTGCGGTTGCCTCCGAGGCGCTGTGCTCGAAATGCACACCTAGCTCTTCGAGAATGTCGCGCGCGTCGTTGAGCACGTCCATCAGGTGGGAGATGGGCGCGCCCTGGTAGCCCGCAACGTAGGAAACCCCGGATTGCAGCAGCGCTTTGGTTACCGCGAGGATTCCTTCGCCTTGGAAAACTTCACCATCACCGAGGTGCAGCGTCTGAACTTCCTTCTTGAAGGTGCGTTCCGCCATTGGGCGGGAACTTTATACCTGAATATTTTAGGTGTCAACCTTATGGCGGATTCAACTCAACCCGCAACCAGCGCCAGGACGCGGCAGGGGCTGCCTGAGCCGTTGACGATTTTGAGCGGCGGCGTGACCAGAATCGCGCCCTTGGGCGGAAGTTGATCGAGATTGGTCAGGCTGGCGAGACCAAATTTGTTGCTGCCGTGCATGATGGTGTGGCAGGGAAACTGAGGATCGAAGCGGAAGGCCTGCCCGGCATCCGTGCCCACTCCTTCTGAACCCCAACCGATCACATTGCGCTCCTTGGCGAGGAACGGAACCAGTTCCGGATGTGGGCCGGGGACGTGCGCGCCGTCTTCCTTAATATTAAGGAACGCGGCGGCGTCCTTGCGCTTGGACCAATCCGTGCGCATGAGCACCCACGAGCCCGCCTCGATGCGGCCATACTTCGACTCCCAGGCCTGAACGTGCTGCACGGTCAGAAGAAAATCGGGATTGCCGGCGGCCTCGCGCGAGGCGTCAATTACGCAGGCAGGCGCAAAAAACTTTTCGACCGGAATCGAGTGCGTGGCGTTGTTCGGATAGTCCTTTCCAGTCACCCAGTGCACCGGCGCGTCGAAATGCGTGCCGGTATGTTCGCCGCAGGCAAAATTGTTCCAGTACCAGCCGGGGCCGCGGCTGTCGTAGCGGGAAATTTCTTCTAGGCGGAACGGCCAGGTCTTCCCGAATTCCGGCGGAAGCTGAATCGTTGGCGTCGCCGCCTCCAGGGACTGGCTCAGATCAACAACGCGAATCGCTTTCGTCGCCAGAGCTTCGGCGAATCGAGCGAGAATATTTTCTTCCATGGATCTTCCTCCGGCTGCGAAGATGCATCCTGGAGCCAAGATTTTGATTCAGTCCGGCAACTCCGGGTGGCGCGTGGTTACATGATAGCGGCCGGAATGAAAAACCAGCGGCTCGCCTTCATGCCATCGGTAATTCTCTACTTCGCCGAGAAGGATGACGTGATCGCCGCCCTCGAAGCGCTTGATCACCCGGCAAATAAATTGCGCCGTCGCGCCCTTCAGCAGCGGACTCCCATCCGCTGCCTTTTCGAACTCGACACCCGCAAATTTGTCCGGCAGCGTGGTGGAAAACTGCCGCGAAAGCGAATGCTGGCGCGCGGACAGCACATTCACGGCAAAATGGCCGGCATCCTTGAGCTCCTCAAAATCGGATGCCTGCCGCGACAGGCTCCACAACACCAGCGGAGGATCGAGCGAAACGGAAGCAAATGAATTTACTGTCAATCCCACGGGTCGCCCGTTCTTCGCCTGCGCGGTGACCACCGTGACGCCCGTCGCAAACTGGCCGAGCGCCCGCCGGAAATCGCGCCGGTCGAAAGGCGCCGCCTTTTTCTGGACTTCCTTTTTCCGCCCGGGCCTCGTCTTAGCCGATTTCATCAAACGAGAAACTCCTCCCGCCGCGCGCAACCTTATCATGTACGCAGGGAGCGCGAAATATCGAACGCATGTGCGGCGAAGTGCCTACGCGCGGCCCGCTCACGAAAATTGCTGGACTCGCTGCGCGGCGCCGACCAGAATAGCTCGCCTCAGCAGCTATGTTTTCGAGGAGGTTTCCTACATGAGCCTGACCAATCATCAATTCCGCCTGGCAGCGCGGCCCATGGGCCTGCCCAAGCGCAGCGATTGGAATTATGTCGAAGAGCCGGTTCGCGATCCTGGCGAGGGCCAAGTTCTCGTCAAGGTCCTCTATCTATCGCTCGACCCGGCCATGCGCGGCTGGATGAACGAGGGCAAGTCCTACATTCCCGGCGTGGGCATCGGCGAAGTGATGCGCGCGCTGGGCGCCGGCAAAGTGATTGCCTCGAAAAATCCGTCATTCGCGGCCGGCGATTTCGTCACCGGCCTTTCCGGTGTGCAGGAATATTTCATTTCCGACGGCAAAGGCCTGAACAAAGTTGATCCGCGGCTCGCGCCGCTGCCGGTGTTTATCGGCGCGCTGGGCATGTCGGGATTGACGGCCTATTTTGGCCTGCTGGACATCGGCCAGCCGAAGGAGGGCGACACGGTGGTGGTTTCCGGCGCGGCCGGCGCCGTGGGAATGATCGTGGGGCAAATCGCAAAGGTTAAAGGATGCCGCGTGGTGGGCATTGCCGGCGGCGCGGACAAATGCAATTACATCGTGAAAGAGCTGCATTTCGACGCGGCCATTGATTACAAATCCGAGGATGTCCGCAAGTCGTTGCAGCAGCATTGCGCCAAGGGCGTGGACGTGTACTTCGACAACGTGGGCGGCGACATTCTCGACGCCGTGCTGACGCAGCTCGCTCGCGGCGCGCGCATCGTCATCTGCGGCGCCATCTCGCAGTACAACAACACCACGCCGGTGAAAGGACCCTCGAATTATTTGTCGCTGCTGGTGAATCGCGCCAGCATGAAGGGCATGGTGGTGTTCGATTATGCCGACCGCTACGCCCAGGCCGCGCGCGAAATGGCCGGCTGGATGGCTGCGGGAAAATTGAAATCGCGCGAAGACATCGTCGCCGGCCTGGAAACTTTTCCGGACACGCTGCTGAAACTCTTCAAAGGCGAAAACACCGGCAAGCTGGTGCTGAAAGTCGCCGACGCCTGACCGCCGGTCGCGCGGCGGCCCCAAGAGCAGATTCCGCCGTCAGACATCCTTGACGTGAGTCGCTATTATGTTAGAGTCACTCTCACTTTGCGTGACCGGAACCTGAAAATCCACGCATCCGATTTCTAGCCCGGGAGACATTCGATGCCCACCGCCAAGAAGGCGCGAACCTCCATTCACACCGAGGATCCCTCCAGGCGGCGCGCGCCCGGCCTGCGTGAACGCAAAAAGGCGCGCCTCCGCCAGCAAATTATCGAAACCGCGGTGCGTTTGTTTCGCAAGCATGGCTACGAAAGCACTCGCGTGGAAGACATCGTCCAGGTGCTGGAAATCAGCCAGCCGACTTTCTTCCGTTATTTTCCCAGCAAGGACGCGGTGCTGCGCGAAGTCGGCCGCCGCGGCTTCGCCTGCCAGGCCGAGAAATTGGAATCCGAAATCGCCAGCAAGGCCACCACGGCCGAACATCTGCGGCGATTTTATCAATCGCTGGCGCAGATTACGGAGGCGGACCGGCCTCTGTGGCAGGCGGTGGTCCTCTCCGGCGCCATGGACCCGGTGCGTTCCCCGGATATGCGCGGAGCGGAAGAAACCACGGTACGCCTGCTGCGGCAGATTCTGGCTCAGGGACAGAAGCGCGGCGAACTGACGCGCGCATTTCCGGCCGAGCACCTGGCCCAATTCATGGAAGGACTGTTCAACACCGTGGTCCGCCACTGGGCCGTGGACATCACCGGGCCGCACAAATTGTCCGACCGCGTGCGCAGCGCCGTGGAATTTTTCCTGTGCGGCGCCGCTGCTTGAAATCCTGCCTCACCGGCCGCCTCCACCGGGGCTGATAAATCTTGGGAGAGTCAAATGAAGGCGGCCGTCCTGCGCGAATTCAAGAAACCGCTTGCGATTGAAGAAGTGGAGCGGCCCAAGCCCGGCGCCGGAGAAGTGCTTATCGAAGTGGAAGCCTGCGGCGTGTGCCACTCGGATTTGCATGTCGCTGACGGCGACTGGGTGCAATTCGCGGGCATCGTAAAAAAACCGCTTATCCTGGGCCACGAGATTGCCGGCCGCGTCGTCGAAGTGGGCCCTGATGTGCGCGAACTGCGCACCGGCGACCGAGTCGGTGTTCCCTGGATTTACTGGACCTGCGGTGAGTGCGAATACTGCCGCGAAGGCAACGAAAACCTCTGCCTGCAGCAGAAAATTACCGGCGTGACGGTGGATGGCGGCTACGCCGAATTCGTGAAGGCTCCGGCAAGCCATGCGACGAAAATTCCAGAGGGCCTTTCCTCTGTCCAGGCCGCGCCACTGTTCTGCGCGGGAGTCACGGTGTACCGCGCTCTCAAGCATGCCCGCATCACGCGCGGCCAGCGCCTGGCGGTCATCGGCGTGGGCGGCCTGGGACACATCGCCGTGCAAATCGGGCGCGAGCTGGGCGCGGAAGTCACGGCCATTGATATTTCCGAGGAGAAGCTGGCTCTGGCTACGTCCCTCGGCGCCGTGGCTGGTTTGAACGCGGCATCCCCGGACCTGCCCAAGCAATTGCGCTCCATCGGGGGGTTCCATGTCGCGCTGGTCACTTCCGCGGCAAAGGCTGCATACGACCTGGCATTTAACTCGCTCCGCGGGACGGGAACCTTGCTCGTCGTGGGATTGCCGGCCGAAAATATTTGCTTCCCTCCCGTCATGATGGCCGCCCGCGAGGCTCAGATCCGCGCCACGGCCGTAGGCACGCGCCAGGATTTGCGCGAAGTTCTGGCCCTGGCTGCCGCCGGAAAAGTCCGCTGCCGGGTTTCTACGCACCCCCTCGACGAAGCCCCCGCCGTGCTCGACCAGCTCCGCCACGGCCGAGTTTCCGGCCGCGCCGTACTCACCTGCCGCTGACCTGTTTTCCCCTTGCGGTTTCATCTTGACGTTAGTCTCTCTTATGTGATACGAGCTATCACAATTTCTGATGGATGACGTCGGGGGGCGGAACCTAAAAATTCTTCGGACGAGCGGACAACTTGGGGACGCGCAAGCGGGGGTCTCTCGTACGAAATTTGGGAAGTGATTGTCATCCAGCCTTGATATGTGCAGGAACGTCCAGGAGGAGAAACCATGAAGTTTAGCTATTCACTGGTTTGCATGCTTTTGATCGTGCTTTTGGCGCCCTGCATCGCGCAGGCGCAGGGGGTTGGCTCCTCGGGCGAGGTTGTCGGGACGGTCACCGATCCCACCGGCGCGGTGGTCCCAAAAGTGAACATCACCGCCGTCGAACCGGATCGCGGCGGCCGACATCCTGCCGTCACGGACGATAGAGGCCAGTTTCGAATTACCGGGCTGGTTCCTGCCGCTTACGACATTACCGCGCAGATTTCGAATTTCGATACAGAGATCCAGAAGGGCGTGGTGGTCAACGTCGGAGCCATCGTCATCGTGGACTTTAAATTGCGTGTCTCCACGTCCAAGGCCACCGTCGAGGTGTCGGCGCAGCCGCTGGTTGTGGAAGTCGAACGAGGCAGCCAGGCGGATACCATCGTCTCGCAGTACATCACCGACCTGCCCATCGACCGGCGCGACTACCTGACCTTCACGCTGCTGATGCCCGGCGTGTCCGATTCTACGCGTCTGGCCGACGACCAGGATTTCCGCGTGAAGCAGACGCCGCAGAGCGGCCTTTCCTTCTATGGCAGCAATGGCCGCGGCAATTCGGTGACGGTAGATGGCGGCGAGGCCAACGACGATTCCGGAGGCGTGCGCCTGACCCTCAGCCAGGATGCCGTGCAGGAATTTCAGATCAACCGCAGCAACTACACCGCGGATCTGGGCGGGGCCAGCGGCGCCTCCATCAATATTATTTCCAAGTCCGGCACGAACCAGTTGCACGGCAGTCTGTTTGGCTATTTCCGCAACGACGCCCTGGACGCCCAGGACCCGTTCGCTTCCACACAGGCTTCGGTAGTGCCGTTCACGTTCACAGCAACGGGGCATCCCATCAAGAATTCCCTCACTCGCGAGCAGTTTGGCGGTAGCGTCGGCGGCCCTATCCATAAGGACAAGACTTTCTTGTTTGCGTCCTTCGAAGGCTTGCGGCAGGACGCGCAGAACTCCGTTCCCATCCTGACAAACACATTTATTTTTGCCGGCCCCTCCCCGTTCGTACCCGTCGGCTCGAATCCATTCACCACTCCGGGTGACCCCCGGATCGCGCAGCAAGCGATAGTCAGCGCGCTTGCAGCCAACGGAGCGGCCCCTGTGCCATGCATCAATAAACCGGACGGCACGATTCTCACCCTTCCTTCGCAGATATGCGCCGGCGCGCTGGCCACAGGTTTGACGATCAGCCCGATGACAGGCCTGTCTCCGATTCAGACCGGATTGAATAATTTCCTGATCGGCGACTTTGCCGGCAATGGCGGGCTGTTTGACTACAATACGCGCACCTACCTGGCCTCTGTCCGCCTGGATCATACGTTCAGTGAAAACAACCAGGCGTCTCTGCGTTATCTCTTCGGGCATGACCTGGAAGAATCTCCCGATGTGCAATCCCTCACCGGGTTCACGCGGGGAAGCTCTATCCATGCCTACTCACACACCATTCAGGGTTCCTGGTTCCACACCTTCAGCCCCACTGCCAATAACGAACTTCGCGGGCAGTACAACTACACTGACTTTAACGTGATTCCTAACCAGTTGGGCTCGGTGGGCTTGGACATCCCTGGTTTTGGAAATTTCGGGAACCAGATTTTCATTCCCAACTTCACCATCATGCGGCGCCCGGACATCGCCGACAACTTCACCAAAATTATCGGCCACCATACCATCAAGTTCGGCGGTGAATTCCTCTACCGTGGAAATCACAGCGAGTCGCATACGTTTTTCCCCGGCCGCTTCGTTTTTGGAACGCTTCCAGGTGCGGCGCTCAGCCTGTGCTTCTTAGCATCGCCCGATGCGGTGACCCCGAATCCTTGTGGAATTATTACGACTGGGGCGAACGTTGGCGCGCTTCAGTCCGCCTCCCTTGGCGTTCCGCAGTTCTACGAGCAGGGCTTCGGGAGTCCTAATTACAATTACCCGCGGCCTTTCACGGCGCTGTTCGCGCAAGACTCCTGGAACGTGACCTCCAATTTCACTGTGAACTTTGGTCTCCGTTACGAACTCGACTCCCAGTACGGTCCGCTCAACACGGACAAAGACAATTTCGCCCCGCGCGTTTCCATCGCCTGGGATCCGTTCAAAGACCACAAGACCGTGGTTCGCGCCGGATTCGGAATCTTCTACTCGCAGATCTATGGCCAGATTGCCGACGTGGTGCAGACCCTCGGGAATGTCAACGGCAACCGGCAGATTGCGAATTTCCTGGCGCCAGCGAATATCAATACGCCGTGCGCGCTGCTGATGGCACCCAATCCCACGGCCCCTTTCTCCGGCTGCATCTTCCAGACACTGTTTACGCAAGGAAAGGTTTCCTGCACGGCTGCCGCTCCAGGCGCGGCTGCTTGCATCACGCCGGCGGATTTGGCTCAATTCGGCATCAACGTCACCCACACCGGCCCGCTTCCGCTGCTCACCGTGCTGTTCAACGGCCAGCCGAATTATCAGAATCCTTACTCTGAGCAGGCTTCGTTTGGAATTGAGCGCGAAATTTCCAGAGGCTTTTCCATCGGCGTCAGCGGAATTTACTCCCACACACTCAGGCTTCCGGTGGCCATCGACATCAACGCGCTGCCGGCGCCCTTCACCGCGGTGCCTCTAGCCAATGGCGCGGTAGCAAAATTCCGGAACTGGAGTGGAACCCCCTCCTGCCCAGGCGGCGACCCCTTCCCCGGGACCATGATCCCCAGTTGCTTTAAGCATTTCGGGATTCTCCAGGCCGACCAGTACAGCTCTCAGGGCTCCGCCCTATACGAGGGTTTCATCGTCGAGGTGAAGAAGACCTTCAGCGACCACTTCACATTCCTCGCGAATTACACCTTCAGCAAAGCCTTCGACACCAACACCGACTTCAACAGCGACTTCGGACCCGTGGACAACACCAACCTGGGAGCGGAGCGCGGCCTCTCTGATTTCGATCAGCGGCATAAATTTGTTGCTGCAGGCGTATTTCACAGCCCCTGGAAAAACCCGTTCCTTTCCGGCTTCGAGCTTTCTCCCATCGTGCGCTACAACAGCGGTCATCCCTTCAACCTGATTACCGGCCAGGATGTCAATGGCGACCGCCACTCCACCAACGATCGACCGATTGGCGCTGCGCGCAACACCGGACAGGGCCCGGACTACACCACGTTTGATATGCGCCTGAGCCGCACTTTCCGGCTCGGTGAAAGAGTAAACCTGCAGTTGCTGGCCGAAGCCTTCAACATCGTGAACAGGACGAACTATGGCAGTGTCAACAACACTGTCAGTCCCGTACTTGGCTTGCCTATAGCGTTGGGTGGGGGCGGTGCTACCTCGTTCAACGTCAGCGGTCATACCTGTGCGTCGGTGAGCCAGCCGCTGTGCTTCACCTCGGCGCTGCCGAAGCGCGAGATTCAACTCGGTCTGCGGTTCAGTTTCTAAGTTCGGTTGTTGGAAATACGGCGGGGTCTTTGCCTGCCCCGCCGGCGGTGCCTCAGAATTTCGGTCTTGGCTGAACAGCGCAAGCTCAATGCCGGCGCCACGTCCCCTCAGTCACGACGGATTCGGCGGATCATTCTTTCTAAACACGAGGAGGATTTGACATGTGGCGGACGACTCGAAAAGCATTTTTGCTTGCGGCCCTTGCGGCGATCCTTGTGCTCGCCGCTTCAGGAAGCGCTCTGGCGCAAGGTATTTCAACTCAAACGGGCAGCCTGGCCGACGGCTCCACCTTCCTGATGGAAGTTCCCCCGAACTGGAACGGCACCCTTTTCCTCTATAGTCATGGGTACGTAGTGCCCGGCACTCCGAATCCGGCCCAGGACGTCGGCGATCCTGCCACTCGTGCGTTTCTCCTCTCCAACGGCTTCGCGCTGGCCGGCTCTTCCTACGCCCACACCGGCTGGGCCATTCAGGAAGCGCTGCTCGATCAAATCGCAGTCCTCGATCTCTTCGATCTTCAATTCGGCCCGCCCAAGCGCACCATCGCCTGGGGTCATTCGCTCGGTGGCATCATCACCGCGGGGCTGATCCAACGGAATCCGCATCGCTTCGATGCCGCTCTGCCCATGTGTGGCGTGTTATCCGGTGGCGTGGCCACCTGGAATACGGCCCTCGACGCGGAAGTAGCCTTCGCCACGTTGATTGCGCCCGGCAGCGGTCTCCAGTTGGTGCACATCACCAACCCGTTCGCCAACCTCGACCTCGCCGAAGCCGCCTTGGCCGCCGCGCAGACCACGCCGCAGGGCCGCGCGCGCATCGCCCTGGGCGCCGCGCTCGGGAACACTCCCGGATGGTTCACTCCCACGACGCCCGAGCCGGCCGCGACTGATTTCGCCAGCCAGGAATTCAACCAATTCTTATGGGATTCCGAAGTGGACTTTCCATTTGTGTTTGCTTTCCGCGCTGAATTGGAATTTCGTGCCGGCGGAAACGTCTCCTGGACTACCGGCGTGGACTTCAAGAAGCAATTTCAGCGCGCCGATGATCGGATTAAGGATGAAGTGCGGGCCTTGTACAAGGCCGCGGGCCTGAGCCTGGAGGAAGACCTGGAGACGCTCAACCACGCGCCGCGCATCAAGGCCGATCCCGACGCAGTCGAATACCTGGAGAACAACATCATATTCAACGGCCGCATCCACATTCCGGTTCTGACGCTGCACACCACGGGCGACGGCCTCGTGGTTGTCCAAAACGAATCCGCGTACAAGGACACGGTCGAGGACGCCGGCAACGAAAGATTCCTGCGCCGCGATTTTGTGCACCGCGCCAACCACTGCACCTTTACGCCGGCGGAGACCATCGCGGCCGTCGGGCAGCTCCTCACCCGCTTGAACACCGGCGAATGGCCCGACGATGAGGCCGACGATCTCAACGCCGCCGCCGCTGCCCTGGGACCGAATTTCAATATTTTCCCCGGGCCTGCGGGCCTGGTTCCCACGGCGCCGGAATTTATCAGCTTTCATCCGAGCGCCTACTTGCGCCCGTTCGATGCCTTCACCCGCGAGTGTGCGTTCGGTTCCGGCTGCCACTGATTGCTGGCGGGGCGGTTGTCGCCCGTCCTATGAATTGGGATTTGCGGCGGCGCTCTGCGCTATGCTGAGCGCCGCTGCTTTCTCAGCGAATATTTGCTGGTTTCACTTTTCCCCCGCAGGAGTACGGCGCTCTTGAAAAAATTCGATGTGTGCCGCAGGATCACCGCATGACCGTCAAACAGTTATTCGATCTCACTGGGCGAGTAGCCATCATCACCGGAGGCGGCGCGGGACTGGGCCGTCAGATGGCCGAAGGCCTGGCGGAAATGGGCGCGAACGTCGTTCTCTGTGCGCGCAAGAAAGAGCGCTGCGAGCAGGCTGCCACAGAAATAGCGCGCCTGGGCGTCAAAACTCTCGCGCTCGCCTGCGACGTGAAAAATCCCGCGACCGTTCAGGAAGTGGTGGACACCACCGTCAAAGAATTCGGCCGCATTGACATCCTCATTAACAACGCCGGCGTTTCCTGGGGCGCCCCGGTCGAAGACATGACCCTCGAACAGTGGAACAAGGTCATCGAAACCAATCTCACCGGAACGTTTTTGTGCTCCCAGGCCGTGGGCAGGGTGATGATCCGCCAGCGCCGCGGCAATATCATCAACGTCGCCTCCGTCGCCGGTTTTGCCGGTTCTCCGCCTGCGCTACCGGTCATCGGCTACCAGTCCAGCAAAGGCGCGGTCATTATTTTCACCAAAGATTTGGCCTGCAAATGGGCGCAGCACAATATTCGCGTCAACGCCGTCGCGCCCGGCTGGTTTCCCACGCACATGTCGGAGTTCGTCATCAAACGCGACCAGAATTCTCTGCTCGAGCGCATTCCCCTCCGCCGCTTCGGCAACGACCAGGATTTGAAGGGCGCCACGGTCTTCCTTGCTTCCGACGCTTCCGCGTACGTCACCGGCCACATCCTCGCCGTTGACGGAGGACAATTGGCATGTTGAGAGCGAGCTGACGAATGAACATTCCACTCACTCCCATCCGTTTTCTTCGTTATGCCGAGCAGCAATATCCCGCGAAGCTCGCCGTCGTCTGTGACGAACACCGCCTGACCTACGCGCAATTTGCCGATCGCGCCCGCCGCCTGGCCGGTGCGCTGCGTGCCGCGGGCGTGCAGCCCGGAGATCGCGTCGCCTTCCTCAGCACCAATTGTCACCGCCTGCTCGAAGCCTACTACGGCGTCATCGAAGCCGGCGCCGTGCTGCTCCCGCTCAATATTCGACTGGCGCCCGCCGAGCTTGCCTACATCCTCAACGACGCCGGAGCGAAAATTTTGTTCCTCGAGAGCTCATTCCTGAAAATGGTTGATTCCTTCCGAGCCGATGCCACCGCCGTCCGCGAATATTTCCTTCTCGACGGCGCGCCAAATGCCGCCTGGCTCTCGCCGCACAATTACGAGGATATCGTTGCGGCGGCCTCTCCCTATCACGCCGACGTCATGAGCATTGACGAAAATTCCCTCGCCGAACTTTTCTACACCAGCGGCACCAGCGCCAATCCCAAAGGCGTGATGCTGACGCACAGAAATATTTATCTCCACGCCATGACCGTCAGCCTCGCCTTTCAATCCAAGGTGGACGCCATCGAGCTGCACACCATTCCTCTTTTTCACGCCAACGGCTGGGGCGTAGCCCATTCGCTCACTTTCACCGGCGCAACGCACGTGATGATTCATCGCTTCGATCCTCCGGAGGTCTACCGCCTCATCGAGCGCGAGCGCGTGCAATCCTGCAGCCTGGTGCCCACCATGGCTACCGCGCTCGTCAACTGCCCTGAGCGCACGAAATACGATTTGAGCAGCCTGCAGCGCGTCGTCATCGGCGGAGCGGCTTCCTCGCCCACCATCGTCCGCGAAGTGGAACAGAAGCTCGGCTGCACCTGCTTCGCCGGTTACGGCCTCACGGAAACTTCTCCCAGCCTCACGATTTCTCCCATGAAACTCGGCCTCAACTGGGAAGGCGAAACCCGCCACATCGGCCAGGCCATGACCGGCTTTCCCATGCCCGGCGTCGAATTGCGCGTGGTGGACGCGGACGACCGCGACGTTCCCCGCGACGGCGCCGCCATCGGCGAAATCGTCGCCCGCAGCGACGGCGTCATGGAAGGTTACTGGCGCCAGCCCGAGGCCACCGCCCACGTCATGCGCGGCGGATGGTTTCACACCGGCGATATGGCCACCATTAATAAGGATGGCTACATCCTCGTCGTGGACCGCAAAAAAGACATCATCGTCAGCGGCGGCGAAAATATCTCCTCGCTCGAAATTGAAAAGGCCCTTGTCGCGCATCCCGCTGTCTATGAAGTCGCCGTCCTCCCCGTCCCCGACGACAAATGGGGCGAAGTACCCAAAGCGCTGGTGGTTTTGAAGCCGGGCGCCCAGGCCACCGAACGCGAGTTGCTGGACTTCTGCCGCTCGCGCATTTCTCATTACAAGGTCCCGCACTCGGTTGAGTTCATGTCCGAGCTGCCCAAGACCGGCACGGGAAAAATTCTGAAAAAAGATTTGCGCAAAAAGTATTGGGGTGGGCAGGACACCATTCGCAGCGAATTTGCCGCGAAGAAATCATCCTGACTCCCGAAGGAACGAAATAAATGGACTTGAACCTCACTGCCGAAGAAACCAGACTCCGCGATGAACTGCGCGCCTGGCTCGCCGCCAACATGCCGAAAGACTGGAGCGACTGGCGCGAAAAACCGCTTGAAGTTTCATTCCCGTACTTGCGCGCCTGGCAACGAAAACTCCAGGACGGCGGCTGGGCCGCGGTTTCCTGGCCCAAGGAATACGGCGGACGCAGCGCCAGCCTCATGGAACAGGCAATTTTCTGGGAAGAAATGGCGCGCGCCGACGCGCCACCGATGGCCAATTCTCTCGGCCTCGGTTTGATCGGCCCCACCATCATCGCCCACGGCACTGAAGCGCAGAAGAAACGCTTCATTCCCAAAATCCTGAGCGCCGAAGAAATCTGGTGCCAGGGATTTTCCGAGCCCAACGCCGGCTCCGATCTCGCCGGCTTGCAAATGGACGCGCGCCTCGACGGCGACCACTACATCGTCAACGGCCAGAAAGTCTGGACCAGCTACGGCTGGATTGCCGACTGGTGCGAACTCGTCGTGCGCACCGATCCCGCCGTGGCCAAACACAAAGGCCTCACCGTGCTGCTCGTGGACATGAAATCCCCCGGCGTGGATGTGCGCCCGCTACGCCAGATGACCGGCGAATCCGAATTTAACGAAGTATTCCTCCGCGACGTCCGCGTCCCCGCCGCCAACTTCCTCGGCCGCGTGAATGACGGCTGGAACGTGGCCATCAGCACGCTCATGCACGAACGCGGCGCCTACGGTGCGCGCTTGCATCTCCTCTTCAAGCGCAACATGGACCGCCTCATCGAGTTGGCTCACACCGTTCAGCGGAATGGCGCAGCGGCCGCGAGCGACCCGCTCATCCGCCAGAAATTGGCGCAGTGCTACGCCGAAGTTGAAATCATGCGCCTCAATCAAATGCGCGCCTTCAGCCGCATCACCTCGACCGGCACGCCCGGACCGGAAGGCTCCATCCTGAAAATTTTCTGGAGCGAGCTGAACCAGCGCGTCCAGCAGGTGGCTCAGGAATTACTCGGTCCCTACGGCCAATTGCTCGCGGCAGACTCTCGCGCCGTGGACCACGGCATCTGGTCCTACGGCTACCTGCGTTCTCGCGGCAACACCATCGAAGCCGGCACATCCGAAATTCAGCGCAACATCATCGGCCATTTCGTCCTCGGCCTCCCCAGAAGCTACTGAAAGGACCGTCATGGAATTCGGACTCAACGACAGCCAGCAACTGCTCCGCGACAATGCCCGCAAATTCTTTGCGGCGGAATGTCCCATGGCGCTGGTCCGCAAGCTGTTGGAAACCGATACCGCCCACGACGCCGCTCTATGGTCAAAAATGGCCGAGCAGGGATTTACCGGAATTGTCTCCCCGGAAGAATACGACGGCGCCGGCCTCGGCAAAGTGGAACTCATCCTGCTGATGGAGGAAGCCGGGCGCGCTCTTCTCCCCGGACCATTTTTCTCGACCGTCGTGCTGGCAGGATCCGTACTTAATTCTCTCGGCTCCGCGGAACAGAAAAAGAAATATCTCACGCCCATCTGCCGCGGCGAAGCGCGCGCCACCGTGGCCATGCTCGAATCCACCGCCAACTGGGACCCGACAGCCGCTCAGGTTTCTGTTGCAATTGGAAAACTGACCGGCGAAAAACTGTTCGTTCCCGACGCCGCAGCCGCGGACTACATCATCGTCGTGGCCCGCAACGGTGTGTACATCACCGGTGCCAAAGCCCCTGGAATTCAGATTGCGCCCATGTCCGGAATGGATTTGACGCGCAAACTCTACACCGTCCGTTTTGACGGCACTCCCGTTGAAAAACTTGGCGAACTCGCGGGTTTGTCCCCGGCACTCGATCTGGCCACCGCCGCGCTCGCCGCCGAACTAGTCGGCGGCATGCAACGCACTCTCGATATCACCGTCGAATACGCCAAAACGCGCAAGCAATTCGGCAAGCCCATCGGAATTTTTCAGGCCGTGCAGCACCAGTGCGCGGACATGTACCTGGAAACGGAAAGCTCGCGCTCAGCCGCCTATTACGCCGCGTGGACGCTGGAAGTAGATGCTCCGGACTCCGCCGCGGCTGTCTCTATCGCGAAAATGTACGCGAGCGACGCCGCTCGCACCGTCGGCAATCGCGGCATCCAGGTCCACGGCGGCATGGGTTTCACCTGGGAAAACGATTTGCACCTGTACTATCGCCGTGCCAAGTCGACGGAAACCATGCTGGGCGATGCAACATTCCATCGCGAGCGGCTCGCGCGCCTGGTGATTGATTCCGCCGCGCGGTCCGCCAAATCCGCCTAGCCTCGCACAGAAAGAGCCAATCACATGAGCGAACTCGTCCAACTCACAAAAGACAAAGACGTCGCCATCATCACCATCAATAATCCGCCGGTGAACGCGTTGAGCCCCGGCGTGCCGGAAGGAATCGCCGCCGCCATCGCCGAAATCGAGAAGGACCCCGCCATCAAGGCTGCCGTGCTGATCGGCGGCGGCCGCACTTTCGTAGCCGGAGCGGACATCAAGGAATTCGGCAAAATCACTTCCGGCCAGCGCAGCGGCACCATGGATTTCCCCTCCGTCTTAAAGCAAATCGAAAATTGCTCCAAGCCCGTGGTCATGGCCATTCACGGCACGGCCTTCGGCGGCGGCATGGAGCTCGCCCTCGCCGGCCACTATCGCGTCGCCGCTCCCGGCGCACAGGTCGGCCAGCCCGAAGTGAAGCTCGGCCTCATCCCCGGCGCCGCCGGCACGCAGCGCCTTCCCCGCCTCGCCGGAATCGCCAAAGCGCTCGAAATGTGCGCCGAAGGAAATCCGATTTCAACGCAGGACGCGCTCAAATTCGGCATTGTGGACCGCCTGATCGAAGGGGATCTGCTCACGGGCGCCGTGGCCTTCGCACGCGAAGTCTCCGGCCGGGCCGCGCCGAAAACCCGCGACCGGATTGAGAAGCTAGGCACTCCGGAACTGAACGCACCGCTGTTTGCCGCCGCGCGTGAAACCGCGCGCAAAAAACAGCGCAACCTGATCGCCCCGCTGGCCGCCATTGACGCCGTAGAAGACTCCACGCGCCTTCCCTTCGACGAGGGTTGCGCCGCGGAGCGCGAGCGCTTTGTGAAGTGTCTGTTCTCCGACCAGTCGAAAGCGCTCATCCACGTCTTTTTCGGCGAGCGCGAAGTGGGAAAAATTCCCGATATCCCCAAAGAGACGCCCATCATTCCCGTCAACACTGCCGCTGTCGTCGGCGCGGGAACCATGGGCGGCGGCATTGCCATGGTGCTGGCCAATGCCGGAATTCCGGTTCTGCTCAAAGAAACTGACCAGGCCGCGCTCGATCGCGGCGTGGCCAATATCCAGAAAAATTACGCCAGTTCCGTCAAACGCGGCCGCTTCACCCAGCAATTCGTGGACGAGCGCCTCAAACTGATTCAACCCACGCTCAGCTACGACGGCTTCTCCAGCGCGGACATGATCGTCGAAGCCGTTTTCGAAGGCATGGCGCTCAAGAAAGAAGTCTTCGGCCAGCTCAACGCCATCTGCAAACCCGGCGCGATTCTCGCCAGCAACACATCCACGCTCAACATTGATGAAATCGCTTTCGCCACCACGCGCCCTGAATCCGTGATCGGCACGCATTTCTTCAGTCCCGCCAACGTCATGCGCCTGCTCGAAATCGTTCGCGGCAAAGCCACCGGCAAAGACGTCATCGCCACCTGCATGCAGCTTTCGCGCAAACTGGGCAAAATCGGAGTGCTGGTGGGCAACTGCCGCGGCTTCGTCGGCAATCGCATGTTTCACCCCTACATTCGCGAAGCCACGTTTCTCGCTGAAGAAGGCGCCACGCCGGAAGCCATTGATTCCGCGCTCTACGATTTCGGCTGGGCCATGGGTCCGCTTTCCACCGGCGACCTGGCCGGTCTCGACGTCGGCTGGCGCATTCGCAAGGAGTACCGGCATCTCGAAAAGCCCGGCATCCGCCAGGCCTTTGCCGCCGACCGTTTGTGCGAGCTGGGCCGCTACGGCCAGAAAACCGGCGCCGGCTGGTACAAGTACGACGAAAATCGCCGCGCCATCACCGATCCCGAAGTCATTGCAATGGTCCGCAAATGGTCCGCCGAAGCGGGAATCCCGCAGCGCCAGATTTCGCGCGAAGAAATTCTGGACCGCTGCCTCTACGCTCTGGTCAACGAAGGCGCGCGCATCCTCGAAGAAGGCCTCGCGCTTCGCGCCGTGGATATCGACATCATCTATATCAACGGCTACGGCTTCCCCGCCTATCGCGGCGGCCCCATGTGGTACGCCGACACCGTCGGCCTCAAAAAAGTTTACGATCGCGTCGCCGAATTTCACCAGCAGCACGGCGAACTGTGGCAGCCCGCTCCACTACTGAAACAATTGGCCGACCAGGGCAAGGGCTTTGCCGACTATTCCCGGGAACACGGCGCCACGGCCTAGGCCCCACCAGCCCATGAGCCGCCTCTATCTCGTGCGCCACGCGCAGGCTTCATTCCTCCAGGCGGATTACGACAAACTCTCCCCGCTCGGTGAAACGCAGTCCCGCCTGCTCGGAGAGTATTGGGGGCGCCACCGCGTAATTTTCGATCGCGTCTGCTGCGGCCCGCGCGTGCGGCAGAATCACACCGCGAAAATTGTCGCCGACGCTTACCGCGAAAAAGGAATTCCATTCCCGGAACCCGCGGTGATGGATGAATTTGACGAATACCAGGGCGAAGCAGTGCTCGCGGTTGCGCTTCCACAATTGGTCAAAACCGATGCGTCCATCCGCGAACTGCATCGCCACTTCGTCGCCGCGCCGGATTCCACCGCCCGTACCCGCGCATTCCAAAAAATGTTTCAGACCATCATCAACCGCTGGGTGGCAGGAGAGTTGAAGGTGTCCGGCGCCGAGTCCTGGCCGGAATTTTCCGCGCGCGTCAATCGCGGCCTCTCACGTTTCCTTGCTCAGGGCCGCCACGGCGAACAAACCGCGATTTTCTGCTCCGGCGGGCCGGTCTCCGTCGCCGTCGGGCGCGCCTTGAATCTTTCCGCGTCCGATACCTTGCGTGTCGCCTGGATGTTGCGCAATTCTTCCCACTCGGAGTTTTTGTACTCTGGCGAGCGCTTCACGCTCAGCGCGCTCAATGCCGTTCCGCATGTGGATGACGCTTCGATGATGACGTACTGGTGATGAATGAAGGAAGTTCAACGCGCATGACCGACTTTCAGGATCGCCCCGCCGGCGTTCGCCCCGGAGAAGAGCTCGATCTCGCCCGGCTCGAGCCCTTCCTCCACTCGCATTTCCCAGATTCCGCGGGGCCGCTCCAAGTCGCGCAATTCCCCAGCGGCCACTCCAATCTCACTTACCTGCTCAAGCTCGGCGATCGCGAGTTCGTCTTGCGCCGCCCGCCCTTCGGCACCAAAGTAAAAACCGCGCACGACATGGGCCGCGAATTTCGCGTGCTCGAAAAACTCCACGCCGCCTACCCTCCCGCTCCCGAAGTCCTGCTCCACTGCGACGATGTCTCCATCATCGGTGCGCCTTTCTACCTGATGAAACCGGTTCACGGAGTAATTCTGCGTCGCGCCTTGCCTCCCACGCTCGATTTCACGCCGACCGTCGCTCGCGGCCTTAGCGAATCGTTTCTCGATAACCTGGGCCTCTTGCACTCGCTCGACTACACCGCCATCGGCCTCGCCGATCTCGGCAAGCCGCAGGGCTACCTGGAACGCCAGGTGCGCGGCTGGATCGAGCGCTACCACGGCTCGAAAACTCACGACTTGCCGGAAATCGAACCAATCTCCGCGTGGCTCACTCAGAATCTGCCATCCTCGTCCGACGCCGCCCTGATTCACAACGACTACAAATATGACAACGTCGTCCTTGATCCCACGGACATCACGAAAATCATCGGCGTCCTCGACTGGGAAATGTGCACCATCGGCGATCCGCTCAGCGATCTCGGCGGCGCGCTGGCTTACTGGGTGGATGCGGGTGACTCGGAGGAATTGCAGAAAATTCGCTGGGGGCCTACCAACTATTCCGGCAGCCTCACGCGCGCCCAACTCGTCGAGCGTTACGCGCGCGCAACAAGACGCGACACATCGAACATGGCTTTCTACCTGGCCTTCGCCCGCTTCAAGGTCGCCGTCATCGTCCAGCAGATTTACTACCGCTTCCACCACGGCCTGACCAAAGACCAGCGCTTCGCTGCGCTGCTCGACGTGGCGAAAATTCTCCTGCGCGCTTCATTGCGAACCGCCGAGACTGGCGCAATATAATTGTCGCGCTGCAGTTGAAGATTCGTCAGGGCACGGCTTCAGCCGTGCCGTATCAGTGGGGAAGAAACTGCGGTTTCAACCGCTGAGGGGCGACTGCCCTGTACAGAGAGCCAATCAAGAATAAAACCGGATCACCCACTCCGCCGCACAGCACGGCTTCTTCTCACCTTCACATTCAATGGCCATCGCAAACGTCGCTTCCACGCAATTGGCGCGCTCCTCCGCCGATTGCAGCGTCACTCGCGCGCGTATCCGCGCCCCGCTCCGCGCCGCCGCAGGATAACGCACGCGATTCAAACCGTAATTGATGGCCATGCGCACTCCGCGCACTTCAATGGCTTGCTTCAAGAAATGGCTGAGCAGCGACAGCGTCAGGAAGCCGTGCGCAATCGTGGTCCCATATGGCGATTCTTTCTCCGCCCGCGCGCGGTCCACGTGAATCCACTGCCGGTCCTCGGTCGCTTCTGCAAATTGCGAAATGCGCTGCTGCTCGAGGGTCATCCAGTCCGTGACGGCAATTTCCTGACCCGCCAGTTTCGTCAACGCTTGCGGATTTTCCACCACCAATGGCGCCATCTGGATTCCTGGGGACCCTACTCGAGCAGATCCGGCTCCTCGCGCACGATCCGCGCAAACAGCGGCTGGAAGTTAAACCATCCCGCCAGCTGGCTGCCTATCAACTCTCGTGTCGCTAGCGCGTTCGCGTGATCGATTTTCACCGGCGCGCCCACCGCCTCGGCCAGCAATTGCGCCTGGCAACTGTGGTCCATGGTGATGAACCACCACGCCGCCTCATCCACCGTCTGCCCCACGGTCAGCAGCCCGTGGTTGCGCAGGATCGCCGCCTTGTGCGGCCCCAGCGCCTGCGCGATTCGTTCCCCTTCCGAAGTCTCGTGCACCACGCCGGTAAAATCCGCAAACACGGCGTGGTCCTCGTAAAACGCGCAAGCATCCTGCGTAATTGGATCCAGCAGCCGCCCGAGCGTCGCCCACGTCTTCCCGTACATCGAGTGCGCGTGCGCCGCCGCCACCACGTCCGGCCGCGCCGTGTGCACCCGCGAGTGAATCGCAAACGCCGCCGCGTTCACCTGATATTTCCCCTGCACCACGTCACCGCGGTGGTTCACCAGGATCAAATCCGAAGCGCGAATCTGCCCGAAGTGCATCCCGAACGGATTCACCCAGAAATGGTCGCGCTGCTCAGGATCCCGCGCGGTAATGTGCCCGGCCACTCCTTCATCGAATCCGAATTTTGCGAACAGCCGGAAGGCCGCCGCCAGCCGTTGTTTCCGGTGCCGCCGCTCCTCTTCCGCGGTCGCAAACGCCGGCGGCCTCGGAATGTTAAACACGTTCGCAGGTGCTCCGCCCATGATTCCCTCCCTCGCTCCATCTTTGTGGGTCGCGGTTTTAACCGCGACATAAAATCGCCGAATCAAATCGGCTTCAGCAGCTGAAGCTCCCTGAAACCCTGGCTTGAAGCGTCACCGAAATTACACGAGAGAATTTTATTTCTGCTGCGCCTTGGCCTTTTCCCATTTCCCCAATTCGCGCCGCGCAATCGCTTCGGTGTGCACTTCATCCGGCCCATCGGCAATCCGCAGCGTGCGCACGTTGGCCCACGCCGACGCGAGAAATGTATCCTGCGACACGCCCGCTCCGCCGTGTGCCTGAATCGCGCGGTCGAGCACGCGTAGCGTCACCTGCGGCGCCACCACCTTGATCATCGCGATTTCCGTTCGCGCCGCTTTGTTTCCCACGGTGTCCATCATCGCCGCGGCCTTCAGCACCAGCAGCCGCAACTGCTCAATTTCCATTCGCGACGCGGCAATGTCCGCGCGAATCGTTCCCTGCTCCGCGATCGGTTTCCCGAAGGCCACGCGCGACCGCACGCGCTTGCACATTGTCTCGAGGGCCCGCTCGGCCACGCCGATGCACCTCATACAATGATGAATCCTCCCCGGCCCCAGCCGCCCTTGGGCGATTTCAAATCCGCGTCCCTCGCCCAGCAGCAGATTCGTGGCCGGCACGCGCACGTTCGTGAATGTGACTTCCCCGTGCCCGTGCGGCGCGTGATCGTATCCAAACACGGTCAGCAACCGCTCGAGCTTCACGCCTTTCGCGTCCATGGGCACCAGGATCATGGACTGCTGCTTGTGCGCCGCAGCCGCCGGATCCGTCTTGCCCATGAAAATCGCGATCTTGCAGCGCGGATCCCCCGCGCCGGACGCCCACCACTTCCGCCCGTTGATCACATATTCGTTTCCGTCACGCGTGATGCGCGACTCGATGTTCGTCGCATCCGAAGAAGCCACCGCCGGCTCGGTCATCGCGAAGCACGAGCGGATTTCTCCCGCCAGCAGCGGCTTCAGCCATTGCTCTTGCTGCGCCAGCGTGCCATAACGCGCCAGCACTTCCATGTTCCCGGTATCCGGCGCCGAGCAATTAAAAACTTCAGCGGCCATGTGGCTGCGGCCCATGATTTCGCACAGCGGCGCATATTCCAGGTTGGTCAGGCCGGCGCCATGCTCGCTCTCGGGCAGAAACAGATTCCACAATTTCGCCGCCCGCGCCTTGGGTTTCAATTCCTCGATCACTCGCGTTGGCGTCCACCGTTCGCGCGAGATTTCCTCCTCATACCGCCGCTCGTTTGCATAAATGTGCTGGTCCATGAACGCGACGAGCCGCCGCTCGAGTTCCCGGGTCTTTTCGCTGTACTCGAAATTCACCGCTGCCTCTTATTTGCCGGTAAACGCCGGCGCACGCTTTTCCAGGAAATGCGCCACGCCTTCCTTGAAATCCTCGCTCTGCAAACTCGCAATCATCTCGCGCTCGGAAATATCGAACGCCTCGCCCAGCCCCTGGAACAGGGCCTCATACGTTTGCCGCTTGATGATGCGCGTGGATCGCGGGCTCACATTCGCAGCCAGGTCGCGCGCGTACTCGCCGACCTTTTGCAGAAAAATATCCTGCGGATACACCTGGTTCACCAAGCCCATGCGCAGCGCTTCCCCCGCATCAATCATCCGCGCGGAAAACATCAAGTCCAGCGCGTGCGGCACGCCCACAATTCGCGGCAGCATCCAGGCCATGCCGTACTCGGCAATCAATCCGCGCCGCGAAAACGCTGTCCCGAATCGCGCTGCATCCGATGCGAATCGCAGATCGCAGTACAGCGTGATGACCAGCCCCAGCCCCACCACCGGCCCGTTGATGGCCGCAATCACCGGCTTTTCAACCGCCGTGAAGTAGCTGTACTTTTTCTGAAAATCCGCGCGCACTCCTTTTCGAGTGCCTTTGCCGCGCAACACTTGCGCCCGCGCCTTGCTGCCCAGGCCCTTCGTCGCCACCGTGCTCAGCAGCGAAATGTCCGCCCCGGCGCAGAATCCGCGGCCGGCTCCGGTCAGCACGATGACGCGGACGTCTTTGTCGCGCTCGGCGTCTTCCACCGCCGCGCGCACTTCCTGCTCCATGATTGCCGTCCAGGCGTTCAGCTTGTCCGGACGGTTCAGCGTAATCGTGGCCACGCGGTCCGCTACGTTATAAATCGTTTCCTGGCTTGGCATAGTGCGCGTGATTATATACATTGACGGGTGTGTTAGACACTGTCATCTATTAGTGGCTCTCACGAAGAGGTCTTTGTGGCCTTCATCCAGAATCAGGGCGCCAAAATCTACTGGGACGAGCGCGGCCAGGGCGCTCCCGTCCTGCTCATCATGGGCCTCGGCCTGCCGTCGGATATGTGGCACCGCACGCGCCCGCTGCTCGAAGCGCGCTATCGCACCATCGCGCTCGATAATCGCGGCGTCGGCCGCAGCGATGTTCCGCCCGGCCCTTATCCCCTCGCACTGATGGCTTCCGATGCCGCCGCGGTCCTCGACGCTGCGGGCGTTCCGAGCGCTCACATCTTCGGCGTTTCCATGGGCGGCATGATTGCCCAGGAGTTTGCCGTCCAATATCCCTCGCGCGTGCGCTCCTTGATTCTCGGCTGCACCGCCCCAGGCGGTCCGCATGCCGTCCGCGCCGAACCCGCCGCCTTGCAGATGCTTACGTCACGCGCCACCATGACTGTCGAAGAATTCTCCGCCGCCGTGCTTCAGTTCATTCACGATCCCGGCACGCCCCGCGAGCGTATCGAAGAAGACCTGGTCATCCGCCGCCAGTGGAATCCATTGGTCGAAGGCTATCTGGCGCAATTGCACGGCATCATGGCCTGGGAGGTGTACAGCCGCCTGCCCCAAGTTACCGCGCCCACGCTGGTGATCCACGGCGAAACCGACCGGCTGGTCCCGCCCGGAAACAGTTGTGTGATCGCAGAGCGCATACCGAACGCGAAGCTGCTCCTGATTCCGCACGCCGGCCACATATTCACCACCGACCAGCCGGAGGCCTCGCACCGCGCCATCCTCGATTTCCTCGCAGCGCAGGGCGGTGCCTCTTCTCAGGCGCAGGCGTAGTGTGTTGCAAACATGTCTCGGAATTTTTGCTAGAATCGCCGCTTGTTGACCGGCATCGAATCGCTACGGAGGATTACCGATGGCACAGAGCTTCGAAAATCACACCAAGCTGGTTCCCCCTTTCCATTTCTTCGTCTTGCCCGTGCTGGCCTTCAACGTAATCTGGTCCATCTACCGCCTGGTGCACTCCTTCAACGCTGATTCCGTAGTATCGCTGGCGGTCGCGCTGGCCCTGGTCACCCTCGCGCTCTTTGGCCGGTTGTTCGCGCTCAGCGTGCAGGACCGCGTCATCCGCCTGGAGATGCGCCTGCGCATGATGCAGCTTCTGCCGCAGGAGCTGCGCCCACGCATCCCCGAATTCAACGTGGACCAATTGGTTTCCCTGCGCTTCGCCGGCGACGCGGAACTGCCAGGCCTGTGCCGCAAGGTCCTGGACGAAAAACTAACCGAGCGCAAAACCATCAAGAAGCTCATCCAGAATTGGCAGGCGGACAACCTGCGCGCCTAGCCCTGTTTTTGCCGGTCGCGTAAGTCAGGATCCAGTAGCACAAGTCTCCAGCCTGTGCGGGTTGACGTTGACCCATCTGAAGTTTCAAATTCCCAATTTGAAATGCGCTTTTGCGCTCCCAACGCCCGCCGCAATTCTCTCTTGACAAACTAGTAACTCCCATGATACCATCGGCGCGGCATGAATGGTCACCGCAACCCCGGAAAGCACTCCTTGGCTACCCGGTTTCGCCCCTCCGCCGCGGGAATTCTAACCGGTACACCCTGAAAACAGAATTCGCCGCAACCCCTTTCCGATCAACCACTTGATTTTTTCTACCCGGTACAAAAAGCCCCCCTCCCCCCCGGTTACTACTTTGCAAAATCCCATTCGCATTTTCTTATCCGGCGAAAGGTCGCTCCGCTGGCCCCTGCCCCGCTCGCCATTTTCCGCCGTCTGCGGTAAGGTCACCATTCCCGAGGAGGATCACCGTGCCCCCATCGACTGCCACCGAGAAACCCAGAATTGCCCTGGTTACCGGAGGCACGGACGGATTGGGGCGCGCCGCAGCCATCCTGCTTGCGGAGCGAGGCTACCGTGTCTTTGCCGGCGGTCGGAGTACGGAGCGCCTCGAGGCGCTGAATAAGCTGGCAAACGAACGCAAACTCCCGCTCGAAGCCCTGGAGCTGGATGTCTGCTCGGACCCTTCCGTCGAGCGGGTGGTCGCGGACATCGAACACCGTGCCGGTCCGGTGGACGTGCTGGTCAATAACGCCGGCATCGCCATCGCCGCGGTGGTCGAAGAACTCACCCTGGCCGACTTCCATCGCGTCTACGAAACCAACGTCTTCGCTCCCATCCGCCTGATCCAGCGCGTTCTCCCGGAAATGCGCCGACGCCGCCGCGGCCGCATCATCAATATGAGCTCCATCTCCGGAAAGATCGCCATTCCGCTGATGGGCGCCTACTCTTCCAGCAAGCACGCTCTCGAAGCCATCAGTGATGCGTTGCGCCTGGAACTTTATCCCTTCAACATCGACGTTGCTCTCATCGAGCCGGGCTACATTCCCACCAGCATGAACCGCACTGCCGCGGAGCTCTCCTCCTCCTACGCAAAGAATGCCGAGAACAGCCCGTACGTGGGCGTGTATCAGCGGTTTTTGAATCGCTGGGAGAAAACCAGGAAAGCATCGCGCTATACGCCGGAAGATTGTGCGCGCGTTGTCCTGCGCGCCATCGAAGATGAACGGCCGCGCGCCCGCTACGTGGTCACCAGCGAGGCTAAGATTGGAATTTTTGCCAGGAAGCTGCTTTCCGACAAAGCCTTCGATCGCACGCTGCGGAAAAAACTCAAGCTGGAGGAAATTCGCGAAACAATCTCCCGGGAGGCGAGCAACTGAATGCAATCATCTCCCGGTATTTCAGAATCACGCGCCGTCTTTGTAGATCCACGCCACCGCCAGGCCGGCGATCAGCATTTGCACGCAGCCGGCTACCATCCACTTAATCACCAGCCGGTAAGGAATGATGTACACCACGTATTGGCTGAGCGCCGTCGGAACCACCGCCAGGAACCCGACCAGAATTGCGAACTTGATCCCCTGTTCGATCCACGACTTGTTTTCCCGCCCGCGCGTGTAAATGTAGGCGAACATGGCGCTGAAGATAAATTGCCCCAGCAACATGGCCCAGAACCTTGCCTGAATGCCCACGTTGTTGCGGTGGCTCAGAGGAATGAGGTCATAATCGGGCATCAACCAGATGCTGTGCACCACGTAGTTTGTGACCATCAGGATCACATAGGTGGCGATGATGGCCAGGGCGAGTTTCTTCATAGCCGTGCGTTCCTCCCGCGGTCCGTCTTCAGCGCCGTTGGAATTTCAGAGAGAGAAGCGTTTCAAGGCGCTCGTTTGCCGCGCCTCGTTCGGCAGAATCTAACACCGGCGGCGGGGGTGCGCGAGAATAATCTTTCCGCCCGTGCTTTATGGGTTGGTGATTTGCTCGGAAATGCTGGCTTGACGCAGCGGGACGTATTGATCGGACCACGCCTTGTGCACCGGGCTTTCCGCGTAATCGTCAGCGGAGTTGCGGTCGCGGAATTCAATGGCGAACGCGGCGTTGAAGTCGCGCGGCTGGATGCGGTCGGCCTGGATCCACACGTTCTTGATGCCGGGAATCTTGGCGGCCATGTCCTTGACGCCCTGAATCGCCCTGGTCTTGTCCGCTTCGGACACGCCCGCGTTCCATTTGATGATGGTCAGGTGCAGCACCGTTTTCGGTTGCCCGAATTTATTCTGGCCGGCCAGGTAGCCGCTGGCGAAGAGCGTCGCCGCCAGCAGCGCACCGGCGAAAATTTTTGCCGCGGATGTCAGATGAAGTCGCATGATTCCTCCCGGGAGATTAGACGCATGAGTCTAAACAATCGGAGCGCGTCCCGGCAACAAAACCGCTGCGGTGCAAGGCCGCGGCATCGGAGGCATAATGTTCTGCTCTAAATGTGGAGCGCCGTCCGGCGAAGGCGCGGCGTTTTGCAGTTCCTGTGGCGCGCCGCTCGGCGGTATCCCAACTGAACCCGCGTTGCCAGCCGCTCCCGCTGCCGTTGAAGCGCCGGCAGTACCTCTGGCGATTGTGGTTCCCGCTTACGCCGGGTTCTGGCTGCGCCTGTTTGCTCTGGTGATTGATTCCATCCTGCTGTTCATACCGCTTACATTTATTACCGGTTTTCTCGCCATCTCCATGGGCGTCGCCGCAACATTGCAGGAAGTTCAGCCGGGCGAATCGCTCGAGCAATTGACTGCTCAACTCGGGACCCGTTTCCTGTTGGCCATGCTGCTGGCCATGCTCTTGAGCGCGGGCCTGTACTTCAGCATTTTTGAAAGTTCATCCATGCTGGCAACACCCGGCAAACGATTGCTGGGGCTGTACGTTACGGATCTGAACGGAAACCGGATTTCGTTTGCACGCGCCAGCGGCAGATTTTTTGCCGGAAAATTTTTTGTGCTGGGTGTCCCGGGTTTGGGATTTCTCTTTTACTGTCTGAGTTGTCTCTGTGCCGGACTCACGGCGCGGAAACAGGCGCTCTACGACATGATTTCGGGCTGCCTGGTTTTGAAGAAGCACTAGGAGGTGACGCGAACCTATACGCCCCAGCCGTACCGTTCCGAATGCACCAGCGCGTCGCGCATTTCATGGCGAACCTGCGCGGTGAATTCCGAGCAGCGTAGCAGCCGGCTGCCCGGCTCGGCGATGTCCATGGTGCGGTAGCCGGAATCGAGCATGCGGTCGACCGCCGCTTCGATGTGCTGCGCTTCCGTCGCCAGGCCGAATGATTCGCCCAGCATCAGCGTCGCCGAAAAAATGGCGCCCAGCGGACAGGCGACATCTTTTCCCGCGAGCGATGGCGCTGAGCCGTGAATGGGTTCATACAGCGCCGGCAATCCTTCGCGGCCGCGGCTGAGCGAGGGAATCAATCCGATGGAGCCGGCCAGCGCCGCCGCCTCGTCGCTCAAAATGTCGCCAAACATGTTCGACGTCAGGATCACGTCGAACTGCTTGGGGCGAAGCAGAAGTTGCATCGCGGCGTTGTCAACGTAGAGATGATCCAGCGTCACCCCCGGAAATTCACGGGCCACGGAGGACACAGTTTGCCGCCAGAGCACGGAAGTCGAAAGCACGTTGGCCTTGTCTACACTGGTGACATGTTGCCGCCGCGCTGCCGCTCGTTCAAACGCGTAGCGGGCCACGCGCTCAACTTCCGCGGAGGTGTAGGCAGCGACGTCGCGCGCGCGTGCGTTGCCGTTTTCGCCGTGAAGTTCGTGCTCGCCAAAATAAATGTCGCCCGCCAGCTCGCGCACGATTTCGATGTCGCAGCCGCTGACGCGGTCCGCGCGCAGCGGAGAAATTCCCTGCAACGAGTGGCGCAGGCGAATGGGCCGCAAATTGATGTACAGACCCAGTTCCTTGCGCAGCCGGAGCAGCCCGCTTTCTGGCCGCCGATTCAGCGGCAAAGCGTCCCACCGCGGACCTCCGATGGCTCCCAGCAGGATGGCGTCCGCGGACTTGCAGCCCGCCAGCGTCTCCGCCGGCAGAGGATCGCCGCACTGGTCAATCGCCGAGCCGCCAAAAGGAAATTCACGGAATTCGAAACGGTGGCTGAATGTCGCCGCCGAATCCTGGAGCAGCTCCACAGCTCCACGAGTGACTTCCGGGCCGATGCCATCACCCGGCAGCACAGCGATTGTTCTCAGAATTTGGCCCATGTCGTCGTATCCCCGATTTCAGCGTGCTGCGGCCGTGCGTACGTCGCGGCGCGATGTCTGCGGCGTGCCGGCCCGGCGAACCTTGTGGATGATGGCCAGCAGATCGCGGTCGGTTATCTGTTTCGATGCGTCAGCGCGGTCCGTGGCCATTCGATAGCACTCCGCCAATTCCGAGTCCGTAGTGCGGTAACCCAAATCTTCCAGCCGCGCACGAAATGCATTTCGTCCGGAATGTTTGCCCAGCACCAGCCTGCGCGCCGGAACTCCGACCTTTTCGGGCAGTATGATTTCGTAGGTAAGCGGGTTTTTCAGGATGCCGTCCTGGTGGATGCCGGCTTCATGCGCGAAAGCGTTCGCGCCAACGACCGCCTTGTTCGGCGGCACAGAAACGCCGGTGATGGCGGTGAGCAAGCGGCTGGTGGAATAAATTTTTTCAAGCGCAATGTTGGTCCTGGCGGCGAAACGGCCTTGGCGCACATGCAATGCAACGGCAATCTCTTCGAGCGAGGCATTGCCGGCGCGTTCCCCAATCCCATTGATAGTGCATTCCACCTGCCGGGCTCCGGCGCCGATTGCTGCCAGCGAATTGGCGACGGCCAACCCCAGGTCGTTGTGGCAATGCGCGCTGAAAATTACATTCGGAAAGGCAGTCAGGCGAGCCCGCACGCGGCGAAACATCTCGGCGTATTCGTCGGGTGTCGAATATCCAACGGTGTCGGGCAAATTGATGATGGCAGCGCCTGCTTCGGCGGCTGCCTCCGCGACTTCGCAAAGATACTGAATGTCGCTGCGGCTGGCGTCCTCGGCAGAAAATTCCACCTCTTCGCAATGCTCGCGTCCATACCGCACCATGCGGGATATTTGCTCTCGTGCTTCCTGGCGAGTGGTCCGCAACTTGTGTTTCAAGTGCAGATCGGAAGTGGCAAGAAAGATATGCAGGCGCGGCTTGGCGGCCGGCTCGAGCGCCCGCAGGGCGGCTTCGACATCCTCCTGGCGAGCGCGAGCCAGCGCAGCAACGCGGCAGTTGCGAATTTCGCCGGCGACGGCGCGAACCGCTTCGAGATCTCCCGGCGATGCGATGGGAAAACCCGCCTCGATCACGTCAACGCCGAGCTGCTCCAGTTGGCGGGCCAGCCGCAGCTTTTCTTCCCGGTTCATGGAAAAGCCGGGAGACTGCTCGCCGTCGCGCAGAGTTGTGTCGAAAATGTAGACGGTGTCCATCGTCTCCTGATTAACCACGAACGAGTGAACCGCGATGAGCGCCGCCAAGTCCAATTTATATTTCTTGCATGTACAATAAATCTGCCTTATACACGTTCCGATGGGCGGAGGGCCCCCTTGGACTTGGCGGCGCTGCAGGTATTCAAAACGGTCGCTCATGAGCAGAGCTTTTCGCGTGCCGCGGAAAAGCTGTACCGCACCCAGCCGGCCATCAGTATCGCCATGCGCAAGCTGGAGGATTGGGTGGGCCAGCCGCTGTTCGTCCGCGGGTCCGGCGCACGCGTGATGACGGATGCGGGGGCGTTGCTTCTCGAATATGCCGACCGGATGCTTAATCTGCGTGAAGAGATCCGCAAAGGGATGAAGGAACTGCAGGGCCTGGAGCGCGGTGAAGTCGCCATCGGCGTGAACGAGAGTTCGATTCACGCGCTGCTGCCGGCGCTGGACGTGTATCGGCAGAAGTACCCCGGCATCCAGGTTCGTGTGCACCGCGTATTTTCGAGAGACGTGCCACGGGAAGTTTTGAATCACCGGCTGGATATCGGGGTGATTTCCTATTTGCCGGAGGATCGTGAGTTGGCTGCGGTGGAGTTCTACCGCGATGCGCTGGCGTTGGTAGTCTGGCCGGGCCACCGGCTGGCGAAAAGAAAAGAGGTGAACATCAGCGAGTTGGGAGATGAATCGTTTGTGGCGCATATTGTCGGTTCGCCGTACCGGCAGCGCGTGGTACAGATGTTTGCGAAACATCGTGTGCCCCTGCGCATGGACATCGAAATGCCGACGATCGAGGGCATCAAGCGTTTTGTGGAGATGAAGCGAGGCGTGGCCATCGTTCCGAGAATGTGCGTGGAGCAGGAAATCGCCCGCGGCGATCTTCGCGAGCTGCGGCTGCGGCAAATGAGGATTGTGCGCCGGCTGTACCTGGTGTACCGGCAGGACCGTCCGCTGGGTGCGGCGGCGCAGGCGCTGGCGGACATCCTGTGTACGATGCCGAAACGATCCCGGCGCAAAAGGGCGCATCGTTCCTGATTTATGTGCCGGGCAAAATTTCGCGATTTGAAGCACGGCAGGTCACCGCTTCGAACCCAGATCGTCAAGCGCCTGCCCGATGCGCGAAAGACCTTCAGAAACGTTTTTCGTTTCACCTCCGATCCCGATTCGAAAATGTTCCGGCGCGCCGAAGAAGCGTCCAGGAACAACACTGGTTTCATATTTCTCGCGCAACATCTGGCAGAAGGCTTCCGTCGGGCCGTTGGACAGCTGGGGAAATGCCATGGTTCCGGCTTCGGACCGGATCGCGAGCAGATCCTTTCTTGCGTCCAAAAAAGTTTTCAGCAACGCGCGATTCGTGGTGAGAATCGAATTCGCGCGGGCGCGGATTTGGTCCAAATGGTCAAGCGCAATCACGCTCAGCAGTTCGGCGGCATGTGGCGCCATCACGCCGAACAGATCATTCAGCCCCCACATCCGCCGGGCGAGCGCGGGAGCCGCAAGCGCCCAGCCGCAGCGCAATCCCGAAAGGCCGTATGCTTTGGTCAGGCTGCCGGTGGCGATGAAATTCGGGCCGAGATGATAGGCCGACTTCCAGGGAGATTCGAAGCAGGTCTCCAGATAAACTTCGTCGACCAATACGTGAGCTCCCAAGCTGCGCGCGATTTCGCCGACCAATTTGAGCACCGCGTCGGAAGTGCGCACGCCGGTGGGAGTGTGCAAATTCGTCAGGACGATGAGGCGAGTGCGCGGCGAAATGGTTCGTTCGATCTCGCGAGGATCAATCTGAAATCCATTTTCGAAGTGCCGCGGGAAACGCCGGATTCTCGCGCCGAGATACTCTGCAGTAGAAACGATGGCTTCATAGGCAGGATGTTCGATCAGGACTTCGTCGTCAGGCTCGACGAGCGCGGCCATCGCCAGGTGGTTCGCCATGGAAGTGCCTTGCGCATGGACAACGCATTCGGGGGGCACGCCCGCCTTTGTGGCCAGCCTTTGGATCAAGGCGTCGAAACCGTATGAATCCGGGCCAGTGATTTCGAGCTCTTCGATGCGGACCGGCAATTCCGAGAGCGGCAGTGCGGCGACGCCGCTGGATGCAAGATTGAAGCGCGCTGACGAGCGCAGCTTGGCCCACTCGATGTACACCGAGCGGGCTTCGCGGCGTTGAGGGCTCATGGGAGATCCTCGGGCGCGTTGCCGGGGGGCAGCGAGCGCCGTCGCGACAGGAAATAGAATGGGATCCCGGCCAGGAGAATACACACAGCGATGCCTGCATTGCGAGGATATTTATAAATGGTGTTGAGAACCATCACGCCGGCCGCGACGACGAAAAGACCGGTGGTCCAAGGATGCCCGGGAACGCGATAGGCCGGTACGGACGCGGCCTCCGATTGCGCGACGAGGCGATCGCGGCGTCGCAGCGGGAACAGACACGCAGCGGTAAGCCCGAAAAACAGCCAGTCCAATACCACGACGTAACTCAGGATTTGTTCGTAAGTGCCGAGCAACACGACAGTGCTGGTGACACCGCCTTGCAAAAGGATGGAAAAAATCGGCACGCGACTTCGCGGCGATATTTGCGCGAAGCGAGCCGGCAGACCCTTATCACCGGCCATGGCGAAATATAGACGGGGATGCGTGAGCATGGCCTGACTCAAAAATCCGAGCGTGGAAATCACGATGGCCAAACCGATCACGCGAGCGCCGGCTGCGCCGAAGATGCGGCTCATTACCGCGGAAGCGGGAGTGTCGGTGGAAGCCAGGCCGGCTGCGCCGAGCACCTGAACGTAAACAATGTTCACCGAGAGATAGAGAGCGAGAACACCGACTACGCCCAGGATGAGAGCGAGGGGAAGATTCTTGCGCGGATCACGAATTTCCACAGCGATATAGTTCGAGGTTTCCCACCCGGCGTAGGCAAACAGCACCGGCACCATGGCGGCTCCGAATGTGCTGAGTAATCCGAACGACAGTGGTTGATCTAGCCCCGATGTCAAAGCCACGGATGCGGCACCGTGTGATCGCGCCAGAAACCAAAATCCACCGGTGACAATCAGCGCGATCGCGAAAATCCGCAGCACCATCAGAAGGCTCTGGACGCCGCTTCCCACGCGCACTCCCAGGCAATTGATGGTTACAAGCGCCAGGACCACAACGACGGCGAGAATATTTTCAGGAAGCGGAATCAAAATACCCTGGCGAATGTATTTCGCGCAGGTGACAGCGACCACAGCCGTGCCGCCCGCGCCGATCACCAGCAAAAAAGACCAGCCAAAGAGAAATGCGAGCAGTGGATGGAGCGCTTCCCGCAAGTAAGCGTATTGTCCGCCGACTTTCGGCAGGCGCGCAGCCAGTTCCGCGTAGATGCAGGCGCCGAGCATGGCGAACACTCCGCCGACGACCCAGGCGGCGAGGATCAAAAATCGACTGTGCAGCAGCGAGGCGACCACGTAGGGATTAATGAAGATGCCGGAGCCGACGATTCCGCCCATGACCGCCATGGTGGCCTGGAACAGACCCAACTGAGCGACGAGACCGCCGGACAAATCCGGTGACGGGCGGGAGGCTGCGGACGGCCTCGTGCGAGGTGGAGCGATGTCCGGCATGGGAGATTGCGGCGCGAATCTATCACTGAGACTGCGCGGCACCAACACAATCCGCGACGTGTGGCGTCCAAGAGTCAGCGAGCCGAGTTGGGTGTAACCATCTGGTAGCGAATCTGGGCGGGACGGTTGCGCGCAAAGGATGGAGGGGGCATATCTATGGCGGGGGTTGTTGTGCGGGGAAGCAAATTCTTGTTGCCGCGCTGGGGCCACCTGGGGCACGAAGCGCGAAATGCCATGCCGCGGGTGTTCCGCGAGCAGAGGCGCGCCGAGCGGATTCCGGTGTCCATGCCGGTGCTGTTGTATGGGCACTCGGAAGGCGAACCGTTCCAGGAGCAGGCCGAGACGATTGATGTGAGCGCGAACGGCGGGCTGGTGCCGGTGGAGACTGGCGTGCTGCGATCGCAGAAGTTGATCCTGACGAACCTGCTGACAAATCAAGAACTGGCTTGCCGCGTGGCGCGAATCGTGCGCACGCGTGAGGGCAAAACTCTCGCAGGCATTGAATTTCTCGAACCCGCGGCTGGTTTCTGGGGCGAATATTTCCACGGGCCGGCTGCAAATCAATCCCTTCCGAACCGAACCTGAGACCGGCACACCCGCGAGCAAATTCAATCCAGTTATTTTCCACACGCCAAGCTTCATCCAAGCGATTTCACTCGGGGGAGCAAATTCGGTTGCAATCGAGATTGCGGCGGAGTAATCAGGACAGGCGCTTGGCATGAAGTGCAGCGTTGACAATTGGCGCGGAACAGATTTCGAGATACCGATTTCATCTTTTGGTCGAGGTGCCCGCTGATGCAATTCACGAAGATTCCCGGTTTTCTGATTCTCACGCTTCTGGCGGCAGCCTTGATTTCGCCGCAGGCCACGGCTCCGCGACAAAGCGGCGGAAAAATCTCTGAGCAACTTTCGGCGCAAGAATACCTGGTTTACGTGGTTTGCGAAGCGGCGGACAAAATCGTGCTGGTGCGCTTCGGGCCGCAGGGCGCGCGCATCGAGCACGAAACGCATATCGGGCTGATGCCCACGGACATCAACGGGCCGCACGGAATCGCCGTGGCGCCGGACAAGAATCTGTTTTACGTGTCCGTCGGGCATGGACGGCCGGACGGGTCGGTGTGGAAATTGAAAACCGGGTCCGACGCGGTGCTGCGGTACAAGTCGCTGGGACAGTTTCCCGCGACCATGGACATTTCGCGCGACGGCGATTTCATCTACGTGGCCAACGCCAATTTTCACGGCGACATGGTGCCATCGTCCATTTCCGTGGTGGCTACGGAGGAAATGATCGAGGTGAAGCGCATCACCACCTGCACCATGCCGCACGGCTCGCGGCTGAATCCCCAGGGCACGAAACATTATTCGGCCTGCATGATGGACGACATGCTGGCGGAAATCGACACGCAAAAATTTGCAGTGTCGCGCCATTTTGTATTGAGCGCCGGAAAAGAGATGGGTATGGAAGGCGCGCCGCAGGGACAAATGAAAATGGGCGAGCTCACTTGCGTGCCCACGTGGGCGCAGCCTTCGAACGACGGTGCGGAAGTGTACGTGGCCTGCAACAAATCGAACGAGATTGTGGCCGTGGACGTGGCTTCGTGGAAGCTGGCGCGCAGATTTGCGGCGGGACAAGGCGTGTACAACCTGGCGATGACCAAGGATGGCCGCATCGTGGCGACGAATAAGCGCGGGCAATCGGTCTCCGTGTTCGAGCCGAAGAGCGGGAAGGAATTGGCGCGCATTCCGACGAAGAGAAAGGTGGTGCACGGCGCGGTGGTCTCGCCGGACACCCGGTACGCCTTCATTTCCGTGGAAGGAATCGGGTCGGAACCCGGGACGCTGGAGGTGATTGACCTGGAGGCGCTGAAGACGGTGGCGACAGTCGATTTGCCGCAGCAGGCAGCCGGGGTGGATTTCTGGAAGATGGAGGAGGGCAAGCGGTGAAAGCGTGTGGGCGGGGTTTCGCCAACGAAGAAAAGGCGAATGAAATGTTATGAATTAGTACCCGGGGGGAGGGGGGCTTTTTGTACCGATTAGAAAAAATTAAGTGGTTGAACGGAGAGGGGTTAGGGCGATTTCTACTAATCGGTGCACCGATTAGAATTTCCGGCGGCGGAGGGCGAAACCGATTAGCCGAGGAGTGCTTTGCCGGGTTGAAGTGATCCATCATGCCGCGCCGATGGTATCATGGTGGTTACTAGTATGTTAAGCGAGGATTGAGGGATGGGCGCGCAAAGGCGAATTCCAAATTGGGAATTTGAAATGAGTCCATCTCATAAAGACGCTGTGGCCCCTGGAACATTTGGCTGCAGGGGCTAAAGCCTTATTTCTAAGGCCGCTGACGGCGGGGCTGAAGAATCTGTGTGAGAACTCTGAAATCAGTCCCTCATTGGCTGAAGCCGCACTGAATTTGCAACACTTACGGCACGGCTGAAGCCGTGCCCTGACGAAGAACGGGTGCCGTCACACAGACTCTTCAGCCACGCCCTTCCGTATGCCTGTTTACGAAATGACTTCATTTCAAACAGGGCTGCCGTCGAGTAAGATTCACCGCAGACAATTGCCTGGGAGGTAACCGGTGGAAGCGGAAATCCCTGCACCCGATGCGGCCGCACAACCGACGTTGTCGCCACCGTATCCCGAGAACGAGGTACGGTACATCAGCGGATTCTGGCGGCGGTTCCTTGCGTTTAGTTTGGATATGTTCCTCTTACTCCTCGCACTCAGTTATCCAGTCTACAGGTGGTCTCAGATCTTCTTTCTCCATCCGGGCCGGGCTCTGCTGGTCGGGTTCACGAATGCATTTATCTATTTCGTGATTATGAACAGCCGAGTGGGTCATGGACAAACGGTCGGCAAGAGGGCTACGGGAATCCGGGTTGTAGATATACACGGAGACACAATTTCTCCGGCCCGGTCCGCACTTCGATTTCTTATGTTTGCGACCCCGTTCTTTTTGATCAAAGTGACGTTCATAGGGGATGAAACTATAGCGGCGGTGGACACACTCATCGGTTGGGTGTTCACAGCATGGATTTTGATTGACGTTTACCTGTTTGCATTCAACCGGCGCACGGGACAGTCGTTACACGACCTAGTAGCGGCGAGCTATGTAATCGAAACAAGTCGGTGGCCTGCGCCCCAGGTGAATGTGCAAGATCCTCCCGGGCCTCCTAACCCTGCCGATTTAAATCCCTCTCCCATCGTGACCTCCCAGAGAGTATGGCTGGGGCACGGAAAAACTATTCTCGTGGGCCTCACTGCCAGTCTTGTCTTTGCTATGGCGATCTGGCCCGAAATATTGAGTAAGAGCTCCTATTTAGAGTTGATGCGAATTCAGCAAGCGGTCCTACGATCAGGAAAGGCGCAAAGGGTTGGCGTCCAGATGACGATTCGCAACTGGAAAGGTAATCACATCCCCAAGCGCCTGCAGGTAACCTTTGTACCCTCGAAAGATGTTGCCGACGAGGTGAAGCAAGCCGCAGAGATCGCCGCAATCGTCTTGGAGGCCAGTCCGAATGCCCTGGGGGCCGATTTTCTGGACATCTCAAACATGCGCGCAGCCGATTTCGGGTTTCTTCAATACTCAGCGAAACGAACCATCAGCCATACGCCGGAGCAATGGAAGATTGTCATCCTGGCGACGGGGGCTGCAAAGGAAGGGAGCGCAGAGCTTAGACCGGGTGACCCAAATTCTGATTTGAAAATTCGGCTGGGTTTGTTGATGTCAGCCTGCACAGGCTGAAGACCTGTGCTACCAAACCCGGCGCTGTACGGAAGGAAGAGCGAGAGGCGGGGCAGGCGCGAGGGCCTGCCCCACCGAGAAAGTTTAGTTGCACTGCGGGGCGTTGGGATGCTTCTTGCAGTAGGGGGTGCAAGGCAAGCAGTCATGTGGCGGTTTGGGCGCGGCGATGACGGGATTGTCACCACCGGCTAGGGAAGTCGGCGCCAGAGGTGTTGCGCCGCCGAGGACGATACCGCAGAGCACTAGAAGCAGGGGCCACACTCTCATGGACATGAGCCAATCCTCCTTTTTCGGTTGAGTTCAAGCGTTCAAAGGATCCCGAGTGGAAGTCCTTGCGGGCCGGGACGCCCGGATGGAGTTGACGTTTACTCCTTCGCGGGGGGCGGGTCAAGGGGGAAAAACTTCCGAGCTGATGAAAGCGGATTTGAAATTTCAGAGAGGTACGGTGGCAGCGGCGGCGATAGCCGAAGAGTGTGAGCGGCAGACCACAGACTGAAGTCTGTGCTACAGAAATCGGGGCGCGCGTCAGGGGCCAGTGAGCATGGCGGCGACAGCATCGCTGTAGGTGGTGCCTTCTCCCACGGTGGGGAGCATGTGACTGCCTTCACCGAATTCATTCCACGCTTCGATGAGAACCAGCGGAGGAGTGGGCGCAGGCTCCGGCCGCATCTGCGGATTGGCGCTGGTCCAAGCGATGGCGTCGCTCACGAATGTGGCAAGGTCCTGGGGCGTGCGGCTGTAATACATCAAATCGCCGGTGGTGGGTTCGACTTCATTCCAGGGGCGGGGATCCCAGCCGGCCATAGATGTGGGGATGAAAGGAACGGGACAATGCAAGGCGGCCTGATCCCAGGTCCAATGGCCTGCTGCCGAGAGCATTGAGAATGGCAACATGCCGTTGACGGGCGTGGGAGCGAAGGGATAGCCGTAGAAAGCGACGGCGTCGTAGCCGTCCTGTCCGGCGATATTGAAACCGTCGTCGAGCGCTTCCAGTCCCAATGAGCCAGAGGGTGTGCCGAAGCCGCCGACAATATATACGCCGGGCAGACCCTGGCCCTGCGCGGCGGTGCGCAATTGCTGCAGCGCGGCGGCGACGGCGGCAGAGGATCCTCCAAACTCCAATCGAACCTGACCCACATTGAGAACGAAAAGCACCGGCTTGCCGTTGACGCGCACGTAGGCGGAATCGGTCATGTAGCCAAGCCATTCGGTGACGGCGGAATTCCAATGGGCTGGTCCGACGATGAAGTCAGGTGCGCTTACATAGAGGATGGCGTACTGCATGCCATGGCGGTCAGGCAGTGTGTGAGTGATCTGGAGTGCGGAATTGAGATTTTCGCCAGGATCGGTGACCTGGACGTTGAAATACCAGTCGAAGGCGAAGAAGTCTATGCCGGAATTGTGGGCCTCGGCCAATCCCTGCTCGACGGCGCATTGCGAGTTGTCTTGCCAGCCGGAGAGGGGCTGGCGGTCTTGAAACGGGCCGTTGACCATGCCTTCGAAGTGCATAGTTGTGAGGGGCCCGGCCCAGCCGTCGAAGTAGTAGGCGCCGACGCGCGCTTTGGACTGGTTCGAGGCGGGTGCGGGCGGCGGGATGACGCAGGGGACGGTGAAGTTGAGAGCGTTGGAGGGGCCGCCACCGGGGGTGGGGTTGACGACGGTAATCGAGTCTGGTCCCGCCGAGGAGACAAAGTTCGCAGGAACATCGGCGGTGACCAGGAGAGTGCTGACGAAAGTTGTCTGCAAAGTTGTGGCGTTCCACTTGATGGCGGCGCCGGAGACGAAGTTGGAGCCGGCGACGCTGAGAGTGAAGCCGGCGCCTCCCTGCTTGCTGCTCTTGGGAGACACGGCGGCAACGGAAGGCACCGGATTCATGAAGCCTTCGCCTCCGCCGCCACCGTTTCCGCCACCGCCACCACAGTTGGTCAGGAAGACGGCAGAGATGAATAGAAGAATCAGAATGATGGCCCGGGGACTTCTAATAATCGCCGCTCCCATCAGAGCCTCCATGCTAGTCGATTAAAATGACGTGTGGGTCAATAGTCGGGCAAGCAGAGCGCGAATTGTGCCGAGAGTCAAGGAGGGAATGTTCGTTGGGACGCTTTAGGCTAGAGGACTGGACGGCAATTAGGCGCGGTGCTAGCATTTGTGCGTTGCGATGGTGGCCCATGGGACTTTTCGGCAGTTCATCCTTCCACGCAGAACCCCAATAAACGATATCGCGCGCCATTGACTGCGCTCTTTATTCTTACTCAAATAAAAACGAAGCGATGGACGGAGGGCGGGCATGATTTCGTTTCGCGTGAACGGAAAGCCGGTGAAAGTGGATGTGGACGGCTCGATGCCGCTGCTGTGGGTACTGCGCGAGAACCTGCAACTGACGGGGACGAAGTACGGGTGCGGGATGGCGCAGTGCGGGGCGTGCACCGTGCATATTGACGGCGAGGCGGTGCGCTCGTGCGTGGCGCCAGTTTCGCGCGCGGCGGGGCGCGAGGTGACCACCATCGAAGGAATTTCGCCGGACCTGACCCATCCGCTGCAGCGCGCGTGGATTGAACTGGATGTGCCGCAGTGCGGCTATTGCCAGTCCGGGCAGATTATGAGCGCGGCGGTGTTGCTGCGCGATAAACCGCACCCTTCGGACGAGGATATTGATGAGGCCATGACCGGGAATATTTGCCGGTGCGGAACCTATCCGCGGATCCGGCGGGCCATACATCGCGCCGCGGAATTGAAGGCCGCGGGAGGTGCGAAATGAGCGCGGCGGCGGTGATGGAGCGGCGGGAATTTCTGAAGCTGACGGTGGGCGCGAGCGGCGGCCTGCTGATCGGAATTTACCTGCCCGCGGCGAGGAGCGCTCGGGCGGCCGCGCCTGAGGGCGTGTTCGCGCCGAACGCGTTTGTGCGCATCGCGACGGACGGAACGGTGTCGGTGGTGGTGAACCATTCGGAGATGGGACAGGGAGTGTACACGTCGCTGCCCATGCTGCTGGCGGATGAACTGGACGCGGACTGGGCCAAGGTGCGGTTCGAGCCCGCGCCGGTGGATCCGGCGTACAACCACCCGGTGTACGGCGTGCAGATGACGGGAGGGAGCACCAGCACGTGGTCCGGATTCGACCAATTTCGCAAAGCGGGGGCGGTGGCGCGGGCGGTGTTGGTGATGGCCGCGGCGCAGCAATGGAATGTGGCGGCGGAGAAATGTACGACGGCGAGCGGATTCGTCCTGAATTCAGCTACGAACGCGAGGCTGTCGTACGGAGAGTTGGCGGCGAAAGCTGCATTGATCAAACCGCCGGCCGAGGTGCCGCTGAAGAACCCGAAAGATTTTCAATTGGTCGGCAAGCCGCTCAAGCGGCTGGACACGCCGGAAAAGACCAACGGCAAGGCTGTTTTCGGAATTGATGTGATGCTGCCCGGGATGTTGACGGCGGTGGTGGCGCGCGGGCCGGTGTTTGGGGCCAAGCTGAAAACTTTTGATTCTGCGAAAGCCGCGGCGGTGCCGGGAGTGCGGAAGGTGGTCGCCGTGCCTTCGGGAGTGGCGGTGATTGCCGATGGGTTCTGGGCGGCGAAGCGCGGGCGCGACGCGCTGCAAATCGAGTGGGACGAAGGAGCGATGGCGGATTTCAGTACGCGCGGGATGCGCGAGCAGTACGCGGGGCTTGCGAAGGAGGCAGGCCTGGATGCACGCAAGGAAGGCGACGCCGCGGTGGCGCTGGCCGGTGCGGGGAAGAAAATCGAAGCGGTGTACGAGGTGCCGTATCTTTCGCACGCGATGATGGAGCCGCTGAACTGCGTGGTGGATTTGCGCGCGGACCGCTGCGAAGTCTGGACCGGGACGCAATTTCAGACCGGCGACCACATGGCCGCGGCGCAGATTTCGGGGTTGAAGCCGGAGCAGGTGCAGATTCATACGACGCTGCTGGGCGGCGGATTCGGACGGCGCGCGAATCCGTCTGCGGACTTCGTCGCCGAATGCGTGCACGTGGCAAAATCGGCGGGCGTGCCGGTGAAAGTGATCTGGACGCGCGAGGATGACATGCGCGGCGGGTTTTACCGGCCGGCGTATTACCACGCCCTGGCGGGATGCCTGGATGCGAACGGGGTGCCGCTGGCGTGGTCGCACCACATTGTGGGGCAGTCGATCATGGAGGGGGGGCCGTTCGCCGCGTTTCATCAAGAACGGGATTGATGGAACGTCGGTCGAGGGTGCGGCGGATCTGTCGTACGCGATTCCGAATATTTCCGTGCGGCTGCACACCACGAAGAACGGCGTGCCGGTGCTGTGGTGGCGGTCAGTGGGACATTCGCACACGGCGTTTGTGAAGGAGTCGTTTTTCGACGAATTGTGCGCCGCGGGCGGGAAGGACCCGTACCAACAGCGGCGCGCGATGCTCGGGAATCATCCGCGGGAGCGCGCGGTGCTGGACCTGGTGGCGGAGAAGTCGGGCTGGGGAAAGCCGCTGGCGGCAGGACGCGGGCGCGGGATCGCGGTGCACGCATCGTTCGAAAGCTTTGCCGCGCAGGTGGCGGAAGCGTCGGTGGAAGATGGCGGGCGGGTGCGCGTGCATCGCGTGGTGACGGCGATTGATTGCGGGCGGTATGTGAATCCGGGGATCATCGAGGCGCAGCTGGAGAGCGGAGCGATTTTCGGGCTCACCGCGGCGCTGTATGACGAGTTGACGTTTGAGCGCGGCCGGCTGCAGCAGAGCAATTTTCACGATTACCCGATGCTGCGCATGAATGAATGCCCGGAGATCGAAACGCATGTGATCAAAAGCGATGAGAAGCCGGGAGGGATCGGCGAGCCCGGCGTGCCGTGCACGGCGCCGGCGCTGGCGAACGCGATATTTGCCGCGACTGGCAAGCGGGTGCGCAAGCTGCCGATTCGGATGTCGGAAGCGGTGTGAGCAAAGTTTTCGCGGGGAGAGGCGAACGATGCGAGCGAATCGAAATCGTCAGGCGCTGAGTTTACTTCCGCTGCTGCTGCTTGCGGGATGGTTGGCGGCGATGCCTCGCAACGGAGGCGGACACGGCTCTGCGAGCAGCACGGCAACTCCGGCGGCGGACGCTGCCGCTTCCGTGGCGGCGTTCAAGCAGATGCTGATCGTGATTCGCAATCCGCGGTGCATGAACTGCCATTCGACCGGGGATTATCCGCGGCAGGGGGATGACGGGCACCGGCACACGATGAATGTGCACCGCGGGACGAGCGGCTTGGGATTGACAGCGGAGAAGTGCAGCACCTGTCACCAGGACCACAACCTGGAGGCGCCGCATCTGCCGCCGGGAGCTCCCGGGTGGCGGCTGCCCTCGGCGAGCACGCCCATGATCTGGGAGGGGCTGACGGATCGCGGGATCTGCGAGCAATTGAAGGACCCGGCGCGGAACGGGCACCGCAAGGTGGAGGAGCTGGTCGAACACTTTTCGCAGGATAAGCTGGTGGGCTGGGGCTGGAATCCCGGGCCGGGGCGGAGCCCGGTGCCGATGCCGCGCGAAGAGCTGGCCGCAAATGTGAAGAAATGGGTCGCGAATGGCGCGGCTTGCCCGGCGGAGTAAGCTGATTTCCACAGCGGGCGGTGAAATCCACAGAAAATGCTACAAAAAATAATCAGCGAAGACTTGACGAAATCGGGAAATTAGATATACTCTCCTGATGTCGGTGGCCCCGTAGTTTGTCGGGGATTCTCCTGACGGACCGGGTCTGCTGTCAAAAGCAGAGGTGGGGTTGGTTACGAACACCGGGAACCAGAAAAACGAGCTTCGAGCATATGCGTCCGGGAGGCTGCGCGGATAGAACGCGGCCACATCCAATGGACGGACATGCCCGGCGCTCGACGCCGGGTTTTTTATTTTAGGCCAGTTTGCATCGCAATGGCGGCTCCAAATCGCCAGTGCGCTCCGCCGGGAGCGGAGATCCCGATAGAAGTTGCATCGGGAAAAGTTCTTTGACAACTGACAGAAGTTGGCATCGCGTTGCGCGAATTTCAAGGTTCGCGTGATGCGAAAAACCGCAAGTTTTGCTCGAGAGTAGCGCAATGTGGAAAGGCGAACTTGCTCCACGTGCGGTGTGTCTAACCGGTGCTGAGGTTTGGCGAAGGAGAGGCACAGCACTCCTGGAATAGGACGAAAGGGCTTGCAAGATCCTTCCAGCCGATTTCCTTGGAGATCCGAGATAATCGGATCGCGTTGGGTAAGTTTTATGGTCAAGCTACTAAGGGCGTACGGTGGATGCCTTGGCGCCAACAGGCGATGAAGGACGTGGCAAGCTGCGATAAGCCTCGGGGAGCTGCAAGCAAGCTTTGATCCGAGGATTTCCGAATGGGGAAACCCTGCCTGGTAAAACCAGGTCACAGCCCGCTGAATACATAGGCGGGTATGAGCTAACCCAGGGAAGTGAACCATCTCAGTACCTGGAGGAAAATAAATCAAACGAGATTCCGAAAGTAGCGGCGAGCGAAATCGGAACAGCCCAAACCTCGATATTTATATCGGGGGGTTGTAGGACCGCGTGAGTAGAGTTACCAATCCGGAGGCTAG